>Ga0302181_10000611_pt1 | contig 28251 bp, 22 predicted proteins | sample I_Palsa_E3_3_FD_198786 | JGI IMG/M metagenome (GOLD analysis project Ga0302181, IMG submission 198786) | Peat permafrost microbial communities from Stordalen Mire near Abisko, Sweden - I_Palsa_E3_3 | ecosystem: Environmental > Terrestrial > Soil > Palsa > Peat permafrost | place: Sweden...
CCCAATAGCCGTGATCGGTGCGGATCAGGGCGCCATTGGCGATGTCGTGCAGCAGGCAGCCGAGCACGATCTTTTCATCGCATCCGGATCGCAGCGCCAGCCTGGCACTTTGCAGCAGGTGATTGCGCGTGAACGTGGTGAATCGAAGCCGGAAGAAATCCAGCAGCTGCGGTCGGTCTGGCATCTTCGGCAATAGCGGGTTGTCGCCCATCATGAACACGCAGTCGGGGCCGAGCTGGGCCAGCATCTCGCGTTCCAGTTCCGGGTGTTCGCGACCGAGGTTGGCGATCGGGTGCGGCAGGATCAGGCGGCGACGGCCGCCCTGCGCAGCGCTGGTGGGTTGCGGCTGGCTGCTGCTCGAATTCGTGGTCATGACACTGGTATTTCCGTGTGGGCGACTGCAGGACATTATGAACCAGCGCGAGCGCGGCCGGTGGACTGCGCAGACGCGAATGCCGGCGCTATGATGCGCAGCCCGCCGCACTCGAACCCAAGGGAACGCCTATGAATCTGAAAGACGCCAGCCTGCTCAGGAGCCAATGCTACATCGATGGCAAATGGGTCGCCGCCGACAGCGGGACTGTGCGCGAGGTGCACAACCCGGCCACCGGAGAGCTCCTGAGCACCGTGCCTTACGCCGGGGTCGCTGAGACACGGCGCGCCATCGAGGCGGCCAGCCGCGCTTTCGGGCCGTGGCGTGCGATGACCGCGGACGAGCGGGCCAAAATATTGCGGCGATGGTACGAGCTGATGATGGCGAATCAGGACGATCTGGCCTGCCTGATGACCAGTGAGCAGGGCAAGCCGCTGTCCGAGTCGCGCGGCGAGATCGGCTATGCGGCGTCCTTCATCGAGTGGTTTGCGGAAGAGGCGCGTCGTGTCGGCGGCGACGTCATCGCTTCGCCCTGGGCCGACAAACGCATCGTCGTCCTGCGCGAGCCGGTCGGCGTCTGCGCCGCGATCACGCCTTGGAATTTTCCGGCGGCGATGATTACCCGCAAGGCAGCGCCGGCGCTGGCCGCGGGCTGCACCATGATCATCAAGCCGGCGCTGCAGACGCCGCTGTCGGCGCTGGCGATGGCCGAGCTCGCAGCTCGCGCCGGCGTGCCGGCCGGCGTGTGCAGTGTCGTGACCGGGGATTCGCGTGCCATCGGTGGCGAGCTCACCAGTCATCCATCGGTTCGTAAGCTGAGCTTTACCGGCTCGACTGAAACCGGCCGCGTGCTGGCGGCGCAGTGCGCGCCGACCGTGAAACGCATGTCGCTCGAGCTCGGCGGCAATGCGCCGTTCATCGTGTTCGATGATGCCGACATCGACGCCGCGGTCGAGGGGGCGATGATTTCGAAGTACCGCAATACCGGACAGACCTGCGTGTGCGCGAACCGGCTGCTGGTTCAGGACGGAGTTTACGACGCGTTCGCGCACAAGCTGGCCGCCGCGGTGGCGAAGCTCAAGGTCGGCAACGGCATGGAACCTGGAGTGGAGCAGGGGCCGCTGATCGATGCGGCCGCGCTGGCCAAGGTGGAGGAACTGGTGGGCGATGCCGTGAGCCAGGGCGCACGCGCAATCACAGGTGGCCGCCGGCACGCGCTCGGGCGAACCTACTACCAGCCCACGGTACTGGCGGACGTACGCTCGACGATGCGTCTGGCGCGCGAGGAGGTATTTGGACCTGTTGCGCCATTGTTTCGCTTTACACGCGAGGCGGACGCAATTTGTATGGCGAATGACACAGAATTTGGACTGGCTGGGTACTTCTACGCGCGCGATGTGGGGCGCGTCTGGCGTGTTTCGAGCGCACTGGAGTGCGGTATAGTCGGCATCAACACCGGACTGATCAGCACGGCGGTGGCGCCATTTGGCGGCGTGAAGCAGTCCGGCGTTGGGCGCGAAGGCTCACGCTATGGCATCAATGAATATCTCGACCTCAAGTACCTGTGCATGGGCGGCATCGCCTAGCGGCAACCTTTGGGCTGCGCATATACTCAGCGCTGCGCGACGATCGAATGCCATGACTGACGAGCGCTGGTTTCCAGTGGAGCGGCAGCGACGACCTTGTTGATTCCGGTTCCTGCTCGGCCTGAAAGGTGCAACCCCCGCATCACTGCGCCGAACTTGCAAGGTAACGGGCGCCGCTCCATTTTTTTTCAGCTCATGCAGCGATGGGCAACCCCAGCTCGCGCGCCACTGCCGGGTGTACCACGGTACCGCGCACGATATTCAGACCCGCGGCCAGTCCGGCATCCTCCGCGGTGGCACGCTCCCAGCCTTTATCCGCCAGCGCTTTGACATAGGGCAACGTCGCGTTGTTGAGCGCGAAAGCCGACGTGCGCGGCAGGGCGCCCGGCATGTTGGTGACGCAATAATGAATGATGCCGTCGACCACGTAGACCGGCGCCGCGTGCGTGGTGGGCCTGCTGGTCTGGAAGCAGCCGCCCTGATCGATCGCGATGTCGACCACCACCGATCCTGGGCGCATGCGCTTGATCATGGCGGCGGTCACCACTTTCGGCGCCGCGGCTCCCGGCAGCAGCACCGCACCAATCACCAGGTCGGCTTCGGCGATCGCCTTCTCGATGGTGTCCGCAGTGGAGAACAACGTGCGCACGCCACCGTGGAACTGGCGGTCCAACTCGCGCAGCCGACGGATCGAGCGATCGATTGCGGTGACGTCGGCACGCAGGCCATGCGCCATCTCGATGGCGTTGGTGCCGGCGACTCCGGCGCCGATGACGACCACTTTCGCGGGCGTCACGCCGGGCACGCCGCCGAGCAATACCCCGCGCCCGCCGTTGCCCTGTTGCAGATACTGGGCGCCGACCTGGATCGACATGCGACCCGCCACTTCGCTCATCGGCATCAGCAGCGGCAGCGAACCGTCGCTTGCGGTCACGGTCTCGTAGGCAATCGCGACGCATTGTGATTTGACCAGCCCCTCGGCCTGGGCGCGATCCGCGGCCAGATGCAGGTAGGTGAACAGCACCTGGTCGCGCCGCAGGCGCGCGCATTCACTCAGCTGCGGCTCCTTCACTTTGACGATCAGCTGCGAGTCCCTGAAAACGACATCGGCGGTGGGGGCGATGCCGGCGCCCGCATTGCGGTAGTTCTCATCGCTGCAATCAATCCCGGCACCAGCGCCGCTCTGCACCAGCACCTCATGGTCGCCCGCGACCAGTTCGCGTACCGCGGCCGGCACCAGCCCGACGCGATATTCATGAACCTTGATTTCCTTGGGGACGCCGATGCGCATGTTGCTCTCCAGTATCTGGCGGTGCGGACGTGAAGGCCGATAAGCCATTGTGACGCTAGGGCGTGGCAGCCGATTGCAAATTGGGGCACAAAATGGCATCGCAACGGCAGATTATTGCGTATTAATGGTGTATGTTAAATGGATATGCAGCTAGATCGCTCAGATCGCAAGATCCTCCGCGAGCTCCAGCGCGACGCCAGGCAGTCCAATGCGGCGCTCGCAGCCGGCGTGGGCCTGTCGGAATCCGCCTGCCTGCGACGGGTGCGGCTGCTCGAGCAGGCCGGGGTCATCGAGCGTTACACCGCCATGCTCAGCGCTCCCAAGGTCGGCATCACGGTCGGCTTCATCATCCGCATTACGCTCAAGGGACAGACCGATCGCGATCTGGGTGCGTTCGAGCAGGCGGTGCAGGCGGTTGCGGAAGTCACCGAGTGCGATCTGACCACCGGCGGCTCGGACTATGTGCTGCGAGTGGTGGCGCGTGATGCCGCCGACTTCGAGCGGCTGCACAGCAAGGTCCTGACCAAGTTGCCCGGGGTGGCGCGCGTAGACTCGAGCTTCGTACTGCGCTCGGTGGTAAAGAATGCCGGCTTGCCGATCGACGGCTGATAGTAACAAATGAAACCAGTGTATAATCCCCGGGACACGGGACCGATGGACTGCACGAGTACGGGGGCGTTTTATGGGCCAGGATCTGTACGACAATCCGCTCGGTACCGACGGCTTCGAGTTCGTCGAGTTCACCTGCCCGGATCCGCAGGCCCTGGGCCAGTTGTTCGAAGCCATGGGCTTCACCGCGGTGGCCCGCCATCGTTCCAAGAATGTACTGCGCTACAAGCAGGGTGACATCGACTTCATCCTGAACATGGAGCCGCACGGTCAGGCAGCCGAGTTTCGCGGCGCCCACGGTGCATCGATCAATGCCATGGCGTTTCGGGTGCGCGATGCCGCCGCGGCGCTGCGGCTCGCACTGCAACGCGGCGCCAGGCAGGCCACCGGTTCGATCGGGCCGATGGAGCTGAACATCCCGGTGATCGAAGGCATCGGCGGCTCCTTTTTGTACCTGGTCGACCGCTACGGGGCGCAGGAAATCTATGACGTGGACTTCGTGGCAATCCCGGGGGCCGCCGAGCGCGAGCAGGCCGGCAGCGCCGGCCTCACGTACATCGATCACCTGACGCATAACGTCAATCGCGGCAATATGAAGACCTGGGCTGATTTCTATCAGCGGGTGTTCAATTTCCGCGAGATCCGCTATTTCGACATCGAGGGTAAGGTCACCGGCCTGTTCTCCAAGGCCATGACCAGTCCGGACGGCAAGATCCGCATTCCGCTCAATGAGAGCCAGGACGACAAATCGCAGATCGAGGAATTCCTGCACGCCTACAAAGGCGAGGGTATCCAGCACGTGGCACTGGGGACCGGGGACATCTACGCTACCGTCGATCGCATGCGCGCGCGCGGCGTGAAGTTTCAGGATACGCCCGACTCTTATTATGAGGCGCTGGACCAGCGCGTGGCCGGCCACGGCGAGGAACTCGCGCGCCTGCGCGAGCGGCGCATTCTGATCGACGGCGCGCCGACGCAAGGCCAGGGCCTGCTGCTGCAGATTTTCACCCAGAATGCGGTCGGCCCATGCTTCTTCGAAATCATTCAGCGCAAGGGCAATGAGGGTTTTGGCGAAGGCAATTTCAAGGCGCTGTTCGAATCGCTGGAGCTCGATCAGGTGCGCCGCGGCGTGCTGTCGCTCGGCCCGGGGACCGGCGAGGGCTCATGAACAGCACCGTGGAAGCGCGGTTGCGCGAGGCCGAGCTGTCATACCAGAGCGGCTTCGGCAATTATTTCGCGAGCGAAGCGCTGGCCGGTGCCTTGCCGGAGCAGAACTCGCCGCAGCGCTGTCCCTATGGGCTGTACGCGGAACAACTGTCGGGCACGGCATTCACAGCACCGCGCAGCGTCAACCGGCGTTCCTGGCTGTACCGGATCCGCCCAGCGGTGATGCATCACCCGTTCCGGCCCACGGATCAGGACCGCATCTGCGGCGATTTTTCGCAAGGCGTGACGCCGCCAAACCAGATGCGCTGGGACCCAATGCCGATACCGGAGACAGCGGCGGATTTCCTCGATGGACTGGTGACGCTGGCCGGCAACGGCGATCCGCAGCTGCAGAGCGGCTGCGCGATCCACGTTTATGCCGCCAACCGCGCGATGACGCAGCGCGCGTTCTACAGCGCCGACGGCGAACTGCTGATCGTGCCGCAGCAGGGGCGCCTGCTGCTCACCACCGAACTCGGGCGGCTGGCAGTGGAGCCGCTGGAGATCGCGGTCATTCCGCGCGGACTGCGCTTTCGCGTCGAGCTGCGCGATGCAGCCGCGCGCGGCTACGTATGCGAAAACTTCGGCGCCGCGTTTCGCTTGCCGGACCTGGGTCCGATTGGCTCGAACGGGCTCGCCTGCGAGCGCGATTTTCGTACGCCCGTGGCCTGGTACGAAGACCGGCCGCAGCGGCACGAACTGGTCGCAAAATTCTTGGGCCGGCTGTGGACGGCGCAGATGGATCACTCGCCGTTCGACGTCGTGGCGTGGCGCGGCAATCTGGCGCCATACAAGTACGATCTTCGCCGCTTCAACACCATCGGCTCGATCAGCTTCGATCATCCCGATCCGTCGATATTCCTGGTGCTGCAGTCCATCACCGACACGGCGGGTGTGGACGCGGTGGATTTCGCCGTGTTTCCCCCGCGCTGGCTCGCGATGGAGCATACGTTCCGCCCGCCGTGGTTCCATCGCAATGTCGCCAGCGAATTCATGGGACTGATCGAGGGGAAATACGATGCCAAGGCCGAAGGTTTCCTGCCCGGAGGCGCCTCACTGCACAATTGCATGAGCGGACACGGACCGGATGCCGCGACGGTCGACAGCGCCAGCGCTGCCGATACCAGCCGGCCCGAGCACATCAGCGGCACCATGGCTTTCATGTTCGAGACTCGCTGCGTGATCCGGCCGACGCGCTACGCGCTCGAATCGGCGCTGCTGCAAAGCGACTATTCCGAGTGCTGGCAGGAGCTGCCGAAGCGCTTCGATCCGCAGCGGCGCTGAGCAGCGGCGATGGCGCTGAACGAAACGCACGACCCGCAACTGCGCAGCTGGGTCGCTGCCGCCAACGCCGCCGGCGCCGATTTTACCCTGCAGAACCTGCCCCTGGGCGTATTCCGGCGCGCCGGCAGCAGCGAGGCGTTTCGCGGCGGAGTCGCGATCGGCGATGAGATTGTCGACCTCGCAGCGGCGCTGCAGGCCGGCGTACTGGACGCCCCGATGGCGGCTGCGCAACCGGTAATGAATGAATTCATGGCGGCGGGACCTGCCGCCTGGTCGGCGCTGCGCCTGGCGCTGTCGCGCGCGCTGCGCTCGGGCTCACCGCAACAGGCGGCGTTACAACCGTGCCTGCTGCCACAGGCCGAGGCGCAATTCGCGTTGCCGGCGCGCATCGGTGATTACACCGACTTCTACACCTCGATCTATCACGCGACCGCAGTCGGAAAATTGTTTCGGCCCGACAATCCGCTGCTGCCCAATTACAAATGGATGCCGATCGCCTACCACGGTCGTTGCTCATCGATTGCCATTTCCGGACAGCAGTTCCAGCGGCCTTGGGGCCAGATCCTCGCCGCTGGCGAGGCAACGCCGATGCTCGCTCCGAGCCAGCGACTGGACTACGAACTTGAACTCGGCGTGTTCATCGGACGCGGCAATGTGCTGGGAACGCCCATCGCCATCGAGAGTGCCGAGTCGAACGTGTTCGGCCTGTGCCTGCTCAACGACTGGTCGGCGCGTGACCTGCAGGCCTGGGAGTACCAGCCGCTCGGGCCATTTCTCGGCAAGAACTTCGCCACCACGATTTCGCCCTGGATCGTCACTCTCGAAGCCCTGGAACCGTACCGCGTGCCCTGGACCCGGCCCGCCGCGGATCCACAGCCGCTCCCGTACCTGGATTCGCCGCAGCTGCGCCGCACCGGCGCGATCGACATTGAACTCGAGTGCCTGCTGCAGACCGAGGCCATGCGCCGCTCGGGACAGGCTCCATGCCGTCTGTCGCGCAGCAACTTCAGGCACGCCTACTGGAACATTGCGCAGATGGTGGCGCATCACACTGTTAACGGCTGCAACCTGCTGCCGGGTGATCTGCTCGGTACCGGCACGCAATCGGGTCCGCCGGCGGCCGAGGCCGGTTCACTGCTGGAGCTGTCGGCCGGTGGTAAACAACCGCTGACCTTGCCCGACGGGGAGACGCGGCGCTTTCTGCAGGACGAGGACGCGGTGATCATGCGCGGCTGGTGTGAGCGCGAGGGCGCGGCGCGTGTCGGATTTGGTGAGCTGGTGGGACGCGTGCAAAAGCACGTGGGTTGAAGCCGCGATGCTAAAGCTACACGGTTACTTTCGCAGCTCGGCGGCCTTCCGGGTGCGCATCGCGCTTAACTACAAGCAGCTGGCATACGAGTCGATACCGGTGCATCTGCTGCGCGACGGGGGCGAGCAGCACGGCGCAAGCTTCAGGCAGCGCAATCCCGCGCGCCAGGTGCCGGTACTTGAAGACGGCACGCTGACGCTGACGCAGTCACTGGCGATCATCGAGTATCTGGAGGAGACCCATCCGACGCCGGCACTGTTGCCGCGCGACGCCCCGGGACGTGCCCGGGTGCGCGCGCTGGCATTGAGCATCGCCTGTGACATCCATCCGCTCAACAATTTGCGTGTGATGCGCTACCTGAAGTCGCCGCTGGAGATCGACGAACCGCGCCGCGGCGAATGGTCGCGCCACTGGATAGCACTCGGTTTTGCAGCGCTCGAAGCCACGCTGGCGCAGTGGGATACCACTGGCGATTACTGTTACGGCGATGCGCCGACCGTGGCCGATTGCTGCCTGGTACCGCAGGTGTTCAATGCGCAGCGCATAAATTGCCCGCTCGACCCATATCCCATCATCGGGCGTATTTATGAGCATTGCATGCGGCAGGAAGTGTTTGCGCATGCGGCGCCGGCGGCGCAGAGCGATGCCGAGTAGCGCGCGCCGCAAATTGCGTCTGCAGGAGTACCTGCCGTATCGGTTGTCGGTCGCTGCGAATGCAGTGTCGCGGCTGATTGCGCGGGCGTATGAATCCCAATTCGGACTCAGGAATGCGCAGTGGCGCCTGCTGGCGGTGCTGGCCGATGAGGGGCCGCTGACGCAACGGATGTTGTGCGATCGCACGATCATGGACAAGGTATCGGTCATGCGCGCCGCACAGGGCCTGCTGCGCCGCGGCCTGGTCAGGCGTCTGCCCAACGCCGCGGACGGGCGCTCGCATCGCCTGTTGATGACCGCTGCCGGCAGGCGTCTGTACGACCGCATCGCGCCTCTGGCCCTGGCGTCCGAAGCGCAACTGCTCGCCGGCATTGGGCGCCGCGATGTGGTCCGCTTCGAACGGCTGTTGCGGCGGCTGGAACAGGTGGCAAGCGCACGATAGACATAAGCTCGGCATTAATTCTCTTTAATCTTCCGGCCATCTCGACTTAACGGCCCGACGACTACCCTAGCGCGGTGACAGCACAACACCTGGCGGTGCGGGCATGCCGCGCCTGCCTTCTTTTGGGTCTCGCATTGGGCGCCGGCAGCTGCAGTGTCGGCCCGGCCTATCACCATCCCGTAGTGGCGACACCTGTGGTCTGGCAAAACGTGCCGGCCGACACCAGCCCCGACTGGCCTCAAACTGACTGGTGGCACGGCTTTGGCTCCGCCCGGCTGGATGAGTATATCGCCCGCGCCCAGGCTGCTAACGACGACATTGCCGCGGCAATCGCGCGCGTACGCGAGGCCGATGCGCAGGCACGCATTGCCGGCGCGGCGTTGCTTCCTATGCTCGACGGTGGCGCCTCGGCGAGCCGCCAGCGCCAGCTGCTGCCCAACGGCCAGCCGCCGCTCTCTTATACTGAGTACACGCCGCAACTGACGGCGAGCTACGAACTCGATTTCTGGGGCAAGAACCGCGCCATCCGGAATGCGGCCCTGGACACTGCCCAGGCCAGCCGCTACGACCGTCAGGTCATCGCGCTTACGGTGGCGACCAGCGTCGCGCTGACCTACTTCGAGATACTCGAACAGCATGACCGGCTGCAGGTTGCGCGCGACGATCTCGGCAATGCGCAGCACGTGCTGGACGGCCTGGAACTCGAGCAGAAGGTCGGCATCGCGACCGCTCTCGATGTAGCGCAGCAGGCCACGACGGTCGCGACCGTGAATGCGTCGATTCCGCCGCTGGTCCAGCAGCTGCAACAGAATATCGACGCACTCGCGATCCTGGTCGGCCAGGTGCCGGAGAGCATCGATGTCAGCGACGGCAGCCTGCAACAGATCACGCTGCCAGCGCTCACCGCCGGGCTGCCCTCGGAGCTGCTGGCCCGACGCCCGGACGTGGCGGAAGCCGAGGCGCAGCTGATGGCGGCCAACGCCAATATTGCCGTGGCGCGCGCGGCGTATTTTCCCAGCATCGACCTGACGGCCAGCGGTGGTTACGCCAGTACCGCGCTAAATACATTGCTGCTGCCGCAGAGCCGCGTGTTCGCCCTCACCGCGGGCCTCACCCAGACCATCTTCGATGGTGGCGCGATTCGCGGGCAGGTCGAATATTCCCGGGCCCACTATGCCGAGCTGCTGTCGGATTATCATAAGACCGTGCTGACTGCGCTCGGCAACGTCGAGGATGCCCTGGTCGCGGTGCAGCAAACCTCGGAGCAGGAATTGAGACAGCAGGTGGCGGCCGACAAGGCGCGTCGCGCGTTCGAATTCGCGCAATACCAGATGAAGGCTGGCACCATCAACGTGCTGACGGTGTTGAATACCGAGAATGCGCTGTTTACTGCGCAGGACAGCCTGGTGCAGGTTAAATATCAGCACGTGCAGGCACTGGTGGATCTTTATCAGGCGCTCGGGGGCGGCTGGCGACAATCACAGGCGGGTCAATGAGCGGCTTTGTTGAAACTGTCAGGAGCCCAAGATATCGGCGCATCGTGCTCGGCGTCGCGGCTCTGCTGCTGGTCCTGGCAGGCTGGGTGTGGCTGTCGCGCAAGCCCGCCACGGCCGCGCTGCCGTCCGGCGGCCCGGTGGCGGTCGCGGTGGATACCGCGCTGTCCACGCGGCGCGACGTGCCGGTGTATCTGGAAGGGCTTGGAAACGTGCAGGCCTTCTATACCGCGAAAATCACTGCGCGTGTCGACGGTCAGTTGCAGCGCGTCGGTTTCGTCGAGGGTCAGCTGGTCAAGAAGGGCGATCTGCTGGCACAGATCGATCCGCGGCCGCTGCAGGCCGCGCTCGACCAGGCCACCGGCATGCAGGCCAAAGATGCGGCGCAATTGGACAGCGCCAAGCGCGATCTGGAGCGTTACACGACGCTTGCGCCGCAGGAACTGATCAGCCAGCAGGTGCTCGACACGCAGCGCGCGCAGGTGGCCCAGTTGCAGGCGCAATTGCAGGTCGACCGCGGATTGATCGACAACGCGCGCACGCAGCTGGAGTACGCAAGCATCACGGCCCCGTTCTCGGGACGCACCGGCATCCGCCTGGTGGACCCGGGCAACATCGTCCACGCCGCCGATACCACCGGCATCGTGGTGGTGACGCAGATGCAGCCGATCGCGATCATGTTCACCTTGCCCGAGGACGTGATACTGCAGATCAACCAGGCGCTGGCGGCGGGCGCAGTCGCCGTGACGGCGCTGTCGCGCGACGACCGCACGCAGCTCGATAGCGGCAGCCTGACGCTGGTTGATAACGAGATCGATCCGACCACCGGCACGGTACGCCTGAAGGCGACCTTCCCCAACGCGCGCAACACCCTGTGGCCAGGACAGTTCGTCAATGTGCGGGTATTTATGCAGTCGCGCAATGATGTCGTGACGTTGCCCAGCGCCGCGGTGGAGCATGGACCCGATGGTCTGTTCGCCTATGTGATCAAAGCCGACTCCACGGTCGAGGCGCGGCCGATCAAAACCGCCGAGGACACCGAGGGCATCACGGTTGTCACCGACGGCCTGCAAGCCGGTGAGCGCGTGGTCACCAGCAATCAGTACCGGCTGCAGCCGGGTACCAAAGTGCGCCTACAGGCCGCGGCTGCTCCCACCGCCAAAACGTCGTCGGGCCCGCGGCAGGACGCCGACTCGCAGGCTTCGAAGGGAGCGCGCGGCCTGGCGCCATGAATATCTCCGAGCCCTTCGTCCGGCGGCCGGTCGCGACCTCGCTGCTGATGGGCGGAATCCTGCTAATCGGCATCGTGGCCTGGCCACTGCTGCCGGTGGCGCCGCTGCCGCAGGTGGACTTCCCGACCCTGGTGGTGACCGCACAGTTGCCGGGCGCGAGCCCGGAGACCATGGCCTCATCGGTGGCGACGCCGCTCGAATATCAGTTCGCGCAGATTCCGGGAATGTCGCAGATGACTTCCACCAGCGTGCTGGGCACCGCGCAGATCACGCTGCAGTTCGGTCTGGATCGAAACATCAATGCCGCCGCGCAGGACGTCCAGACTGCCATCGATGCCGCCGGCGGCCAGCTGCCGAAGAACCTCCCGAGCCCTCCGACCTACAAGAAGGTCAACCCGGCCGAATCACCGATCCTGATTCTGGCCGCGCATTCCGACGTGCTGCCGCTCATCGCGGTGGACGACTACGCGGAGAATGTGATCGCGCAGCGCCTGTCGCAGATTCCCGGTATTGCGCAGGTGGTGATCGGCGGCCAGCAGAAGCCGGCGGTACGGGTGCAGGTGGATCCGGCCAAGATCGCGGCCCTCGGCATCCAGCTGGAGGACGTGGCCGGCGTGATCGCCGAGGCAACGGTCAATGCGCCCAAAGGCTCGATCAATGGCGCGCTGAACAGCTTCGCCATCTACGATAACGACCAGCTGCTCAAGGCGGCGCCGTGGAATGACATCGTCATCGCCTACAAGAACGGCGCGCCGGTGCGAATCCGCGACATCGGCATTGCGGTCGATGGTCCGGAGAACAACCAGTTGCTCGGCTGGCAGAACAACAAAGCCGGCATCCTGCTGCTGGTCTACAAGCAGGCCGGAGCCAACGTCATCGAAGCCGCGGCCAACGTCAAGCGGCTGCTGCCGAAGGTGCTGCTGTCGGTGCCACCCTCGATCAAGGTCGATCAGGTCGTGGATCGCACCACCACGATCAATGCTTCGCTACATGACGTGGAATTTACGCTGGTGCTGACGATCTGCCTGGTGGTCATGGTGATCTTCCTGTTCCTGCGCACCGCCTGGGCGACGATCATTCCCGGCGTGACCGTGCCGCTGTCGCTGCTGGGCACCGCGGCGCTGATGTACGTGGTCGGCTACAGCCTGGATAACCTGTCGCTGATGGCGCTGACCATCGCGGTCGGCTTCGTGGTAGACGATGCGATCGTGATGCTGGAGAACATCTACCGGCACATCGAGGACGGCCTGTCACCGATGGAGGCGACGCTCAAAGGGTCGGGCGAAATCGGCTTCACCATCCTGTCGATCAGCATCTCGCTGGTGGCGGTCTTCATCCCGCTGCTGTTGATGGGCGGCATCGTCGGCCGGCTGTTCCGCGAGTTCGCGGTCACGGTGACGATGACGATCGCGGTATCGGCATTCGTCGCACTGACACTGTCGCCCACTATGTGCGCGCTGTTCCTGCGCAACGAAAAACACGTGCAGCACGGGCGGTTCTACCTTGCGATCGAGGCCGGGTTCGACCGCATGCTCGCCCTCTATACGCGCGGCTTGGATTTCGTGCTGCGTCATCAGCGTCCGACGCTCATCACATTCGTGGCGACCGTGGCGCTCACGATCGTGCTGTACGTGCTGATCCCGAAGGGCTTCTTTCCGCAACAGGACACGGGCATCATCATCGGCCTGTCGGATGCACCACAGGACATCTCGTTCGACGAGATGGTGCGACGCGAACACCTGCTGACTGACGTGCTGGCCAGCGATCCGGACATTGAAAGCTGGGCCACCGCCATCGGCGGGCAACGCTCAATCAACAACGGCTTCGTGGCCATCGGCCTCAAGCCGCGCGACGAGCGCTCGGACACCGCCGATCAGGTGATCGCGCGATTGCGTCGTGAGATCGCGCATGTGCCCGGCGCCACACTGTTCCTGCAAGCCGCACAGGACCTCAACGTCGGCGGCCGTCTGGCGCGCACGCAGTATCAGTACACGCTGCAGGACGCAGATCTGGATGAACTCAACGAGTGGGCGCCGAAACTGCTGTCGCAGCTGCAGCAGCTGCCGATGCTGCGCGACGTGGCCACGGACCAGCAGACCGGAAGTTCCATGCTGTCCCTGACCATCGATCGCGATCAGGCCGCGCGCTTTGGGATACAGCCGTCGCTGATCGACCAGACGCTGGACGATGCATTCGGTCAGCGTCAGGTGACGCAGTATTTCACCCAGCTCAACGCCTACCACGTGATCCTGGAGGTTACGCCGTCGCTGCAGGCCGATCCGCGGACGCTGTCGAAGATCTACGTCAAATCACCGGCGACCAACCAGATGGTGCCGCTGTCGACGTTCGTCAAGTTCGATACCAACCACGTGACCTTCCTGTCGATCAATCACCAGGGGCAATTCCCGGCGGTGACGCTGTCGTTCAATCTCGGGCCCGGGGTGGCACTGGGCGATGCTGTGGATGCCATCAACAAGGCGACCGCGGCGATCCGCATGCCCCCGGCGATTACCGGCAGTTTCCAGGGTACGGCGCAGGCGTTTCAGAGCTCGCTCAAGACCCAGCCGTACCTGATCCTGGCGGCGCTGGTCGTGGTCTACATTATCCTCGGCATGCTGTACGAGAGTTACATCCATCCGCTCACCATCCTGTCGACGCTGCCGTCGGCCGGCGTGGGCGCATTGCTGACGCTGCTGGTGTTTCATTTCGATCTGTCGGTGATTGCATTGATCGGCATCATCCTGCTGATCGGCATCGTCAAGAAGAACGGCATCATGATGGTGGATTTTGCCCTGCAGGCCGAGCGCGAGCAGCACCTGTCCCCAGAAGCCTCGATACGCCAGGCCTGTCTACTGCGGTTCCGGCCGATTATGATGACCACCATGGCGGCGTTGCTCGGTGCTCTGCCGCTGATGCTTGAGCAGGGCACCGGTTCGGAGCTGCGTCAGCCGCTGGGGTACACCATGGTCGGCGGATTGATCCTGAGCCAGGCCCTGACACTGTTCACGACGCCGGTGATCTACCTGTATCTGGACCAGTTCACCGGCCAGCGGCGGCGGGCGGCACGTGCCATGGCGGTGGCCGGGGCCCCGGCTGGGCCGCTGATTCAAGGAGCGTCATGAAAGTACTGCTGGTCGAGGACAATGAGCGCGTGACGCAGTTCGTGGTCAAGGGCCTGCAGGAGGCCGGTCATACCGCCGATCATGCCGGCAACGGCCGCGATGGCATGTTTCTCGCCGCCAGCGAGCCTTATGATGTCATCATCATGGATCGCATGCTGCCCGGAGAGATCGATGGACTTGCGATCATCGAAACCTTGCGCAAGTCGGGCAAGCGCACCCCGATACTGATCCTGAGTGCATTGTCCGACGTCGACGAGCGCATCCGTGGGCTGCGCGCTGGCGGCGACGACTACCTGACCAAACCGTTCGCGTTCGGCGAACTGCTGGCACGCCTCGACGCGCTGACGCGACGCTCGCAGGGAGAAAATGCGCAGACCAAACTCGAAGTGGCCGACCTGCGGGTGGATCTGCTGACCCGCAAGGTCACGCGCGGCGACCGCAGCCTTACGCTGCAGCCGCGCGAATTCAAGCTGCTCGAGTATCTTATGCGACATGCCGACCAGGTGGTGACGCGCACCATGCTGCTGGAGAACGTCTGGGACTACCACTTCGATCCGCAGACCAACGTGGTCGATGTCCATATCAGCAAGCTGCGGCAGAAGATCGACGCCGATTTCGAGCGGCCGCTGCTGCGCACGGTGCGCAACGCCGGCTACACCCTGACTTCGCATGACTGATCAGGGCCGCAGATGAAATTCCTGCGCTCCTCCGCCCTGACGCTCGCGGTGGGGTACATCGGCCTCGGGCTGGCGGCACTGGCGCTGTTCGCCGCGCCGCTCTGGTATGCCTGGCGGGTGACGATCCAGGAAGGGCGCAACGAGATCCTGCAGTCCGATGCGCAGCGCCTGACCGAAGTGTTCCGCCGCGAGGGTGCCCCCGGTCTGATCAGCTACGTCGATGCGCGCGTGGGCCTGCAGATTGCGGGCGAGCGCCTGTTGCTGGTGGCCGACGCCACGCTCAAACCGCTGGCCGGTAACCTTAACGCGTGGCCGTCGAGCGTGCCCGAGAAGCCCGGCACCTATACCGTGAAGCTCGAGCTCGGTCAGCGCATGACGGACGTCGCCATCGTGCATGCGACGCTGAGCGGCGGCTATCACCTGCTGGTGGGCCGCGATACCTCGCGCTACGCGCCGCTGGAGCGGCACTTTTGGTACGCACTGGCGGGGGCGGTTGCGATCCTGTCGGTGCTCGGGACGCTGGGCGGCATCCTGATCAGGCGCGCGCTGATGGCGCGAATCCACGGCATCCGCCAGACGGTGTCGGCGATCATTCAGGGCGACCTGAGTCAGCGGCTGCCGACGCATCGCAGCGGCGATGAACTCAACACGCTCTCTCAGACTATCAACGGCATGCTTGAACAGACCGAGCAGCTGATCGACGGGGTGCGAAACGTTTCCAATTCGATCGCGCACGATCTGCGTACGCCGCTGGCGGAGTTGCGCTCGCGGCTGGAGGAACTGGCGCTGACCAAACCGCCGGTCGAGCGAACCTTCGCCGAGATCGACGCGGCGGTGGCTGACGTCGATCAGGTGATCCGCATCTTCAACGCGCTGCTGCGGCTGGCCGAGATCGACAGCGGCTTGCGCCGTTCCGGTTTCGTGCCGGTGGACGTGACCGCGGTCGCGGCAGCGGCGGTGGAGTTCTACCAGCCGGCCGCGGAGCTGCGGGGTTCGATCCTGTCGCTGGAGGCGGCCGGGCCGGCCCCGATCCGGGGCGACCCGGTGCTGCTGGCGCAGGCGTTGGGAAACCTGATCGACAACGCACTCAAATACACACCCGCCGACGGGTCCATCATGGTCGCGGTGCGGTGCGGCGGCGATGGCAGCGTGGAGATCGTGGTCGCGGACAGCGGACCGGGCATTGCCGATACCGAGAAATTCAAGGCGGTAGAGCGCTTTTACCGCGGCGACGCCAGTCGCTGCAGTCCGGGGGTGGGTCTGGGACTCAGCCTGGTCGACGCGGTCGCCCGGCTGCACGGCAGCGAGCTCAAACTGGAGGACAATCATCCCGGCTTGCGGGCGCGTATGGTTCTGACACAGGATACGCGACCTATCACGCGCGCTGCGCGTGTCACAAGCGAAGAGGGGGAATTTCGACATGAGCCTGTCTATCCATGATGCCTCGGTTCCGGTCCTCGCGCGCGCGCTCACCAACCTGAGCGGCGTGCTCGAAAAGGGCCGGCTGCATGCCGAAAACGAGAAGGTAGAGCCGGCGATCCTGCTGGGAATGCGGCTGTACCCGAATATGTTTCCCCTCACGCGCCAGGTGCAGGTGGTGTCCGACGGCGCCAAGGGCTGCATGGCGCGGCTGGCCGCGGTGGAGGCGCCGAAATTCGAGGACACGGAGTCGAGCTTCGAGCAGCTCAAGCAGCGCATCGACAAGACGCTGGCGTTCGTCAAGGGTTTCGAGGCACGCCAGCTGGAAGGTGCCGAGAGCCGTCCCGTAGTGGTGAAATTTCCGAACGGTGGAGTGAATTTCAAGAACGGCTGGGATTATCTGCTGACGTTCGTGATGCCGAACATCTACTTTCACAGTGCGACCGCCTACGACATCCTGCGTCACGCAGGCGTGAAGCTCGGCAAGAGCGATTATCTGGGGTCGGTCGGCGGCGGCTGAGGCATTCGCCTTGGGCGAGCTTGCGGCGCGGTGCTCATCGCACGCGAAGGTTTCAAGCGCTGCCGGTATCGGGAATAATGGGGGATCGTGTATGACACCCCCATCTATGTTGCCGGGCATAACGGGCTTGTAGGCTCTGCCATCGCGCGCCGGCTGCGCGCCGACGGCGCCAGCCAGCTGCTGCTGCGCTCGAGTAAGGAGCTCGATCTGCGCCGACAGGCCGAGGTCGAGCGCTTCTTCGCCGAGCAGCGGCCACAATATGTATTCCTGGCGGCGGCAAGGGTTGGCGGCATCGAGGCCAATCGCAGCCGCCCAGCGCAGTTCATACGCGACAACCTGCAGATCCAGACCAACGTCATCGATGCGGCATACCGCAACGGCGCCCGTAAGTTGCTGTTCCTGGGCTCAAGCTGCATCTATCCGCGGCTGGCTCCGCAGCCGATGCCGGAAGACTGCCTGCTTACCGGGCCGCTGGAATCCACCAACCAATGGTATGCGATCGCAAAGATCGCCGGCCTGAAGATGTGCCAGGCCTATCGGCGCGAGTTCCAGTTCGATGCCATCTGCGCAATGCCGACCAACCTGTACGGACCTGGCGACAATTTCAACCTGCTCGAATCGCATGTTCTGGCGGCGCTGATCCGAAAATGCCATGAGGCCAAGCTGCACCAGGCCGCGGCGGTCGAAGTCTGGGGCACCGGCACGCCGCGGCGCGAGTTCCTGCACGTGGACGATCTTGCCGATGCCTGTGTATATCTGATGCGTACCTATAGCGACGAGGCCCCGGTCAACATCGGATGGGGCCTGGATGTCAGCATTGCGGAGCTGGCACGCCTGGTGGCCGATACCGTCGGATACAAAGGCGAGCTGCGCTTCGACGTATCCAAGCCCGACGGCGTGCCGCGCAAGCTGCTGGATACCTCGCGACTCACGGCGCTGGGGTGGCAGCCAAAGATCAGGCTCGACGCCGGGCTGATCTCCACCTACCAGTGGTTTCTTACCCACCTGGATGGGATGCGCCAGTAGCTTAAGGCGATGGCGACCGCCGGCTCCGCTCGCATGTCAATGACCTTCGCCCGGTTCCAGCTTGGCATGGAGCGATATGTCGGCGCGCAGCAGCCGCGACACCGGGCAGTTCGCCTTGGCGTCAGCCGCAATCTGCGCGAATTTTTCCGCGCTGATTCCAGGCACCCAGGCCTCGTTCTCCAGATGCACGCCGCTGATGGTCCAGTTGCCGCTCAGTAGCTCCAGCGTTACGGTGGCTTGGGTCGCCAGGCGCTTGGGGGTAAAGCCTGCCTTGCCGAGGCTCGCCGCCAGCGCCATCGTGAAGCACCCGGCATGCGCGGCGGCGATCAGTTCTTCCGGATTGGTGCCCTGCGCGGCCTCGAAGCGTGTCGCAAAGCTGTAAGGTGTGTCCTTGAGCACGCCGCTGTGGGTCGCGAGCGCGCCGTGCCCGCTCTTGAGGTCGCCGGACCAGATGGCGGATGCAGATCGCTTCATTCAGGTGCTCCTTCAGATCGAGCGCGGCGGTTATCGTCGGCGCTGACTCTACTGCTACAGTCGCGCGAACGCCAAGGGTAATGAAATGGATGATCCGAACTGGCTATTGTGGGCGACCGAACTGCAGGCCATCGCGCAGACCGGCCTGAGCTTTTCAAGCGACCGCTACGATCTCGAGCGCTATCGGCGGCTGCGCGCGATTGCGGTCGCCATGCTGGCGTCTGGTTCCGGCACGCCAGCGGAGCGCATCAGCGCGCTGTTCGAGCAGGACCTCGGTTATCCGACGCCCAAGGTCGACGTGCGCGGAGCCGTGTTTCGCGACCAGCGTATCCTGCTGGTACGCGAGATCAGCGATGGTCGCTGGGCGCTGCCGGGCGGCTGGGCGGACGTCAATCAATCCGCCAGGGAATGCGTCGAGCGGGAAATCCAGGAAGAATCAGGATTCCAGGCGCGGGCCATCAAGCTCGCCGCGGTTTTGGACTACCGTCGACAGGGCCACGTTTACAGCCATCCCTACTCTATATATAAGCTGTTCTTTATCTGTGAGCTGACCGGCGGCTCGGCGAGCCCAAGCCGCGAGACCAGCGCGGCGGAGTTCTTTGCGCTGGAGCGGTTGCCGGAACTGTCACTGAGTCGGGTGACGCCGGCGCAGGTCGCGCGCATGTTCGTACATCTGCGCCAGCCGGACTTGATGACGGAGTTCGACTAGGCGGCGCGGGCCACGGCGCTGGTCCGCAGCGGCACCGGCAGCTCGTGATCGGCGTCGGTCCAGTGCCACAGCTCGAGCTCGCCGCTGCGGGTTTCGATCAACGCCGAGCAACTATCTACCCAGTCGCCGTCGTTACAGTAGAGCACGCCTTCAATCTCTACCATCTCGGGGCGATGAATATGACCGCACACGATGCCGTCCAGGCCGCGCCGGCGCGCGGCATGGGCGGCGGCGGCCTCAAAGCTGCGCACGTAGTCCATCGCGTTGCCGACGCGGCTCTTGAGGTATCCGGCGAGCGACCAGTAACCGTAACCGAAACGGTGACGCAACGCGTTCAGCGCGCGATTCAAGCCCAGCACCACGTCGTACAGGCCCGAGCCCAGGGCGGTGAGCCAGCGGCTACATTTCACGGCGCCATCAAATTGGTCGCCGTGCATGACCAGCAGCCGTTGACCGTGCAGCGTTTCATGGACGTATTCGCGGTGCATTTCCAGGTTGCCGAAGCTGATGCCACCGACCTGGCGGAATTGCTCGTCGTGATTGCCAGGCACGTAGATCACACGCGTGCCGTGCTTGGTCTTGCCAAGGATGGTGCGCAACACGTCGCTGTGCGACTGCGGCCAGTAGAAGCTGCGGCGCAGGCTCCACAGGTCGATGATGTCGCCGACCAGGATCAGCTCATCGGGCTGCACGCGGCGCAGAAAATCGAGCACCAGGTCGGCGCGGCAATCGCGCGAACCGAGGTGTATATCGGAGATGAATGCGGTGCGTACCTGAATCGCCGGTCTAGGGCCAGACTGCATGTAAAGCCTCTGTGGATCCTGGAGCCGGGTTCGTAGTCTCCGGTGATGGAATGACAATTGCGTTGCATTCCAGTGAATTGGCGATGAACGCTAATGGTATATGACACGTGGGAGGCGTAAAGCGACGAAATATGAAGTAGAAAGTCGGCGCTCGCGCTCAATGGCCGCTAATCGGCGGTCGAAAGCTGCGTCGCGTGGCCGCCAAGGGCCTGAAACAGCGCTGCGGTATCGGCATAGCGGTTGGTTCTGGCCTGGGCGCGGCTTATGAGCGCCTGCTGGTAGATCTGCTGCGCGCTGAGCAGCGCCAGATAACTCACGGCACCGATCTCGTTCTGCCGTCGTGCGATCTCCAGGCTGGTCTGAGACAGAGTGGCTGCGCGATCCGCCGCCTGTTCCGCGTCAGCGTCCGCTGTCAGGGCACGCAGCGCGTCGGCCACATTCTGAAATGCCGTGAGCACCGCCTCGCGATACTCATCTCCGGCCTGGTCGAGCGCCGCCCGCGCGGCGCGCTCGCGATGCAATAGCGTGCCACCGGCGAACAGCGTCTGCGACAGGCTTGCTCCGAGCGACCAGAACTCGCTCTTGCCGGCAAATATCTTTCCGGTCTCGGTCGCAACGCTACCCAGGCCAGCGCTCAGCGTGATCTGCGGCAGCATGTTGGCGATCGCGACCCCGACGTTGGCGGTCGCCGCGTGTAGCTGCGCCTCGGCCGCGCGCACGTCCGGTCGCCTTTCGACCAGCTTCGAAGGTACGCTCAGAGGAATGGTTGCTGGCAGCTTGATCGCTTCGAGTTCAAATTGCGCGGTGGGCGCATCGCTTGGCAGATGCCCCGTCAGCACGGCCAGCATGTCACGCTGTTGATCGAGAGCTTTCTGCAGCGGCGGCAGGCTTGCCTCGAGCAGCGCCAGCGCAGAATCCTGGGCGATGGCGTCAGCTTCGGCGATGGCGCCAAGCTCGAGCTGGCGGCGCATGACCTGTAGCGATTCGCGCTCGGTGTCGATGATCTTCCGTGTTGCTGCGATCTGGGCGCGCAGTCCGGCTTCCTGCACGGCTGCGGTAACCACGTTCGCGGCCAGCGTCAGGTAGGCGGCGTCATATTCGTCGCTGCTGGCTTCGGCCTGCGCCTGCAACGATTCCACCTGGCGGCGGTTGGCGCCAAACAGGTCAGGGATGTACGACACGCTGACCTGTGGAGTGTAGAGATTGAAGATTGGAGCCCCGGAGGTCAGCGTCGGCGCGAGAATCTGCACTGCATTTCGATTGCGACTGGCGTCGCCGGTCAGCTGAACTTGCGGAAAATACGCCCCCCGACCCGCGGCGACATTCTCCTGGGCCTGGCGTAACGCCGCTTCCGCCGCCTTCACGTTGGGATTGGCGTGCAGAGCCTCGGCAACCAGCGCATCCAGATCGGGCGATCCGAACTCGTGCCACCACTGTGCCGGCGGCTCCTGTCCGGTGACGAACGTTTGCGTGCCCGCGTCGGTCGGCGCCGTGCCGCCATCGGCGACCGCGCTGCCCAACACCGTCGGCTGCTTCTGCGCGGTATAGCTCTCGGTGGTCGGCGCGGCCGGCCGGTGAAAGTTGGGGCCGACCGCACAACCAGCCAGCGCGATGGCACTGACCCATGCAAGAAGCCCGCGGCGCATCAAGCTGTCTCCTGCGCGGGTCCGGGGGAATGATCGGTGGGGATGGTGCGGCGCGAGGAGAACTTATCGATCAACACCGGCAATACCAGCAGGATCAGCAGCGGGGCGAACAGCATGCCACCCACCACGACCAACGCCAGCGGCCGCTGCACCTGCGAGCCGATGCCAGTGGAAAACGCCGCCGGAATCAGGCCCACGCAGGCGACGATGCACGTCATCATCACGGGCCGGAACTGCGTGCGGCAGGTCGCGCGGATGGCGGCGCCGCGGTCGGCGCCGAAAGCGAGACTGAGGTTGTAGTACGAGATCACGAGAATACCGTCCATCGCCGCAATGCCGAACAGCGCCACAAAGCCGATGGCCGCGGAGACGCTGAACGGTGTCCCGGTGACGTACAGGGCGAAGATGCCGCCTACCAGCGCCATCGGAATCACGCTGACGGCCAGCAGCACGTCGCCCAGCGATCCGAAATTCAGGAACAGCAGCACACAGATCAGCAGAATCGCGATCGGCACTACAAGCCCCAAGCGCCCGAGGGCATCCTGCAGATTGCCGAATTCGCCGACCCATTCGAGCCGATAGCCTCCCGGGACCAGCACCTCCGAGTCGACCCGGCGCTGTGCTTCCAGCACTGCGGTACCAAGATCACGGCCGCGTACGCTGAACTTGATCGGCACGTAGCGTTGGTGCTGCTCGCGGTAGATGAAAGCGGCGCCCGACACCAGATGCACGCTGGCGACATCGGCCAAGGTGACCTCGAGCGTGCTGCCGGCCGCCGCATTCTGGGCGGCGATGGGAATGCGACGGATCGCCTCCAGGCTCTGCCGGTATGGAGCTGCCAACCGGACGATGATCGGGTAATGCCGATCGCTGCCTTCCTCATACAGATCGCCCGGTGTCTGGCCGCCGATTGCTGCCTGCACCACACCGTTCACGTCGCCTGGCGCCAGACCGTAACGCGCCGCGCGTTCGCGATCGACATCGATGCGTATGGTGGGCTGCCCGAGGGAGCGCAGTACGGCCAGATCAGTGATGCCAGGCACCGTGGCCAGTACTTTTGCGATCTTGTTGGCGGTGTCCTCCAGCGTTTGCAGATCATTGCCGTAGACCTTCACAGAATTCTCTCCCTTCACGCCGGAGGCCGCCTCCTCGACGTTGTCCTCGATATATTGCGAGAAATTGAACTCGACGCCTGGAAATTGCTGCTCTAGCGCCGTTGTCATCTGCTCGGTCAGCTTGTCCTTGGTCAATCCATGGGGCCATCTCTCGAACGGTTTGAGCGGAACGAAGAATTCGGCATTGAAGAAACCGGTGGCATCGGTACCGTCGTCCGGCCGACCATGCTGCGACACGACGGTGGCGACCTCCGGATAGGACGCGATCAGCGTGCGCATCTGGTTGACGTAGCCGTTGCCTTCCTCGATTGAGATCGAGCTGGGCAACGTGGCGCGCACCCAGAAATTGCCTTCCTCCAGTTTCGGCAGGAATTCCAGGCCCAGGGTGCGCACCGCCAGTGCCGCCAGCAACAGCACCAGCGTTGCCGCACCCAAAGCCAGAATGCGGTTGCTCAGGGCGAATTCGACCGCCGGCTCGTAGACCCGGCGCAGCCACGCAACGGCGCGCGTTTCAGTGTCGTCGAGCTGTTCGGATAGCAGCAGCGCGCTGAGCGCCGGCGCGATGGTGAAGGTGGCAATCAGGCCGCCGGCAATCGCGTAGCCATAGGTCTTGGCCATCGGGCCGAAGATGTGGCCCTCGATGCCGGACAGAGTGAACAGTGGCACGAATCCGGCGATGATGATCGCGGCGGCGAAGAAGATCGAACGGCTGACTTCGGCCGCCGCGGTAGCAATGATTGCGAACTTGCCGCGAAACCCGCTCGGGGTACGCATGTGATCCAGGGGCGAGGCGCCCGTGCCTCGATGGCCCGCGGCTTCAGCCAGGTGGCGAAAGATATTTTCCACCATGATGACGGTCGCATCGACTACCAGACCGAAGTCGATCGCGCCGACCGACAGCAGATTCGCGGATTCACCGCGCATCACCATCAGTCCGATCGCGAACGATAAAGCGAATGGAATCGTGGTCGCGACTATAATCGCGCTGCGCAGGTTGCCCAGAAACAGCCACTGCAGAAGGAAAATGAGGACGATGCCCGAGATCATGTTGCGCAGTACCGTGTGTGTCGTCAGGTGGACAAGATCGGAGCGGTCGTAAATGCGCTCGATCCGCACGCCGGGCGGCAGCACACCGGAGCTGTTGATATGGTCGACCTCCGCCTCCACCCTCCGGATGGTAGGAATGCTCTGGGCGCCGCGGCGCATCAGGACGATGCCCTGGACGATGTCGTCGTTGTCGTTGAGACCGGCGATGCCGAGCCGCGGCAAGTGCTCGACGCGCACCTCGGCTACGTCCGCCACGTACACGGGAACGCCGTTGCTGCTGGCGATCATGGTGTGAGCGATATCGTCCATGGAGTGAATCAGGCCAACTCCCCGCACCACCACCGACTGCGTTCCGATGTTCACCGTCTGGCCGCCGACATTGATATTGGCGTTTGACAACGCCTGCAGTACCTGCGGGACCGACAGTCCATAGTTCAGCAATCGGCGTTGATCGATCGCGACCTCGTAGGTCTTGGTCTTGCCGCCCCAGCCGGTAACGTCGATCACGCCCGGCACGGCCTTGAAGCGCCGCTCCAGAATCCAATCCTCGATTGACTTGAGGTCGGTAACGGAATACCCGGGTGGGCCGGTGACCCGATAACGAAAAATCTCACCGATCGGACTGGTGGGGGAAATCTGTGGTTGGGCGCCGTTGGGCAATCCCGACAGCTGCGACAGCCGGTTGTACACCCACTGCTCCGCCTGACCGTAAGTGTAGTCGTAGGTGAACTGCACCTTGACGTCCGACAGTCCGAACAGGGAGATCGTTCGTATGGCCTGCACGTTCGGGATACCGGCCATCTGCACTTCGATCGGTATGGTGATGTAGCGCTCGATCTCCTCGGCGGATTGGCCGGAACTCTGGGTGACGATATCAACCAGCGGCGGCACCGGATCCGGGTAGGCCTCGATGTTGAGCGACAGGAAGCTCACCACGCCGCCGGCCAGCACCAGTATAAGCAGGATGACGATCAGCACGCGCCGCCGCAGCGCAAACGACACTAGGGCATTCATGATTTGCCGGCCCGAAGATCAGCCCGTCGCCGAGCGATCTATGAAGAGGCTGCCCCGAGTGACGACGCGTTCCCCCGGTTGCAGACCCTCCAGCACTTCGACAAAGCCGTCGCTGGCACGACCAGTGCGGATCGGCCGAATGGCAATCGCGTCGGCCGATTGCAACACCCAGACGTGCGCACTATCGCCCTCGTAGACCACCGCGCTCGCAGGTACCGCCGGCACCTGCGTGCCCTCACTGGTCAGAATGCGAAAACTCGCGAACATCTCGGGCTTGAGCGCGCCGTCGGCATTGTCGATCACCGCCCGCACTGTCAGTCGATGCGTGTTCGGATCTATGGTCGGAGCGACGTAGATCACGTGCGCAGTGAAGGTGCGATCCGGGTACGCGAGTACGCCGACTTCGACCGTCTGACCGCGCTTTACGTGTCCGGCATCGGCTTCTCGTACATTGCCGACCATCCACACGCTGGACATGTCGGCGATGGTGAACACCGGCGTAGAGGCTCCGGCTTGTGCATACTGGCCCGGGCCGAGCTGCCGATCGACGATGACGCCACTGATCGGCGCGACGATCTGCGCGCCCGCGCCCGTATGCTCGTCGCTGCCCAGACCGTCGATCGCCTGCTCGGAGTAGCCGAGGATGCGCAGGCGATTGCGCACCGATCGCACGCTGGCCTCGGCCGTGCTCAGATCAGCCTGCGACTGCAGCCAATCGGCCATGGAGCCGCCCTTGGCATCGTAAAGTGCATGCCTGCGCGTTTCGCTGGTTCGTGCCAGCTTGAGCTGCGCGAGCGCGGTCGCAAGATCGCTCTGTGCCTGGGCAAATTCCGAGGCTTCAATAGTGGCCAGAGGCTGACCAGCTTTGACGCTGTCCCCCAGCCCGGCAATTACTCGCGTGATACGCCCCGAGTATGGCGAGAACACCGGCGTGCTGCGATCGCCGTTGACCGCAATCTTGCCCTCGGTAATCTCCTGGCTGACGAATTGATGCACCGTGACCGGTTCGATCGTCAGCGTCTTGAGCTGCTGTGGCGTCGGACGAAAGGTCCCGGGAGGCGGCGCGGCGGCCGCTTCGTGGGAGTCATGCCGGCCCAACCCCCGACCCAGCAGCGTGCCGGCCACGATGACCACGGCGATGAGAGCGGCGAGCGCGCCGAGCAAGCGCCATTGCCGCCGTGCACTCCAGCCAGCGCCTGGCGCTTCAATCAGCTCGTCATTCCTGGCCATTCGAACCTCGGCATGCGGTAAGGCCGCGGCTTGCCGGCACAGCTACCGAAGCCCACGATAGCCAATGATAAGGGGTCTGAAGCCGCGAGTCCTCAGCGGCAATGATCAGGGGGCCAAGGCGCTCCTTGTTGGCTGCCTGTATGGGGGTAGTCCGTTAGCCTTGCCCAGGTCCTTGTCAGCCGAACCCGAGCGCCGACAGCTCCTGGCGGAACACGGACAAGAGCGTATAGCCATACCATAACGCGAAAGCCCCGAGTAACCGCAGTAAAACGGACGTGGCCTTATCGCTGACCGCAGGAAGCAGGGCAAAATTTGAATTGATGAACTGCTGAAGATGTCTTGGCCTTAGCAACGCCCACAAACCAGTACCGGTCACACCGAGGCAGGCGATGATCTGAACGAAGAATATGAATAAGCCTCGCGACATGATTTGTGGCTCCGCGCCAGCGGCTTTGCGTCGACCGGCGCAAACACAGCGCTGGCTACGACTCCAAGAGTCCGCATCGAGCGCGATCTGCGCCTCCGCGCGCAATCGTCGCAGCAGATCGCCGGTATAGCCCGCACCCAGTATTGCACTCACATAGGCGTAGCTGACCACGTACAGTATGCGTAAGTGCGCCCTTTTGGACCGACGCCAGTTTACTCCCCCGGTACACGCACGCGACGATGTGTCGCTGCCGTCTACGGACACTGGGATTCGGTCGCACATTATTTTCGATTCCACCACCCGCCGCCCAGGGCCTGGAACAGCGCGACGGTGTCGCCGTAGCGTGTCGCTTGCGCCTGTACGCGAGCTAGCAGCGCCTGCTGATAAGTCGTCTCAGCGCTTAGCAAGTTCAGGTAATTGACGTAGCCGACTTCCATCTGCCGGCGCGTGAGATCGTAAGTCACCTTCGCCGAATTCTCCGCTTGGGCGTCGGCGGTGAGCGCATCGGCATCGGACAGCGACGCGTGCAGCGTGTCGGCAACGTTCTGATAGGCGGTAATCACCGTGTTTTGATATTGGGCTGCAGCCTGCTTCAAGGCTGCGTCGGCGGCACGCTTGGTGTGCAGCAACGTACCGCCTTCGAATACCGGCTGGGTGACGCCGCCGACCAGCGTCCAGAACGGGCCGCCGCTGCGAAATATCCAGGGGAATTCGTCGGCATTGCCGCCGAGCGTTCCGGTGATTGAGAACTGAGGCAACATGGCGGCGACCGCAACCCCGACCTGCGCGTTCGCGGCGTGCAGTTGAGCCTCGGCGGCGCGCACGTCGGGACGTTGGTCGATGATCTTGGCCGGCAGGCTCAGCGGCAGCTCCGGCGGCAGTTGCAGCGCATCGAGATCGAAGGTCTCGGGCATCTCCTGGTTCGGCAGGTTGCCCACCAGGGCACGAATCAGGTCGCGCGTCTGCTCAAATTGCTTCTGCAGCGGGGGCAGCAACATTTTGGCCTGCCCCAGGGCCGCTTCCTGTGCCGCGACGTCGATGCGCATAGCGAAGCCAAGCTGGAACTGATCGCGCAGGATCTGCAGGGATTTCTCCTCTGCTGCGATGATCTGCTGCGTCGCTCCGATTTGTGCGCGCAGGGACGCTTCCTGGATGGCGGCAGCGACGACATTGGAGGCCAGCGTGATGTAAGTGGCCTCCAGCGCGAAGCGCTGCGCGTCCCGCTGCGCAGCGAGCGACTCCATTTGTCGCCGATTGGCACCAAAGACGTCGGGCACGAATCCCACCGTGAGCTCGGCGGTGTGCAAGTCATAGAAGAAAGGGTGCGTGTGAGGGGAGCTGTGCAGGTTTTGCACGGGCGGCAGGGCGTTGTCGCCGTTGCCCTCCACACCGGGAACATTGTCGAGGGTGAGGTTCCCTGATATTTTCTGGCGCTCGAAGTTATAGTCCGCGCCAATCGCCGGAAAGAAGTAACCGCGCTGCGCGTAGACGAGCTCTTGTGCTTGAACCAGTGCCGCCTGCGCGGCCGCGATCGTCGGATTGG
>Ga0302181_10000616_pt1 | contig 28197 bp, 27 predicted proteins | sample I_Palsa_E3_3_FD_198786 | JGI IMG/M metagenome (GOLD analysis project Ga0302181, IMG submission 198786) | Peat permafrost microbial communities from Stordalen Mire near Abisko, Sweden - I_Palsa_E3_3 | ecosystem: Environmental > Terrestrial > Soil > Palsa > Peat permafrost | place: Sweden...
ATCACGAGCGCTGAGCGCTCCTCCCGCGATCGAACATCGCGAAGCGATCATGATCAGTCGCGTGCGCAAGCCCGGAATCGCCGAGCCCGCTGCCACAATCGAAGGATGAGCCTCGCCAAGCAGACCGACATGGTCGCAAGCGTCTTCGCCGACCGCCGGCGCGAGCTGGAGGAGCGCACCCTCTCACCGCTGGCGGCGCACTCCTACCCGGCACGCCGCGCTCGGCCGGAGGACGACTGCGCGCTGCGCACCCCGTTTCAGCGCGACCGCGACAGGATCGTGCACTGCAAGGCGTTCAGACGGTTGAAGCACAAGACGCAGGTGTTCGTGGCGCCACAGGGCGATCATTACCGCACGCGGCTGACGCACACGCTCGAGGTGACCACGATCTCACGCACGGTGGCCCGTGCGCTGCGTTTGAACGAGGATCTCGTCGAGGCGATCGGCCTCGGCCACGACCTCGGGCACCCACCGTTCGGTCACATCGGCGAGGAGGTGCTCGACAACTGTCTAAAAGAGCGCTTCGGGGTGGGCTTTCGCCATTACGAGCACTCGCTGCGGGTAGTCGAGCACCTGGAGCGCGACGGCGCCGGGCTGAACCTGACCGAGCAGGTGCGCGACGGGATTGCCGGACACTCGAGCCGCGCGCCGAAGCCGCTGACACTCGAGGGCAGGATCGTGAGGGTGATGGACCGCGTGGCGTACATCAACCACGACATCGACGACGCGGTGCGTGCGGGGCTGCTGCTGGAGGACGAGCTGCCCGAGGAGCCGATCGCCGTGCTTGGAGCAAGCGGATCGGCACGGATCGACGCGCTCGTGCACGACATGGTCGAGCACTCAGAGCTGGCGGGCGACATCGTCCAGGGAGAACAAGCGGGCGCGGCGATGAGCGAGCTGAGGGACTTCATGTTCGAGCACGTCTACCTCGGTCCAGCCGTTCGCGCCGAGCATGAGAGGATCAAGGGGGTCGTGAGAACCCTGTTCGAGCATTACGTCGATCAACCCAACCATCTGCCTGCCGCAGACGGAGCGCACGAGGACGATCTGGCCAGGCGCGTGACGGATTACCTGGCGGGCATGACCGACCGCTACTGCATCAACGCTTACACGGACCTAGAGGTCCCCAAAGCTTTCGCGCTGTAGCTCTGGCTGTGTCCTCGGTCGCTCGCGTGCGTGGCACGCCACGCTCCCTGCGTCCTTGCCAGAAAGCGACTAGCGTAACCAGGCAGTGGCCTTCTATACCCGTGAGTCAAAGGATCGCGTGCGCGACGCGGTCGACTTCGTCGAGCTGGTCTCGGCGCGTACCGAGCTGCGACGGGCGGGACCGGCGCGGTACGAGGGGCTGTGTCCGTTCCACGAGGAGCGCAGCCCGTCGTTCGGAATCGACCCGACGCAGAAGGTCTACTACTGCTTCGGCTGCCAGGCTTCAGGCGACGTGTTCACGTTCGTGCAGGAGACCGAGGGCGTCGACTTCAAAGGGGCGCTGGAGTTGCTGGCGGATCGCTTCGCGGTCGAGCTGGAGCGCGAGGAGGAGGACCCGAAGCAGGCCGAGCGACGCCGCCAGCGAGAGCGGCTTCTGGAGCTGCTCACGCGCACGGCCGCCTACTACGAACGCTGCCTGTGGGAGGCCGAGGAGGCGAAGGCGGCGCGCGAGTACCTGGAGAGCCGCGGCCTGGGAGAGGAGATCCTGCGAGAGTTCCACGTCGGCTATTCCCCGAGTGCCTGGGATCGAGTCCTGCTGGCTTCCCGCAGGGGCGGGTTTACCGAGCAGGAGCTATATGCGACGGGACTGGCGCAGCGCTCGAAGGAGAACGGACGGCCGTACGACCGCTTTCGCGGGCGGATCATGTTCCCGCTCGCGGATGTCCGCGGCCGGGTACTGGGCTTCGGCGCGCGCGCGATGCGCGAGGAGCAAAAACCGAAGTACCTGAACACCTCCGACAACGACGTCTACCACAAGGGACAGCACCTGTATGGCGCTGATCTAGCCCGGGCCCATGCCGCGCGCGCCGGGCAGGCGATCCTGTGCGAGGGCTATACCGACGTGATCGCGCTGCACCAGGCGGGCTTGCGCAACACGGTCGGGTCGATGGGTACGGCACTGACCGCCGAGCAGGTCGGCGAGCTGGCGCGGATGGCGCAGACCGTGCTGCTGGCACTGGACGCCGACAGCGCCGGTCAGGAGGCGATGCTGAAGGCCGCGGGGCTCGCGGCGAAGCGCAAGCTCGAGTTGCGAGTGGTGGCGCTCCCGGCTGGCACCGACCCGGCGGATCTGGTGCAGCGCGATGGCGCGCAGGCGATCAGCGCAGCGGTTGAGCAGGCGGTGCCGTTCGTGCGCTTCCGCGTCGAGCGCGTGCTCGCGACCGGCGACCACGGCAGCCCTGAGGGCCGCGACCGAATGGTCGAGGAGTTGCGCCCGGTGTTTGCGATGCTGCCGCCGAGCGCCATGCGCCTGGAGCTGACGAAGCTGGTCTCCGGGCGTTTGGCGCTACCCGAGAGCCTGATGGAGACTCTGCTGGCGTCACAGACTGCCCGACGGCAAGGCAACCAGAGCGGACGAAGCGCGCCCGGCGATGCCCCACCCGTGCCCACCAACGGTCTGTCGCGACGGGAAGAGACCGAGCGAACATTCCTGGCGCTCTGTATAGCCTCCCCGGAGGAGGGCGAGCAGGCGCTGGGGAGCCTGAATGTGGATGAGCACTTCACCAGCGAGCTGCTCCAGCGTGCCGCCAGACATCTCGGCGCTGGGCATCTGCGCGACCCGATGGCCGACCCGGCAGGCTTGGCGGACGGGTTGGACGGCGATCCACAGATGAAGGCGCTGCTGGCCGAGCTGGTTGTGGAAGCCGGCAGGGAACCCGTGCAGCCCGCGATGCTCGACGTTCAGCGCCTGCAGCTGGAGCTTGCGCGGGTCGACCGTCGAATCCAGCAGGCCCGCGGAGCGGAGAGCGGCGATGTGAGCGAACTGGCGACACGCCGCGGCGAGGTCAAGCTCGAGTTCGACCGCGCCCAGGAGCGAGCGTTGGAGAAGACGGTGTGAGGACGGCCGGCGAGCCGTAACAGGCATCCGGGCCCCTGAAACAGCCTTTCTATACTTTGTGAAGTAATGAGCAACGTCACCGTTTATACGACCGAGCCGTGCTCCTTTTGCGCCCGCGTGAAGGGCCTCTTGAAATCACGTGGTGTCGAGTACGCCGAGGTCAACCTGTCGAAGGACCCCGAGGGCCGGGTTCAGCTCGCTCGGGAGACCGGGATGATGACCTTCCCGCAGGTGACCATCGATGGTGAGCTGGTGGGTGGCTTCACCGAGGTCCAGGCCGCCGCCGAGTCGGGGCGCCTGGACGAGCTACTGATCGAAGATCAGCCAGCCGCCTGAGCGCTACGCGCGAGCGCGTCTGCGTCGCGGCCGCGGCTGGCAGGTCTCACACACGTAGGTCCCGCGCCCGGCGACGACCATCTTCACGATCGTCGTGCCGCAGGTCCCGCACGGCTCGCCCTCACGTCGGTGTACGAGGAACTGGTTCTGGAAGGATCCGCGGACGCCGTCGACGTGACGGAAGTCGTCAATCGTCGCCCCACGCGCGTCGATGCCGGCCTGCAGCGCGGCGATCGTCGTCTCGCGTAGGCGCCCGTACTGCTCCCTCGAGAGCCGTCCGGCGGGACGCAGCGGATGGATGCCTGCCCGGAATAGCGCCTCGTCGGCATAGATGTTCCCCACACCGGCGATGCGGCGCTGATCGAGCAGGAACGCCTTCACCGGCGCGGTCCGCCCGCGCGCCTGAGCGCGCAAATGCTCGGCGGTGAACAGCGCGTCAAGAGGCTCCAGGCCAAGGCGCGCAGCGAAGAACGCCTCCAGTGCCTCCTCGCCAAGCAGCAACTCGCCGGTTCCGAACCGGCGCGGATCGACGATCGCCAACCGGTGTCCCTGACCGAGATCGACGCGCACGCGAGTGTGGGGCGGCTCGGGATCGGGATCGAACAGCACGGCGCCAGTCATCCGCAGGTGCTGAACCAGGTGAACGTCATCCTCCAGGTTCCACACCAGATACTTGCCCCGCCTGCCCAACCCCTCCACCCTCCGTCCTTCCAGCGCATCAGCCAGTTCGCGCGGCGCAAGCGGCCGCGACCAGCGCCAGTCCAGGATCTCCACGCGCTCCAGCCGACGACCCTCGACCAGCGGCGCGAGCTGGCGTCTGATCGTCTCGACCTCGGGCAGCTCGGGCATTGCCTCAGCTTATGGACGCCGGCAAGCGTCCGCCGGCTCACTCACTCCTCGTGAGAAGGCAGCAACCGCCCGGCGCCCGGGGACCTGGCTCGCGGGTGCGCCCGGAAGTAGACGTCCTTCAGCCGCTCGGCCGACAGGTGAGTGTAGACCTGGGTGGTCGCGAGGTCTGCGTGACCGAGCATCTCCTGCAGCGAGCGCAGATCGCACCCACCCGCCAGCAGATGGGTGGCGAAGCTGTGGCGCAGCGTGTGCGGGCTCATCTTCTGATCGAGGCCGGCGCCGCGGGCGTGGCCCTGGACGATCTTGTAGAGGCCCTGACGCGTGAGACCGCCACCGCGGTGGTTGACGAACAGCTGCGTCTGCACCTTGTAGCCGACCAGCGCGGGACGCCCACGCTGCTCGTATGTGCGCAGCGCTGCGACCGCTTGGCGGCCGACCGGAATAACCCGCTCCTTGGAGCCCTTGCCGCGCGCGCGCAGCATCCCCTCGTCGAGATCGACATCGCTCGCCTGCAGCCCGATTGCCTCCGAGGCGCGTAAACCGCACGCGTACATGACCTCTAGCAGTGCACGATCGCGTAGCGCCGAAGGCTCCGTCCCCTTCGGCTCGCTGAGCAGCTTGGCCACCTCCTCGCGTGTGAGCACCCGCGGTAGGCGCTGCGTCTTGCGCGGTCCGCGCAGCTCCGCGGTGGGATCGTGCTCGATCAGGCCTTCGCGGCGCAGATGACGGTAGAACGAGCGCAAACACGCGGTCTTGCGCGCCAGCGTGGCAGCCACCACGGGAGGGCGCTCGCCGGTGCCCACAGCGAGCTCGGATAGGAATGCCGCGAGGTCACCGTGCCGGGCATCCATCACGTTCAGATGGCAGCGGTCGAGAAACTCCCCGAACTGGAATAGGTCGGAGCGATATGCCTCGAGCGTGTTCCTCGAGAGGCCGCGCTCTAGCTCGAGGTAGGCGAGAAAGTCGAGTGTCAGACGTTCGATCCCGACGTTCGTTCCAGCGGCAGAGTGGACGGTTCCCGGCGAGCTCACCCCTCCAGCTTCGCCTACTCCTCAGCTCCTCCCTGGAGATGCAACCGACCGTTCAGCCTCCCCCACTCCGTCCTCGCCACGATCGGCCCCCTCCGCGAGCTCGGCCAACGTCGTGCCGGCCGCAAGCGCGGCGCCGAAGAACAACGGATCCTCGGTCAACCCACGGCCCATCGTCTCGGCGCATAGATCGGCGGCGGCGTAGGCCGGAAGATCGACGATCGCTCGGCGCCAGTCGTGGCGGGTGATGCGTGCTGGCCGATCTGTGATCGGTCGCTCGACATCGAGCTCCAAGGCTGGGCGGCTCGGAAGAGCTCCACCGAAGACCGCGCCGAGACCGGCGCGCAGATCCGCCCCCACTGGAGAGCGCATTCCGGCGGGCAGCGCAACGGTGACCGGCTCGAGCAGCAGGTCGAGCACCGTGAGCGTGTGGTGGGAGATGCCGCGGTGGCGCGCGCGCGGGTCGCCTGAGGACATCCGCGCCACCAGCAGCGTGGAAGCGCCGAGCGCGAGGGCGGCATGCGCCGAGTCCAGGGCGGACATGCCGCCGTGTCCAAGCGGGGAGCTGGAGCCCACGATTCCGGGCCCGGGACCGCAGATCGCCGCGTCCCAGCCGAGTACGCGCAGCCCGTGATCCAGGGCGCCGACGGTCGTGATCGCCTCACCCTCTCCGCCGAATGCCGCACCCGCGGTCAGGTGCCCTACCAGCAGACCGCGCTCGCGCAGTGAGCGAACCGTGCGCGAATGCCCCCCGGGCAGCGCGCCTCCCGCCGTCTGCACGTACCCGAGGCGGCTTGCGGGACGGGCCTGCGAGAAAGCCCAGGCGACCGCCGCGAGCTGGCCATGCAGGGCGAGCACGGCGACCGGCAGCCCCACTACACCGACCGGATGCTCGGAGGCACCGCCCAACTCCTCGACCGGCTCGACGGTGTGCTGGAGGCTCGTGTAGTTGAGCTTCATCACGTTTGGGCGGGTGGGGAGAGCGGGATCCCAATCCTCCTCGGCGCCGAGTCCGCGGGAGAGGTTGACGTGGACGATGTCAAAGCCGCCCGAGCCCAGGCCGAGGTCGCGAGCCTGCACATTGACCACCAGCTCGTCGCCGATCTCGGCGCGACCGACGAGCGCCACGTCGGCGATCGCCGGCCGGCGCCTCTGCTCACCCCCGGCATCGGCGCCTCTCTCCATGGCCCCGCCCTCCGCGTCGTGTGCCTCATCCACCAGCTCGATCACGAGATCCTGCTCTCCTGCGCTCCCGGGGGAACCCACGTCGAGGACGATGGCGCGGCGCAGCTTCAGCATCTAGGCTCGAACGCTATCGCTCGGCTGTGCGTCCGTTGGCCGGCGGCACGCCGCCGGTCGGAGCCTCGCCGGAATCCGCGAGCTCCTCAGGCCGTACCCACTCGACGCTCACGTCCACGTCGCACTCGCACTCGGGCGAGTTGGCAAGCTCGTGGGCGCGATCGATCAGCTTCTCCGCAACAGCCTGTCCCTGCGACTCGTCCGCGAGGTGGAAGACCGTCTCCACGCGCAACAGACCCTCCTTGGCGGATGCCACCCCGCGCAGCGGCGGCCCGGCCGAGAGATCCGTGCTCACGATCTGTCGACGAGCGTCGCCGGAGCGTGGCCTCGCGTGCCGTCCGCGTCATTGCGGGTGCGTTCTGCGTCGTCACGCGCTCCAGCTCGCTCCAGGGCTGCGGCGATGAAATCGCGGAACAGAGGAGCTGGACGCTCGGGGCGGGACTTGAACTCGGGATGAAACTGGGAGGCAATAAAGAAAGGATGCCCACCCTCCCCGCCCTCGAGCTCGACGATCTCGACCAGGCGCTCGTCGGGAGAGGTGCCGGAGATGCACAGGCCGGCGCTCTGCAAGCGCTTGCGCAGGAGATTGTTGAGCTCGTAGCGGTGGCGGTGGCGCTCGTAGATGACCGCCTCGCCGTAGATCTCCCGCGCACGTGTGTCGTTGTGCAGCTTGATCGGATCCGCGCCCAGGCGCATCGTGCCGCCGAGGTCGGCGACCTCCTTCTGCTCGGGCAGCAGGTCAATCACGGGGAACGGCGTCTCGAGGTCGAACTCGGTCGAGTTGGCCCCCTCCATGCCCGCCACGTTGCGGGCGAACTCGGCCACTGCGATCTGCATCCCCAAACAGATACCCAGGTAAGGAATGCTCTGCTCGCGCGCCACACGCGCGGCGGCGATCTTGCCCTCGATTCCGCGTCCGCCAAAGCCACCGGGGATCAGGATGCCGTCGGCGCGGGCCAGCAGCTCGCTCATCGATCGACCATCGGCCTGATCGACACCGTCGCCGTCCTCGCCCACCGAGTGCTCATCGGATCCCTCCAGGCGCTCGGAGTCGATCCAGTCGATCTCGACCCTGCCATCCTGCAGCGAGGCGGCGTGTCGCAGCGCTTCGCAGACCGACAGGTAGGCGTCCTCGAGCTGGATGTACTTGCCGACCAGCGCGATCCGCACCGTGCGGCTGCTGCGCCCGGCGCGCTCGATCGGCTCCTGCCAGTCCGACAGCTCGGGCGCCGGCGCATCCACGCCGAAGTGCTCGAGGATGAAGTCGTCGACGCCCTGCTCGTGAAAGGTGAGCGGCACCTTGTAGATGTTGTCCACGTCGCAGGCCGAGACGATCGCCTCCACGGGCAGGCTCGCGAACAGGGCAATCTTCTTGCGGATCTCTGCCGACAGCGAGCCTTCAGAGCGGCACATCAGCATGTCCGGGGCGATGCCGATGCGCCGCAGCTCGTTGACCGAGTGCTGGGTCGGCTTCGTCTTCAGCTCGCCCGCATGACCGATGTAAGGGACGAGAGTTAAGTGGATGAACATGCAGCGCCGGCGCCCAACGTCGACCGGGAACTGGCGAATCGCCTCCAGGAACGGCAGCGACTCGATGTCGCCGACCGTGCCGCCGATCTCGGTTACCACGAAGTCCACGTCCGAGGACTCGGCGATCAGCGCGACGCGCTGCTTGATCTCGTCGGTGATATGCGGCACGACCTGGACCGTGCCACCCAGGTAGTCCCCCCGGCGCTCGCGCCGGATCACGGTGTCATAGATCCCCCCGGCGGTGACGTTGGAGGCGCGGCTGGTGTTCGAGTCGGTGAAGCGCTCGTAGTGCCCGAGGTCGAGGTCGGTCTCGGCGCCGTCCTCGGTGACGAACACCTCGCCATGCTGGTAGGGCGACATCGTGCCCGGGTCGACGTTGATGTAGGGGTCGAACTTCTGCAGACCCACGGTCAGCCCACGCGAGACGAGCAGACGACCGATCGAGGCCGCGGCGATCCCCTTGCCCAGCGAGGAGACGACACCACCGGTCACGAAGATGAACCGGGTCTTGGGCGGCGCGACGGCGTGGCGATCGGAAGGGCGCGGGGTCATGAAGGCCTGCCAAAGGAGTCTAGTGCCCTCAGTCCTGGAGTCCGTTCGACAAACCCGGAAATTGAGCGAAGCTCTCCATAGAGCGTGATCGCGACGAGCAGCGCGAGCGCGATCAGCTGGCCACTCTGAGACAGTGTCAGCACCAGCCACAGGCCCGCGAGCGCCCCGAGCAGGTTCGCGCCGGTGTCGCCGAGCATCGCCCGCTCGCGCAGGTCATACAGGCCGGCCACGAGCGCGGGCGCGGCGAACAGGCCGAGGGACCACAGCGGCCTCACGTCCAGCGAGCCGAGCGTCAAGCCGGCGCCGAGCAGCACGAACGCCTTGATCGCGCGCCCGGGGCGCAGGTCGAGCAGGTTGAAGACGTTCGTCGCCAGCACGAGCACGCCGACCGCCAAGAGCCATCCAGGCTTGGAGAGACCCTCGAAGCTCATCGCGAACAGCGCCAGACCGAGCGAGCCGGCGGCCTTGAGCGTCCCCGTGGACAGCTCACCGCGCAGCGCCGCGCGAGCATGGCCGCGCCAGCCTCGCGGGGCCGGCCGAGCGGGTCCCTCGAGCGCATCGCCGCCGGGCCGGGCCGACTCCTCGATCGCGCCGGAGGCAGCGGACGGGCCGGCACGAGCCTCACCGAGCGTGTCATCGATCAAGCCCAGCGTGGCGACTCCGAGCGCGTAGAGCGCGATCGGGAGTAGCTCAGGATGAAAGACCTCCGAGCTAGCCAGCCGCGCCAGCAGCACGAGCGGGATCAGCGCGATCAGCGCCGCGGCCACGATCAGCACCCCGAAAGGAAAAGGGAGCGGGCGCCCGCGGTAGTTGAGCCGCATGTGACCACCCATCGCGAGCGTGCGCAATACCGCGGGGGCTAGGACCACGGCGCTCAGGAGCGCCAGCAGGAAGGGCAGGGCGTGCATGAGCGGAAGTTAGCGACGGGAGCGGACCACTCAGCTGCCGGCGACAGCCGGCAGCAGGGAGTCCGCGGTGGGCTTGGTCCCATAGGTGCCCTGGGACCCAGCGAGCGCGTAGACCAACGCCGCTTGACCCGCGAGCGCGTCGAGATCGTCGACGCTGGAGATGCCCACGCTCTTGTACCAGGGCACCTGGGAAGGTTCGGTGTTGCTCAGCTCGACGCCCACCACGGGTACGCCGACGGCGGTCACACCCGCAATCAGCCCAGACTCGAAGGCGGCGCTCGCCTGAGCCTGTTCGGTGCTCATCCCGCTCGGTTCGGAGCGCATCACGACGAGCCCTTCGAGCTTGCCGAGCTGACCGTCGAAGGCGCTCAGCAGGCTGCCACGCACGCGGCCGAGAAGCTCCCGGTCCACCTGCGCGCCGCCGCTGACGAGCTGGCGGCCGGCGAGCCCGCCGAACTTGTGCACCAGTTCCGGATTGCTCGCAAGCCCCGCGTAGATCGTCCCGCTTGCCGCCTGTGCGAGACCGGTCAGATCCAGAGGCTCGCGTACCGCCACGACCGTCGCCAGGTTGCCGCCGGCCTGGGTGACCGCGCCGCGCACAAGGCCGTTAACCCTGTTGGAAGAGCCTCCGAAGAACACCAGGCCGACGTTGCGGCCGGTGAGCAGACCATGGACGGCGAGTGGGTAGAGGTCGTTCGCGAAGGCTTCCTCGGAGCTCAGCTGCGTCTGCAGTGTTTCGGCGTGTCGCTGCGTACCGCTGACTTCCGATTCGAGGTTGTGCACGATCCCGTTCTTGGCGGAAGAAACAAGGTTCGAGTCGCCGATCGCCACGCCAATCAGCACACCCACCGCCAGGGCGAACAGGACAGCGGCCAGCGAGAGCGCGTGATAGCGATAGTCGAACACGCTCAGACGAGCATCTGGAGCTTGAGCCAGAGCAGGTCGACCACGTCGCGCAGAGCCGGGGTCATCCAGACGACGGCGATCATCGCGATCAGGCCTGCCGCGACCACGACCAGCAGAGGGGTCAGACCCGGTCGGGGGTGATACAGACGGCTCACACCCTTGGCGTCGACGAGAATCTCGCCGATGCGAAGGCGCGTGAGGAACGTCGAGGACATGCCCTTGCGGTTGCGGTCCAGAAACTCGACGAGGTTGAACTGGGAGCCCACCGAAACGATCAGACTGGCGCCCTTCTCGGCGGCGATCAGCATCGCGACGTCCTGGCTCGTGCCCGGCGCCGGCACGAGCTTGAAGGGCAGGCCGAGCGCTTCCAAACGCTCACGGCCCGGGGCGCGCCCGTCGGGGTAGGCGTGCACGACGAGCTCAGCGCCACCACTCGCTGCTGCAGAGCCCCGCCGCCCGCTCCTGCCCCACCCGCGGGGGGCGCCGCTCGAACTCCTCAGGGCCGCCTCCCCGGCCGAGTCCATGTCCCCAACGATCATGTCCGGGCGCAGGCCCGCCTCCAGCAGCGCCTCGGCACCCCCGTCGACGGCGATCAGCACGGGACGCATGTCGCGAATGAACGGCCGCAGGGCGCGCAGATCGCGCTGATGACCAACGCCGCGGACGACCACGAGCGCGGAGCGATCGCGAAAGTCGGTCACAAAGCGCGGCATCTCGATCTTCCCGACGAGCAGCTCACGCTCCTCGCGCATGTGCTCGATCGTGTTGTGCGCAAAACGCTCGAGCGCCTCGCCGACCTCGCGGCGGCGGGCCTCGGTCTCGGTGCGCACGCGGGCGAGGTCGAGCACTTCGCCGCGAGCGAGCACCTCTCCCTCGCGCGTCACCTCGCCGTCGCGCACGGTTATCGGCTCGCCGTCGGAGAGCGCGTGCAGGAGCGAATCGTCTGGCAGGTCGACCAGGTGGATACCCGCTTCGACGAGCAACTGGGGGCCGAGGTTCGGATAGGAGCCGCTGGAGGAGGAACGGCAGTTCAACACCGCGCCGACGTTCGCGGCGATCAGCTCCTCAGCCGAGACCCGGTCGATGTCGAGGTGGTCGATCAGCGCAATGTCGCCGCGGGAGAGGTGCTTGACGAGCAGCTTTGTCCGCCTGCCCGGCCGCACCGGTCCCGTGACCGTGCGCCAGGGCGCGACATCGCCTCCCGGCAGAGGCGCGGGCATCGGCACGTCGCTCGGGTCCTTAGACGCGAGCTCGCGCGGGCTGCGTGGGTTCGCGGCCATCGCATCGAGGGTAACGGCCGCGGGCGCAGCGCGCTCTGCCTGCGAGCTTTAGGCCGCCTTGCGCAAATCGCGCGCATGTGCTCGCGCGGCGCTGTCGGCGGCATCCGCGCCGAGCATGCGGACCAGCTCGGCGACGACCTCGCCCTCGTCGAGCTCCACGACGGTCGCACGGGTCGGCGCGGCGGCGGTGTCCTTGACGACCGAGAAGTGACGGTCGCCGAGCGAGGCGATCTGGGGCAGGTGCGTGATGCACAGCACCTGCCTGTCGCGGCCCAACTCGCGCAGGCGCGCGCCGACCGCACGCGCGGTTTGCCCGCCGATACCCGCATCGATCTCGTCGAACACAAGCGTCGCCTGCGCCGAAGAAGAAGGGGCGCCCGCGCGCGCGCCGCCCCGAGCCGGCGAGGGACGAGCGGGCACCGTGGCGAGAGCCAGCATCACGCGCGAGAGCTCGCCGCCGGATCCGATCTCGCGCAGCGGCCCAGCCGGCACGCCGGGGTTGGGGGCGATCATGAACTCGACGGCGTCGCCGCCTGAAGGACCTGCCTCGCGCGGGCTGAGGGAGACCTCGAAGGTCGCGTCTGCCATTGCCAGAGCCGCGAGCTGCTCGCGCACCGCGAGCTCCAGGCGCGGGGCGTGCAGCTCGCGCGCGTCGCGCAGAGCGTTGACGTGGCCTTCGAGCGCCGCGTGCCCCTCGCCCAGCTGCGCAATGGCCGCGGCAAGCGCCACCTCGGCGCCGGCGAGCTGATCGCGTCGCGCACGCGCATCGGCGGCGTAGTCGAGTACAGCGGCGAGCGTCCCGCCGTGCTTGCGCACCAGGCGCTCGATGCTCGCAAGACGCTCTTCGACGGCGTCGAGCGAGCCGTCCTCGCCCGCCAGCCGCTCGCAGTAGCCGCGCAGCTCGCCAGACAGGTCCCGAGACTCGATCACGAGCGCGCGCAGACGCTCGGCGAGCGCGTCCAGGCTCCCGTCGACGCCGGCGAGCGCGTCCAGCCCCCCGACGGCGCCCGCCATCAGCTGCGAGCTGCCGAGACCGTCGGCGCCGTCTTCGGGCACCAGCGCGTCCGCGCCCGCGCCCGCAGCGAGACGCAGCGCATCGAGACGGCCCAGGCGAGCGCGCGCGAGCGACAGCTCGTCGTACTCCTGCTGGTCGAGGCCGGCGGCGTCGATCTCTGAGAGCTCGTGCTCGAGCAGGTCGAGCTCGCGCTCACGCGCCGAGGAGAGCTCGCGCAGGGTGTCGAGCTCCGCGGTGAGGCGGCGGATCTCCGCGAAGGTCTTGGCGCAGGCGCGCAGGCGCAACGCGTGATCGGGGCCACAGAGCGCGTCGAGGATCTCGAGCTGGGCGCCCGCGAGGGTCAGCTTGCGGTGCTCGTGCTGGCCGTAGAAGGAGAGCAGGCGCGAGCCGTACTCGCGCAGCTCCGAGACCGTGGCGGAGCGGCCGTTCAGATAGGCGCGTGTGCGTCCGTCGGAGCCGAGACGGCGAGCGAGGACGATCTCCTCGGCGCCGTCAGGGAGCCGCTCGGCGAGCTCGGAGCGCAGCGAGTCGGGCAGATCGAAGACACCCTCGACATAGGCCTCCGAAGCGCCGGGGCGAATAAGGGTGGGCTTAGTTCCAGTTCCTCCGGCGCGGCCTCCGAGCAGCAGGTCGAGCGCGTGGGCGAGCACCGTCTTACCGGCGCCCGTCTCGCCCGTCAGCACGTTCAGCCCGGGCGCCAGCCGCAGCTGCGCGTGCTCAATCAGCAGGAGGTTCTCGACGTTGAGCTCTTGGAGCACAGAGGCAGGTGTACCAGCGGACGGGGACAGATCGCAGGCACGCGCTGTTGTGTAATCGCGGGGAATGGACGATAAGCAGGCATAATCAAGCGACAAAGCGGGATGGATCCTGCAGGGAACCAACCTCCGTTTGGGTCCGCCAACGGAATGGCTGTGAACGACCGACATCTCAAGCGCTCAGCAAGCCCGCTCCCGCCGGGATCGGTTGTGTGCCTGCCGGCAGCGGCGCTGGCAGAGCGGATCGAGGAGGAGATCAACCGCGCTGGGCGCCACGGCACACCACTGAGCTGTCTGATCGTGGTGATCGAGAATCTGGAGGAGCTGCGCAAGGCCCACGGCAGCGAGCTGTCAGAGCAGACGCTCGTCTATGTAGGCGAGGCGCTGCGCCAAGAGCTGCGCCGCTTCGACCGGGTGGGTAGGCCGAGCGAGGGTGAGCTAGCGGTGCTGCTGCCCGGCGCGGACGGGCCACGCGGCGAGATCGTCGCCAGACGGGCCCTCGAGCGACTGCGCGCGGTCAAGGTCGAAGCCGCCGGAGAGCGCCGGCCGCTGCGCGTGTCCGTGGGGCTCGCCGCCTGGCGCAAGGATGTCGGCGGCGAGGAGCTTCTGGCCCAGACCAGGGCCGCCGCGCGCCGCCGAGAGAACGGGCTCGAGACGATCGAGACATAATCCCGGCAGATGCTCACGGGATCAGAGTTGTGGCTGCTGCGGCTGATGGCCAACCGCGGCTTGGCGCTGGTTGACGCAAGCACGCTGCTGGTGGTGATCGAGGAGCGCGGCGAGCTGCGCGTGGCCGCCTCCAGCGGCGAGGAGACAGTGCGCCTGCGAATCGTGCCCGTCGACGGCAGCGCGCTGGGCGAGCTGTATCGCCAGGGAAAGCCGGTGTCGCTGGACCGCCCACGGGGGCCGGAGGCGGCGTGGCTGCACGAACTGGGGTTGGAGGCGCGCGCCGCGCTGATCGAGCCGCTGAGTATGGAGGGCTACGGCGGCGGCCTGGTGATCGCGCTGCGTCGCGACGGTGGCTTCCGCGGCCCCGACCGGGAGGCGCTGAACGCGTTTGCGACGAGCGTCTCCCAGCGGCTCGCCGCGGAGCGCTCGGTGGAGATCACGCGCCTGCGCTACGGCATGGAGGCGCGAGAGCGCGAGCGCACGCGCTGGGCGCGCGAGATTCACGACGAAGCGATTCAAGGCCTCGCCGCGCTGCGCATGAAGCTGGCCCACGCTCGCGACCTCGACGAGCAGGCGGCGATGAGCGCAGCCGTCGAGTCGGTGCTGGAGGGATTGGGCGAGGAGATCGACGGGCTGCGCCACCTGATCACCGAGCTGCGCCCGGCGGCGCTCGACGACCTCGGGTTGGCGGCGGCGCTGCAGGCGCTCGCCCGGCGCGCGCAGGCGGTCGACGGTTTGGACGTGCAGACCGAGATCGATCTCGGCCCGGAGTCAGAACACCCCGGCCCAGAGACAGATCAGCGCCGCTTGGACGCCGAGCTGGAGAGCACGATCTATCGCGTCGTGCAGGAGGCGCTGACAAATGTGAGCCGCCATGCACAGGCGACACAGGCGACGATCAGGATCGTAGAGCGCAACGGACTTATTCACGCGTCGGTGACCGACGACGGGCAGGGGCTTCCGGAAGCGGACCGTCTCGGACCGCGGGGCGACGGACTGGAGGGCGGGTTCGGGATGTCCGGAATGCGCGAGCGCGCCGAGCTGGTCGGGGGCGAGTTGGAGCTCGTGCCGGCGCCTGGCAAAGGGACCGTCATGCGTCTGACGGTTCCGCTCGCGGGACGGCCCGCGCCCGGTGACGTACCCGGCGATGTATCGGGAGCGGCCGTAGGCCGCTGAAGCGGGCGCCGAGACCGGCGCCGAGCGTTACTCGACCAGGCCAAGACGGCGCGCGTAGGCGGTGATCTCCGCTCGCGAGGAGAAGCCGAGCTTCTCGATCGCCCGGGCTCGGTAGGTCTTCACGGTACGCTCCGCCACATGCAACTGCTCTGCGATCTGGGGATTGGTGAAGCCGTTGGCGATCAGCCGTACCACCTCGCGCTCACGCTCTGACAAAGCGACGCCGTCGCTGGGAGTCTCATCGCCCGTGGCCATCAGCGCGCCCAGGCGCGGGTGCAGGTAGTTGCCACCGGCGACCGCCAGCCTGAAGGCCTGCAGCAGCTCGGCCGGCTCGGCCTCCTTGAGTACATAGCTGCGTGCTCCCGCTCGCAGCGCCTGGCGGGCGTACTCGGGATCCTCGCGCATCGTCAGGATCGCAACCGCGAGCGTGGGGTGGGCGACGAAGCAGGAGGGCAGCGCCGCCAGGCTCGAGCCGCCCGGCATCGACAGGTCCAGTGTCAGCAGGTCCGGCTTGTGCTCGCGGACCGCGCGGATCGTGGCGGGCACGTCGCCGGCTTCGGCCACTACCCGGAACTCGCCCGACTCGCGCTCGAGCACCATGCGGATGCCGTCGCGAACGACCCCATGATCGTCCGCAATGATCACGTCGATCGGTCGATCCACCCCTGGCAAGCCAGCCTCCATCGCGTGCACAACCGTAGCGGCTGCGGCGGCCGTTGCACGGCGTCGGACGCCAACCACAGCCAGAGCACCTCGACTCACGATCCGTCAACAAGCTCTTTTGACGTCCCGAAAGGACTACACAGATCGGCACCTTTGGGACCACACGATCGGCACCACTCGCCCGACAGACAAAAGCCCTGCAAAGGCCCATCATGTCGGTTATGCCGCACGAGATCCCATCCGCGAGAACGAAGGAGTCCTCATGATCGCCCTCAGCATCGCGATGACCTGGTTGACCCTGACGGCCGGCGGCTTCGTCGCGCTGTCCGCGCTCGGTCGCCTCGAGCTGCGCAAAGACCACGAGGCCGACCGGGCCTCGCGCGGGCCGGAGGGGATCGCCCTCACCGACACGTGGCCCGCGATTCCGGGAGTGTCGCCGCTATGAGCCCTGCTCAGACAGCCCTCAAGACGCGCCCGCACTCACGGATGCCCGCGCTGCACCTCCTGCCTGATTTAAATCCCGCTCATCCCCATAGGCAATCTGAGCCTCTCCGCGGACACGAGGCCCCCGCGCCGGCGCTACGCGTCGTCGATCGTCCCACCCGCGTCCTGCTCGCCGGCGCGGACGCCGGCCGGCGCGCGACGCTGCTCGACGAGCTGAGCCGGACCCTGCCCGCAAATACCGTGTTCGAGCAGGCCGACGCCATCTGCGACGTACTGGAGCACGCTCCCGGCAGCCGCATGGCGTTCATCACCGGCGACCTCGACGACGCTCCCGCAGAGTCGCTGATGCAGACGCTCGCCCACCGCCATCCGGAGCTGCCTGTACTGGTCGTGGACGGCCGCGGAGACGATGGCGGGCACTTCGATCGTCACGACGAGCTCCGCCTCCGGCACGCGTAGCGCGGTACGTCGCGGAGGGCGAGATCGCCTGGGGTGACCGGCGGTTGGGAACGTCGTGCGCCACGTTCTCCCTTACCGCGCGGAAGCTTGCAACGCTCGCTCTAGGCACGGGCAACCGTTAGCGTGGCGGCGTGCCGTCACCGTTGAAGTCATCCCGGCTGCGTAGGATCCTCGCCGCTTACACGGTCAACCGGCTGGGCACTTGGTTTGGGTATGTCGCGCTGTCGCTGGCCGTGTTCGAGCACACGCACAGTGCACTCGCGGTCGCGGCCCTGCTCGTCACCGGACAAGCTCTACCCGCGTTCCTCGTCCCCGCCGTCGTTGCCCGGATCGAGGTGTCCTCCTGGCGTGGCGAGCTGAGTGGTCTGTATCTGTTCGAGGCGGCCGCGACCGCAGCGCTCGCGGGCCTGCTGTCGTGGCACTTCTCGCTGCCCGGCATCCTGCTACTCGTCGCACTCGATGGGACCGCCGCGCTGGCGGCCAGCGCGCTGCTTCGCACCGCCGCCGCTCGCTGCGCGCGCGAGTGGGCCCACGCCCACCACGAACAGGCCGCGCCGGAGACAGAGAACCTGCCCTCGCATACCTATGCGGGACAGGCCCGCATCGCCCTGGCAGCCGGCGAGAGCGGGTTTGGTGGCATCAGCCTCGGCAGAGTCGGTGGCAGCGGGATCGACGCGCGCGAGGCTAGCGCCGTGGAGGCCGAGCGCAAGACGAATGCAGCGCTCAACGTCGCCTTCTCCGGCACGTTTGTGATGGGGCCGGCGCTTGCCGGCGTGGTGGTGGCAACCGCCGGCGGGCCTCTTGCGTTGCTGATAGACGCCGCCTCCTTCCTGATCTGCGGCGCGATGCTGATCGACCTGCATCCCCACGTCAAAGAGGCGGGGGGAGCCTCAGTGCGCGTCCGCCTGCGCGCTGCGTGGGAGCACATCAACGACGTGGCCACACTGCGAACGCTGCTGCTCGCGGAGGGCGTTGCGCTCGTCTTCTTCGCGGCCGACGGGTCGATCGAGGTTCCCTACGCAACGGTAACCCTCCACGCCGGCGACCGTGGCTATGGCCTCCTGCTGGGCGTATGGGGACTGGGCGTCGCGATCGGCAGCATCGTGTTCGCGCGTTCGATCAAGCGCTCGCTCGGAGTGCTGTTGAGCGCCGGCACGCTCGCGGTGGGACTCGCGTATCTCGGCTGGGCGGTCGCGCCTTCCCTGGCGGTCGCGTGCGCGGCTGGCCTGCTCGGCGGGATCGGCAACGGCGTGCAGTGGGCGGCGCTGATCAGCGCCGTGCAGCGGCTAACACCGCAGAGTCTGCATGGGCGGATAATGGGTGCGGTGGAATCGATCGGCGCGATCTGTCCCGCGATCGGCCTGGCGCTGGGCGGGGCCCTGGTCGCGCTCAGCTCACCGCGCGTGGCGTTTCTAGTGGTTGGGCTGGGTGCGACGGCGAGTACGGCCGCGTTCGTGCGTCTCTCACTACGAGGGCTTGAGCCGACAGGGAACGGCGAAGTTCAGATTGAGGCCGTGGACAGCTCGGCAAGACAGCTGCCGGAGCCCTCGCCACACTAGCCCACGGCCGCCAACAAGCCAGACCAACCAGAGATCGGTCAGCGTACCGAGGCCACCTTCGGCACCTTAAGTACCACGTCAGGCCGGTCGATAAGTACGGCAGACATGCACCTGCCCACTCGCCCAAGGTGGCCAAAGGCTCCCACCGACCCCGAAGTTTGGTACCGGCGCGTCTATGACACGCTCACGCGCAAGGTCCGCGACCTCCTCACGCCCAAGCTCACGAGAGGCCTCTACTGGAGCGCCGAGGTCCTGCTGCTGATGGGAACGGTCGGCGCGGCTGTATGGTTCTTCCAGCCTGGCGAATGGCGCCCGCTCACGCTTGTGGGGCTGTTGTTTATGCTCGCGCTCTTTGGTCAGTGGCTTAGCGTCGAGGTCCGCGACGGGGAGCTGAGTGCCTCGCTGGTCGCGATCGTACTGGCTATGGGCCTCCTTGGCCCGGCCCCGGCTGCGGCATGTGGCATAGCCGCGATGATTCTCACCTCGTCGCTTCGGCGCGTTCGTCCGGCAGTCTGGCTGAACAACCTCATGGCATTTGCGGTTGCACCCTTCGCGGGAGGATTGATAGTACGCGCATTGGCAGGCGACATACATGACCCGCGTAATCAGCATCTGACACACGGCGTTATCTTCGGCCTGATCGTCTTCGGCGCCTTCATTGTGGCCAATGGGCTCAACTTTGCTCTGACCGGGCTGGAGCTGCGCATCAGGGAGGGTCGTTCGCTTCTACGCCAGGCGCGCGAATTCCTATCGCTGCTTCCTGGAGAGCTTGCGGCGGGCGCACTCGCGGCGATCCTCACGGTTGCGTATACAAACCTCGGCCTGCCGGTGCTGGTCGGCTCGATCGTCGTGCTCTTGATCTTCCAACAACTCACCGTCGCGCTGCTGCGCTCCGAGGATCGGGCCGACCAGCTCGAAGCGCGCTCGATCCAACTGGCCTCCCTGCAGTTCGGTGTCCTCGCCACGCTGATGGACGCGCTTGCACTGCGCGACCGTCGAACCGCCCGTCATGCTGTTGCGGTCGCCCGCTCCGCGAAGGCACTGGCAATTGAGGTCGACTGCAGCGAGGTCGAACAGGAAGTCATTCACACCGCCGGGTTGCTGCACGACATCGGTAAGTTCACATGGTCGGACCGCGTCCTACACCCCGAGTCCTTAACTGACGAGGATTGGGTGGTCATCCATCGTCACCCCCAGGACGGAGCGACGCTCGTCGGCAAGCTCGACGGCTATGGCCCGGTGGCAGATGCGATCCTCTACCATCACGAGCGCGTGGACGGGGGCGGCTATCCCGCGGGACTGATCGGCAACGAGATACCGCTGGCCTCGCGGATCGTGGCGATCTGCTCCACCTTCGACACTATGACCGCACCCGGAAGCTATCGCTCGCCGATGACTCCCCAGGACGCGATCGGCGAGCTGCGGAAGATCGCCGGCCGCCAGCTCGACGCCGAGCTGGTCGAGAGCTTCATAGCGATGCTCGAGCGCGAGGGACCCCTGTTCGCCATAGACGCTGACTTCGAGACCGAGCTTGCGTTCGAGCAGCGCGTGAGGGAGATGGCGCAGCCCTCGGCCGAATAAACGGGGCGTATGCCCAGCGCAACACCATGTGAAGAGAGCAGCAATGGGGAATTTCCGCGCAGTGTTTGCTTCTTCGGCCCGCACTCCTAAAAAATGAGAGCGCCCCGCACCGTGCGGGGCGCTCTCATACTTCAAACGCAGTCAACTAGCTTTTAGCCATTTTTCCATTTAGCAACGGTCATTTTGTCCCTCTTTAGGTCTTTTGGCCACTTAGGTCTTCTGGCCACTTAGCGAGGCAGCAACCGTTTGTCTCCATCCACGGGACAACCGCCACCTTTGAGTAGGTTCGACCACCATAGTAACGAGATTGGCCGGAATGTCTACCTATACGTCGCTACTTGCATGTTTGCTTGCAGACGAAGGGATTCACCGGCCCTCAACGTCGGACTGATGGGATTTCGTGCCCTTGCTCGACCAAACGTCCACAAAGCTTCGCGCCGCTCAGCGTCCATCCCCATCCAGCCGAAACACCCACATGCCCATCACCCCACTCCAAGCCCCAAGCGACCGGCAGCTCGTCTTCACGAGCTCCCAGGCGGCGCGCTACGTCGGTGTCTCGCTGGCGACGATCCGTCGCTGGACCGACGCCGGCCACATCCATTGCTACCGGACGCCCGGCGGCCAGCGGCGCTTCTCACGCGATCAGCTCGAAGACTTCGTCACCTCGATGCAGAACGCCGGCGAGATCCACGACCCGCCCGCCGCAAAGGTCGCCTGAGGCGCCGATGACCGGCGCCTCGCGGCGTCCTCGGTCGCTCGCGTGCATAGCACGCCACGCTCCCTGCGTTCTTGCGAGGCTTGGTCCTCGACACCTCAGAGAGCGACGAATCAAGTCTGATTGAGCCTCAACTGGCCAAACGGCCGAACTTCTGACGCAGCCTGCGGTAGAACGAGGAGCCGGGCAGCTGTGCGATCGTCCCCGCCGCGTCGACGAACCGCGCGTCGATCGCCTCGTCGGGCGGGATCCCGTACGCCGGGCGCCCGTCGACGGCCACGTCGAGCGGCTCGCGCGAGCGGTTGTAGATCGTCAGCCGGTCGCGCGGTGCGACCACCAGCGTGCGCGCGGCGAGCGAATGGGGCGCAATGAACGACACCACGAAGCCCTCCACCCCCCACGCCATCACCGGGCCGCCGTTGGCGAGGTTGTAGCCGGTCGACCCCGCCGGGGTCGCCACCACGAGGCCGTCGCAGCGCACGCTCCCGACCTCCTCGCCATCCAGCGCGTAGGCGATCTGCGCCACCCGCTCGCCGACCTTACGGTGGATCGCCACATCGTTGAACGCCGTCCGCCGCACGATCTCCGAGCGCCCGATCTCCGCGGCCCCCGACCCATCGCCCGGCACGTCGAGCGCGATCCCCGGCAGCCGCAGCAGCTCGAAGTCCCCATCCAGCGCGCGGCGGATGCCGTCCTCGCTGTCCTGCGGCTCGACCGTCGCCAGAAATCCGATCTGGCCGAAGTTGATCGCGAACACCGGCACCTCCGTGCCGGCATAGCGCTGCAGCGCACCGAGGATCGTCCCGTCCCCGCCCAGCACCACGCACAGCTCGACCCCGTCCTTTACCGGCGCGTTCACCGCGATCCCCGGCCCCGCCTGCAGCCCGTGCTTGCGCGTCTCCTCCTCGTCCAGGCGCAAAGTCACCCCGGCATCCGCCGCCGCCGCCACGAGCAGCCCCAGGGCCGCGCTCGTGTCCTCGGGACGACGATGCGTGAACACAGTGATCTCTCTCATGGCTCCACCTTCCTCGCCATCATCTCAATCTCCTGCGCGTCCTGGGCACCGCCGGCCCGCCCGGGCTCGGCCAGCCAGACGAACGTCTCTTTGTTGCCCTTCGGCCCCGCGAGTCCCGATGAGTGATAGCCGAGCACGCTCGAGCCGAGACCGAGCGCCGTCTCCCCCACGCCCACGAGCGCGGCACGGCGGTCGGCCGGGTCGCGGATCACGCCGCGCCCCTTGCTGGCGATCACGCGGCCGACCTCGAATTGGGGCTTGATCATTGCGAGCACGTCATAGCTCTCGGCCATACACGCGAGCACCGCGGGGAGGACCTTGGCGAGCGAGATGAACGACACGTCGACCGTCATCAGATCCGGCGTGTACGGGAGCATCTCGACACTCAGCGCCCGCGCGTTCGTGCGCTCGAGCACGGTCACGCGGGGATCGTTGCGCAGGCCCCAGTCGAGCTGGCCGTAACCGACATCGACCGCGATCACGCCCGCCGCGCCCCGTTGCAGCAGGCAGTCCGTGAATCCACCCGTCGAGGCGCCCACGTCGAGCACGCACCTACCTGACACGTCGAGCCCCGACGCGACGAGCGCGTGTTCGAGCTTGATCCCGCCGCGCGAGACGAACACCGGTTCGCCTCTGTGATCAACATCACAGATAGCCACCACTCCCCTGGGCATCATGATGAACGACCCGAAGCACAGCAGCATCCCTCCTCCCCGAAACGGCCCGCGTCCCCTGCGGGTCGTTTCATTTAAGACTCCCTACGCCCCCACGGGCGCGGAGTCGCGATCGAGGATCGCTGCGCGGATGCGCTCGGCGATGCGCCGGCCCGTGAAGCCGACCTCCTCGTGTAGGAGCGCCGGCTTGCCGTGCGTGACGTAGCGGTCGGGCAGGCCGACTCGCAAGATTCGGATGCCACTCGCCCCCCCGCCCGGCCCGGTCAAACCCGTCTCGTTCAAGGTCTCCCACACCGCCGTGCCGAACCCGCCGGCGAGCACACCCTCCTCGACGGTCACGAGCAGGTCGTGCTCGGCCGCCAGCTGGGCCATCAGGCCCGCGTCGATCGGCTTTGCGAAGCGCGCGTCGGCGACCGTCACCTCGATCTCGTCCCTGGCCAGCTCCTCGGCCGCCTCCAATGCCTTGCCTACGCCGCTGCCGTAGCCGATCAGCGCCACGCGGCCGCCGACTGGGGCGCTCGCGCCACGCTCACGCAGGATCTCGCCGGTGCCGATCTCGATCGCGCGCGGGCGCTCGGGCAGCTCCGCGCCCGTTCCGTCGCCGCGAGGGTAACGCAGCGCGATCGGCCCGTCGTCGTAGGCAAGCGCGGTGTGCAGCATGTCCACGAGCAGCGCCTCGTCGCGCGGGGCCATCAGCACGATGTTCGGCAGGCAGCGCAGGTAGGCGATGTCGAAGGCGCCGTGGTGCGTCGGCCCGTCGTCGCCGACGAGACCTGCGCGATCGAGCGCGAACACCACGTTGAGCTTCTGTAAGCAGACGTCGTGCACGATCTGGTCGTAGGCCCGCTGCAGGAACGTGGAGTAGATCGCCGCCACCGGCTTGACCCCCTGCAGCGCGAGGCCGGCCGCAAACAGGATCGCCTGCTGCTCGGCGATCCCGACGTCGAAATAGCGATCCGGCATCGCCTTCTGCAGGATGTTCAGCCCCGTGCCCGAGTTCATCGCGGCGGTGATCCCCACAACGCGCTCGTCGCGTTCGCACTCCCGCACGAGCGCCTCGCCGAAGACCTGCGTGTATTGCGGCGGCGGCGGTGGTGCCACGGCCTGCTTCGCCTGGCCGTTACGTGAGACGGCCGACGCCGGGACAGCGCGGGTGGGGACGCCGTTGAGGATCGACTTCGGCTTGGCCGCGTGCCACTTCTCCATACCCTCCAGCCCGCCGTCCTCGGCCGGCGCGAACCCCTTGCCCTTGACCGTAGCCACGTGCACGACCACCGGGCGTTCGGCCGCCAGCGCCTCGCGCAGCGCCTCGCGCAACGCGCGCACGTCGTGACCGTCGACCACGCCCATATACGCCCAGTCGAGCTCCTCCCACCACAGGCCCGGGGCCCAGAATGCCTTGATCGACTCCTTCAACTGCGGACCGATCCGCTCCAGCGCGGCGCCGATCCCGCCCGGCAGACGCGTCAACCCGCCCTCGACGCCCTCGCGCGCGTGCCACAGCTTGGGGTTGAGCCTGACCCGATTGAAGTATTTGGACATCGCACCCACGTTCGGCGCGATCGACATGCCGTTGTCGTTCAGCACGACCACGATCGGCGTGCCCAGTCCCCCCGCCTGCTCGATCGCCTCGAACGCGACGCCCCCGGTCATCGCGCCGTCGCCGATCACGGCCACGACCTTGCCGTTCTCGCCTGCCCCGTGGCGCATGCCCTCCTTGATCCCGACGGCGTAGCCGATCGAGGTCGAGGCGTGCCCGGCACCCATGATGTCGTGCGGGGACTCCACGATCGAGCAGAACGGCGCGAGCCCCTCATACTGGCGGATCGTGCTCAGCCGATCGCGGCGCCCGGTGAGGATCTTGTGCGGGTAGGCCTGGTGTCCGACGTCCCACAGGATCTTGTCTTTCGGGCTCTCCAGTACCGAGTGCAGCGCCACCGCCAGCTCGCAGGTGCCGAGGTTGGCGCCGAAGTGCCCGCCGATCTCCCCGACCGTATCGATGATGTGCTCGCGCACCTCCTGGGCCAGCTCAGCCAGCTGCTCGTCGCTCAGGCCGTGCAGGTCCTGCGGCCGATCGATTCCCGCCAAAAGGGGAATCTGTGACTTTTGCTTGTTTTTGCTCATGAGGTGCGGGTATAGATGAAGTCGGTGATCTGCTCGAGCTCGCCGGTCGCATTCGCCTGATTGATCTGCCCGCCGGCCGCGGCGAGCGCCTGACGGGCGGTCCTGTGGGACTGCGCCGCCAGCTCTCTGGCCCGCTCGATCCCGAACTCGCTGACATATGTGCGCTTTCCATGGCGCTCATCGCTGCCTCGCGGCTTGCCGAGCGCGTCGTCGGTGCCCGTCACGTCGAGAATGTCGTCGACGATCTGGAACAACACGCCCAGCTCGGCGGCAAAACGGCGAAACTCGATTGTCGCAGGTCCATCCTCGATTCCCCCCAAAAACAGCACACATAGAACCGAGGCGCCGATCAGACGGCCCGTCTTCAGCTCGTGCAGGCGCCGCAGCGCCTGCGGCCCGTTCGGCGTCCCGGGGCTCACATCCGCGTACTGCCCCCCAACCATGCCGTTGACACCGGTCGCGGCCGCGAGCTCGGCGGCCGCCGCCAGGATCCGCTGCGGCTGCGCGCTCGGCCGGCTCAGCAGGTGATGAAACGCCTCCGCGTACAGCCCATCCCCCGCGAGAATCGCCACGTCCTCGCCGAACTTCACGTGGCAGGTCGGCTGCCCGCGGCGCAGCGCGTCGTCGTCCATCGCCGGCAGGTCGTCGTGGATCAAGGAGTAGGTGTGGATCAGCTCGATTGCGCCCGCCAGCGGCAACACATCCTTCTGCTCCAGGCCCACAGCCCGCGCGCTCGCCAGCGCCAGCACCGGGCGGATGCGCTTGCCACCCGCCAGCAGCGAGTAGCGCATCGCCTCCTCCAGGCCGGCCGTCAGCGCCTCCTCGGAGAAGCGCATCGCCTGCAGGTAGCGCTCGACCTCCTCGCGCAGGTGCTCGGGGTAGGCGTCGATGCTCACGACCTCGGCGGACAGGGTCGGTGGGTTCCTATAGGAGGGAGTCTTGGCCCGGGGCCGGAGCGAAGGCTTCCGCGTGCGCCAGCTGCTCGAGCTCCGCCGCGGCCTGCGTCGCCAGCGCCGCGCAATCCTCGACCATCGTCGCGGCGGCGTCAGAGGAGAGCTCACCCGAGCGCAGCTGCTCAGCGGCGCGCTCCAGTTGCGTGATCAGGTCCTCCAAATGCTCGACGCCGCTCATGGGATCGGTTTAGACGGTATCCGAAAATCCTGAGTTTGCTCCTCGGGGTGAGCCGCGAAGCGCTTAGCGGAGTCCTCGGGAGACTGCTCGGTCTCTCTCAGCTCACGCAGAACCGCGCCCAGGACCCCGTTCACGAACCCCGGCGCGTCTGAGCCGCAGAACGTCTTCGCGCTCTCCAGCGCCTCCTCGATCGCACCCTCCGGCGGAATCGGCTGCTCCCCCGGGGCGACGTCGGGGTGCAGCATCTCGATCAAAGCCACGCGCATGATGCTGCGCTCCAGGGGCTGGATCCGCTGCACCGACCAACCGTGCGCGTGACGGTCGATCACCTCGTCGAGCTCCTCCGCGCGGTCGGCCGCGGCGTAGGCCAGCGCGCGGGCGAAGATCGATGCGTTCGGACCGAGCGTCTCAAGCAGCGGGCGGCCGGTCAGATCGTGCTGGTAGAGCGCCACGACCGCGGCCCTGCGCTGATCCGAGCGCCGCACCGCGCGCCCTATGCCCGCGAGACGTATTCGCCCGAGCGCGTGTCCACGCGGATGCGCTCGCCGACCTCGACGAACAGCGGGACCTGAAGCGTCGCGCCGGTCTCGAGCGTCGCCGGCTTCGTGCCGCCGCCCGAGACGCTGTCGCCGCGCAGGCCCGGGTCGGCCTGCGTGACCTCCAGGTCGACCCCGCTCGGCAGCTGGATATCCGCTGGCTCGTCGTCGATGAACAGCACGTCCACCTCGCTGCTTGGCTTGCACCAGCGCAGCATCTCCTGCAGCGTGCCTTCGGCGATGGCGATCTGCTCGAAGGACTCCGTGTCCATGAAGTGCGCGTCGGTCCCATCGGCGTAAAGGAACTGCATCCTGCGCGCCTCCGTCCTGACTGAGCGGAACTTCTCCCCCGCCCTGAACGTCCTGTCGATCACGTTCCCGTCGGAGGCCCGGCGCAGCTTCGTTCTGACGAAGGCGCCACCCTTCCCCGGCTTAACGTGCTGGAAGTCGAGGATCTTGAAGACGGTCCCATCGACATCGATGTGGTTGCCGTTCTTGAATTGGTTTGTGCCTAGCACGTATTCCTGCTATCCTTGTCGTATGCCCAAAACATCCATCAAGCCTAGCCGGATGGATCAATATGTGCGCGTCAGCCGCGTAGCTGGACGCGAGGGTGAGAGCTTCATCTCCTCCGATGTGCAGCGCGAGCAGGGCGAGGCGTGGGCCAGGCTCCGTGGAGTCGAGGTGCCGATGGTCCACGAGGACCTCGACCAGTCCGGTGGCAAGCTCGATCGCCCTGGCCTGAACGCGCTGCTTGCCCGTATACGCGCGGGCGAGACTGACGGGGTGATCGTCTCCAAACTCGATCGCCTCAGCCGCCTCGGCGTCGCTGACGCGCTGCGGCTCGTCGAAGAGATCACCGACGCCGGTGGCTCCATCGCCGCAGTGGACCTCGGGATTGATCCGACGACGCCGTTCGGCGAGTTCGGCATGACGATCATGCTCGCGCTGGCACGCATGGAACGTCGCCGCATGAGCGAATCGTGGGAAGAGGCCAAGACCCGCGCGCTTGACCGTGGCGCCCGCATGGGACCCACACCGTTTGGCTACGAGCGCGACTCCGATGGGCGCCTGCAACCGCACCCGCGATGGGCGCCGGTCGTCAAACAGGCCTTCAAGCTCGCGGCGAACGACGGAGTGGACGCGGCCCTCAAATACCTGCTCGAGATCGACCCGCCCCAGCCCTCACCGGACTCACCGGGTGTCCACCGCAAGCTGAGCTCTGACCATCGCACCTGGAACGCTTGGACCGTGCGACGCCTGCTTCGCAAGCGCACGTATCTCGGCGAGACGCGCTACGGCGACCGGCTCGTCCGGGACTCGCACCCCGCTCTCGTAGATCGCGTCACCTTCGAGCGCGCCCACCCAGGCGAGGAGACGCCCCAACGCCGCGCCGCCGCCATTTTCCCGCTCAGCGGCTTCGCGACCTGTGCCGGCTGCGGCGAGATTCTCGTCGGCGGACGCGGAGGCGTCAACAAGGACGGCAGTGGCAAACGGACTTACCGTTGCCGCGCCTCTCTGGCGAGCTGGAGGGGGCAACGCTGCTCGGCCCCCGCCAACGTGATGGCCGATCGCCTCGAGGCATATCTTTTGGAGCGCATCAAGCAGGCATACGACCGATCCGGCGCCCCCGTTCTCGCCACTAGCGTCGCCCACAACGACGCCGACGCCAACTTCGAAGACCTCCAGTACGAGCTACAAGCCGCCGAGAGCGAGCTCGAGCGCTTCGCGGCGGACCCCACCGCCGCCGAGCTACTCGGCCAAGCGGCTTGGGCAGCCGCGGTACGCACCCGCTCCGACCGCGTGCAGGCCGCGCGCCTGACCTACCGCGAACACGTCGACACGATGCGCACACCCGACATCGCGATCCCACCCGTCGAGCTGCTGGACAGCCTCACCCCCGAGGAGCTGACACCGGTCCTACGCGCCGTGTTTCAAACCGTGCGCGTC
>Ga0302181_10000617_pt1 | contig 28187 bp, 25 predicted proteins | sample I_Palsa_E3_3_FD_198786 | JGI IMG/M metagenome (GOLD analysis project Ga0302181, IMG submission 198786) | Peat permafrost microbial communities from Stordalen Mire near Abisko, Sweden - I_Palsa_E3_3 | ecosystem: Environmental > Terrestrial > Soil > Palsa > Peat permafrost | place: Sweden...
CGTCGGCCGGCACGGCGCGGGCCACGACGGTCTCGGTCTCGCCCCCGGGCGTGTCGACCACGAAGCGCGCCTCGACCACGGCTTCGGCCGCGCCCGCCCGCACGATGGACGGGTCGGCCCGCCCCCCCAGCACCAACTGGAGCGCCTCGACCACCAGCGTCTTGCCCGCGCCGGTCTCGCCGGTCAGCACCGTCATCCCGTCGGTGAACGAGAGCGACAGGTCCTCGATCACCCCGAGGTCGCGCACCCTGAGCTCGGTGAGCATGGGGCCGCCGACCTACTGCTCGCGGTCGGCCAGCAGGCGGAACCGCAGCAGCGCACCGAAGCCCATGGCGTCGTTTCGCACGACCCGGACGGGTTGCGCCGACACCCGGCAGGCCACGGTCGAGCCCGGCTCGAGGCGACCGATCTCCTGGCCGTCGACGACCAGGGCGGCGGAGCGGACCGGCGCGATCTGCACGGTCACGCACTGGGCGTCGGTCAGCACCAGGCTGCGGTCCAGCGAGAGGTGCGGGGCCACCGGGGTGACCACCATGGCCCGTAGGGCGGGCGAGAGGACGGGCCCCCGGGCCGAGAGGTTGTACGCCGTCGACCCGGTCGGCGTGGCGACGATGAGGCCGTCGGCCGAGTAGGTGAACACGTCCTCGCCGTCTATGGACGTGGCGAGGCGCACGGTGTGCCCGAAGTCGATCTTTTCGAGGACGACCTCGTTGAGCGCCAGGTACCTCGACACCGCATCACCGCGGGCACGGTCGGTGATGGTGACCTCGAGCGCGCAACGGGCCTCGATGACGGCCTCGCCCTCGAAGACCCGGGTCAGGGCCACGCGCACCTGATCGGGCACGACGTCGGGAAGGTACCCCAGCCGCCCGAAGTTGACCCCGAAGACGGGGATGTCCGCCGCCCAGGCCAGTCGCACGACCCGCAGGAACGTGCCGTCGCCGCCCAGGCTGACGGCGATCGTCGCCCCCGCCAGATCGACATCGTCGAGCGCCACCTCCGCCCCGGCCTCGTTGACCCGGTTGGGAGCGCTGAACTGGAGGATCCGCGCAGTGTGGCCGTGCTCGGTGAGCCACTCGGCCGTGTCGAGGGCCAGGGCCAGCGCGTCGGGGCGCTCGGGGTGCACGAGGAAAACGGCGGTCGACATTCAGCGGGCGGTGGCCTCGTCGACGGCGCCGCTGAGGAGGCGGCCCACATCTGCCGGCGGCGCCCCGGCGGCGCCCTTGCGGCCATGGACGAGGAACTCGACGTTGCCGGCCGGACCGGTGAGGGGGGAAACCATGGCCCCCATGATGCCGGTTCCGGCAGCCCGAAGGGCGGACGACACGCGCTCGAGGCTGTGCAGCCAGACCTCGGGGTCCCTGATCACCCCCTTGCCTCGGGACACGACCGCCCGGCCGGCCTCGAACTGGGGCTTCACCAGGAGGACCAGTTCTGCGTCGTCTCCGCCCAGCGGCCCGCAGAGCACCGGAACCACGGTCACCAGGGAGATGAACGACAGGTCCGCGGTGATCAGCGAGCAGGGCTCGAACGTCGGGTCCCGACTGCGCAGCGTCTCGGGCGTCAACGTCCGCACGTTGACCCGTTCGAGCACGACGACCCGCTGGTCCTCGCGCAGGCGCTGGTCCAGCTGTCCGTGGCCGACGTCGACGGCGTAGACCCGGGCCGCTCCGCGCTCGAGGAGGCAGTGGGTGAACCCACCGGTGGACGCCCCGGCATCGAGCACGCGCCGGCCGTGTGGATCGACGGCGAACTGCGTGAGGGCGGCGTCGAGCTTCTGCCCGCCGCGGCCGACGAAGGGCGCCGGCGGGCCCAGCACGGTGAGCGGCTCGTCCGGCGCCACCAGCCGTGCCGACTTGTCGGCCTGGGCGCCCCCCACCAGCACGTTGCCGGCAGCGATGGCCGCCTGGGCCTCGTGCCGGTTGGCGGCCAGGCCGCGGCGTACCAGCTCGGTATCGAGCCGCCGCCGGGACCCGGTGCTCAGCTGTCCGACCCGGGTGTGTCGGGGGCGGTGCCGGCCTCGGGTGGGGTGGCGGCCTCGGGTGGGGCGGCACCTGTGGCGCTTTGGTCGTCGGGAGTCTCGGAGTCGGAGCTCTTCTTGGCCGGCGCCTTCTTCGCCGCGCCCTTGGGCTGGGCGTTGGGTGCAACCTTCCTCGCCTGGGCGGCGACATCGGCCGTGGCGGCCCGGCCCGCGCTGGCCGTGCGCTTGAGGAGGTCGGCCACCTGCCCGGCCAGTGCCTCCAACGAGGCGGAGTCGATCTTCTGGAGCTGCGCCGACACCTCGTGTCGCACCAGCTCGAGAATCTGCTCGCTCGTCTTGCGGCTTCGCTCTATCAAGTTGTCCACCCACTCCTGCGCCTGATCGCGCTGGATATCCCCGGCGTTCACCAGTTCACGCACGATCTCTTCCGCCCGAGCCCGTGTGACCTGGCCCAACACCGTCCCGGCATCGAGGTACTTCTTGATCCGTTCGTTGCTCGCCATGTCACAGAGTATCTGCCCACGCGCTAGCTGACAGCAAGCACTATCTGGCCTGCCGGTCCAGGGCGGTGTGCACCAGCCCGGCCAGGTCGGGAGCGACGGCGTCGGGGGCGGGGTCCGGGGGCACGTCCGCGGCGTCGGTCACGCCGGAGAGCACCAGGGCGAAGGGCACTCCCAGCTGGCGGGCCAATGCCCCGTCCGTCGAGGGGCGGTCCCCCACGACCAGCGTGAGATCGGTCGCCCGGGCCCGTATGGCGTCGCAGGTCGGGCGGTGCGGTTTGCCGGCGACTTCGGGGATGGTCTCCGCCGCCGTGGCCACCGCGGCCAACAGGGCACCGCTGCCGGGAAGCAACCCGTGGGGCGTCGGATGCGTGGGGTCCTCGTTGGTGCCGATCAGGCGGGCACCCTCGCGCACGGTTCGCGCCGCCAGAGCGATGCTGTCGAAGGTGAACGACCTGGTCCATCCCACCACCACCGCATCGGCCGGTCCGGACTCGACGATGGTCACACCCCGCGCCGCCAGCGACTCGCGCACGCCACCCTCAGCCAGGACGAGGGCGGAGGAGCCGACCGGCAGCATCTCGGCGGCGACGTCGGCCGAGCTGAGCAGATCGGCGTCGTCCGCCACGATGCCGCAGTGGGCCAGTCGCGTATGGAGCTCGGCCCGGGTGGGTGCCGAATTGTTCGTGGCGAATAGCACCCGCACGCCCGCCCGGTGCAGCGATGCGACGGCCCGGTCGACGCCTTCGATCGGCTCGCCGGTCAGCCAGATGACCCCATCGAGGTCGATGACCCAGGTGCCGCGCAGGGGCGCCGACCACGTGACGCCGGACAATGCGCTCAGCGCCCCGAGCCGGCTCGGCTCCCCTTCTTCTCGCGCTTGGCCTCCCGCTTCTCTTTGAGCGACTTGCCGGGTTTCTTCCCGGCCGGCCGTTGCGGTGACTTCTCAGGCATGTCGCTCTCCCTACTGCTGGTCGATGAGGTTCAGCGAGCCGCGTCGCCGAGTCGGTACGACGTGGTCACTTCGTCGAGCTCATCCTTGAGCTCACGCGACATGATGAAGTCGGTTGCTGCCAGGCTCGCGTCGAGCTGTTCTGGCCTGCTGGCACCCACGATGGCCGAGGTGACGGCCGGGTTGGCCTGGACCCACGCCACCGAGAGGGTTACCAGCGAGGTGCGCTCGCGTTCGGCGATCTTGCGGAGCTCCTCGACCGTCGCGAATTCTCGTTCGTGCCAGTAGCGCTCTTGGTACACGGCGGCGGCGTTGCCCAAGCGGAAGCGCGTGCCGTCGGGCGGTGGCGCCGCCGGGTCGTGCTTCCCCGACAACAGGCCACCGGCGATCGGGTTGTAGGGGATGATCCCCAGGCCCTCCTCGGAGCAGAGTGGGATGAGCTCGCGCTCGATCTGGCGGAACAACAGGCTGTACCGGGGCTGGACCGAGTCGAAGCGCACCAGGCCGCGCACGTCGCTCCGCCCGAGCGCCCGCGCCAGCTGATAGGCCAGGAAGTTGGAGCAGCCGACGTAGCGGACCTTGCCCGAACGGACGAGGTCGTCAAGGGCCGCCAGTGTCTCGTCAATCGGAGTGGCGGGGTCCGGATGGTGGAGCTGGTAGAGGTCGATGTAGTCGGTGTCCAACCGCCGCAACGACTCCTCGACGGCCGCCATGACGTGCTTCCTCGATGCGCCCTGATCCCAGGCGGCGGGACCCGTGCGCCCCACACACTTGGTCGCCACCACGAATCGGTCCCTCTTGCCTTTCATCCAGCGGCCGACGATCTCCTCGGTGCGGCCCACCGTCGAGTGGCCGCCGCCGAGCGGGTAGACGTCGGCGGTGTCGACAAAGGTGATGCCGCCCTCGGCGGCCCGGTCCATGATGGCGAACGACGTCGTCTCGTCGCACTGGACCCCGAACGTCATGGTGCCCAGGCAGAGCGGGGAGACCAACAGGCCGGTGTTACCGAGTCGCACGTGGTCCATCGACCCACGGTAACACCGGCGGTCGGTCGGGTCGGTCAGCTCCCGGTGGCCGTCGCGTCAGTCGATGCGATCCGGCGAGCTGTTCACCGGCTGGGCGGGCCCGTCGCCGCCGACACCCTTGCGAGGCCGGTCGGGGTCCATCGAGATGTAGCGGTTCAGGGCATCGAGGGTCGCCTTGGCCGCGGAGACGAGGTCGCCGTCGGAGCGGGAGATGCCCATGCGGTCGTCGTCGTTGGAGAGCGATCGGAACGCCACGATCACCGAACATCCGATCACCGTGTCGACCTGGCTCACTCCCATGAGGTAGAAGGGGATGACGTGCCCGAGGTCGCGCAGCGCGGCCAGGGTCGCCTCGGCGCCGCCGATGAGGGGCCCGCTGCCCGAGCGCCCCGTCCCGATCCGACCGGCGAAGGTCAGCTGCACCTCGCTGATGCCGTCGTGCTCGTTGAACTCGGCCCGCAAGAGGACGATCCGAACCGCACTGCCGCTACGCACCGAGGGTTCGCCGGTGGCCTCCTCCAGCACGACGGCCGCATCGGGGTAGTACAAGCTGGCCACCTGCGCCGCGCTCTCGCGGACCGCCTCCGGATCCTGGTTGCGGATGAAGAGCACGACCGAATCGACCTCGCCGCTCTCCCGGTGGTTGATGCCGACGTTGAGCACGCCGGGGAGGGATCGGAGCTCGAGCTCGAAGTCCTCCTCGATGGTGGACGTCATCGGAGAATGATCCCCTTGTTCTCGTAGAGGCGGGCGTCGGCGATGCGGTACAGCTCGGCGGGGTCGGTCGAGTCCTGGGGGGACGAGGCGGTGCCGACGGAGAAGTCGAGTTCGGGGATGGTCACCAGTAGGGAACGTAGCCGCTCGGTGAAGGCCAGGACCTCGCTACCCTCCGCGTTGGCCAGAATGATGGCGAACTCGTCACCCCCCATCCGGGCGGTGGTGTCGCCGCTGCGCACGGAACGTCGCAACGCCCAGCCGAACGAGCGCAGCATGTCGTCGCCGGCGGCGTGCCCGAGCCGGTCGTTGATGGCCTTGAACCCGTCCAGGTCGATCAGGACCAACGTGAACGCCCATCCGTACCGGGCGCTCTGCACCGATGCGGTGCGCAGGGCGGAATCGAAGTGCCTCCGGTTGGCGATGTTGGTGAGCGGATCGTGGTCGGCACTGTGGCGGGCGAGGTGCAGCGTCAGTGCGAGCTGGCACACATTGCGCACGACGTCGCGCACGACGTTGGGGACCACATCCGGCTCGGAGTAGACGCCCGGGCAGTTGGCCGAACTGGCCGGCGACTCCCCGTTCAGGCTCTTCTGGCCCAGGCGGAACGCCTGCGTCCCGAGGGACTCGTCACTGAGCACGACCACGGCGTCGGTGAGACGGTATCGGCGAGCCAAAAGGTCGAGGACGGAGTAGATGAAGCCGATGTTGACCTCGCTGGTCGACATCTGGTCGAGCATGGTCAAGAAGACCCACGGCTCGTGGACCTCACCGTTGGAGTCTGTCTCCCCGGGGACGAGATCGTCGAGCAAGGTCACTGAGACCTGCCCGACAATGCGGAGTCCACCTTTCCACCTGCTCGCAACGCCGCAAGAGGCACGGACCCGGAGCGCAGCACCGGCGCCAGGTCTTCCGCCGACATCGGCACAGACATGAGGTACCCCTGGCCGCGGTGACACCCCAATTCGAGGAGTTTGTCGATCGTTTCGAAGGACTCGATCCCTTCGGCGATGACACCGAGATCGAGGGCCCGCCCGAGTTGGATGATCGCCTCGACGATGGCCTTGTCACTGGCGTCCGAGTCGATGCCCGCCACGAACGTCTGGTCGAGCTTCAAGAAGTTGACCGGAAGGTGCTTCAACTCCGAGAACGACGCGTAGCCCGTCCCGAAGTCGTCGATGGCCACCTCGACGCCCAGCGCCTGGAACCCCCGCAGTATCCGGGCCGTCTGCTCGGGCTCCTGCAGGACGGCGTGCTCGGTGATCTCGATGCAGAGGCGCTCGCCGGATATGCGGTGGACGCGCAGACAGTTCTCCACGAACTCGACGAGGCCGCTGATCACGAACTGCGCCGGCGACATGTTGACCCGGACCACGAGGGGCAGCTGCGGGTACTCGCGCTGCCAGCAGGCGAGTTGGCGGCATGCCTCGGCGAAGACCCAGCGTCCCATGTCGACCACGAGGCCGGTCTCTTCCGCCACCGTGATGAAGGCGGAGGCCGGGAGCAGGCCGCGCGTCGGGTGCTGCCAGCGGACGAGTGCCTCGACGGCGATCAGCTTTCCGCTGCGCAGGTCGACTTCGGGTTGGTAGTGGAGCCGCAGCCCGTCGCCGTCTATGGCTTCACGAAGGGTCAGTTCGGTGCGCGACCGCTCGGAGACCGACTCCCGTAGGACCTCGTCGAAGACGACGGCCTGGTTGCGTCCCTGCCGCTTGGCGGCGTACAGCGCCACATCGGCCCAACCCAGCAGCTCGACCCCGTTCTTCGTGCCGGGCGTGGACAGCACGATGCCGATGCTCGCAGTGTGGCTCACTTCCTGCCCGGCGAAGTCGATCGGCTGACCGATGATGTCGAGGATCCGATAGGCCGTCGCCGCCACCTCCATCTCGCTCTTGGCGTCGTCCACCAGGATCACGAACTCGTCACCGCCGAGGCGCGAGGCGAAGTCGTGGGGCCTGATGCTCGTGCGGATCCGATCGGCGATCGTGGTGAGCACCCGGTCGCCGCTGGCATGGCCCAGGAAGTCGTTCATCACCTTGAACCGGTCCAGGTCGAAGAAGAGGATGGCCGTCGGGCGTCTCGCGGCCAGACGGACTTCCAACTCTCGAAGGAGGGCCCGCCGGTTGGGCAGCCCGGTGAGGTCGTCGTGGAGCGCGATGTGCTCGGTGCGGGTCTCGGCGTCAATGCGCGCCTCGAGTTGCACGAGCATGGAGGCGATGGCCTGCAACGCCCCGAGCTCTTCGGGCGTCCAGGCGTGCAGAGCGAAGTGGAGGAAGCCCAGGACGCCCCAGGTCGACTCGGCCAAGAGGAGCGGCACACACGCACCGCCGACCCGTTGCACGCTCGTGTCTCCGGTGACGCCCTCCTGCACTCGATCGATGTACTCGTCGGGCTGATACTCCACGCCGGGAAGGAAGGGCTTGCGGAGGTCCCTCGTCGCAGCGAACACCGGGTCGGCATCGAAGGGCACCTCCCCGAGCGGATCCGGGTCGACGTCACGTGGGGGCCACTCCGCGACGAGAACGCTCAGACCCCGCTTGTGATCGTTTCGCCGAAGAAACGCAACATCTGCTCCGAGGAACTCTGCCAGCACGCGAGTGGTCCACGTCAGAACTTCCTGGCGTGTGCCAGCTGACGCAGACATGAGCTTCTCGGCCACATGACCGACGAGCTCGTCCAGCCGGCGCTGGTCCAGCAGGCTGTTCTCACGAGCGGCCAACGTCACGGTGTGGCTCAGGAGGCCGGCAAAGGCCTTGGTGAGGGAGCGTTCCCTGCTGGACCACGCTCGACCCTGTCGAGCGACAACGAGCGCGCCGATAAGCGTGCCGTTCTGCAACTGGATCGGCTCTACCAGGACACCCCACGCCACACTCGAGATGACGCAGGAAAAGGACGCGAGGCCAGACCCGGCACCGAGCTGTCCCACGACCCGCTTGCGGATGTGCGTCAGCGCGTGCCCGAACTCAGGCTGCGACCACGACTCGGCCGCGAAGCCGGGGATGGTCTCGTCCAGGCTCCCCACGATGTCGACGATCTCCGCTCCGGTGACAACCTGAGATATCGTCTCGACAACGAGGCGAGTCTGTAGGCCGGCCACGCCGGGAGCAATGTCGGGGAGACTTGTCATAGGGAACCCCCCCCTCGAGGGTTCTATGTGGCGATCTGCGCTGCTTACCTGGGGAAATGCCTCGTTTGAGTATCCCACACCGGTCGCCCGATTGGAAGTCGCCCCTGGGAAAGTCCAGCTGGAGCGCTATTTTCCGGAATTAGGCCATTTCCAGCTCGCGACTGAGGAGCGTGTTGAGCGGCAGCCGTGCGCTGCGGGCCGAAGGGGGCGGCGCATAGCTCAGGCGGAGGAGCAGGGCGACCTGCTCGCCGTCGTCCAGGTCCCAGAACTTGTTGAATCGTTGCGAGAGGTCGATGAGCGTGTCGACGTGACGCTCGCCGCCGAGGCGAAGGAAGTCCTTCTCGTCGACGGCGTAGAGGAACACCGGGGACACGGGCTGCACCGCCAGCCCCAGCACCTCTGCGGTCAGCCAGAGGCGCTCCACTGCGGCGCCGCCGCGGACATACCAGGCCGGCTCGGCCCGCGGCAGGGTGACCACGGCCAGGGCCGAGCTCGAACCAACGAGCGCCCGTGTGTGCGCGCCGAGCGCCCGACCGGCCCGCCAGTCGCTGAGGTGGGCCATGACGTCGGAACGGCGCAGAAGCTCGAGCGCGGCGAGCTCGGGCAGGGAGAGCTCGAGGGTGCGGACGTCGAGCCCCTCTTCGAGGGTGTCGTGCCCGGGGAAGCGTAACTCCCCGACCATCTCGCGGTGCAAGGTCGGCAGGAGAAACCTGATCCGGTCGGACTCCCCCAGCAGTTCCGCCATGTCGGCGATCCGATCACGAGAAGAGGTAAGGCGCAGCTGGGACCCCTCCCGTGCCACGGCCCGGGTGAGCTGCGCAACGATCTCGTCGTCTATGGGCGAGGCGTCGCCCATCTGGCGGTTGGCCGACCGCGCCCGCACACGGGGTTCCAGGGGTGCAATCTCGTAGTCGGTCGACGCACCCACCTGCAGCGTCGCCACATGATGGGAGGGCGACCCCTCGGGAAAGAGCTGGCACTCCCCCAGGTTCTTCAGCGACGCGGCGGCCACGCGCGCGTTGAACAACGCCGCCCCGATGGAGACGTAGCTTCCCCGGTGTCGCACATCCATGGTGGTCGTGCGCTCGGGAACCAGGTACATGCGGATCTCGTGCGCGTTGGCTTCGAATCGCCAGGGCTGGATATTTCCGCCCGAGGGGGCTCGCCGCGCAGCGTCGACGATGATCTCGATCGGATCGGAGTCCGATGGGAGGGGTGGGTCGAACTTCTCGACAGGAACGTCGTGCTCGAACTCATCCTCCGGATCGGCCGCGAGCGGAGCGATGCCGGCGAGCACCTCCTCCACATCGAAGCGCACACGTCCCGACGCCAGCTCCCCGTTCTGGCCGAGCCGGCGTACGGCGGCCGCGGCCGTCGCCGCTCCGAGCGTGACCTCGCTGCCGAGCTGGGGCCAGCCGGTGACCGTCTCTCCGACCTCGAGGAGCGATGCGGCGCCACGGGGCGAGACGTCGGAAGCGCCCAGGATGCGCAGGACAAAGGGCGCCTTCTGCTGGAGTGACAGGCCGGCAAGGTCCGACGACCGCAGGCCCGGAAGGAGCCCGTGGAAGAGCGGTCGATCCGGTTCGAGATCGAAGCGCTCGACGTCGAGGACGCCCCGATCGCTGGTCTCCATGAGCACGGGGATCCGGCGCTCCCGAGCTACCTCGCGGAGGAGAAGTTTTATGTCGAGCGAGTCGCACTCCTCAATGACCACATCGAGCCCGTCGAGAAAGGAGCCGAGGTTGTCGGGACGAATCCCCTCGGGACTCATGGTGACCCGCAGATACGGATCGATCTCCCCGATCCGGCGGGCGGCCACCACCGCCTTGTTCACGCCGAGATCGAGGACGCTGGCCGGAATGCGGTTGAGATTGGACAGCTCGACGGTGTCGAAGTCGGTCAATCGAAGCTCGCCGGCCAGACCCTCCATGGCCAGGACATGGGCGATCGAGTGCCCGGCGCTGAGACCCACCACGCCGATGCGGAGGGTCCGTTGCCGGGCCTGCTCGGAGCGGGTCACCTTGTTGCGATTGCGATCGAGTCGCAACGTATCGAACGAACGCGGGCCGAGCAGCCGCACCACGGCTCGACGCCAGGGGTAGTAGACCCATCGGGGTCCTTCCTCTTCGAGTGACGGCGCGGGTGGCGGCTTGACCTCCGCGAGCTGGGCGCGCTGCTCGGCCAGGCGATCGATCACCTGCAGCGAAGGATCCTCCCGCAGTACCCGCAGCACCTCGCGCTGGTCCCTCACCCTCGCGTCGAGGATTAATGGACGCCACGACCGTGTGCGCGTCGAGTCGGGCGCTAGGGGGCCCGGGCACCGCAGGTCAGGATTGCGCGAGAGCTGCTCGGCTTCTATCCGCATGGCCTGCCGTTGCTCGGGTGTGCTCAGCTCCTGGCTGCGTGAGCGGCGCCACTCGACGGCGATGGTCCGGTAGCGCTCGTCGGGAAACGGGACGGATGTCGTGCCGACCATGCGGGCCCCGTTGCCGATGCCGAACGGCAGCAGGGTGTCGGCCACGGCCGCGATGGCGTACTCCGCGCCCAGCCAGGTCAGCGCGTGATTGACCGAGCGTGAGATGGTCTCTATGAGCCGGTAACCGGTGGTCGCCTCGCCCTTCGACCACGCCCCCTTGATCTCGATGGCGCCGAGATGGACCTCCTTGTCGATGGAGTGGGCCAGCATCTCGATCTCCGGCGAGGCCCCCATCTCCTGCAACAAGAAGGCCTGGTGGCTGGCCTCCAGCGGTCCGTGGCAGCGAACGCCGGCCACGGCCTCGCCCCGGTGGTCGAGACCGAGAAAGAACAGCGACACCCCGTTGCCATCTTCGAGGTCCCGCAGATGCATCTTGCCCTCGAAGCCGAAGGTGCGATATCGCCCTTCAGCCTCTTGGAGGTAGATCTTCCACAGATCGGGCCGCTCGTGGGGATGGTGTCCTTCGAAGCGAACCCCGGATGCGCCATCGATGAAGCTCGCGCCGTAGCGGTATCGCCGACTGATCGTTTTCCCCACTGAAGAGCCTCGTCTGTCCTTTGTGCGTCGTCGGAATTGGTACCTGCATCGGGTTCCACCGGCCCTTTTGGAAATCTAGTGCCCCGCGGAGGGGTCGACGTGGATGGAATCCGCGCACGACCGCCGACCGGGGGCGGGTGTGCCAATGCACGTGCAGGTACACAGGCATCAGAACCAGGAGCGCAGCGGCTTCGACGACGCCGCCTGCCAGACGGCTGGCCACTTGGACCGAAACTCTATCCGCCAGCGCTGTTCGGCGGCGATCAGCTCCTCGGCGGCCGTTCGCTCGGCCGGGCTGGCGGGAACCACGCTGCGCAGCCAGAGCTCCGCCACGACGGTGTCCTGGTGGTCACCGAGGACGGTCTGCAGGTCGGCCACCGCCGCCGCGAAGGATGCTGCCTTGGGTCCGGCGAGCGGGGCCACCGCTTCCGCGGCGTACCGGCACCGCTTGGCCAAGATGCGTATCTTGTGCAGGTCGGTGTCGGAAGGATGGGGATCCAGCGCGTCCACGGCGTCGACGAGGCGGCGCCACGGCTTACGGGCGATCTTGGCGGCGATCTTGGTGGGCGATCTGCCGGTGAACGGCCTCGGCTTGACGAACGGCGGTGCCGCGGCGAGGTCGACCAGCGTGTCGAGAAGCCCGAGATAGCGGGGGTCACGGAGGGCTTCGAGCATGGCATCGCGGGCCCCTGCCGCCTCGCACGCCAGGCGTGACATGAGCATGTCGAATCCCGGTGTGTCGACGTCGTGGAGCTCCCTGAGGCGAGCCCCGAGCACATCGGTGTCCCGCACCGCCCCCACCACGCCCCCCAGCCAGCTGAGCTCGGCGCGGACGGGGGCAAGCTGCTGCTTGTCCAGCAACGGCGAGAAGCTGTGCAGGTCCGATCGGAGCCGGCGAGCGGCCACCCTCAGCTTGTGGACGCTCTCGGGGTCGGTGCCCAGTCGGGCGCCCGGATCGTGCCGGATGATCTGGGCCACGGAGCGGGCGATGGCGTGTCGCACCACCTCGGCTGCGGTGGGACGTGGCGCCAGCGTGGGGACGACCACATCTGGTGGTCCGGTCGCGTGTTCTCCCAGGGCGCGTACCAGCTTGGGAACGGGAGCCTCTTCGGTGCAGCCGGCCTCCACCAGCCGGGAAACCGCGGCCGCCAGGAGGCGCCCGTCTTCGTCCGGTGCACGGAGCTCGACCTCGACCTCTCGGAACCGACCCGCCGGAAGCCCGTTGTGGGCGATGACCACGATGTCGTCGACGACCTCAGCGAGGAGATCCCCGTCGCCGCCTCGGATATCCACCGGGCGCCGGACCGTCGTCAGCCGAGCCACCGGCTCGAGCGTTCCGGTGCGGGCGGTGGCGAGCACGAGGTCCCTCGCTGTCCGGGGAATCTGGTCCACCGGGCCTTCAAGGCGGATCTCGGTCCTCACCAGGTCCGAACCCTGGCTGTCCTTGGGAAACTTGACCGTCCACGCCGGGCCCGGCTCGCCGCCCCGGTGACGCAGCGTGATCCCGGACCGGGCCAGACGCAGATCCGCGGTGTCGTAGTAGGTGGCATCGAGCCGCATCACGGGCAGCACGGCGGCCGTGGAGCCCGGGGCGAGAGCCGACAGATCCGGGAGCTCGAGCGCATCGGGAGCCAAGAGCTTGGCTTCCCGCTCGACGGCGACGTTGCCGTCGAGCGGCCGCCGGTCCTCCTCGGGCTCGACCACGGGGCCGGCCTCCGGAGAAGGCCCGGCGTCGGTGTCGGGCAGGTCGGCAGTGCCGGGCAGGTCGGCAATGTCAGGCAGGTCGGTCAGGTCCACCACGGAGTCGTCGCTGCCGTACCCGTTGGGCACGTAGGCGTCGGCCGCCCAGTCGTTCTCCCAGCGCGTTCCGTCGAGCAGGTAACGGAAGCGGTAGGACCGACCCGGTTCGAGCCTGATGGCGAGGGAGAATCCGTCCGCAGCCCGTTCCATGATGTCTCGGTCGGCCGCCCAGTCGTTCCACTCCCCGCAGATGGCCACGTGCCCGGCGCCTACCGCAGCGGGGAGGGTGAACGTGACCGACGCGTCCCCATTCCGATCACGGGCCTTGATCATTCCCCTGTTCCGCCTCCGCGGCTGGCCGACACGGGCCAACGATAGTCGGCCGGCCAGACCGGGGAGCACCCGCCCGTTTCAGAGTTTGTCGAAGGGGGTATCGACGATGCGTGACCGGCCGAACACGCCAGAGCGACTCTGGGCCTCGTCGGCACGATGTGCTGGGCGGCACAGGGTCACGAGGAGATGCCATGGTCGAAGAGATCGTCATGCCAGCGTCGGAACAGGGCGGCGAGCTGTCGAGTCTGCCCACTGTCGCTGTCTCCGGGGAGTTGGATCTCGCGGTGGCGCCGTGGCTCCACGACCAGCTCGAGGCGCTCTTCGTGGGCGGAGCGGACTCCATCGCCGTCGACCTCACGGGGGCGACGTTTCTCGATTCGACGGCTCTGGGCGTTCTGGTCGGTGGGTTGAACCAATGTCAAGAGCGCGGTGGACGGCTCCATCTCATCGCGCCCCAGCGGCAGATTCTGCGGGTGTTGAAGATCACCGGACTGTTCGACGTATTCACGGTGCACGTGAGCCACGACGAGACGGGCGAAGTGGGGGAACCGTGAGCGCCATGACCACCCAAGAGTCGAGGACATCGGAACGCGAGCTGATTGAGATTGTGTTCCCGAGCTCGGTGGAGCTCATCGTGCTGGCCCGCTTCACTGCGGCCACCGTAGGGGCACGAGCGAACTTCGACCTGAACGAGATCGACGATCTGCGGCTGGCGGTCGACGAATTGAGCGTCTCGTTCGGTCCGCTCGATGGCGATACGTGCTTGCGCTACGAATTCGTGCGCGACGACGACACGGTGAGTGTTCGCTGCACGCGCGAGCCGACGGCCGGTGAGAGGAGGGTCGATCGGCCCATGGTGGACCCGCTCGATTGGCAACACGCCCGGGAGCTCTCCGAGCAGCTCCTCGACGAGCTCGTCACCGCGCACGGCCGGGAGATCAGTTACGGCCGCTCCGTTGCCTGGTTGACCAAGCAACGTGGCACGGGGACTGCGTGACGGCGCCAATGGCCATCGTCGACGCCGAGATTCCCGAGCGCACCGCGCCCACCCGGCGCGACGGCGCGGTGCGCGACGGACTCGTCACGTCGCACCTCGGGCTGGCCCACCAACTCGCTCGACGATTTTGCAACCGCGGCGAGTCCCTCGACGACCTCGTCCAGGTGGCGTCCCTGGCGCTCGTCAGAGCGGCCGATCGCTTCGATCCCGAACGCGGCGTCATGTTCAGCACCTTCGCGTCGGCCAGCATCATCGGCGAGCTCAAGCGGCACTTCCGAGACCGTGGGTGGGCGGTGCGTGCTCCCCGACGGCTCCAAGAACTCCTGCTCGAGATCGGGAGCACGGTGGAGCGTCTCGGCCAAGAACTGGGGCGCTCGCCGACCGTGGCCGAGTTGGCCATCGCTGTGGGGACGGGTGAGGACGAGGTGCTCGAAGCCCTCGAGGCGGGGCAGAGCTACCGCACGTCGTCGATCGATGCGCGCGACGGCGAGGGGCAGAGCATGGCTGACGCTCTCGGCTCCGAGGACGGTGGATTCTCCCAGGTCGACAACCGTACCGCCCTGGCCAAGGCCATGAAGTCGCTCTCCCCGAGAGACCGCGCCATCGTGCAGCTGCGTTTCGTGGATGGTCTCAGCCAGTCCGAGATTGCCACGAAAATGGGTGTGAGCCAGATGCAGATCAGCCGCCTTCTTGCCGCCAGCCTGCGGCAGCTCCGGACGAGCATCGTCCGAGAGCTGCCCTCCCGGCACTAGCCGACTGCTGCACCGCGAGTTACTCCGCCACCGCAACGGGTACGTAGGGGCTCGTGACCACCGCAGAGCGACAGACCAGTGGGCAGCCGGACCTCGACGCGGCACCCTCGGTCCTGGTGGTCCTCGAGAGCAGCGGGACGACCGACCGACTGACCGTACGGGGGGCACTGTGTGCGGGGTCGATTGCCGCCCTGGAGGCACAGGTCGATCAGTTGGGTTGCGTGTCGTGCCGTGACGTCATCATCGACCTGCGCCATCTCAGTGAGCTGGACCCCATCGGAGCCAACGTGATCCTCGGGCTGTACCACTACGTCGTCGGACGTGGGGGTGAGCTCCGCGTGATCGTCCCGCCCGGCCGGGTGGCGGCGGTGCTTGGTTCCGTGACGGCTGGAGTGATTCCTCTCCGGGCCGGCTAGCGCCGCGGCATCCGAGGGGTTGCAGCGCCGGCTCGGTGCCGATGCAACGTGAGGGAGTTGGTCAGCTGGCCAACGCCGCGGAGCGGGGCTTGCGGCCGGCGGCGCGCCCAACAGGGTCGGGGAGCTCGAGTCGCCACTCGACCTGCGAAGGATGGCGATCACGACACGACGCCTCCATGAGCATGGTCAGCTCTTGCGGGCTTACGAGCAGTATCTCGACGTCGCTCGTGGCGACGGCCGAGGTGGTGAGCCAGGAGTGCCGCACCCGGGTCCGTCCGAAGTAGTCACCCGGCTCCAGTGAGACAACCACGCCGTCGTCGGCGCTCAGGAGCACGGATCCCGCCGTCAGGACGCAGAGGTTCTGACCGTGGAACTCGTCGGCGTCCAGCGTCTCGCCGGCGGGACACTCCACCTGCCTGACCCCGAGAGCGACAAACGCCTCGAGTACCCTTCTGCTGCAGGACGAGAACGCGGGAATGTCCTCCATCATGCCGACGTAGTCCTTGCTATCCGCCAAAGAGCGCACGGTGACCTCCTTCATTTCGGGCGCCGCTGCGCCCGTGCCGTGGTGAATGCGTCTCATGCCGGCAGCTTTCTTCACCGGAGTTGCGTTCCGGGTTCGCCGCGGTTGCAGTTCGGGAGTAGGCGTCGTCGGGACCGACGCGGCTCAGCCGCCGAGGCTCTCCCGCAGCGCCACCAGATCGCTGCGAAGGTCTGCGATCTCGGCGCGCAGGGTGGCAAGCTCCACGCGAAGCCCGTGCACGGTGTCGGTCGTGCCGATTTCGACGGGAGGATCCGGACCATCTTGCGCCCGCGGCCGATCGGTTGAGTCGGGATTCGGGGTCGGGGTTCCCACAATCGGGGAGGCCCAGCGCTCCTCCTTCTGGCCGAGCCGTCGTCCGACGCTCGCGGCGAGGGGTTCTTCGCGCGAGCCCAGGAAGGCGAGCTCGTGCTCGACGTCGTCGAGGCCCTCGAACTCCGCCATGCGGTCCGTGCGGAGTCGGAGCTCGCCCACGGTCTGGGGCCCGCGAAGGAGGAGCACGGCGAGGAGCGCACGTTGCCGGCGGTCGAGCGCCAATGCCTCGTCGACCACGTGCCGATAGCGCAGGGCGGTCCGGCCATGGGAGGGGAGGACGAAACGAACGAGACGTTGCTCCTTCAGCTGGTCGAGGACCGACAGCACGGTGTGCTCGTCGTAGTCGGTCACCGGCTCCCGGTTGGATGCCTGGTTGCAGGCGGCGATGAGGGAGTTCAGGGTGAGAGGGTACTGCTGGGGAGTGGTGAGCTCCTTTTCCAGGAGCGAGCCGATCACGCGTGCCGCTTCTGCGTCCAACTTCATCCGCCCGAGCTTACGGCCGGACAACCACCATCCGGCGACGCGCCTCGTGCCTACCTGACGTTGTCCTGCGAGGGCTGGACCACGCCCTCAGGATCGACCTCGGAGGTGTGGGCGAATTCCTGGAGGAGTCGTTCCACCGCCGTCACTTCGAGCGGGCGGTAGAAGAGGAAGCCCTGTCCGATATCGACGTCCTCCGCCTGTAGGCGCGCGCGCTGCTCGTCATCCTCGACGCCCTCGGCGATCGTCTCGAGTTTGAGGACCTTCCCCAACTGGACGAGCGTGTGGACGAGCGCGGAGGCCTCTGCCGAATCGGCGATGCCCGAGACAAAGGAGCGATCGATCTTCAGGATGTCGATCGGGAACCGACGGAGATAGGCAAGGGACGAGTACCCGGTTCCGAAGTCGTCCACGGCGATCCGCACCCCGAGCTCCTTCAACCGTGCGAGGCGACCGATCGTCTCATCCGTGTTGCTCATGAGGGCCGTCTCGGTGAGCTCGAGTATCAAGAGGCGAGGGTCGAATCTGCTGGCGGACAGGGCCTGGCCGACGTCGTCGACGATCCGGTCTCGTTCGAGCTGCCTGGCCGACATGTTGACCGAGACCGAGAAGTGATGTCCTTGCGCCAGCCAGGCTGCTCCTTGCCGGCACGCCTCTTGCAGCACCCACAGGCCGACAGGGACGATGAGGCCGCTCCTCTCGAGCGCCGGGATGATGGCATCGGGCCCGACGACGCCCTGCGTGGGATGGCGCCAACGGAGGAGCGCCTCGACTCCGGTGAACGCGTTCGTCTGAAGATCGATCGTCGGCTGATAGAGGAGAAAGAACTCGCCCGCTTCGAGTGCGTGATGAAGGTCCGTGTACAGGTGGCGCTGGTCCTCGACCGCTGTCTGCATCGACGGCGCAAAGACGGCGGCGCAGCCCTTTCCGGCCGCCTTGGCCCGGTACAGGGCGATGTCGGCGTCGCGTAGCAAGTCCTCGGGCGAGGATTGACTGCCTGCCGCGACGCCGATACTGGCCTGTACGGAGAGCGGGAGGTGGTACCCGGCGATCTCGAACGGCGTACGCAGGACCTCGAGGATGCGCTCGGCGACGACTTCCGCCCCCACGCTGAGGGAGGCGTCCTCAATGAGCAGGACGAACTCGTCCCCACCGAGACGCCCCACCGTGTCGCCGTCCCGCAACACCGTGGCCAGCCGTGCGGAGACCGCCACCAGGAGCTCGTCGCCCACCGAATGGCCCAGCGTGTCATTGATGTCCTTGAAGTCGTCGAGGTCGAGAAACATGATGGCGCAGGGGATCGCCGTGCGGCGCGAGCGGGCGATCATCTGTTCGGTCCGGTCGAGGATGAGCGCTCGGTTCGGCAGCTTGGTGAGCGGGTCGTGCAGAGCCAGGAACCGAAGCTCGCTCGTCCGTAGTTCCAGCTTCTCCCGGGCCCGTGCTCTTCCGGTGCCCAGCACCAGCGCCAGCGAGCTCAACAGCAAGGTCAGCGCGAACCCGGCGATCAGCGCCGCCCGCGAGCTCGGATTGCTGAACAGCCCGCCCCCTTGGACACTGTGGTACGTGTCGACGGTCCAGCCGTTGTGCAGATCGTTCACCACCAAGAGCGCCTGTTTCGGGGCAGTGCCCTCCGAGAAGCTGACGCTCGACGGGCCGTCGGCATAGTGGAACGACACCGATGTGTCCGGGTGGCCGGCCAGGGCCGCGGCGAGCAGCACGCGCGGGACGATCACCATGCCGGTCAAGCCGATGTACGCGGCACGGCGACCCTGGACCGTCGTCGGCACCCCGTGGCCGGCGTAGGTGGGCCGAGCCAACGCCAGATCCTCGGTGGTGCCGATCTTGTAGGGGATGTAGCGGGACTGTCCGGTGTCCCGCGCCTTGAGAATGGCCGCCTTGGTGAAGGTGGCGCAGTAGTCGAAGCCGGCGGGGACGAGCGCCGTGGAGCTCCGCTGCACGGCGACGGACTCCAGGCAGTAGTACGGTCGCGCCCCCTGCGGCACCACCTGGTACGTGCCGTCGCCCGAGAGAGGCCCGGGGGGGTCGAGGGTCTCCCGGGCCACAAAGCCGCTCAGTTGGGAGGCAGGAACGATCGTGATTTCGCTCATTCCCGACAGTTCCGGATAGCGCTTAAAGGCAGAGATCGCCATGATCCACTGCCGAAACGCGGTCTCGGTGAGGTCCGGATCGCGGCTGATGGAGGCGCTGGTGTCCACGACCAGATCCTGTTCGTGCTGGATGGCCAACTGCAGCGTCGACGCGATCTCACGTGAGGAGGCGACTGCCTCCCTGCGGGAGTCCGCCGCCGCATTGTGGCCGGCGCCGTTGGCGACGAGGATCGAACCGACCACCCCGACGACGGCAAGTACCACGGCGATCGCCGCCCAGAGATTCTTCCGCAGTGCCGCTCTCACGACCTGGCGCGACGGGGAACTCCCGTCGTGGGCAAGATCTTGCATTCGTTCAAGTCCTTCGGCTCACATTCGGACTGTTGGCACAGGGCAGGTCGACCACTCAGGGATCTCACTCACGGATCTGACGGCGACCGTTCGGCCCCGTTGTCTGCCCCTACACCTTATGACTCGTGAGCTGGGATAATGGGGTGTAGTCGAAACATTGGCGAGCTGTTGTGGTCGTGTTGTCCGCCCCGCGCCGGACCGCCGATCGTCGCCGCCTCAGCCCCCGTCGCGCTGCGCTGCGGCAACCTGCCCGCACCGCGCACACCAGGCCGCCGGGGACCGCTCGTCCGAGGGATGGACGAGGCCTCCGCAACGCGAGCACCGCCAGATCACAGGAGACGTCCGTTTGGTTTCCGACACTGCTCCCATTCCTCTCCGCGAACATCTCGGACCATAGTCCTCTCCATGATCAGTGCGGTGGACCGTGGTCTGTGTGCTCGCGGACCTGTGTGCTCGCGGACCCATGTGCGAGCGGACCCAATCGATTCGACGACGTGGCGCTCCCCCGCCAGAACCGTGCCGCGTCCGTCCTCAACTCGCCATGCGGTTCACTCGGCGGCACTTGCCGCAGGCAAACGACGTCACGTCCCCGTCCACTCCCGTGCCGACATAGGACTGCGTCCCGCACGAACTGCACGTGAGCAAGCGATGCCTGTTCTTACAACCTCCGCAGGAGAAGGACTGGGTGCCCGGCGAGACCCTGTTCCGGACCTTGCACTCACCGCACTCGATCATCCGTACGCTGCTCGAACCACCCGTGTCGGCGGCTCGGGCCTTCGCCGCGATCTGCTTCTCCTTGGTCTCGATGAGCTTCTCGATCGCCGGGACGGCCTTCACCCCCTCGTCGGCCTTGGCGCGGAACCGAGCCGCTGCGTCGGCCTTCCCTTGCTCGCTGAGCTGGCGAAAGACCGCCATGTTCCAGGCGATCTGGGCCATCTGGTAGTCGAGCTGCACGCGGCACGCTTCGAGGCGGTCGCGGTCGGTCTTGGCCTCCGCCTGCAGTCGGACGAGCGTCTTGTTGAGCGACAACGCCCGGTCGGCGAGCATCTTCAGGTCATTTTCGAGGCCACCGTTTCCGTCGGCGCCACCCGAGGGTCGCGCCGCGTCGGTCGCCCTGGCGCGGGAGCGGTCGTACTCCGCCCGGCGGTAGGAGTTCGACAGGGTCTCGTACGCCTCGCGGACCAGCCGAAAGAGGGCCTGCGATCCCCCCCGGTCGGGGTGCACCTTGACCGAGAGCTGCCGATACGCCGCCTTGATCTCCTCCGGTGTCGCCGATGGCTCGAGCTCGAGAATTTCATAGAACGTGGTCTGCGCCATTTATCTGCTTTGCCATCGCATTGGAGAGATACCCCACCTCGGGTGATCAGGTACGGCTGTCCGTTGCCACAGTGGACAACCCACATCACTCGGCTGGCTACGCACTCTCAACATTTGCCCAACTCCGTACGGGGGCCCAGGTCAGGCCGCCAGGGGCACCCGCATCAGCGACACGTAGCGGGGCCCCCCGGCCGAAAGATCGGAGGCCACCAGATCGAAGCTCTCGACGTCGAACGAGGCGCTGAACGGTATGCCGGCCAGTGCGCCCCGCGCCGCGGCAGGGAGGCGGCCGCCCCTGGCACGGCCGAGGGTCAGGTGCCCGGTGAACCGCCCGCGGTGATCGGGGGTGGGGACGAGGGAACGGGTGGCGTCTTGGACGGCGTCGGCCGCGTCCTCGAGGCCGGCGACGGGTATCTGCAGCACGCGGCCACCGGAGAACCAGGCCGTGGCCGGTCCGGCCTCGCAGTGGATCGGGCCACTGATGCTCCCGGCCGCGTCCTCGAGGGCGCCGGCCAGATCCGGGAGGAGGTCGCCGTCCACCTCGCCGAGGAATCGGAGAGTGACGTGCAACTGTCCGGGGGCCACGGGCCTGACTCCCGGGACGCGCCCGAGCTCCAACGAGGCGAGGCGCCTCGAGACCGAGACATCCGGCCAGACGGCTACGAAGAGGCGCACACCGCACAGTGTGGTGCGGACAGGGGCCGGGGACACCCCCACGTTTGGGGAACCACGTTCCGGAATTCGTCGGCGGCAAGAGGGTAACGTCGCCCGGTGATGGATCTGTCCTGCCTCGAGGAGGATGCCGCCTCGAACCTCGACGCCACGACCTTCGGCTACGTGAGCGGAGGGGCGGGCGACTCCGTCGTCTCCAACGTCGCAGCATGGGAGCGTCTGCGGCTCCGGCCTCACATGCTCTGTGACGTCACGCAGGTCTCGACGGCGACGACGCTCCTCGGGACACCCACCACGGCGCCGATCATGGTCGCACCCACGGCCATGCACCGGCTGTTCTGTCCGGACGGTGAGCTCGCTACGGCACGGGCCGCCGCCGACGCCGGCGTGATCTACGTGGTCTCCATGGCCGCCACGACCTCGGTCGAGGAGATCGCCGCCGCCGCCCCGGCCGGTGCACGCTGGATGCAGGCGTACGTACGCCGCGACCGCGGCCTCACCCGCGCCAGCCTCGAGCGCGCCGCCGCCGCCCGGTGCCGGGCCGTCGTCCTGACCGTCGACTCGCCCGGCCACCGGTACATCCCACCTCCACTGGGCCGAACCCTGAACAACGGCCTTCCCCTTCCGAACCTCGCGCCCGACGAGGACAGCCCCGACGTGCTCAGCGTTGCGGCGGACTACGCCATGGATCTCACCTTCGACGATCTGGCCGACATACGCGCCTGGACCGGGCTGCCCCTGGTCGTCAAGGGCATCTTGCGCGGTGACGATGCCGCCCGGTGCATCGACGCCGGGGCCGACGCCGTTGCGGTCTCGAACCACGGCGGCCGCCAGCTGCCCGGGTGCGTCCCCACGGCGACGGCCTTGCCCGAGGTGGTCGATGCGGTCGCCGGGAGAGGCGACGTGTACGTCGACGGTGGCATCCGTTCCGGAACCGATGTCCTCAGGGCGCTCGCCCTCGGGGCGACGGCGGTCATGGTCGGGAGGCCGGTCCTGTGGGGGCTCGCCATCGGTGGCGAGACGGTCGCCGGCGGCGTGTTGGAAGAGCTTCGAGCCAATCTCGAGCGCGCCATGGCGCTCTGTGGCGTGTGCGAGGTAGGCGCCGTGACCCCAGACCTCGTCCGCGCCGGCTGATGGGAGCCGGGCAGGCGGGCAGGCCGCTGGTCATCACCTTCATGTCCCCGCTGAACCTGACCGAGGGAGCCCGGGCACGCCTGGAGAGGGTCGCGCCGGAGGTGGAGATCCATGAGATCCCGTACCAGGAGGACGCGGCGTTGCGCAACGCCCGATCCACCGGGAAGATCACCGAGGACCTCCTGGCGCAGGCGCCGGTGCTCAGCGCCGACGACTGGCCCGTCCTCGAGCGCACCAACGTGGCCGTCGCCCTCGATCTTCCACCCGGGATGCTCGAGAGGGCCCGGTCGCTGGAGTGGGTACAGACCATCAGCGCCGGCACCGAGCACCTCGATGTCGCGGGGCTGGCGGCGCGGCACGTGGTGCTCACGAGCGGTGCCGGGTTGTCCGCCGTGCCCATCGCCGAGTTCGTGATGGGGCGCCTTCTGCAGGTGTGGAAGCACTTCCGTGTGCTCGACGAGCGGCAGAGCGCTCTGCGCTGGGAGCCGTTGTACGGTCGGCGAATGGCCGGTCGCACGCTCGGTATCGTGGGTCTGGGCGCGATCGGTCGTGCGACGGCGCGACGCGCGCGCGCCTTCGGCATGCACGTGCTCGCCAACCGACGCAGCGCTGCGGCGGGCGACACGGATCCCGACGTGGACGAGCTGTTCACCGCCGAGGGGCTGGACGAGATGATCGGCCGTTGCGACGCGGTGGTGATCTCGGTTGCGGCGACGGCCCGGACGACGGGCATGTTCGACTCTCACCGGATCAACTCCATGAAGGCCGGAGCGGTCCTGTGCAACGTGGCGCGCGGTTCGATCGTCGATGAGGACGCCGTGGTTGACGGGCTCCGTTCGGGCCAGCTGTCCGCCGCCGTCCTGGACGTGACCGCCCAGGAGCCCACGCCCGTGGACAGCCCGCTGTGGACGGCACCCAACTGCTACCTTTCAGCCCACACCGCCGTGTCGCTCGAAGGCTACGAGGACGCCGCGCTCGATCTGATCATCGACAACCTCGGACGACTGACGCGCGGTGAGCCTCTCGAAAACCTGGTCGAACCGTCCACGAGCTAGCCGGGCGCCGTCCGGGAAACGACAAGGCTCGACGGCCACTCGAGTCGATGTGGACGAAGGTAACGAGAAGGTACGGACGAAGGTAAAAAGGTCGTAAAACGACGCCCGCGCCGCCGTCGGTCGTGGTTAATTAATGGCCCGTCCGGGCCGGGCCCGTGGGATGGTAAAGGGGGTGCCAGGGTGCCATCCATGGGCTGCCCGGGCGGACAGTCAGGGAGACAGGCGCTCTATCCCCCACCCTCCGAGCCGTGCCGTGTAGCGGAGCCGGTCGTGCAGGCGGTACGGCCCCTCCTCCCACAGCTCGACGACCTCGGGCCGGATGCGGTACCCACCCCATCGGGCCGGCCGCGGGGGCCCCGCCTCCTCGGGGAACGCCTCGGCCAATTCGGCCACCCTCTGGTGGAGCACCGCTCTGCTGGCGATCACCGTGCTCTGCCGGCTGGCCGCGGCGCTGCGTCGAGCACCGAGGGGCCGCGAGCGCCAGTAGGCGTCCGACTGCGCGTCCTCGACCTCTTCCACCGCTCCGGACAACCGGACCTGGCGGTGCAGGGGGAGCAGCCAATGGAAGAGCGCGGCGGCGAAGGGGTTCGACCCCAGCTCCCGGCCCTTGTCGCTCTCCCGGTCGGTGTAGAAGACGACACCCCGGTCGTCGATCTCTCGGAGCAGCACCATTCGGCAGGACGGCCGCCCGTCCGGCGTCGCCGTGGCCACCGCCATCGCCTCCGCCATCGGCTCGCCCGCCGACCGGGCGATCTCGAGCCACCTCGACAGCTGGGTTATCGGATGGGGATCAACGGACGCCTCGTTCACACCCATAGTCTGCTCGGTAATCTGCCCGGTGAAGGCCGGTTCGCCGTCGGCGCTCGCAACGGCGCCGGACGCGAGGGCGCCGCCTACCTGCCCGAGGAGGCGGCGAAGGGCCCGTCCGACGGACGGCGGAACGCCATGGGTGATCGAAGCACATGCTCGATGTCCCGAGCTGACACGGTTCCGACGAGCCGCCCGCTGTCGAACACGAACGCGCAGTGACTCGGTGCCGACGAGATCTGACCCACCAGGGGGGCGAGTGCCTCGCCCGGTGTGGACTGCACGATGCTGGCCATAGGCCAGGCGACGTCGGATGCCCTCGTGGTGCTCCAATGCTCCACGGGAACACCTCCCAACTGGTCCAGCCCCACGAGTCCGGCTATCGCGCCGCTGATCTCCATGAGCGGGCAGCTCTCGAGGCGGGACGGGCGCATGTAGCGCTCGACGAGGTTCTCGATCGTGGCGTAGGCCGGGGCGACGGCCACGATCGGACGCATGGCGTCGCCGACATGCAGCCCGTCGAGCGCCGCCGCCACTCGCACGGCGTTTCGTTCCTGCCGGCTTGCGCTGTGCACAAACCAGCCGATCAGCGCGAGCCACAGGCCGTTGACCGGGAACGCCGGAATGAAGAGGAGTGCCATGACCCCGAGGACGATCATGGCGGTGCCGAAGAACCTTCCGACCTCGGCCGACACGTCGGTCGCCCGCAGGCGGTCGCCCCAGTGGCGCCACAGTCCGGCGCGCAGCACCCGTCCTCCATCGAGGGGATAGGCAGGGAGGAGATTGAACACCGCGAGCAAGCCGTTCATCTCGGCCAGCCACCACAGCGCCGTCACGACGAGCGCCGAGACGCCGAGCGCACCCAGGCCGAATGCGGCGAGACCGAACGCTCCGGCGAAGGCGATGCTGGCCGCCGGGCCGGCGATGGCGATGCGCAGCTCAGAGCGGGCGTCGGGGGCATCACCGCTCAGCTTCGCCACCCCACCCAGCGCCCAGAGCACGATCCCCTCTGTGGCGACCCCCCTGGTTCGGGCCACGACCGCATGGGACAGCTCGTGGCCGAGGAGGCTGGCCAAGAACAGGACCGCCGTGAGCAACGCCACGACCCAGTAGACGTCCGGGCTGAATCCCGGTGCGGCCGCACCGAACACGCTCGTCGCCAGGAGGACGGCGATGAGCGCCACGATGACCGCGACACTCCAGTTCAGGCCCACCCGGATCCGGCTGATGGTGCCCAGGCGAATGCTCTCACGCATGGAACCAGGGTACGGCGGAGCGCTATGAGCCTGCTGCGTAGTCCCTGTGAACCCCCTGTGCGTGCTGCCGGTCGGGTCAACGTGAGGCCGTGGCCTGCATGCAGATCTGGAGGGAACGGATGGCATCGTCGCCGACCTCGAAGACGTCGGCCACCCGGAGCACCGCGCCGTCGCTCGTCGAGACCCGCAACAACGCCACGACGAGGGGGAGGTTGACGAACAGGTCTTCGATGTCGGGCTGGATCCGTGCCGTGCGAAAGCGCTCTTCGTAGAACCCGGCGATCGCCCCACGCCCCTGATAGAACCCGTCGGAGGATCTCAACGTGGCATCTTGCGCATAGAGCTCACTGACCGTGGGGTCAGATGCCCGTACGCGGGCGAACACGGCCCGCACCAGATCTTCGGGTCCCATTGCCGGCGTCCCTGTCATGCACCGAGGTTGAAGACGCGCACGGCGTTGCCGGCGAGGATCGCCTGCTTGCGGTCGTCGTCGAGGCCCTCGGTGAGCTCGGCGATGTACTGCTGGGTCTTCGGGAAGAGCGTGGTGCTGTGCGGGTAGTCGGTCGAGAACATGGCGGCGGCGGCCACCATGGAGTCGTGCTTGGCGTCTTCGAAGCCGACGAAGTCGTCGAGCAGGCTGACGAACAGGTTCTGGCCCAGGAACTCATGGGGCGGGGTGTGCAGCGGCGGGTTGGCCCAGTGCCGCTGGCGGTCGAACTCCTGGTCCATCATCTGCGCCCAGAACCGGAGCCAGCCGGCGTTCACCTCGGCATCGACGAACTTCAGTCCCGGATGCCGCTCGAACACGCCGGCGAAGGTGAGCTGGGAGAACGGTGCCACGCCGGTGAAGAACCGCTGCACCACCCCGGCGATGTTCACCCCGGGAGCCGCCTCGGGCGTCGGCGTCGCCGACCCCGCCGGCTCACGTCCCCCCATGGTGCGATGGATGCAGACGGCGACCGGAGCCTGCTCGGCGGCCGCCCAGAACCTCTCGTAGGAGCTGTCCCAGTACGGCAGCACGCTGAAGTACGGGATGAACACGCCCTTGGCGCCCTTGGCCACTACCCGGTCGAGCTCTCCGAGGAGCGCGTCGATGCCGTCGTCGACCGGGAGCAACGGCAGGCCGATCAGTCGTTGTGGGTCGACGGCGCAGAACTCGTCCAAGAGCCAGTCGTTGTAGGCGCGCAGGATGGCCAGGGCGAACGGCCGGTCGTCGAGCACGTACGACATCAGTGAGGACATGGGGTAGATGGTGGCGGCGTCCACCCCGTCGAGGTCCATGTCCTTCAGGTGGGCGGCCCCGTCGTAGTTCCCGGGGAGGATCTCATCGAGCGTCAGCCCGCCCGCCTTGTACTGTTCGACCGGACGACCGGCGACCGCGTTGAGGCCGAAGGTGTGCCGTGGCGCCTTGCCGTCGAAGCTCCACCCGTCGCCGCCGTCCTCGCCACGCAGGATGCGCGGCGCACGGTCGCGGTACTCGTCGGGAAGATAGGTCGTAAAGACGTGGGGTGGCTCGATGATGTGGTTGTCTGCCGAGACGACCGTGTACTCCACTGTTCCTCCTTGTCGGATGCTTCGAGAGCACGGATGTTTCTAGAGCACGGATGTTTCTAGAGCACGGCGCCCTGCTCCTTGAGCGCCGAGATGTCCTCCCAGGAGTAGCCGCATGCCAGCAGCACCTCTTCGGTGTGCTGACCGTGCTCGGGTGCGCGCGGCACAGAAGTCGGCGCCTGCCCGTCGAACTGTGCCGGGGAGGTGACGGCCCACAGCGGCGGCCCGGGCTCTGCGCCGGCGACCAGGTAGCCGTTGTCGCGTACCTGGGGGTCGCGCACCACCTCGGCGGGTGTCTGGTTCACGGCCCAGACGCCGCTGAAGCCCCGTAGTCGCTCACGCCACTCATCGATGGTGGCGGAGGCGAACACCTCGTCGAGGATGGCGATGAGCTCTGTGTTGTGCACCATGCGGGCCTCGAAGTCGGCAAAGCGTCGGTCACCGGCCAGCTCGGGACGACCGATGTGGGCGCAGAAGCTGGTCCAGTGCGGGTCCGGCTGGATCACCACCATGGAGAGCCAGCGGCCGTCCTTGGTCTTGTAGCCGTTCGAGAGCGGGTTGCGGACGTCTCGACGGTCGGGCCAGCGCATGGGGTTCCCCTCGGGGCCAGCGTTGCCTTCGAGCATGAGGATGGTGGCGTTCATCCACATGCCGCTGGCCAGCAGTGAGATGTCCACCTCCGACGGGCGCCCCGTGGCCGCCCGCTTGTAGAGGGCGGCCGCCACGGCTCCCGCGCCCCCCAGGCCCCCGACGCAGTCGCCGATCCCACCCGGCTGTGGTGTCGGCTGCGGCGCGTCCGAGGGGGTCAGGAAGGCGGCGAATCCGGAGCGCGCCCACACCACGGCGGCGTCGTAGCCCGGGGTCTCCGCGTCGGCCCCACGAGGCCCGTAGCCGCTGGCCCGCACATAGATCACCGATGGGTTGGCCCCCCGGATGTCGTCCAGGTCGACACCGAGGCGGGACCTGCTTGCCGGCAAGAGGCTGGTCACGAAGACGTCGGCGTCGGCGACGAGCCGCAGCAGCACGTCGTGGCCGGCGGTGGTCGAAAGATCG
>Ga0302181_10000618_pt1 | contig 28160 bp, 23 predicted proteins | sample I_Palsa_E3_3_FD_198786 | JGI IMG/M metagenome (GOLD analysis project Ga0302181, IMG submission 198786) | Peat permafrost microbial communities from Stordalen Mire near Abisko, Sweden - I_Palsa_E3_3 | ecosystem: Environmental > Terrestrial > Soil > Palsa > Peat permafrost | place: Sweden...
CGTTCCGGGCAGCCAACTCCTCATACGACGGCTGTTCCGGACGCGGCACCCCCGAACCCAACCATGATCACAAAGCAGACGCCAGCACCGACACGCCGCAGATCAACAGGGAGCGTGACTGGTTACCGCGGGAGAGCAAGGTGGCCGCGGCGATGGCGACACAGACCAGGGCCCCGCCCAGGGCTTGCACGGGCGCGGACTGCGGCCCGGGATCGCGATAGTGGATACCAGGACAAATCAGCGGCGGGACACCGCCACTTACGTCAGCAGGAGAGGGGCCGAGGCCGTGGAAACGAAACACGAGTCTGTCTTGCCCGTCTCAGATGATCTCGCGGCGTTCCCTGCGGCGCCAGTGGATACTGTCACCATTCGAGACCCATATAGGGTGCAGGGAGTTCGCAATGATCCGCAGGCAGCGTAACAAAGTGGTGGAAGTGCGCGCTGACCTCATCTTGGCCGGTGAGGCCACCAAAGAAGCGTACGTGACGCATTTTGAAGCCCAAATGCGTCGTAGCAAGGTGCGCAAGCTGCTCTACACTAGCTTTCTGCAATTCGCGCGTAGTGGCGCGATGCTTGGGCTTAACCCTATCGGTATCTGGTGGACCCCCACTGACTTTGATACCTGATCGGGGCTGCGTTCAGTCGAGCCGTTATCGTCCTCCGGCACGCATTCTTCAGTCTTATTCGGCGCGGTCGGGCTTGCGGTCACGCGCCTGATCTTCCTTTCTGCGGCGGGCATGCACCTGCACGGCCAGGACCGCAGACCTAGGGCACCTGCCAGGGCATCCACGGGCGCGGCCGGGGAGCCCGTAGCGCGATCGTAAAGGTAGCAAACACGAACCGGGATGGTGTGACATGACTACCGCACAGCTCGCCGCGACACGGCTGAACCTGAATGAAGCACGGTGGAGGCGTTGTTCGCCTCCGGGCTGCAGCCATCAGACGCCCCGACCGCCGACATGGTCGTCGAGGCAATCAACTGCACCGTGCACCAGGTCGGCATCAGTGGCTGCCTTGGACAGATGGCGCAGGAGTTCGGCGACCATCCCGACGCGGCCGCCGAGCGAATGCGCTGGGTGCGTCAGTTCGACCCGGTAAGCCAGTCTGACGGCCATCATGCGTACCAGGCTAAGGATGTTGGAAGATGAACGAGACATGTGATCGGTGCGGACCTGCGGTCCGCGCGGTTTACCGTGCGGCCGGAAACGGCGAGCTTTTCCTCTGCGCACACTGCGCGATCCAGCTATCGACGGCGCTGTCCGCGCAAGGATGGACCATCTGGCCTGCCAGCGATTACGCGCTCGCGCCGCAGGCTTAAACGGAACAGATCCCAAGGTGGCTATTTCATCCGCCACCTCCCGTTTCTTTCGAGAGGAACACTTCAATGCTATTGACATTTGATTCCGCAAGCGATCTGGCGCGAGCACTTCGGCGCGCGGCCGATGCGCACGGGCGGCACGAGGAGCAGGCCAGACGCCCGGACGTCGACTGGCCGGACTGGTACGGGCTGTACCTCGAACTAGAGCAGGCCGGACTCGAACATCTGCTCAATCCGCCTCGCCTTGAGGGCGCGACTGTTCCGGTAGCGATCGTTACCAGCCGCACCGAGGCGGAACTGATCGTCGGCATGTTGCGCAATTACGACTTGAGAGCAGTCGTATCGGCAGACGACGTCGGAGGACAGGACCCGGCGCTGCAGAACCAGGGTGTCCGCGTGCTGGTTGCGCCCTCCGATGAAGCCGCGGCCCGTCAACTCCTAGCCGCCGCCTGGGACACCTCCCCGGAAGCCAGTCACGGAACGCTTTCCAGCGCGGACGAGCAGGCTTCCCTGAACCGGACCGAGCTTGTCGATGCCTCGACCAGGGCACGGGCCAGGGCTTCCACAGGCGCGGCGGGGCCGGACCGAGCGCGATCGTGGTGGTAACGGCATCGGCTGATGCCACCGGCAAAAGGAACCAGAGGAGCTTAAAGATCGTGGATATGAAACTTGAAGTCGTGGTGGTGCCCGTCTCCGACGTCGACCGGGCGAAGGACTTCTATAAGGCGCTGGGATGGCGGCTGGACGCGGACTTCGTCATCAGTGCCGACTTCCGGGTGGTGCAGCTGACGCCGCCCGGCTCGCAGTGCTCGATCATCATGGGCACCGGGATCACCTCGGCGGCGCCCGGCACCCTGCAGGGTCTGCAGCTGACAGTCGACGACATCGAGGCGGCCCAAGCTGAGCTGGCTGACCACGGCGCCGACGTCAGCGAGGTGTTCCATGACGCGGGTGGGGTGTTCCACCACGCCGGGACCGAAGGACGGGCACCCGGCCCGGACGCCGAGCACAGCAGCTACGCCTCGTTCGCCTCGTTCAGCGACCCGGACGGAAACGGCTGGCTGCTGCAAGAGGTGAGGCAGCGGGCTCCGGGGCGGTAACGGGACTATTCGCCGAGCCTGCCGGATCGGGCCACATGAGCCAATCGCCGGACTGGTCCGGATCGATGACAGACCGAAGCACTGGAGGAATGAGCGATGGAACTGACAATGACCGACCGGCTGACCGATGCGCTACAGCGCGCCGCGGCCGCGCATGGCTTGCACGAGCAGGAACTCGGCAGGCCTGACCCTGACTGGCCGCAGTGGTACGCCGCGTATATGGCACGCATGCTCGACGCGGACGGATACCGGCTCACCAGGTCGGACCCGCGCTAGCGGGCAGCGCGATACGGTCCGCTAGAGGGGCGCCTTCGGCGCCCCTTTGGCGTTGCGCCAGAGCTACGCGAAGGTATCTCGCAGCTGGTGGCGTGCGGTGATGCCGAGCTTGGGGAAGATGCGGTACAGATGAGACTGAACGGTGCGCGGTGACAGATACAGCCGCTCTCCGATCGTGCGGTTGGTTACCCCGGCCGCGGCCAGCTGGGCGATCTGCAGCTCCTGGGGCGTCAGCTGCGTCCATGCCTCAGGAGAGCGCTGGCCGGGTTGATCCCCGCTGGCGCGAAGTTCCTGGCGAGCGGTATTGGCCAGCTCGGGGAAGGCCAGCGCCTGGAAGCCGTCCAGCGCCGCGTGCAAAGGGATGCGCGATTCCGTCACCCGGCGCTGGCGGCGAAGCCACCTGCCGTACCACAGCAGCATCCGGCCCCGGTAGCACGGCCAGTTAGCCAGGTCGGTGCCCAGCGCCTGCTGATAAAGGGCTTCGGCGGCATCGTCGCTAGCGACCATCGCCCGTGCGTATCCTGCCGTAGCCCGCAAGAGGGAGCCGGACGTCCCGGCCGCCAGGGTTTCCAGCTGGTCCAGGTAGGCCTCGGCCACCTCGTTCTGGCCGGTACGAGCGGCGGCCTCAACCAGATCCGATAGTCCCCACGCGCCGATGAAAGGGTGGTAGGCGGTGTCGGCCGGATCGAGGGTCCGCCGCAGCTGCTCGAAACCCTCGGCATAATGCTGATGCGCCACCGCCCGGCGACCGCGGACGAACTGGACCAGGGCGAGCATCGGGGTCGCGCCCATCGGCAGGATCAGCGCCTCTGCCTCGCGGGTCAGGGTTTCTGTCACGCCCAGGTCGCCCCGCTCCGCGGCGATGGCCGCCTTGGCCAGCTGCGCGGCCACGACCCACCCTGTTTGACCAGTCTCCCGGGCCAGGGCGATGCCTTCCTCGGCGGCCGACACTGCCAGGGGTTCCCTCGCCAGGTGGACGGCCGCCCACGCCTGGTTGGTGAGCGCCTGGGCAAGTTCGCGAAGCTGACCTTGGGCCCGGAGCCCGTCCACGGCCACGGTCAGGAACACCAGCCCCAAGTCGTAAGCCCACACCGCATTGGCGGCCACGCCGATCAGATGCATCCCGGCGGGGTCTGAGACGTCGGGCTTCAGACGTGAAATCCGGTCGATCACACCGCGCCCGCTTTTCGCCGGATCAGTCTGGGCGAGCACGGCGAGCAGCTTGGGGTTGCTGTCCGGCACGGACAGCCGTTCCGCGGCGGCCACGACCAGATCCCGAGTCTGCTGATCAGGGTTCCACCGCCAGCAGCGCTTGGCGGCGACCTCCAGCGCATCAAGCGCACGCTGGGTCTCACCGATCGCTTGCAGCTGCCCGGCGATTTCCGCCAGCGTGGCAATATTCGCCGTTCCCGGCCAGGCGGTTTCCTGCCGCAGCTCGAGCAGGTAGCGGAGCAACGTTTGCTCGGGCGGCCCGAGGACGAGGCGCTGGGCGTCACGCACCAGGCCACCGCTGGCATCGAGATCGCCGAGCTCATAGGCGAGCCAGGCGGCTCGAAGGAGTAGCCGGCCACGCGGAAGATCCTGGCTCGTGAGCCGGGCGGCACGGTCGAGGGCTGCTACGGCGACGGCCGCCGCGCCGCGCTTGCAGGCCCGGTCGGCTAGTGCCTCGAGCTCCGCCGCGATCCGGTCGTCCGGGCCGTCCGATGAAGCGGCCAGGTGCCAGACGGCGCGATCGGGATCCGAGTGGTAGACCCGCGCCAGGGCCTTGTGGGCGGCCCGCCGTTCGGGAGCCAGGGAACGCTGATAGACAGCGGATCGCACCAGCGGGTGACGGAACCGCAGGCCATCGCCATCGACCATGACGGCCCCCGCAGCTTGAGCGTCGGCCAGGGCTGCGACCCCGATCGTTCCGTCTCTTGGTTCTTCGAGGATCGACGCCGCACCTAGGATCCGCTCCTGGTCACCGCCGTCGTCGAGGGCCGCGACCAGCAGGAGGGTGCAAACGGGCGCGGGCAGACCGGACAAGCGCGCGGCGAAGGCGCGCTCCAGCCGTTCTGTGAGCGGCAGTGGTGCAGCCGCCGTCGGATCAAAGCCCGACGAGGCCGCCTGGGGCAGCTCGGTTAGCGCCAGGGGATTGCCGCACGCCTCGGCCAGGATCCGCCGGCGCAGGCCGGACTCCAGACCTGGGGCGTTGGCGTCGAGCACCGCCGCGGACGAGGCGTCGTTCAGCGGTTGGAGCCGGAGTTCGGGCAACTCCGCCTGGTCGATCCACGGCGCCGACCCGTCACGGACCGCGAACAGCATGACGATCGGCTCGAGCTCTAGGCGGCGGGCCACGAACGTCAGGACGTTGCAGGTGGCGACGTCCAGCAACTGGGCGTCGTCGATCATCAGCAGGAGAGGCGCGGCGGCCGCCATCTCCGACAGCAGGTCGAGTGAGGCCAGCGCGATGAGGAACAAGTCTGGCGCAGCCGCCTCGCGTAGGCCGAAGGCGGCCTGTATCGCCGCTCGCTGGGGTTCCGGGAGCCGGTCGAGAGAACCGAGAACGGGTCGCAGCAGCCGGTGCAGGCCGGCGAAAGCGATGTGCGCTTCTGACTGAAAACCCGCGGTCATCAGCGTGGCCAGACCGCGATCGACAGCGCTGCGGCGGGCCGCCCGGAGCAGCGCCGACTTGCCCATGCCCGCCTCGCCGCGGACCACGAGCGCACCGCCCCGGTCGCTGGCTAGCATCAATCGCTCATCGAGGAGGGCAAGTTCGTGCTCACGGCCCGCCAGCGCTTGCGCCGACAATGCCCCCCCACTCCGGGAAGCCACCAGCGCTTAGTGACCTCGCCAGGAAATGGCAAGGGTGTCCGCGTCCTTTCGGCTGAAAGGGGCGTCCCCCGGCCATCGCCCACGTTACTGGCCCAACTGCCGACGATCCAGCCCCGACTGCACCGGCTACATACCCAATTCGTTGAAGAGATTGAGCCAGATCTCGCTGCGGGTCGGGAACGCGGGAATCGCGTGCCTGAGCCGCGTGAGGGGGACCTCGCCGACGATGGCGATGGTCGCGGCGTGCAGGAAATCGGCGACCTCGGAGCCGGTAATGGTGACGCCGACGATGACGCCGCGGTCTTCGTCGATCAGGAAGCGGCTCGTCCCGCGGGCGCCGTGACCGTAGAACGAGCCGCCGGCGTTGCCAGATGTGGGCACGTCGACGACGCGCACCCGCAGCCCCGCTGCCCGCGCGCTCCCCGTGGTGTGGCCGGCCGCGGCGACCTGCGGATCGGTGAAGATCACCCGCGGCGAGCCGGCGCCGTCAGCGAGGTGCTCGGCCGCCATGTCCTGGCCGAGGATGTGGGCGGCGGCGATCGCCGCCTGGTACTTGGCCATGTGGGTGAGCGGCGCGCGCCCGTTGAGGTCGCCGACCACGTACAGCCAGTCGCGGCCCGGCACGCGGGTGTGCGCGTCGACCTCGATGTAGCCGTCTGGTTCGATGCCCACGCTCTCCAGTCCGAGCCCCGATGACTGCGGCACGCGGCCGACGGTGACGAGCAGTTCGTCGCCCGTCACGGTGCTGCCGTCGCCGAGCAGAACGGTGACGGTGTCACTGTCACGGCGTACCGAGGTCGCCTTCTGGCCGGTGCGGATGTCGACACCCTGCTCGGCGAGGGCGTCGGTCACTTGCTCGCAGGCGAACTCCTCCTCGCGCGGCAGCAGCCGGTGCTCGCCTTCGATCAGGGTGATCCGGGTGCCAAGCGAGCAATAGGCCTGACTCAGCTCGACGCCGGCCACCCCGCCGCCCAGGACGACCAGGCTCGCCGGAATGGCCTGCGCGGTCGTCGCTTCCCGGTTCGTCCACGGACGCGCGTCGGCGAGTCCGTCGATCGGGGGCAGCACCGGCGTGGTGCCGCCGGCCAGGATCACGGCGCGGCGCGCCTCGATCGTCACCCCGCCGACGACCACGCGCTTGTCGCCGTCCAGCCTGCCCCAGCCGCGGAGCAGCGTGATACCCCGCTGCTCGAGCCACGGCAGCTGGGCGCCATCGTCCAGGTAGTTGATGATTTCGTCACGACGACGCAGAACGGCACTGCTGTCGAGCACCCCGGTCATCGCCTGCGCCGTGCCGGGCACCCGGCGTGCCTCGGCGAGCAGCTCACCGGGACGCAGCAGCGCCTTAGACGGCATGCAGGCCCAGTAGGAGCACTCGCCACCGACCTTCCGGTCCTCCACGATGGCGACCTGCAGGCCAGCGTCGGCGAGCCGCCCGGCCGCCACTTCGCCGCCGGGTCCGGCGCCGAGCACCACAATGTCGTAGCTGCAGTCCATGATCTTTGCTCCTTCGCTCCCGTGGTCAATGGCCTAGGGCCACTGACCACACGGTCGCGCCCCGGGCGCCCCGGGCGCGCCTGTGGGGGCACTGGCCGCTGCCCTGGTCCGGCGTTGCGTTGTTTCCGGCGGCCGGTCAGGTGCTGGTCAGCGCCTCGTGGAGCTGCCTGCGGGAGCTGATGCCGAGCTTGGGGTACACCTTATGCAGGTGCCACTCGACCGTGCGCGGGCTGATGAACAGCTCGGCGCCGATCTCTGGGTTAGTGCGCCCGTCACCGGCGAGCCGGGCGATCTGGGTCTCCTGCGCGGTGAGCTCCTCGCGTGGCTCGGCGTCTTGCTGCTTGGGCACCGTCTCGCCGGTGGCCGCCAGCTCGCGGCGGGCGCGCTCGGCGAACCCCTCGACGCCCATCGCGGTGAGCATCTGGTGGGCCGCGCGTAGCTGCTCGCGTGCGTCTACCCGCCGTCCGGCCCGCCGCAGCCACTCGCCGTACAGGAGGCGGGCGCGGGCAAGATCAAGGCGGACCCGGGTCCGGCCGAGCCGCTCGATCGCCTCGGTGTAAAGGTTCTCCGCTGCGTCGCCCTCGCTCAGCTGGGCGCGGGAGCGGGCCTCCATACCCAGGGCCCAGTCGGTGCCGCTGGCGCGCGCCGTCTCCGCCAGCTGCTGCAAGGCCTCGCAGGCACGCCCGGCCTGGCCGCATCGGACACCCGCCTCAACCAGCTCGGCCAGCGACCACACCCAGAACCCGAACTGTTGCGGCGGGTCCTCGCACACCTGCCGGGCGGCGGCCAGCGCCTGCTCATACCGGCCCAGGCCGTTGCCCAGCACGGCGCTGGCCCACCGCGACACGGTCACCCAGAGTCCATCGCCACGCGGCACGACCTCGCTCACCCGGGCGCCGATCAGCTCGTCAACCTCGTCCCGCTGGCCCGACAGCGCCGCGAGGGCGAGGGCACCGTAGGGCGCGAAGTTACTCCCGGTCGCTTCCCGGACGGCTTTCATCTCCTCGACCAGGGACGCCGCCGCGGCCAGCTCGCCGGCGAACAGGTGCACGAAGACGCGTGAGGCCAGAGCGAGGGGAAGGTCGCTGAGCGCGCCGGCCTGGCGTGCGATCTCCACGTGCCGGGTGGACAGGACGTGCCAGCTCTCGTCGTCCCACAGATCCGCCGCGGTGAGCGTCGCGAGCCAGAGCCAGCGCAGCCCATCAGTGGCTGAGACGTCCTCGCGGCAGAAGGCCTGAAGCGCCCGCCTGGAGATGGGCACCGCGGCCGGGTACCCGTCCGTGAACAACACGGCGCGGCCATCCAGCAGCCTGTCGCCGTTGCGCGGCTGAGGTGGCGGCGGTACCCCGCGCGCGGCCCTGGCCACCTCCCGCACGCCGACGTCGCCGGCCAGCTGACCCACGAACATCGTGGCGGAGAACGCCTCAAGATAGGTGTCGCGGGCGAGGGTAACATCGAGCGGCTCGAGTCGCCTGGCCGCCGCGAGCAGGAGCGTCGGAGCGGCACCGCCCCGACCCGAGGTGAACGCGATCTGCCCGCGCAGCAGATCCGCGCGGGCGCGCTGGAGTTCGTCGAGCGGGCCTGCCTCCGCCAGGGCCAGCAGTCCAAGCGCAGCGTCGGCGGCACCAGCCTGGTGCTTGGCCTGCGCCGCGGCCAGCGCGCGCGCGGATCGGCGCGCCCGTTCTGGCGTCAGCGCGGCGGCCCGATCGAGGAAAGCGGCCGCGGCGGCGAGGCCGCCGCGGGCCTGGGCCCGGCTGGCTGACTGCTCAAGCTCGGCGGCTACCGCCTCGTCGCGTCCTGCGGCCGCGTGGGCGCGATGCCACGCGCGGCGGTCGGGATCTAGAACCGGATCGGTGACCTCAGCCAGCGCGGCGTGCACGTCCCGCCGGTCCTGGACGGACGCCGACCGGTAGGCCGCCGAGCGGACCAGCGGATGCCGGAACCGGACCCGTGGACCGGCCTCGATCAGCCCGGCCGTCTGGGCCGGGGCCGCCGCCTCGGGCCCGATCCCGAGCCGGCCGGCCGCGCGCCACAGCAAGGTCACGTCGCCGGCCCCCTCGGCGGCCGCCGTCAGCAGCAGCCGCCTGGTCTGGGCCGGAAGCGGCTCAAGCCGCCGGACGAAACCCTGCTCGATCAGGCTGGCCAGCGGCTTGGTGCCGGGCAGCCCGAACCCGCCCGCCAGCTCCGCCGGGGTCAGCCCGCGGGGTAGCTCGAGCAACGCCAGCGGGTTGCCGCGGCTCTCGGCCACGATCCGGTCCCGCACCGCCTCATCCAGCGGGCCGCGCAGCGCCGCCCCGAGCAACCCGCGCGCGTCAACGTCGCTCAGGCCGCGGACCGGCAGCTCCGGCAGACCCTCCAGGGCTTGCTTCGGGCCGCCCGTGCGCGCCGCGAAGACCAGCGCGACCGGCTCCGCCAGCAGGCGGCGCGCGACGAACGCGAGCGCCTGCGCCGAGGCCTGGTCCAGCCACTGCGCGTCGTCGACCACGCAGACCAGCGGCTGGTCCTCAGCCACGTCGGCCAGCAGGCTCAGCACCGCCAGCCCCACCAGGAACCGGTCAGGCGCGCCGCCCTCGCTCAGCCCGAACGCCGTGCCCAGCGCGTCGCGCTGCGTGCCGGGCAGGCGGTCCAGGTGATCCAGCATCGGCCCGCACAGCTGATGCAACCCCGCGAACGCCAGCTCCATCTCCGACTCCACGCCCGCCGCCCGGGCGATCCGGCAATCCGGCGCGCGCGTCACGACGAACTCAAGCAACGCCGACTTACCCGCCCCGGCCTCACCCCGCAGCACCAGCACCGCGCTGCGACCTGCCCGCGCATCAGCCACCAGCTGATCCAGCGTCCTGCACTCGCCACCCCGGCCCCGCAACCCAGACCGAGGATCAGCAATATCCGGCCGCCCGAGGTCGGCGTAGATCCCCATCAACGCGTCTTCGAACGCCTCGCTCGATCCAAGCTGGGTTTGTTCGTCTTGCTCTTGTTCGTCCGGACGGCTGGAGATTGTCATAGTCACGGCCTTTGAGTGCGTTCCAGCTGACGTCGCGCCACCTACCCTGGTCTGACTGAACATCCAGCGCTGGTCAGGTTGGTCGTGTCTCCAGTGTCCGGTCGCGGGCAGAATGCGGCATCAGCCAAGTGGCTTAATCAGCGTGCTGTCCTTCAGCCGGCGCTCGGCCGCGGCCCGGCCAGGGCACCGGCCAGGGCTTCCACAGGCGCGCCGCCCGGGGCCCGGCCGCGACCATGGTCACAGCGGCGTTAACAGATGCCACCTCACTTTGCACGACGAGACCGGAAGGCCGGAAAATGACCACCTATCTGATCAACCACCTGCGCATACCCAACGGCGTCCCGAAGCCGGACGCACTGGTTTACCTGGAACACGTCGAGGCCACGTTCCTCCCCTACGGCGGCAAGTGGCTCGTGCTCGACGGCCAGGTCGAAGCGCTCGAAGGCGACTGGCCCGGCTCGGTGGTTCTGATGGAGTTCTCCGACATGGACACGGCGAAGAAGTGGTACCACTCGCCCGAGTACCAGGAGATCCTCCACCTGCGCACCGACAACACCATCAGCGACCTGATCCTGGTCGACCAGGTCGGCCCCGACTTCACCTCGGCCGCCTGGGCCCAGCAGATCCGCACCGTCATCGCCGCAGGCGCCGCGACCTGATCCAGACGCCCAGCCTTGACCGGACACGACGGCTCGTCAGTTCTTCTGGCGGGCCGTCTTGTCGTGGGCGAGCCGCCATGCGGCCGGAAACCGCTGGCCAGGGCACCGGCCAGGGCGGGCACAGGCGCGCCGGGCTCCCCCCAGGCGGCAGCGTTGGCGCAGTGGCGTCGACCGATGCCGGTTACAGGAGGAGCTCAGATCATGAACACGCAGACGTTTTGGAGAAGCGGCGGCTGGCGGGCAGGTGCCCGGCTCTGTGCCGGGGCCATCGCCATCGGCACGCTGGCGGCCACCGTGACCGCCATCGGCGCCAGCGCCACCACCACGGCAGACACCGGCACCAGGGCCGCGCCGGTGGTCAGTACCGTCGGCGGCGTCATCCGCGGCAAGACCGTCGGCCCTGCCGATGAGTTTCTCGGCATTCCCTATGCCGCTCCGCCGGTAGGCCCGCTCCGCTGGCGGGCGCCGCAGCCCGCCGCCCGTTGGACCGGCGTTCGGGACGCGACCCAATTCGGCGCCAACTGCCCGCAGCCGGCCTCGCCGTTCGGCATCGCCAGCACGTCTGAAAACTGCCTCTACCTCAACGTGTTCGCCCCGGCCAACCAGCATGGCGGCGCAGGCAGGCCGGTCATGGTCTGGATTCACGGCGGCGGCCTGCGGATCGGCGAGAGCAACGACTACGACCCGGCCAAGCTGGTGGCGGACGGCACGCTCGTGGTCACCATCAACTTCCGGGAGGGCGCGCTAGGCTTCCTCGCCCACCCGGCCCTGGCCGGGCGTCCGGGCGGCTCGTCCGGGAACTACGGCCTGATGGACCAGCAGGCGGCGCTGCGCTGGGTGCAGCAGAACATCCGCCAGTTCGGCGGTGACCCGCGGAACGTCACGATCGCCGGCGAGTCTTCCGGCGGCCTGTCGGTGCTGGCCCAGCTCGCCTCCCCCGGCGCGCACGGGCTGTTCGCCAAGGCCATCGTGCAGAGCGGCGCCTTCGCCCTGACCCAGACGCCGCTGGCTACGGCCGAGAAGGCCGGCGAGGCATTCGCCGCCAAGGCCGGCTGCGCCAGCCAGACCGCCGCCTGCCTGCGGGCCCTGCCGGTGTCGACCATCGTGGACGACCAGGACAATAACCCGTACGGGTACACACCCGGGGTCGTCGACGGAACGGTACTCAAGCAGTCCATCGGGACCGCGCTCGCCAGCGGGCAGTTCAACCGCGTGCCCATCATCAACGGCACCAACCGCGACGAGTCGCGGCTGTTCGTCGCCATCGACGAGCTGACCGGCACGCCGACCACGGCGGCAAACTACCAGGCCAGGATCGCGTCCACGCTGGGCGTCCCCGCCGCCGCCGCGGCGGTCATCGCCGCGCAGTACCCGCTGAGTGCGTACCCGAGCCCGTCTGTCGCCGTCAGCGCGGCAGACACCGACGCGATCTTCGCCTGCCCCGCGCTTCAGGTGGACAAGTGGACGTCGAAGTACGTGCCGACATACGCCTACGAATTCAATGACGAGAACGCGCCAGAAAGGTTCCTGCAGCCAGCCAGCTTCCCGTACGGCGCGGCACACGAATCCGAGCTGCAGTACCTCTTCGGCCTGCCGAACCCCCCCACCATGTACCCCGGCACGCTGACCGCGCCACAGCAGCAGCTGGCCGCCAGCATGCAGCACTACTGGACGAACTTCACCGCCCAGGGTTCGCCGTCCTCCGCAGGCCAGCCGACGTGGCCGGCCTTCGGCAGCAACAGCCAGCAGATGATCTCGCTGGTGCCGCCGCGGCCTGCCGTCGAGACGGACTTCGCCGCATCGCACCACTGCGTGTTCTGGGCCGCCGCGGGCTAGCCCGCAAGATTTGAAACGGAGGCATCCCGGGCGGTGCCGGCCATCCAGGCCGGCACCGCCCGAAGTGCTGATGTCGCCCTTTCGCATCTGCTTCGCACCCTGGCCGGCGCTCTGAGCGGCCGGATCCGCCTCCCAGTGCACTGACCAGGGCACCGACAGGCGCGCCAGGGCCGACCGGAGCGCGACGCTGAGTACCAGTGCCGCTGGCACCGACAAACACCGCTTTCGTCCGAACAAGGAGTTCCCATGTCAACACCATCACCCAGCACCGATACTGCAGTCCGCCCCTTCCGGGTCGACGTGCCCGGCGAAGAGATTGCCGACCTTCAGCGGCGCGTCGCCGCGACCCGCTGGCCCTCCCAGGAGCTCGTCGCCGACCGGTCCCAGGGCGTGCAGCTCGCGACAATCCAGGAGATCGCTCGCTACTGGGCGACCGAGTACGACTGGCGCAAGTGCGAGGCGAAGCTGAACGCGCTCCCGCAGTTCACCACCGAGATCGACGGGGTCGGCATCCACTTCATCCACGTGAAGTCGCCGCACGCCAACGCGATGCCGCTGATCATCACGCACGGCTGGCCCGGCTCGGTCATCGAACTGCTCGAGGTCGTCGGCCCGCTCACCGACCCGCCCGCGTACGGCGGACGCGCCGAGGACGCGTTCGACCTCGTGCTTCCCTCGCTGCCCGGCTACGGCTTCTCCGCCGAGCCGGCCGAGCTCGGCTGGGACCCCGGCCACATCGCGCGCGCCTGGGCCGAGCTGATGCACCGCCTCGGCTACACCCGGTACGTCGCCCAGGGCGGCGACGTGGGCTCCTCCGTCACCGACGCGATGGGCCGCCAGGCACCCGAGGGGCTGCTGGGCATCCACCTCAACCTGCTCCTGGCGGTGCTGACCGGCAGCCCGACGCCAGCCGAAACCGAGGCCGAACGCGCGGCGCTCACCGCACTCGGCACCTTCGCCACGAGCGGCAACGGCTACTTCATCGAGCAGGCCACACGACCGCAGACGATCGGCTACGCCCTGCTGGATTCACCCGTCGCGCTGGCGGCCTGGATGATCGATCACGACACCGACAGCTACGGCAAGATCTCCCGCGCCTTCCTCGACAAGCAGCCCGCGGGCCATCTCACCCGGGACCGGATCCTCGACAACATCACGCTGTACTGGCTGACGGGCACCGGGACCTCGGCCGCCCGCGAGTACTGGGAGACCGGACAAGCCCTGGCCTCCGGGCAGACTCCTCCCGCGGTCTCGGTCCCGGTCGGCTTCACCACGTTCCCCGGCGAGATCTGGCCGGCCCCGCGCAGCTGGGTCGAGCCGGCCTACCCGACCCTCAGCTACTTCCACGAGGTCGACAGGGGCGGTCACTTCGCCGCCTGGGAAGAGCCCGAGGTGTTCGCGACCGAGATCCAGGCCGCGTTCCGCTCACTGCGCTAGGGCCAGCTTGCCCTGGGACTTCCGGGGGGACGGCGCGCCGAGCGTGAACCGTCCCCCCGGCACAGCGGCAGCCGCCGGACCCCAGCAGCTGCCCTTATCAGCCAGCCCGCCAGATCTTCAGAAAGGGAAATCATGTCCCAGTACACCGCCCCTAATCTCACCATCACGGCACCCAGCGGAACGAGCTATGCCTACCGCCGTTTCGGTAAAGCAGAAACGATTCCGGTCGTGTTCCTCCAGCATTTCCGCGGCAATCTCGACAACTGGGATCCCTCCCTCGTCGACGACATCGCCGCCGACCGCGAAGTTATCCTCGTCGACAACAGCGGAGTCGGTCTGTCTACAGGTGCCACCCCGCACACAGTCGAGGGACTCGCCCGCGACATCCTCACTTTCGTGGACGCCCTCGGCTTGGAGAAGATCGATCTGTTCGGCTTCTCCACCGGGGGTTTCGTTGCGCAGGAAGTTATCCTGCTGCGCCCCCGCCTGGTGCGCCGGCTGATCCTCGGCGGGACCGGCCCGCAGGGCGGCCGCGGGTTCCACAACTGGAGCGAAGAAACCGGCGAGCACGCCTACAAGGATGTCCAGGGCGCCGAGGACGGGCTCTATCTTTTCTTCTCTGCGACCGAGACAAGCCAGGCCCGCGGCAAGGAGTTTCTCGGACGGATCTTCACCCGCGACCAGGACCGCGACGAGACGCCGACGCTGGCCGTGCGCGACGCCCAGGCGGAAGCGATCAATGACTGGGGCATCCCCGACATGAGCAGGCTCGCGCGGCTAGCCGGGATCACTCAGCCGACCCTTGTCGCCAACGGCAACAACGACATCATGGTTCCGACCGTGAATTCCTATCTTCTCGCCGGTCATCTCCCGAATGCTGAGCTGATCATCTACCCGGACGCCGGCCACGGCTTCCTTTTCCAGTACCCGCACGAGTTCGCAGCCGAAGTCAATCACTTCCTGACGGTTCTTTAGGAGAAATCATGCTCACCATCTTGGCCGGCGATTCCCCCACGGCGGCCAGCCGTCGCCGCGCATCGCCGGCCCTGGCGTTCGCTGGAGTGACAGTCTCATTCCTCGGGCTCTTTCTCGCGGCGGGCGCACCATCGCCGCTCTTCCGCCTTGAACAACAGCAATGGGGATTCCCGGTCTGGCTACTCACGATCGCCTTCGCCATCTATGCCATAGCGTTGCTGGCCGCCCTCCTCGTCGCCGGGTCATTGTCCGACTACACCGGCCGCCGGCCGGTGCTCATCGGGGCACTCGGCGTCGAGGCGGGCGCAATGCTGATATTCCTGTTCGCGCCGAATATCGGCTGGGTGATCGCCGCCCGTACCGTGCAGGGCGTCGCGACAGGCGTGGGAGTCAGCGCGTTCACCGCCGCGGCTGCCGAGTACGCGCCAGCAGGGCACAAGAAGCTCGGAGTGCTGGCGGGCAGCGTGGCGCCCGCAGCGGGCCTCGGCCTCGGTGCTCTCCTGGCCGGCATCGTGGTGCAATTTACTGCAGTACCGAGTCCCATCATTTTCACATCTCTGGCCGTGCTCTTCGTTGTCGGCATGATCGTCGTTATCGCATCTGGAGAAACCGTCGCGCGCCGTGGCGGCGCGTTGCGGTCGCTAACCCCGCGCGTTTCCATTCCGCAGCTGGCGCGCGCGGAGTTCTTCGCCAGCATCCCCGTGCACATCGCCACCTGGATGCTCGGAGGTCTCTATCTCGGGCTCGTCCCCTCGATCATGCACAGCGTTTTTCACGTAGATAGTGGTCTTGTCACGGGCCTTGCCATCCTGGCCCTGTCGGGCACCGGAGCGCTGACCGGCTTCCTCGTCGGCTCCGCTCCGGCGCGGTCAGCCGTGGTCCTCGGCGGATCATTGACGGTCATCGGAACAGCCGTCACCCTGTTCTCAATCATCACCGGCCAGCTGCCGTTGTTCTTCCTCGGCAGCGTCATCGCCGGCGCCGGGTTCGGTGCCTCCTTCTCCGGAGCCCTGCGCATCATCGCCCCACTCGCCGAGGCCCGCCAGCACGCGGAGCTTTTTGCGGCCATCTACGTGGTGAGCTACTTGTCCTTCAGCTTGCCGGTCGTCATCGCCGGCCTGCTGGTGTCAACGGCTGGCATCATGCCAACGGCCGTCGTCTACGGAGGAGTGGTGATCACGGCGGCACTCGCAGGGCTGATCTGGCAAGCCAGTCTTGGCTGGCACGCGGAGAAGCTCTCAAGGCCTGACTGGCCGCACCGAACCGTTTCGCCAGTTCATACAGAGGCGTAGAGTCTGAAATAGACCCGCCGGGCACAACGAGCAGCTACCGGATATCGCAAAGGCGCCGTTGACAGCGCAGAGGTGATCGCTAGTGTCGGTTGGGATGCCTATGCCCACCAGTAATCCTGGGCGTGGCCTACGTGGTCGGCCGCCGGGACTGCGCGGCCGGCGTAACGAGTGCGAGGTACTGGATCAACTGCTGGCCAGCGCGCGGGCCGGCGACAGCCGGGCGCTGGTGCTGCGCGGCGAGCCGGGCATTGGCAAGACCGCGCTGCTGAGCTACTTGCTGGGACGCGCGTCCGGATGCCGTACCGCCCGGGCGGTCGGCGTCGAGGCCGAGATGGAACTCGCGTTCGCCGGGCTGCACCAGCTGTGTGCGCCGTTCCTCGATCGGCTCGATCGCCTGCCCGCACCACAGCGCGACGCGCTCAGCACGGCGTTCGGTCTGCAGGGCGGCGACGCCCCGGACCGCTTCCTGGTGGGGCTGGCTCTGCTGAGCCTGCTGTCCGACGTCGCCGAGGAGCAGCCGCTGGTGTGCGTGGTGGATGACGCGCAGTGGCTCGATCACGCCTCGGCGCAAGCGCTCGCGTTCGTCGCGCGCCGCCTGGCGGCCGAGTCCGTCGCCCTGGTTTTCGCGGTGCGCGAGCCTGCGGCCGAACGTCACCTGGCCGGGCTGACCGAGCTGGTCGTACCCGGGCTGGTCGAGGGCGAGGCGCGCGCTTTGCTGCTGTCTGTGATCACCGGCCCGATGGACGAACGGGTCCGCGACCGGATCGTGGCCGAGACCCGCGGAAACCCGCTCGCCCTGCTGGAGCTGCCGCATGGCCTGACGCCCCAGGAGCTGGCGGGCGGATTCGGGCTGCCCGACGCCGCCGCCCTGTCGGGCCGGATCGAGGACAGCTTCCGCCGGCGGCTGGAACCGCTCCCGCCGGCGACCCGGCTTCTGCTCACGGTGGCGGCGGCCGAGCCGATCGGCGATCCTGTGCTGGTGTGGCGGGCCGCCGACCAGCTCGACGTCCAGGCCGATGCGGCGTTGCCGGCGGTCGCGGCCGGACTGGTCGAATTCGCCGGGCACGTGCGGTTCCGCCATCCGCTGGTACGATCCGCCGTCTACCGGGCGGCCTCTCCCGAGCAGCGCCGGAACGTCCACCAGGCCCTGGCGGACGCTACGGATCCTGGTGTCGATCCGGATCGCCGGGCGTGGCACCGAGCCCACGCGACATCTGGGCCCGATGAAGAGGTGGCCGAGGAGCTCGAGCGCTCGGCCGTTCGGGCCCAGACGCGTGGCGGCCTGGCCGCGGCGGCTGCCTTCCTCGAGGAAGCCACCCGGCTGACGCCTGACCCGGAGCGCCGGGCGGGGCGCGCGCTTGCGGCCGCGCTGGCCAAGCATCTGGCCGGCGCACCCGACGCGGCGCTCGCCCTGCTGGCCATGGCACAGGCCTGGCCGCTTGACGACTTGCAGCGCGCTCGGGTGGACATGCTGCGCGCGGAGATCGCGTTCGCCTCGCGCCGGGGCAGCGACGCTGCGCCGCTGTTGCTGACGGCCGCGCGCCAGCTCGAGCCGCTGGACCTCGGGCTCGCCCGCGAGACCTACCTGGAGGCGTTCACGGCCGCGGTGCTGGCCGGGCGCCTGTCCCGTGGCGCGGACGTGGCGGAGGTGTCACGAGCGGCGCGCCTGGCGCCCGCGCCGCCGGGACCTGCCCGCGCGCCTGATCTTCTCCTCGACGGCCTGGCGCTGCTGGTCACAGACGGCCGCGTCGCCGGCACACCGCTGCTCAAGCGGGCGCTGAGTGCTTTCCGCGACCAGGACGTCTCCCCCTCGGAAGGGCTGCGCTGGCTGTGGCTCGCGGGACGCGTGGCCGATGAGCTGTGGGATGACGAGAGCTGGGAGGTGCTGTGCACTCGTCATGTCACGCTCGCCCGGCAGGCGGGTGCGCTCACCGTGCTTCCGATCGCGCTGCGGTCCCGCATCTTCGTCCACGTGTTCGCGGGCGAGCTGGACGAGGGCGAGGCGCTGATGCAGGAGGTGCGCGCGGTCACCGAGGTGACCGGGACCCAGCTCGCGGCCTACGGCGCCGTCGCGCTCGCGGCCTGGTGTGGTCGCGAGACCGAAGCCGCTGAGCTCATCACGGCCACCATCGATGACGTGACGAGCCGTGGCGAAGGCATGGGGCTGAGCATCAGCTATCACGCGCGCGCCTTGCTCTGCAACGGCCTGGGCCGTTACGCCGAAGCCAGGACCGCGGCCGAGCAGGCAGGCGAGCATGACGATCTGGGTATCTTTGCGTGGGCGCAGACCGAGCTGATTGAGGCGGCGTCCCGGAGCGGCGCCCCCGAGGTCGCCGCCGCCGCCCTCGAGCGGCTCGCGGCGACCACGCGCACCGCGGGCACCGACTGGGCGCTTGGTATAGAGGCCCGCTCGCGGGCGCTGCTGAGTGCGGACGACGCCGCGGAGGACCTCTACCGCGAGGCGATCGAGCGGCTCGGCCGGACCCGCATTCGCGTCGAGCTCGCCCGCGGCCACCTGCTCTACGGCGAATGGCTGCGGCGCCGCGGGCGCCGCCTCGACGCGCGCGAGCAGCTGCGCACTGCCCACGAGCTGTGCACCGCGATGGGCCTCGAGGCGTTCGCCGAGCGCGCTCGCCGTGAGCTGCTGGCCACCGGGGAGACGGTCCGCTCCCACGGAGTCGAGGCGCGCGAGGAGCTCACCGCGCAGGAGGCGCAGATCGCCCGGCTGGCCGGTGAGGGGAAGACGAACCCGGAGATCGGCGCCGAGCTGTTCATCAGCCCGCGCACGGTCGAGTGGCACCTGCGCAAGGTGTACCCGAAGCTCGGCGTCAGCTCCCGCCGACAGCTCGGGGAGGCGCTCACAGACGGCGCGCGCATACCGGCGCCGACCTAGCCACATCTCTGTCCCGACACACACAACTAGGCGGCCCGACATCGACACGCAGTTCGAAGAGCTCACCATCGCCGCCTTCCACACCGCACTTCGGCACGGCGAGCTGACCGCCGCCGAACTCGTCGACTGGTACCTGGCCAGGATTCAGGCGCACAATACGGCCGGCGCAAAGCTCCAGGCGGTCGTGACGGTGAACCCCCGGGCGCACGACGAGGCTGCCGCTCACGACAAGTCCTTCGCGGCGACCGGGAGGCTATCCGGACCACTCCACGGTGTGCCCGTTCTGGTAAAAGACCAAGCCGAAACGGCCGGCCTGCGCACGACGTTCGGCTCGATCCTGTTCGATGCATACGTGCCGGCCTCCGACGCGACCCTGGTCACCAAGCTCAGGGACGCGGGCGCGGTCATCCTGGCCAAGACGGCCATGTGCGACTTCGCCGCGGGCTGGTTCTCCTCCTCGTCGCTGACCGGCCACACCAAGAACCCCTACGACCCGGCACGTGAGTCCGGCGGCTCCAGCGCGGGCACGGCCGCGGGGGTAGCCGCGAACTTCGGGCTCGTCGGGATCGGAGAGGACACCGGCGGGTCCATCCGGGTCCCCGCTTCGTTCTGCAACCTCTTCGGCTTGCGCGTCACCACCGGGCTGATCAGCCGCGCCGGGTTCTCGCCCCTGGTGCACTTCCAGGACACCCCAGGCCCGATCGGGCGCACCGTCTCCGATGTCGCGACGCTGCTCGACAGCATCGTCGGCTACGACCCGCAGGACCCTTTCACCGTGACGGCGTCAGCTGCCCCCGTCATCGGCGGCTACGCTCGCGCGCTCGACATCGACGTTCCGCTGGCCACCTGGCGGATCGGGGTGCTGGAAACAGGCTTCGGCTCCGACACCGATCCCGACGCCGCGCCGGTCAACCGCGCCGTCCGGGCGGCGCTCGCCCAGCTCACCGAACTCGGCGTGGCCACGACCCCGGAGCTGCAGATCGACGACCTCCCCGACTGGATCGCCAACACCTCCGTCTACCTCCGGCAATCGAAGTCTGACATCGACGACTTCCTCGCGCGGCGACCCGACGCGCCCGTGTCGACCTTCATGGAAATCTACGACAGCCGGCAGTTCCACCCGCTGAACGACCTGTTCCACGGGATCGCCGCGGGCCCGACCACGACTGACGGCGACGCGGAATACCTGCGGCTCCGGCTCAACCAGGACCACTTCCGGCGGATGGTCCTGAACATCTTCGCCGTGCACCGCCTCGACTTCCTGGTCTACCCCACGGTCCAGGTGCTCCCGCCGCTGCGTGACGAACTCTCTGCCGAGAAGTACCGGGCCCTCGCCTTTCCCACCAACACCGTCATCGGATCCCAGGCCGGGCTGCCGGCACTCACCATTCCGGTCGGCTTCACCGAAGACGGCCTGCCCGTGGGCATGGAGCTGCTCGGCACTCCGCTGGCCGAGACGAAGATGCTGCAGTTCGCCCACGCCTGGGGGACCTTCAGGCGCCCCCGCCAGACGCCCGCGCTCCGGCATCGGCCAGCGCCTCGTGGAGCTGTCTGCGGGAGCTGATGCCGAGCTTTGGGGTACACGTTGCGCACGTGCCACTCGGCCTAGCCGTAGCGTGCGGCCAGGTCAAGGCTGAGGAGATGACGGGGCAGATCTGGCGGTCAGTTGTGCAAGGTATGCAGCGGCTCGCCTGTCCACCTCGGGGACCGGGTCGGCGTAGTGCCGCAGCGTGGTCGCGCCGCCGCCGCTGTGGCCGAGGCGCGCGGCGGTATTGCGCAGGTCGAAGCCGCCGGCCAGGAGCTGGCTGGCGGTGTAATGCCGTCCACCCTTGATGTCGAGCTCCACCCCGGCCGCAGCTGAGGCGTCAGCGACCCGGTGCGTGGCCCAGTCAGGGTTCCACGGCCGGGAGTGTGCTGGGTCGTTGGAGAACAGGTGTGCGTCATCTCGCAGCTTGACGCCGACGGTGGCCAGCTCGGTCCGGATCTGTTCCAGGTAGCTTGCGATCAGCGCGCAGGTATCCGGGTCGATGGCGAGCCAGCGGTCCTGATGGGTCTTGGTGTCCTTGCGGACCCGCTGCCCACCGCGGACGACATAGTTGAAGGCGACATGGACTACGCCGCGATCGAGGTCGATGTCGCAGATCTGCAGGCCGCACAGCTCGCCTCGGCGCACGCCAGTGATGACGACCAGCCACAGGTACAGACCCAGGGCAGTGCTATTGGCACGGGCTTCGGCGATTACCTTGGCCACGTCTTCGGGCGAGGTGGCCTGGACGGACTTTCGGGTCGTGGTGGGTGCCTTGGCCGACTCGGCGGGGTTCCGCTCGGTCCACTCCCACCGCTTCGCGGCGGAAAACGCGCCGGACAGGATGCCGTGGATACCGCGGATCGTGCTGGGCTTCATCGGATGGCAGACGTGCGGGCGGCATCCGGCTCGATGGCAATCGTGGCCGGGACCGGGACGCCTGCGGCTCGGACGCGGACCAGTGCTGGGATCTCCAGCGACGACCGCGGGGCGGCCGTGCTGCACGATGATCAGGCCGTCTTCGGCAAGCGCCGCCAAGGCGTGCCGGATGATGCCGGTGCCGATGCCCTGCCGCGCACTCAACTCGGTGATCGACGGCAGCTCGTCACCCGGGGCGAGGATGCCGGACCGGATGGCCTCGGCGAGAATCCCGGTGACCTGCTGCCAGGGCGCGCGGCGATCACGTGGATTGATCACCAGGGACGGAACGTTGCGGTGCTCAGTGAAGGGCCGGCCGGTGCAGGACAAGTTGCCGCAGCGCTTCAGCCGTGAGTACAGCTGATCAAGGATGGGGCCACGAACCTTCCGCACCTCCAAGTGCCCGAGGGCGGGCTTGATCGTGCGGCGGATGAATCCCTCGTTGGTCTGCCGTGTGGACACGTCCCAAGGTGCGATGGCCGCGTACTCGTCCAGGAGCTTGGCTACGATCGCATCAGACTCTGGCGTACGGCCTTCCGATGCTTCCTTGAGCAGTCGGCCGAGCTCGATATGGGCTTGCTGCTCGGTCTTGGCGGTGGCCTTGAGGCGGATCTCCCGCTTGGTGATCGGATCGACCCCGGCGTACACCCTGGCACGCCACGATCCGCTCGGTAGTTGCTCTACGCAGCCTTTCGCAACCCTGGACATACGAGGAGGATAACCCGAATCTCTGTCATTCGGTCCACGAACCGGTCCACGCAAAGGCGCTGCGAGACGGTCACATACCCTCTGACCTGGGAGCCGGTGAGCGGATTCGAACCGCTGACCTGCCGTTTACAAGACGGCTGCTCTGCCAACTGAGCTACACCGGCGGGAGACTCTGAGCATGGTAGCCGATCCGGCCACCGGGTTACGGCTTGCGGGCGACCAGTGCGCAATTATACGACTCCCGGGCATTCGGCGGCACCGTGACGCCGGTCTCCGGCCGCCACTGCGGCGTCCACACCAGGCCAGGTTCGATGATGTCCAGGCCGACGGCGAGCTTCGCGATTTCCGTGCGGGTGCGCACGTGGGCCTGCTCCGTCGCCTGGCCGAAAGCCTCCGCGGCGTTCGTCACCTCGGCGATCGCGTCCGCCGTGGCGTGCGAGATCGCGACATGGCTGCCCGAGGGGAACGGGCCGTGCAGCCGCACGATGAGGCCGGCCGGATCGGCCTCCTCGCCGATGAAGTGCAGGACGGAGAGGAGCAGGAAGGCCACGGGCTCGCTGAAGTCGATGAGGGACCTCAGTTCCGGATCGGCGAGGATGGCCTCCGGCGCGTGCAGGTCCTGGTCGATGACGGCCGTGCCGGGGACGGCGTGCAGCATGTCCCGTGCGTGCGCGAGCACCACCGGGTCGTGGTCGACGTAGACGACCCGGGCATCCGGGCAGCCCTCCAGCGCGAACTCGTGGGTGTTGCCCGCCGTTGGCAGTCCCGCGCCGATGTCGATGATCTGCCGGATGCCCGCCTCGCCGACCAGGTAACTGACCGCCCGTCGCAGGAACCCGCGGTTCCACTGAACTGCCAGCCGCGCGTTCGGCAGCCGGCCGGCGATCACCTCGGCGGCACTCCTGTCGGCCGGGTAGTTATCCTTGCCGCCGAGCAGGAAGTCGTAGATCCGGGCCGAACTCGGGATGTCGGGGCGGAAGGCCGTTCTCCACTCATCGCTGCCGCGCACTGGGTTGCACCTCGTTCTGCCGGGACGGGATCCCGCTCCACCCAAGCCACCGAATCATAACCAACCGCGGATTCGCTGACCACTCCTCAAGAAGGGAACCCTTATCGCGCAGGCGCAGGATGACCCGGTATCGCGCACGTCGCAAGATGACCCGGTCGTGGCGCGAAGATGCCGGCCGGCAGTGACGGCTTTCGCCGTCGGCCGCGGACGGCTTTCGCCGTCCGGAACCGTGCCGAGGTAGCCAGGAACGCGTTAGGCGAGCCGGGATCGGACCGCGGCCACCTCGTACAGCGCGATGCCCGCGGCCACTCCCGCGTTCAGCGACTCGGTGCGGGCCGCGATCGGGATCCTGACCAGCACGTCGCAGGTCTGGGCGACGATCCGGGACAGGCCGCGCCCCTCCGACCCGATCACCACAGCCAGCGGGGCGGTAGCCAGCTCCAGGTCCCGGATCCCGGTGTCCCCGGCGGCGTCCAGGCCCGCCAGGAAGACCCCCTCGTCGCGGTAGGCCTGCAGGGCGCGCGCCAGGTTGACTGCGCGCGCCACCGGCACCCGGGCCAGCGCCCCGGCCGACGCCTTCCACGCTCCCGCCGTGACGCCGGCGCCGCGGCGGCCGGGAACGACCACCCCGTGCGCGCCGAACGCCGCCGCGGAACGCACCACGGCACCCAGGTTGCGCGGGTCGGTGACGCCGTCCAGGGCGGCGATCAAGGGCAGCTGCCCGGCGTCAGCGGCCCGGGCCAGCAGGTCGTCGGGATGCGCGTAGTCATAGGGGCGGACCCGCAGGGCCAGGCCCTGGTGCAGCGCACCGCCGGTGAGCCGGTCCAGTTCGGCGGCGCCCGCCTCCAGGACGGCTATCCCGCGGTCGGCGGCCAGCTTGATGGCCTCGCTTATCCGATCGTCGTGCTGTACCCGCGTCCCGACGTACAGGACCGCCGCCGGGACCCCGGCCCGGAGCGCCTCGACGACCGAATTGCGCCCGGCCACGATCTCCGCCGCGTCCCCGGCCCCCCGCGGCGCCCGACCAGAAGACCCCGTAGATCCCGAAGACCCGGTCGATCCCGCGGGCGAGGAACCTGATGACCGGAAGGACGCCGCGGACATGTAAGGCCCGGCGGGCGAGAACGAGGAGGCGCGGTCATCACCTTGACGGCGGTCCCTGGACCCATCGCCAGAAGCGGCCGAGGTGCGCCGCTGGGCAGGGTGCCCCGGCCGCATCGCCGCGGGCGGAGTCGGCCCCTTGCCCTCGAGCTTGCGCCTGCCATACCCGCCGGTACCCGGACGCGGCTTGCCTGACTTGGTCAGACCAGCACCCGCACGGCCCGTACCCGCGCCGCCGGCCCGGCCAGCTCCGGCTCCAGTACGGCCGGCTCCGGCTCCGGTTCCGGTTCCGGCACGGCCAGCTCCCTCGCGCCCGGTTCCGGCGCGAGGAGTTCCGGCGCGGCCGGCTCCGCTACGGCGCGGCCGGGCGCCACCTGCTCCGCTCAACGCTTCAGCTCCCATCGTGGGCCCTCAGGAGTGTCCTCGACGATGACGCCGATCTCCTCAAGGCCGTCCCTTATCGCGTCCGCGGTCGCGTAGTCCCGGCGGGCCCGTGCCGCGTCCCGTTGCTGCAGGGTCAGTTTGACCAGCGCCCCGAGCACGGTCCGCAGCCTATCGCCGGAGCCGCCCTCGGCTCCGGCCCACGGCGGCGCGAGCGGATCGAGGCCGAGCACGTCAAGCATCGCCCTGAGCCTGACCAGGATAGCCCGGACGCCGGCCTTGTCCGAGGAGGCCAGCGCCTGGTTGCCGTCCCTGACGCACGCGTGCACGGCCGCCAGGGCCGTCGGCACGCTCAGGTCGTCGTCCATGGCCGAACGGAACGACACCGGCAGCCCGGTCTGCTCACCGTCCGCGCGGCCGGACGGCTCCCCAAGATCGTAGTCGATCCCGAGACGGCCGAACGCCTCGCTGGCCCGCACCACGAAACGCTCGATCCGCTGGTACGCGGCGACGGCCTCTTCCAGCGCGTCCTCTGAGAACTCGAGGAACGACCGGTAGTGCGCCTGGGCCAGGTAGTAGCGCAGCTCAGCGGGCCGCACCCGGGTCAGCACGTCGGTCACGAGCAGCGAGTTGCCGCCGGACTTGCTCATTTTCTCCCCGGCCAGCCCGAGCAGGCCGTTGTGCAGCCAGTAACGCGCGAACCCGTCGCCGGCCGCGACCGATTGCGCGATCTCGTTTTCATGGTGCGGGAAAATCAGGTCCATCCCGCCGCAGTGGATGTCAAAGGACGGGCCGAGGTACTTAGTCGCCATCGCCGAGCATTCCAGGTGCCAGCCGGGCCGCCCGCGCCCCCAGGGAGTTTCCCAGTAAGGCTCGCCTGGTTTCGCGGCTTTCCACAGCGTGAAGTCACGCGGGTCGCGCTTGGCGCCGTCGCCAGAGTCCTCGGCGGGCCGCATCTGATCAAGCCGCTGGCCGGAAAGCGCGCCGTATCCGGCAAAGGAGCGCACGGCGAAATACACGTCGCCGGCGGCCGGATAGGCGTTTCCGCGCTCGATCAGCCGACGGATCAGCGCGATCATCTCCGGGATGTGCCCGGTGGCGCGCGGTTCGATGTCCGGCGGCAGGCACCCGACCGCGCCATAGGCCCAGGTGAACGCGCGCTGATTGCGCTCGGCGACGATCCATGGCGGAACGCCCTCCCGGTCAGCGGTGCGCAGGATCTTGTCCTCCACGTCCGTGACGTTCCGGCAGAAGGTCACCTGGTATCCGCTGGCCCGCAGCCAGCGGATCAAGATGTCGAAACACACCGCCGACCTCAGGTGGCCGATGTGCGGCGGCGCTTGCACCGTGGCGCCGCACAGGTACACCGACGCCCGGCCCGGCGCGATCGGCGTGAACTCGCGCACCGCCCGCGCGGCGGTGTCATGAAGGTGCAATCTCACTAGATAAGAATAAGGGATGCGGGAAAGGCCCGGCGGGCGCGGCCAGGTACGGCTTCGGGTGTCACCCGGCCGACGTCAGGCGTCATCCGGCCGGCATCAGCAGCACGGTGGCGATCGCGGCGATGCCCTCGCCGCGGCCGGTCAGGCCGAGCCCGTCAGTGGTGGTGGCCGCCACGGTGACCGAAGCGCCGGACAGCGCCTCGGCCATCACCTTCTCGGCCTCGGCGCGGCGCGGCGCCACCCGCGGCCGGTTCCCGATGACCTGGACCGCCACATTGCCGATGACGAACCCCGCCTGCGTGATCAGCCGGAACGTCTCGCGCAGCAGGGAGATCCCGGACGCGCCTGCCCACTCGGGCCGGGACGTGCCGAAGTTCTCACCGAGATCACCGAGTCCGGCCGCCGACAGCAAGGCCGTGCAGGCGGCATGAGCCGCGACGTCGCCGTCCGAATGACCGTCCAGACCAGCTTCCCCCGGCCACAGCAGCCCCGCGAGGTACAGCTCGCGCCCGCTGGTCAGCGGATGTACGTCAACCCCGACTCCGACCCGGGGCACCCCGGGAACAGATCCGGTCAGGTCGCCAGGACCTCGTCGAGCAGCGCCTCGGCCTTGTCCTCGTTGGTCTTCTCGGCCAGCGCCAGCTCGCTCACCAGAATCTGCCGCGCCTTGGCGAGCATGCGCTTCTCGCCCGCGGACAGGCCGCGCTCCTTGTCCCGCCGCCACAGGTCCCTGACGACCTCGGCGACCTTGTTGACGTCACCGGAGGCGAGCTTTTCCAGGTTGGCCTTATAGCGCCTGGACCAGTTGGTCGGCTCCTCGGTGTGCGGCGCACGGAGTACCTCGAAAACCCGCTCAAGCCCTTCGGCGCCTACGACATCACGAACGCCTACCAACTCGGCATTGTCCGCGGGAACGCGTACGGTCAGGTCACCTTTATCGACCTTGAGGACCAGATAGGTCTTATCCTCGCCCTTGATGGTGCGAGTCTCGACCGCTTCGATGCGAGCAGCCCCGTGATGGGGATAGACGACGGTATCGCCGACCTTGAAAGACATGTGGCAAGTACCCCTTCCGCTGAAGGCCATCTTACCACGTCGAGCGGTATCGATAAAATGCCCATCACGGTAAATATGCAGGTCAGTACGGTAGCTACCGGCCAGTACCCATACCGCTCGGCTGACCGTGCCACGGCCAGCACCGCCCCTCGCGGGGTTACGACGTTTCTCTAGTCTACCTGAGGGACCGGGGAGGCCCGCCACGTTCCGATTGACGCGCCGCGCTGGCCAACCGGGGGCGAATCCGTCATGCCCCCGGCAACCCCTGCGTTCCGGGGGACCCCATCCCCACGGGCCCCCCCTGGGGCTCATACTGGATACATCAGGGACCGAATTCGCGCCGGAGGTGACGGTGAATCCTGGCGGCGGAGCTGGATGGGACGAGTTTCCGCTCGACATCCAGATCCCGGATGACGCGCGCGAGCTCGACCGTGACGTCCTCGCCTATCACCGTGAGCAGCGCGCCAAGCGCCGCCGCAGCCGGCTGCGGCGGCTGGGGGGACCCCTGGCCGGGCACGGAGCGATCATGCCGTTGCTGGCGAGCATCCTCGCCGTCTGCCTGGTGGCGGGCGCGATGCTGTCGGTGGCCACGTTCAGCCCGGCGACGGCCCCTGGCGTGCGGACCCCCGCGCCGACCCTGGCGGCCTCAAGCTCGCCGCCTCATCCGTCCCGGGCCAGCTCGGTCCCGTCGAGTCCGGCCGCCAGCCCGAGCACCTCGCGGAGCCGACCGGCCACGGCGCGGGCGTCGGGCACCGGCCGGGCCAGCCGCTCCGCGAGCCCGTCCGCCTCCTCGTCCCGGCTGAGCCCGTCCGGCACGCCGTGAGCCGCTGAGCGCGGCCCGGGCTCCGGTGCACCCTGAGACTGACGGTGCTCTGGGACTGACGGTGCTCTGGGACTGACGGTGCTCTGGGACTGACGG
>Ga0302181_10000622_pt1 | contig 28120 bp, 27 predicted proteins | sample I_Palsa_E3_3_FD_198786 | JGI IMG/M metagenome (GOLD analysis project Ga0302181, IMG submission 198786) | Peat permafrost microbial communities from Stordalen Mire near Abisko, Sweden - I_Palsa_E3_3 | ecosystem: Environmental > Terrestrial > Soil > Palsa > Peat permafrost | place: Sweden...
CGCAGGCGGGGGCGTGCGCGCGGTGCTCGAGCTCGCGGGCATCCACGACATCCTCTCCAAGAGCCTCGGTACGCAGAACCCGATCAACCTCGTGAAGGCCACGGTCGCGGGGCTGCGCGATCTGCGCACCCCCGAGGAGGTGGCCAAGCTGCGCGGCCTGTCGATCAACAAGGTGCTCGGCCTCGGTGGGGACGTCGCGGCTTCAGAGACGTTGCCGGCTGCGAGCGGGGGCGCAGACGCACCCGCCGAGGTCGCACCGGCGCCGGCCGTCGAGGAGGCGCCTGCCTGATGAGCGAGCTGACCGTCACCCAACGCCGCTCGAAGAACGGCTCCAACGGCAAACAGCGCGACACGCTGCGCTCGCTCGGCCTGCGCCGCATCGGGCAGACCGTGACGGTCAAGGATTCAGCGCAGGCGCGCGGCATGCTTCACGCCGTGCGCCATCTGGTCGAGGTCAAGGAGGGCAAGTGAGCCCGGCCAAGGCCAAGGATCCCGAGGAGCGCATCGGGCTCCACAATCTCGCGCCCTCCCCGGGAAGCCGCCGACCGCGCAAGCGCGTCGGGCGCGGAGAAGGCTCCGGCACCGGCAAGACCGCCGGCCGCGGCCAGAAGGGCGCCGGCTCGCGCTCGGGCTCCAAGCGCAGAGCGCGCTTTGAGGGTGGCCAGATGCCGATCCACATGCGTATGCGAAAGCTGCGCGGCCCGCACATGAAGAAGTCGATGCCGTTTGAGCCCTTCCGCACGCACACCCAGCCGGTGAACATATCCGCGCTGGAGAGCCGCTTTGACGCGGGCACCGATGTCACGATCGAGTTGATGAAGGCCAATGGCCTTGGCACCCGCAAGGACGTGCCCGTGAAGGTGCTCGCGAAGGGCGAGCTGAACAAGGCCCTGACCGTGCATGCACATGCCTTCAGCGCCGGAGCGCGCGAGCGCATCGAGGCAGCCGGCGGCAGCTGCAAGATCATCGACGGCTGAGGAGCCCTCGCCGTGGAACCGGACGCTCAGCCGGGCCCATCCCCATCCACTAGAATCGGGCGTTCCGAGGGCATGCGAGCATCTCGCTCCTCTGCGCTGCGGAACTGAACGCCATGCTCTCGACCATCCTGAACGCCTTCCAGGTTGCGGACATCCGCAAGAAGATCGCCTTCACGGCGGGCATGCTGCTGATCTACCGCCTGGGCTCGCACATCCCGGTGCCGGGAGTCAACCTCTCCGCGGTCGACAACATTCAGAAGGAGTTCGGCGGCTCGAACATCCTCGGGCTGCTCAACCTCTTCTCCGGCGGCGGCCTCTCGCGGATCGCGATATTCGCGCTGGGCATCATGCCCTACATCACCTCCTCGATCATCCTGCAGCTCCTGCAGGTGGCGGTGCCCTCGCTTGAGAAGCTCTCCAAGGAAGGCGAAGTCGGCCAGGCGCGCATCACCCAGTACACCCGCTATCTGACGGTGGGGCTCGCGTTCGCGCAGTCGATCGGCTACGTGTTCCTGTTCCACACGCTGCAGGCCAAAGCCGGCGAATCGGTGGTCAAGAACTTCGACGCGCCGCACATCTTCCTGATCGTCATCTGCCTGACGACCGGCTGCATCCTGTTGATGTGGATCGGCGAGCTGATCACCCAGCGGGGCATCGGCAACGGCATCTCGCTGCTGATCTTCGCCTCGATCGTCTCGCGCCTGCCCGGCGGCATCCAGGCCTGGTGGACCACGCAGGACCAGGTCTTCAAGGTGATGATGCCCTTCCTCGTGCTCGCCGTCGTCGCCGGCATCGTGTTCGTGCAGGAAGGCCAGCGACGCATCCCCGTGCAGTACGCCAAGCGCGTGATCGGGCGGCGCATGTCCGAGGGCGGGCAAACATATCTGCCGCTGCGCGTGAACATGGCGGGCGTCATCCCCGTGATCTTCGCCGCTAGCATAATGGCCTTCGCGCCGACCGTCGGACAGCTCGTGAAAACCCACTGGGGCACGCAGCTCTCTGACTTCTTCTCACCCAACGGCTGGCACTACGTGGTCGGCGAGTCGATCTTCATCGTCATCTTCACCTACTTCTACACGGCCGTCACGTTCAACCCGGTCGACCAGGCGGACAACCTGAAGAAGTACGGCGGCTTCATCCCCGGGGTCAGACCCGGGCGGCCGACGGCCGAATTCCTCGACCGCATCCTCGCGCGACTGACCTTTCCCGGGGCGCTGTTCCTGGCGGCCGTGGCAGCTTTGCCGACGATCCTGATCGCGCGCACGCACCAGAACATTCCGCTCGGCGGCACCTCGATCTTGATCGTGATCGGCGTGGCGCTTGAAACGATGAAGCAGCTCGAGGCGCAGCTGATGATGCGCAGCTATGAGGGATTCCTGAAGTAGTCCTCCGCGCCGGGCGCTGCCGTGTAGGCTGCCCCGTTGTGTCCGATGAGTTGAATTTGATCCTGCTCGGTCCACCGGGCGCAGGCAAGGGCACGCAGGCCGATCGTCTGCGCGAGGACTTCGGCCTGCCGCACCTTTCGACGGGCGACATGCTGCGCGCGCAGGTCGCCGAGGGCACCGAGCTCGGCAACGAGGCGAAGCGCTACATGGACGGCGGCGAGCTCGTGCCCGATGAGGTGATCATCGGCATGATCATCGCTCGACTCGGCGTAGGCGACGCGCGCGACGGCTTCCTGCTCGACGGCTTCCCGCGCAATGAGGAGCAGGCCGACGCTCTGGCAGAGGCGCTCCTCGGCCTCGACCGGCGGCTGACCGCGGCGCTGCTCATCGACGTGCCCGACGACGAACTGGTCCGCCGCCTGGCCGGCCGGCGCGTGTGCGTGAAGAACCCCGCCCACATCTACCACCTGGAGTTCGATCCGCCGAAGCACGAGGGCATCTGCGACCAGGACGGCTCGCGGCTGATACAGCGCGACGACGACAAGGAGGAGACGATTCGCCGGCGCCTCGAGGTCTACCACTCACAGACCGAGCCGCTGATCGCCTACTACGATCGCGCGGATCTGTTGCGCCGCTTCGACGGGCGCCGCGATCCCGATGAGGTGCATGCTCACATCAGAGCCGTGGTGGCGACGCTGAAACTGGAGGAGGAGCTGTAGAGGCTCCTGATCGGCGGTCCGTCGCTCCGATCACCAGCTAAGCTCGCCTGGTGATCATCAAGAAGTCTCCCGCCGAGATCGACAAGATGGCGCAGGCGGGCGCGATCCTCGTCGCCACGCTCCATCAGCTTCAGAGCAGGATCCGCCCCGGCGTGAGCACCGCTGAGCTCGACGAGGTCGCTGAGCGCTTCATCCGCTCGCGCGGCGGCACGCCGACGTTCAAGGGCTATCGCGGCTTCCCCGGGTCGATCTGCACGTCGCCCAATGCAATGGTCGTGCACGGGATCCCCGGTGCCTATCGGCTGAAGCCCGGCGACATCATCTCCGTCGACGTCGGCGTGACGCTGGACGGCTGGGTCGCCGACGCTGCGCGCACGTTTCCCGTGGAGGAGATCAGCCCGCAGGCCCAGAACCTGCTGAGCGCCACCGAGCAGTCGCTGCACGCGGGCGTCGCGCAGTGCCGCGTGGGCAATCGCATGGGCGACGTATCCAGTGCGATCCAGGGCGTTGCCGAGCAGGCGGGGCTGTCGGTGGTGCGCTCGCTCGTGGGACACGGCGTCGGGCGCAGCATGCACGAGGACCCCCAGGTGCCCAACTACGGAAAGCCCGGTAAGGGCCCGTTGCTCGAGGAGGGCATGGTGATCGCGATCGAGCCGATGACCACCGCCGGGAACCCGGCCGTTCGCGTCGGCGGAGACGGCTGGGCGATCTTCTCCGAGGACGCCTCGCCGGCGGCGCACTTCGAGTTCACCGTCGCGATCACCGGCGAGGGGCCGCGAGTGCTCACACCGTGGCATCTCCCGGTTGACGCGCGCGCCGAGGAGCCCGTGCACGAGGGCGCGGCCAGCGGCGGCTGAGACACCCCGCGGGCGGGCCGACGCGCGGGGGCGGAGTTGCTACTATGCGGTGTCCTGCTTGAATGCGCGGCGGTTTGCGCGCGTGATGGCATCTCCACGACCCGGTAGCGGATGCCGCAACGGCAGCCAGAGCCGAGTCGCCGGAACCCAGACGCCGAAAGGGATCATGAAGGTAAGACCGTCGGTCAAGCCGATGTGCGAGAAGTGCAAGATCATTCGCCGCCACGGCGTTGTGCTGGTCATTTGCCAGAACAAGCGCCACAAGCAGCGTCAGGGGTGATCCGCTAGGTGGCACGAATCGCGGGAGTGAACCTGCCTCTGAACAAGCGCTCGGAGATCGGTCTCACGTACATCTACGGCATCGGGCGTTCGACGTCGAACAAGATCCTCAAGGAGGTCGGAGTCAGCCCCGACACCTACGTGCGCGACCTCACCGAGGACGAGGTGGCAAAGCTGCGCGACGCGATCGACGAGGGACTGTCCGTCGAGGGCGATCTGCGGCGCGAGCGCTCGCAGGACATCAAACGCCTCCAGGAGATCGCCTGCTATCGCGGTCTGCGCCATCGTCGCGGCCTGCCGGTGCGCGGGCAGAAGACCAAGACCAACGCGCGCACGCGCAAGGGCCCCAAGCGGATGCAGGTCGCGGGCAAAAAAAGAGCAGGTAAGAAGTAGTGCCTCCCGCTCCCAAACGCGCCCGTGGGCGGCGCAAGCCAAAAAAGAACATCCCGATCGGACAGGCCCACATCAAGACCTCGTTCAACAACACGATCGTGTCGCTGACCGATCAGACCGGCAACGTGATCGCATGGGAGTCCGCGGGCGGAGCCGGCTTCAAGGGCTCGCGCAAGTCGACCCCCTTTGCCGCACAGGTGACGGCGGATGCCGCCGCCCGCAAGGGCCTCGAGCAGGGCCTTCAGAAGGTGGAGGTCTACGTCAAGGGTCCGGGCTCGGGCCGCGAGACCGCGATCCGCTCGCTGCAGGCGGCCGGACTCGAGGTCACGGGCGTCAAGGACGTCACCCCCCAGGCACACAACGGCTGTCGCCCGCGCAAGCGCCGGCGCGTCTAGCAAGCAACCGCGAAGAAGAACAAGAGCAATGGCAAGAGACACAGGCCCACAGTGCAAGCAGTGCCGCCGCGAGGGACAGAAGCTGTTCCTCAAGGGCGAGCGCTGCCTGACGGACAAGTGCGGCGTGGAGCGACGCTCCTACCCGCCCGGCGAGCACGGACGCGGCCGTATGAAACAGAGCGAGTACCGCGTGCAGCTGCGCGAGAAGCAGAAGGCCCGCCGCTACTACGGCGTGCTCGAGAAGCAGTTTCACGGCTACTACGAAAAGGCCTCGCGCCAGCCGGGAATCACCGGAGAGAACCTGCTCGCGCTGTTGGAGTGCAGGCTGGACAACGTGCTCGTGCGCCTGGGCTTCGCGGCCTCGCGCCGTCAGGCACGCCAGCTCATCCGCCACGGCCATTGGACGGTCAATGGCAAGCGGGTGAACATCCCCTCGTACCAGGTGCGCCCGGGTGAGGTGATCGCCATCAAGGCGGACACTCCGGCCACGCAGGTGGTCAGAGATGCCACCGAGCTCACCGGACAGATTCCCGCATGGCTCCAGGCCGACCATGAGTCGCTCACGGCCAAGGTGCTGCGCAAGCCGGAGCGGCGTGAGGTGGCCGCGCCGGTGCAGGAGCAGCTCATCGTCGAGCTGTACTCGAAGTAGTAGGAGCTTTCCCGCGCCGCGACCTATTCAGGCCGTGGCCTCCGAGCCGGTGTCTCCTCGACGCCGGTGCGACACCAAAACGACGTTAGGACTCATTGATGCTCGACTTCCAAATCCCGCGGATCACAAGCGAGTCCGTGGAGCAGAACCGCGGCACGTTCACCATCGAGCCGCTGGACCGCGGATTCGGTTACACGTTCGGCAACTCGCTGCGACGCGTCCTGCTCTCATCCCTGGCCGGCGCGGCCGTCACGAGCGTGCGCATCGAGGGCGTTGCGCACGAGTTCTCGACCATTCACGGTGTCAAGGAGGACGTCACGGACATCGTGCTCAACCTGAAGGGCGTCGTCTGCCGGATGCACTCCGACGCCACCGAGGTCGAGGCACCGCTGGTGGTGACCGGGCCCGGCGAGATCACCGCCAAGGACATCGACCTGCCCGCCGGAGTTGAGATTCTCAACCCCGACATTCACGTCGCGACGCTCGAGAAGAAAACGAAGCTCGAGCTGTACATGACGATCGGCCGCGGGCGCGGCTACCGGCCCGCCGAGGAGAACAAGTCCCCCGACCAGCCGATCGGCGTGATTCCGATCGACTCCATCTTCTCGCCCGTCCGCCGCGTCGCCTACGCAGTCGAGCAGGCGCGTGTCGGTCAGAAGACCGACTTCGACAAGCTCACGCTCGACATCGAGACCGACGGTTCGATCGACCCGCAGGCAGCACTGCGCGAGGCGGCCGAGCTGTTGATCTCACAGCTGGCGATCTTCACCGACGCGGACCGCATCCAGGAGCTGCGCGCCGCTCCCGGAGGCCAGCTCGACGGCCATGGCCTGGCGGTCGGCGGCGGCGCTCCCGCGGCGCTGCAGGGCGAGGAGTACGGCATCCTGATCGAGGAGCTCGAGCTGGGCGTGCGTTCGTATAACTGCCTGAAGCGCGCCGGCATCCAGACGGTCGGCGATTTGATCTCGAAGTCCGAGGCAGAGCTCAACGCGATCCCGAACTTCGGCAAGAAGTCGATCGATGAGGTCATCGAAACACTTCACGCCCGCGGCCTGGGCCTGCGCGCCGACTGAGCGAACGTTCGCACCCGACTAGACTCCGAGACCATGCGCCACCAGAAGACACGCAACAAGCTCAGCCGCGACTCCGCGCACCGCAAGTCGCTGCTCATGAACCTGAGCAAGGAGATCATCGAGCACGAGCGCATCAAGACGACCGAAGCCAAGGCCAAGGCCGTGAAGCCCGAGATCGAGAAACTGATCACGCTCGCAAAGCGCGGCGACCTGCACGCGCGCCGTCAGGCGCTCTCGACGCTCGCACAGGACAAGTTCGCGGTGCACAAGCTGTTCGTGGATGTGGCCCCCCGCTACGCCGATCGACCGGGCGGCTACACGCGCATCCTGAAGCTCGGTCCGCGTAAAAGCGACTCGACCGAGATGGTCTTCATCGAGCTCGTCTGAAGTCGCGCTCGCGGGCGGGCGCTTCGCGGGCATGGTCACGAAGCTCACGATCGAGTACGACGGCAGCGGCTTCGCCGGCTGGGCCAGCCAGCCCGGCGAGCGCACAGTGCAGGGGGAGCTCGAGCGCGTGCTGCAGCTGATCCTCGGCCCCACGGGCACAGACGGCGAGCCGCTGAGGCTGACCGTGGCCGGGCGCACCGATCGCGGCGTGCACGCCTGGGGGCAGGTGGCCAGCTACGCCCACGAGGCCCTCGACCCGCTGCGGCTGAACGGCCTGCTCGACGATGACGTGGCCGTGCTCGCGTCCGAACCCGCGCGGGAGACCTTCGACGCTCGCCGCGACGCGCGCAGCCGCACCTACTGCTACCGCGTGCTCGCGCGGCGCGCCCGCAGCGTGTTCGAGCTCGGCCGCGCCTTCTGGTGGCCCTGGGAGCTTGACAGGGACGCCCTGTCGGCCTGCGCCTCAGCGCTCGTGGGCAGGCACGACTTCACGGCCTTCACCCCCGCCGAGACCACCCACTCGCGCTTCCACTGCGACGTGCTGAGCGCCGAATGGCGGATGCAGGAGGAGTTGCTCGAGTTCTGGATCGAGGCGCACACGTTTCTGCGCCATATGAACCGCGTGCTGGTGGGGACGATGCTGGAGGTCGCTGCGGGGCGCGCGAGCCTTGAGGACTTCACCGTGCTGCTGAGCGGCGGTGAGCGCTCTGAGGCCGGGAAAACCGCACCGGCCCACGGGCTTGCGCTGGCGCGCGTGAGCTACGACCGTGGCTAGCGTTCCCCTGAGCCCTTGGTGCAGCGCCTGCCGCGGAGGCCGTCCCATCTTCACACCCGGGGACCGGGGCGGCCCCTATGCTGGATGACGAGCGATGCTGAACGTACTTTTGACCAACGACGACGGGATCGAGGCCGAAGGCCTCCAGGAGATGCGCCGCGCGCTCGTGGCCCTCGAGGGCGTCCGCCTTGCCGTCGTAGCCCCCGACGGCAACCGCTCGGCGATGGCGCGCTCGATCACGACGCGCAGGCCCCTGTGGGTGGAGGAGGTGCCCTTCTCCGACGGAACGGTCGGCTACGCCACCGACGGCACCCCCGTCGACTGCGTGAGGCTCGCAAGCCTCGGTCTGGCCGAGGGCTTTGAGGCCGACCTGGTGGTCGCGGGAATCAACCATGGCGCGAACCTGGGCGATGACATCACCTACTCGGGTACCGTCGCCGCCGCGCTCGAGGGCGTGGTGCTGGGGCTCCCCGCGATCGCCGTTTCCCAGCAGTCAGGTGCCAGGGCGCTTGACTATCGCTTCGACGGCGGCTTCGGATTCGAGGTGGCCGCTGGGTTCGTGGCGCGCATGGTGGAGCGCATCGAGGACGTGCCGCTGCCCCCGCGGACGCTGCTGAACGTGAACGTCCCGGCGGGCACGCCGAGTGGCGTCGAGGTCACGAGCCTCGGCAAACGGATCTACCGCGACGAACTGAAGCTCGAGCGCGAGGAGGAGCACCGCCGGCGCTACTGGATCTACGGATCGGACCCAGGTTTCCACGACGAGCCGGGCACCGACCTGGCAGCCGTCGCGGCCGGCCGCGTCGCGGTGACGCCGATCCACTTCGACCTCACCGACCGCCCGAGCCTCGAGGCGCTCAGGCGGTTTGACCTCGAGCAGCTACTGGCACCGGTCGCGCACGACGCGTCGTGAGCGCCGCGCAGGGCAAGCCGTCCAAGGAGGTCGTCGCGCGCGTTCGCGAGCTCCGTGAGGCACTCGAATACCACTCACGTCGCTATTACGTGCTCGACGATCCGGAGATCGGCGATGACGCCTATGACAGGCTGCTCGATGAGCTGAGGGCCATCGAGCGCGACCACCCCGAGCTCGTCACTCCCGACTCGCCCACGCAGCGGGTCGGCGGCGAACCGGTGGGGCGCCTTGAGAAGGTCAAGCACCTCGAGCCGATGCTGTCGCTCGGCAACGTCCGCTCGGAGACAGAGCTGCGCGCCTGGGTCGAGCGCATGCGCAACCACCTCGCGCGCGAGGGCATCACCGATCCGAGCTTTCAGTTCGTGGTCGAGCCCAAGATCGATGGCCTCGCGATCAGCCTCGTCTATCGCGACGGCGTGCTCGAGCGCGGGGCCACGCGCGGGAACGGCGAGATCGGCGAGGACGTCACGCACAACCTGCGCACGATCGGTGCGATCCCGCTGCGCGTCGGCGATGCGCCGGCGCTCGTGGAGGTGCGCGGCGAGGTCTACATGTCGCTGGCGGACTTCACGGCCCTCAACGAGCGCAGGGCGGAAGCCGGGCAGTCGACCTTCATGAACCCACGGAACTCCGCCGCGGGCACGATCCGCCAGCTCGATCCGTCAGATGCCGCACAGCGGCCGCTGTCGATGTGGTGCTACCAGGTGGGCGTCACCGACGGGCTGTCCTTCGAGCGTCACTCCGAGGCCCTGCAGTGGCTCTCAGAGCACGGTTTCAGGGTCAATCCCGACATCAAGCTGCTTGGCAGCGAGGATGAGGTGGTCGAGCAGTGCCTTTCCTGGGAGCGTCGCAGGGGCGAGCTCGACTTCGAGATCGACGGCGTTGTCGTGAAGGTCGACGATCTCGAGCTGCATCGCAGGCTGGGGTCGGTGGGCCGCGACCCGCGCTGGGCCGTCGCCTGGAAGTTCCCGCCCACGACCGCCGTCACGAGGCTCGAGAAGGTGATGTGGAACGTCGGCAAGTTCGGCGACATGCGCCCCTACGCCGTGCTCTCGCCGGTGGAGGTCGGTGGTGTGAGGATCGGCCTTGCGACCCTCCACAACGAGGAGGATCTCGCGCGCAAGGACCTGCGGGCGGGGGAGGATGTGATCGTGCTGCGGGCCGGCGACGTGATCCCGCAGGTCGTCTCCCCGGCGCCGCACGTGGCCGAGCAGAAGCGCCGGCCCCCGAAGCCGCGCCCGCCGGGGCGCTGCCCGTTCTGCAACACCAAGACGATCAAGCCGAAGGACGGCGTGTTCACGAAGTGCCCGAACCCCGTCTGTCCCGCACGGTTGTGGCAGCTGCTCAAGCACTTCGTCTCGCGCGGCGCGATGGACATCGACGGTCTCGGGGAGAAGCAGGTCGCGCTGCTCCAGGAGCACGGGCTCGTGCAGACGGCCGGCGATTTCTACCGCCTGACGGGCGAGCAGCTGATCGGACTGGAGGGCTTCGCCGAGCTATCCGTCCAGAACCTCCTGCAGGCGATCGAGGCCTCCAAGGAGCGGCCGTTCGCACGCGTGCTGTTCGCGCTGGGGATCGAGGAGGTCGGCGAGGTGACCGGCCGCAATCTGGCCCAGCGTTTCCGCGACATCGACGCGCTCCTGAACGCCATGCCGGAGCAGATCGCCGAAACGCCCGGAGTGGGCGAGAAGATGGCCGCGTCGATCTCAGAGCAGCTCAAGGACGGGCGCATGCGTGCCCTGATCGAGGATCTCCGCCACGCCGGCCTGCGCTTTGCCGAGGAGGGGCCGGCGCCCTCCGAGGGGCCGCTGGCCGGCAGGACGCTCGTCCTCACAGGCACCCTGCCGGAGTGGTCGCGCGAGCAGGCCACCGAGCGGATCATGGCGGCCGGCGGGCGGGTGACCGGGTCGGTGTCGAAGAACACCGACTACCTCGTCGCCGGTGAGAGCGCGGGGTCGAAGCTCGCCAAGGCCGAGCGATTGGGCGTTTCGGTGCTCGATGAAGAGGGGCTGCGCGCGGCGCTTGATCAGTAGTCGGCGATCGTGATCGCCATGTGGTCCTGGAAGACGTGCGCGGCTTCGGTGCCGATGCCGTCGTTGAAGATCGCGAACGCGAGCAGATGCCCATCCGCGGAGTTGCAGTAGCCGACCAGGTTGGAGACGCCCGTCAGCGTGCCCGTCTTGCCCTGGCAGTTGCCGGCGGCACCGGTGTCGCGCATACGTGTGGCCAGCGTGCCGGTCTCGCCGGCGATCGCCAGATCGCCGCGCAGTACCGATCCGACGGAGGTGGGGGCGCTTCCGAGCGATACGGGCGCGAGCCCGACGAGCAGATCGACGACTTCATACGGGGAAGTGCGATCGGCCGGCGACAGGCCCGAACCGTCGACGACGTGCGGGTGGATGCCGAGAATCGAGGAGATCGTCTGGCTGACGACCGACGCTCCAGCCGCCGTCGTTCCGGCCCCGCCGAAGGCAACGCCGAGATCCTTCACGAGCGTCTCTGCGAAGAAGTTGTCAGAGGGCGGGAGCGTCAGCCCGAGGAGCTGGGCGACGGTCGGGGACCGCACCAGCGCGAGCTGAGTGCTGCCGGCGGGGGTGGTGGCGGCGCCGCTCGAGCCCTGGATGGTGACGCCGTCGTTCTTCAGCGCCGAGGCCAGCTGGTGCGCGGCATAGGCGGCGGGTGCGTGCGAGCCCCGTTCTGAGCCCGAGGCGCCGCGGTTGAACGCAAGACCTGAGAGTGTGCCTTCCAGGAACGGGTCGGGCGCGTAGTCGCTTGAGGGCTCGCCGCGGAGCGAGTCGAAGTAGGACTCATCACCCTCCACCGAGCCGGTGATGTGGTGGATGCCGTCGACGCGCACGAGCTGTGAGACGAGCGACGAGACGCTCGCGCCCTCGCCTCCGTAATGGGCGCGGATGAAGGAGGTGGTGCCGAACGTGGGGTCACCGCCGCCGCGCAGGTACAGGCTGCCATCCCACACGCCTCCCGCCTCCAGGTGTCCGCTGCCGAACACGGTCGTCGCCAGTCGTGCGCTCGGGCCCATCCGCTCGAGCGCCGTCACAGCGGTGTAGATCTTCTCGACAGAGGCCGGTGGATGCTGCGTTGCCGCGCGCTCTGAGAACAGCGGCAGTTTGGCTGTGATGTCATAGACGTAGGCGCCGGAGCCCGGGCCGGCGAGCGCGAGTTGGTGCGTGAGGTCGGTCTGCAGCCCCGACAGGCTGCCGCTCGCGCTCGCAGGAGTTGGAGCCATGCCGGCGCAGACGCACGCCGCGCAGGCGATCCAGAGCAGCCCACGAACGGCGATTCGGGGGAGATGGGCCAGTTTTGCAGGGGTTCCGCGGAACGGAATTCGGGTCGGTGGCGGGCGGTCTGAGGGCACGCGGGGGTAAAATGTCACGACCATGGGCAAGGTTGTCAAGTTAGAACCCGCCAAAAAGGCAAAGGCTGCGCGCAAGAAACGCAATTCTCGCCTGGTGCCCCATGGTGTCGGAGTCCCCGGATCGATCGACCGCCGGACTCGCCCGCGGCGCGATAAGACGGCGCTCGTGCTCGGCGGCGGAGGGTTCACCGGAGGTGTTTATGAGATCGGGGCCCTGCGCGCGCTCGACCTGCTCGCGGTCAACAGCACCGTCAACCAGTTCGACGTTTACGTGGGAACCTCCGCGGGCGCGTTCATCGCGACGCTGTGCGCCAACGGCGTGACGCCCGAGGAGATGATGAAGGTGGTCACGCATCAGGGCCAGGTGCCCTTCAAAGACGCGAACATCGGCGACCTGCTGAAGCCGAATTTCATGGAGTTCGCCCGCACCGCCGCCCTGCTGCCCCTGCGCACGCTGTCGATCGCCCGCCAGGTGGTCTCGCAGTGGGGAGGCGTGTCGCTGATGGACATCATCCTCGGCTTCGCCGAGGGGCTGCCCTCAGGTCTGTATACGGGCGCCGGGATCGAGACCTATCTGCATGAGGTCCTTAGCGAGCCCGGCCGCACAGACGACTTCAGGGAGCTGGCGTGCGAGCTCTACCTCACGGCCATGGACCTCGACACCTGCGAGCGTGTCGTGTTCGGCTCCGCTGACTACGAGGATGTGCCGATCTCAACCGCCGTGCGCGCATCCGGCGCGCTGCCGATGGTGTATTCACCGGTGCGCATCAAAGATCGCGAGATGATCGACGGCGGGATCGTCTCCACGACCAACCTCGACATCGCGGTTGAGGCGGGAGCGAAGCTCGTGATCGTGATCAACCCGATCGTGCCGTTCGTCAACGACTTCACCGAGACGGTCAGAACGCTGCATGGAGAGCGCCCGCGGCGGGTAACCGACATGGGCTTCCCGGCGATCGGCTATCAGGCCTTCAAGCTCGTCGCCCACCAGCGCTTGCACGAGCTCGCCAAGCACTGGGAGCAGCGCTACCCCGGGGTTGACATCGTGCTGATCGAGCCGGAGCCGACCGACGAGCTGATGTTCCAGACCTCGATGATGAACTTCGCCTCGCGCGTCGAGATCGCGCGTCACGGCTTCGAGTCCGTCACCAAACACCTGGCGGGCGAATACGACAACTACGAGCAGATCGCCGGACGCCATGGCCTGGAAATCTCGGGCAAGCGCGTGCGCAAGGTGGTCGAGCACTTCGACGAACCCGAAGAGGTGAGCGCATGGCGCAAGATCCTCGAGGGAACGACCGGCGCGCTGCTGCGCCAGGCCGGCTCAGCAGGCTGAGAGCTCTACGCGGTCGCCTGGTCGATCGCCCCGAGCAGACGATCTGAGGCGGAGGCGTTGCGTATGCCGATGCGCACGTGGCGAGGCTCGCCGAGGGCGGCTCCGCCCGCCACCAGCACGCCGGAGCGCGCCAGACGGGCGGCCAGCTCGTCGCCGTCCACGTGCGGATGGGCGGCCCATACGAAGTTGGCCTGACTGTCTGCCAGCACGAACTCGCGTGCGCGCAGCTCGGCGGTGAGGCGGACACGCTCCTGTGCGATCTCGTGCACGTGCTTGCTGAGCAGCTCCGAGCAGCTGCGCACGGCCTCAAGGGCCCCGGCCTGGGAGATCTCAGAGACACCGAGGTCGGGCTCGAGCTCGGCCAGCAGATCCTCCGAGCCGGGTCCGCCGATCGCGTAGCCCACGCGCAGGCCCGCGAGACCCCAGGCCTTCGAGAAGCTCCGGAATACCAGCAGGCGCGGGTGGCTCTGCAGCAGCTTGAGGGAAGAGTCGGTCGGCTGGGCATCGGCGAACTCCACGAGCGACTCGTCGAGCAGCACGGCGACACCGTCCGGCAGTCCATCGAGCAGCCGCTCGAGATCGGCGGTCGCAAGCAGCTCACCGGTGGGGTCGTTCGGGCTGGCCAGCGCGATGACCCGTGTGTCCTCTTCGTGCGCGCCGGCAAGCAGCGCGTCCACTCCACCGGTGACCGGCACCGCGCGCCCGTGGGCGCGTCGCGCCATGATCGGGTAGAGGGGATAGGAGGGCCAGGAGGTCAACAGCTGCTGGCCGGGCGCGATCAGCGCGCGTGTGGCCGAGTTCAGCAGCTCGGCGGCGCCGTTGCCGAGGATCAGCCGGGCCGGGTCGGTGTCGTGGCGCTGGGCAAGCTCGTTGCGGAGGTCTGAGGCATGCAGGTGGGGGTAGCGATGCAATCCACGCACGGCGACATAGGCGATCGTGTTGACGATTCGCGCGTGCGGGAGCTCCGGCCAGGTCGTCTGGGAGAGGTCGAGCGTCTCTACGCGGGCTAGCGCTTTACGCCGGCGCTCGTCGGCTTCAGCGCGCAGGCCACGATTGACCTCCTCCTCGGACATGCCTTCGAACTGGCGGTAGTAGTCGAGCAGGCCCACGGTAACGGTTGTTCTAGCAGCGATTCTCAGGCGAGGCGTCAGCCACGCTCACGGGTTCCTCGCAGGCGCAACGCGGGGGCACCGGCTGTGTGGCTAGGCGGTGGCGCCGGGCCCGTGGAGGACCAGGAACCAGAGCAGGAAGCCCAGCGCGCAGATGGTGACCGTGACCGCGAAGATCCGCCCGAGGGCGCCGGTGCGCTGGTCGTGGCCGGCCGCGCGACGCACAAGGATCCATGCCTGGTCCATGCGTTTGAGCAGCGCGAGCGTTCCGAACAGCAGCCCGAACAGGCCGGCGAAGGACACGAGGATGCCGAGGCTCACGCTCCCGGTCAGGTAGTTGACCTGCGAGCCGATCCACAGGCAGGCAAGCGGAATCGGCCCCCAGCAGAACAGGCTCAGGCAGATCATTCCGGCGATCAGGGTGCCTGCCAGCGAACCGTCGACCCGCTGACGCAGCTCGCTGCCGCGCTGAGGCAGCGTGCGAAAGCGAACGGGCGCGGTGCCGGGCCGGCGCCCGACGAACAGTCCGCCGTTCTCGGAGGGATCGCTGTTCATGTGTTCTTATCTTCGCAGCTACGGGCCCGGCGACCCGCTAGCCGGTATATAGAGCGTCGAACAGCTCCGCGTAGCGCTCGTTGACCACGTTGCGCTTGACCTTCAGCGTCGGCGTCAGCTCGCCCGTGGCCTGGGAGAGATCGTGGTCGAGAATAACGAACTTCTTGACCTGCTCGACCTGGGCGTATTTGGCGTTGACCTGGTCGATCTCCTGCTGGATCAGCGCCAGTACGGCGGGATCCTTGGCCAGCGTGGGAATGTCTCCAGTGAGGCCGTGTTCGCTAGCGAAGACGGGAATCTCTTCCTCGTCGAGCGTGATCAGCACGACCGGGTAGGGGCGCTGGTCGCCGTGCATCACCGCCTGTGAGATCCAGCGGCACTGTTTGAGATCGTTCTCGATGTTGGCCGGCGTCAGGTTCTTGCCGCCGGCCGTGATGATGATGTCCTTCTTGCGCCCCGTGATCGAGAGGTAGCCGTCCTCGTCGATCGAGCCGAGGTCACCGGTGTGCAGCCAGCCGTCCTTGACCGCGCCAAAGCTCGTGGAGGCCTGGTTGTGGTAGCCCTGGAAGATGTTCGGGCCTTTGATCAGGATCTCGCCGTCCTCGGCGATCCTCAGCTCCTCATGCGGAAGCGCCCTCCCGACGGTGCCGAAGCGGTGGTTCTCGACCGTGGAGATCGTGGCTGCGGTCGCCGTCTCGGTCATGCCGTATCCCTCGAGCACGGGCACTCCGCACGCCCAGAAGAACTCGAGGATCTCGCGGGCGATCGGCGCGGCGCCGCTCGTACCGTGGCGGATGCGACCGCCGAAGATCGCGCGCACGTTCTTGAACAGTGTCTCCTCGGCTTCCTCGAAGGGCTTCTGAAGCTCCTCCGGTATCTGCTCGCCGCGGGCCAGCAGATCATGAACCTTCATGCCGAGTTCGATCATCCCCTGCGCGCGCTCCTGCTCCTCCGGCGACTGCGCTTCGATCGCGCTGTGCGCGAGCGTGTAGGCCTTCTCGAAGATACGCGGCACCGACGGCAGGTAGGTAGGTTCGGTCTCGATCAGCTCGGGGACTATCTGTTTGGTGTCGCCGCCGAAGTAGATCAGCGTGCTGCCGAGATCGAACGCGGCGAGCTGGATCAGCAGGGCGTAGGAATGCGCCAGCGGGAGATAGAGATAGGTGACCTCGTCCTGTTCGATCTCACCGGCCTCGCAGATCATGTCGACGATCGCTCGATAGTTGCCGTGCGTCAGCACGCAGCCCTTGGGCGGGCCGGTGGTGCCGGAGGTGTAGATGAACGTGAACGGGTCCTCGGGGCGGACCGCGGCCCTGCGTGCTTCGAGCTCATCCGCGGAGTGCGAGCGCCCGCGCTCGCGCACCTCCGCAAGGCTGATCGTCGGCAGCGAGGGGTGGAAGGTCGAGCCGCCGTTCGTCTCGGATGGGTCCCCCTCGGGCTCGATCACGATGATCGTTTTCAGCTGCGGCACCTGATCGCGGATCGCCGCGATCTTTGCGCACTGCTCGGCGTTCTCGCACACGATCGTCGTGGCCCCTGAGTCGGAGATGACCCACAGGCACTCCTCGGGCGAGTTGGTCGGATAGATCGGCACAACGACCGCGCCCGCGGACGTGGCTGCCATATCGGCGTAGGACCAGTCGGGCCGGGTGTTGGCGAGGATACAGAGACGGTCACCGGGCTGAATGCCGAGGTCGATCAGGCCGAGGCCGATCTCCTGCACGATCTCCGCCATCTGGGAGTAGGTCACGTCGTGCCAGTCGCCGTCGTGCTTGTAGCGCACGGCCGTTTCCCCGGCGTGCTTGGCAGCGGCGCGCGGGACCAGATCGGCAATGCTCTGTGACCCCGTGGTCGACACCGCGACGCTGACCTCCATTGTGACTCTCCCCTCGATGAATGACGCTTACGTAGTCACTGATGTTAGACGCTGGTGAGCGCATTTACACGGGGTTTGGGAGATCGAGAAAGACCTCGCGCAGGTCGAAGCGCTCGGCGAGGTGCTCGCCGAGGCGTCTGACGCCGAACGTCTCGGTCGCATAGTGGCCGGCGGCGATGAAATGCAGGCCCGCCTCGCGCGCCTGCGCCATCACGCGCTCGGCGGGCTCGCCGGTGAGGAGCGCATCCGCCCCCGCTGCGGCGGCCTCGGCGAGGTAATCGGCGCCCGCGCCCGAGACGACCGCCACGCGATGCACGCGATCCGGTCCCGCGTCGAACACGAGCGGCGCGCGCGAGGTGATGCGCTCGACGAGGCTGAACAGCTCGGCGCTTGTCAGTCCCTGCTCGGGAAGCGTCGCGATGAAGCCGATCGGCTCACCGTGGTGCAGCGCGAACGGTGCGAGCTCACCGGCTCCGAGCGCGCGTGCGAGCAGCGCGTTGTTGCCGATCTCCGGGTGGGCGTCCAGAGGCAGGTGGTAGGCGGCCAGGCCGATGTCAGCGTCAAACAGGAGCTTGAGGCGGCGCTTGAGTGCGGCGTCGATGGGCCCGGGCCCGGTACCCCAGAAAAGCCCGTGGTGGACGATCAGAAGCTCGGCGTGCTCGTCGGCGGCAAGCTCGAACAGCTCGGCCTGCGCGGAGACGCCCGTGGCGATCGTCTGCACGAGCGTCTGGCCCGGAACCTGCAGGCCGTTGGGGCCGTAGTCCTGAAAGCGCTCGGGCTCGAGCAGGCGGTCGATCTCCTGGAGGATGTCCGAGACGTCCGCGGGCACCAGGCGAAGATAGCGGCCCGTGAGTGTGGAATACTGGCGAGCGCGTCGGGGCGTGGCGCAGCCTGGTAGCGCGCACCGTTCGGGTCGGTGAGGTCCCCGGTTCGAATCCGGGCGCCCCGATATTCACTATGTCTGCCGATCATGACGCCGACATCCGGGCTCGGATCAAGCAGCACTGGGAGGCCTCCGAGAGCGGGGATCTTGATGCTGAGCACGCGATCTACGCCACTGACGCGATCCTTGACTACCCGCAGTCCGGCGAGCGCTTCAGCGGCCGCTCGAGGATCCAGGCTCAACGTGGCGGGCACCCGGCCGAGCGCCACTTCACCATCCGCCGGATCCTGGGCGGCGGTGAGCTCTGGGTGAGTGAGTGCGTGATCACCTATGACGGCGTGCCCACATACTCGGTAAGCATCATGGAATTCACCGACGGTCTCGCAACGCACGAGACCCAGTACTTCGCCGATCCCTTCCCCGCGGCTCCCGGGCGTGCTGCGCTGGCTGAGCCGATTCCGACGGACGACCGGTAAGCCGATAGGCGCGGGCTTGTGTCGATGACCGATGGACGTGCCCGGGAGTGGCTCGAGGCGGGCGGCTTCTTCGATTGGCCGGCGCCGGAATCCGCTCGTGACGCAAGCAAGCTGAGGGTCTTCCACGCCGAGTTCGGCGACCCGGAGGCGCCCACGTTGCTGCTCCTGCACGGCTTTCCCACGAGCAGCCTCGACTGGTACGACGTCGTCGGGCCGCTCAGCCGCGAGAACCGTGTGTGCGTGCTGGATCTCCCTGGGTTTGGCTTCTCCGACAAGCCGAAGGGCGAGCCCTATACGGTCGAGCGGGACAGCGAGCTGGTGGGCCACTACCTCGAGGAGGTCCTCGGCGCGCGGGCCGGCGCCGTGGTGGCGCACGACCGCGGTGACAGCATCGCCCTGCTCTTCACGGCCCGGTGCGCCGCGGCTGACTCGCGCTTCGAGTTGCGCCACCTCGTGCTCAGCAACGGGAACATGTTTCTGCCGCTGTCGAACCTCACGAGCTTCCAGCGGTTGCTGCTCGATCCCGAGTCCGCAGACCAAGTTCTGGATGTGGTGACGCCCGAGGCGCTCGCGGCGGGCATGGGCGAGAACACGTTCACCCCGCCCCGATCACTCGATGATCCAGCGATCGCTGCGCTCGCCGAGAGCTTCGCTGTCAATGACGGCGTCGCCGTGCTCCACGACACGATCCAGTATCTGCGCGAGCGCTCCGAAAACGAGCGGAGCTGGCTGGAGGCTCTCGCTCGTTCGACGATTCCGACAACGCTCGTCTGGGGCCTGTATGACGTTGTCGCGCCGCTGCGCGTCGCCGCCCACATCTGGGATGCCTATCTCGCCGGCAAGCCGGGCGAGAACGAGTTCTGGCTTCTCCCGCGCGCGAACCACTACCTCCAGCACGACCAGCCGCAGGAGTTCGCCGAGGTGGTGTTGGCCGCCCTCTCACAGCATTCGCCCTCGGCTCCCGGTCCGCTCTCGCCGGCGCTGGGGGCGCCCATCTTCGTGGATCACTCGCGGTCGGAGCTGCCGACGGCCGCACAGGTGCTCGCCGGCTGATCGCCGGCAGGCAGCGTCGACGCGGCGGCTACTTGCCGACCACCCGTGCGTGCGCCAGGTGGGAGCCGAGCGTGGGGCTCAGGCCGTCGGCGCGACCGGCGCAGTAGCGCTCCGCCAGCTGCTCGGGTCCGAGGTTCTCGACCATCTCAAATCCCGCGCCGCGCAGCACGGAGCCCAGCTCGCCGGGGTCGAACCCCGAGACCCACGGCTCGCCCAGTGAAGCGACCTGCTCGCGCGCTCGCTGCAGGCGTTCAGGCGCAACGTCCGAGTCCAGCATGCGCTGATCGAGATAGCTGAACACGAGCTCGCTGCCGGCGAGAGCGCACGAGGCGATCGCGCCGAGCGTCGCGAGATTGTCGGCCCGGCTGAGGTAGCTCGTCACTCCCAGCCACGAAAAGAACGCCGGGCTGTCGCGGCGAAACCGCGAGGTCGCGAGCGCATCGTCGAGCCCGGTCTCGCTCAGATCCGCAGGCACGAGCTGCAGGCCCGGCGGCGCTGGGATCCCGCAGAGCTCCAGCCGTGTGGACTTGAGCTGCTGCGTGCTCGGATGGTCCACCTCGAAGATCTCGAGGTCCGGCGGAGAGTCTCCTCGCCGCAGCGCGAAGCTGTCCATGCCGGCGCCGATGATCACGTACTGGCGGACCCCCCGCCGCACGGCGTTTGCCAGCAGGTCCTCGGCGTAGCGCGCGCGCACGATCACGGTTCCATAGGAGGGATGTGCCCGCAACAACGTGTCCGGGTCTCCACCGCCGGCACGCGCACGCATCGCCTCGCGTTCCTCGTCGAGGATCAACCGGTCGCCCCAGGGGTCCTCGATCAGCACCGGACGGTCCAGGCGCGTGTGGGCCGCTCGCATCAGCGCGGTCCCCATCGCCGTGGCACTCGCCCTCCCGCGGTCCATCGTGGGAGTCTGCCAGAAGCACGTTGAGTGGCGAGGCTCGCCGAGAGGCCGGCCGGTCGAGCCGTTTGCCGTGAGAACTGCGAGAATCCGAGCACGACGGGCTGCGCGCGAGGGTGGAATCGTGCGTCCCGCCTGTCGTTCGACCTTTCCGCCGGCAACGAGTATCGAGGGAGATCACGACTATGTCGCGAGCACTCAAGCTCGGACTGAACACCGGGTACTGGGCGGGCGGGCCACCGCCCGCGATGGCCGAGACGATCGCCGAGGCCGAGCGCCTCGGATTCGACTCGGTGTGGACGGCCGAGGCCTACGGGTCGGACTGTCTCACCCCGCTCGCCTGGTGGGGCGCTGCGACGGATCGCATCAGGCTCGGCACGGCGATCGTTCAGATCTCAGCTCGCCAGCCGGCTGCCACGGCGATGGCCGCGATGACGATGGACCACCTCTCCGGCGGGCGCTTCATCCTCGGGCTGGGAGCGTCCGGGCCGCAGGTGGTCGAGGGCTGGTACGGGCGTCCCTACGCCAAGCCACTCGCCCGCACGCGCGAGTACATCGGGATCCTGCGCGATATCTGGGCTAGAAGCGGACCGGTCACGAACGACGGGCCTTACTATCCGCTGCCGCTACCCGACGGCACCGGTCTGGGCAAGCCGCTGAAGTCCTCGATCCATCCGCTGCGCGAGGACATTCCGATCTTCCTCGGGGCCGAGGGCCCGAAGAACATCGCCATGTGCGCCGAGCTCTGCGACGGGTGGCTCGCGATGCTGTTCTCCCCCGAGCATGAGGAGCTCTACACCGGCCCGCTCAACGAGGGCTTTGCCCGCGAGGGTGCGAGGCGCACCGCCGAGGACTTTGAGGTGGCCGCGACCGTGCCGCTGATCGTCTCCGACGACCTCGACGCGGCCGTCGACTCCCTGCGCCCGTTCTACGCGCTCTACTTCGGCGGCATGGGGGCGAAGGGCGCGAACTTCCACGCCAACGTCCCGATCCGCATGGGCTATGAGACGGAGATACTCGAGATCCAGGATCTGTATCTCGGCGGGAAGAAGGACGAGGCCGCGGCGCGAATCCCCAGCGCGTTGATCGAGCAGCTCTCGCTCGTCGGGCGCCGGGAGAAGATCCGCGACGATCTCGAGCGCTGGCGCGACTCGATCGTCACGACGCTGCTGGTGTCCGGCGATCCGGCCACTCTGCGCGTCGCCGCTGAACTCGTGCTGGAGTAGCGCGGCGGCGCCGCGCTCGTCGCGGCGGAGCTCGCTGCGGCCACCTGCGCCTCAGACGAGCAGTTCGTCGGGAGAGGCGATGACGCGCAGGTGCTCGTCCACACGGGTGATGCTCAGCAAACGTTGAACCTGCTGCGAGCCGGGGGTTATCGCGAACTCCTGTCCGCGCTCGCGGGAGCGCTCGTGTGCGGTCAGAAGCACTCGCAGTCCCGTTGAGTCAATGAACTCGAGGTCCTGCAGGTCGAGCACGACTATCGCCGCCCCGGCGACCTCGCTGCCCTCGATCTCGCCTTGCAAAAGCGGCGCGCTTGCGAGATCGAGTTCACCCCGCAGGCTCAGCACCGCCCTGTCCTTCTCATGTCGAACCTCAATAAGAAGCTGATCCTGAACGGTCACACAATAATGCTATCGCAACGTTTATTCAGGTCAGGCGCAGGGCGAGCAGCGCGATGTCGTCGCGAAGCCTGCCCGCGGCACTCTCCAGAGCGGCTCTCTCTATGCGCCCCAACAACTCTGCCAGCGGAAGGCCCGGCGCCTGGACGCACAGCTCGAGCAGGCCCGCCTCCCCCAGTTGTGCCCCGGATCGACCGGCCTCGGGTACGCCGTCTGTGTAGAGCAGGAGTGTTTCGCCGGGGCTCATCGAGGCCTCCGTTTCCCTGATATCGATGGGGTCCACGACGCCGAGCACCGTGCCTGGCTGACCGGGCTGCGAAGCTCTTCCGTCCTCGCCGATGAGCAATGGGGGCTGGTGCCCGGCGAGGGCGACCGTCAGTAGCGCCTGCTCGGCTGTCCGCTCGATCGTGACGAGGCAGACCGTGCACAGATCGGCTCCCGGGGGCTGGCGGCGCAGAGCCCGGTGGAGCATGTCGAGCATCCCTGCCGGCGACTGGCCGCCCATCGCGGCGGCCCGCAGCGTGTGGCGTGCCAGCGCCGTGACCCCGGCCGCCCGAGCACCCTTGCCGCAGACATCGCCGATCAGGAGCATCCAGCGGTCGTCGCCGTACTCGAACACGTCGTAGAAATCGCCGCCAACGTCGTTCAGCTCTCCGGCCGGGGAGTAGAGGGCCAGGATCTCCATACCGGGTATCTCGGGCAGCGACTCGGGCAGCAGCGCGCGCTGGAGCGTATGTGCGATTCGCGTACGTTCGGTGTAGATGCGCGCACTTTCGACTGCGGTCCCCGCCCGACGTCCGAGCCGCTCGGCGAGTGCCAGATCGGCGCGCGAGAGACGGCGGACCGACTCCGAGGAGATCAGTGTGATCGCCCCGATCGTCCTGCCTGCGCCCAGCATCGGCACGATGATCACCGCGGTCGCGCCGATCTCCTTCAGCAGCTCCACATCCTGGGGGTCAGCGGCGCTCCGGGCGAGAGCGTCCGGATCGATATCCGTGAAAATACGAGCGCGCCCGGTGCGGATCACCTCGGGAACACCGTTGCGCTTATCGAGCGGCGGCCGCTGAGTGAGGCTGCGACGTTCGGCCTCGGCGCGCCAGGCGGGATCGGTGTGGTGGACTGCCACGCGCTCAATCTCGCCGCGATCGCTCAGGAGATGGACCGCGCACCAGTCCGCGAGCTGCGGGACCGCCAGCTGCGCCACACGTTTGAGCGTCTCGGCGTAGTCCATCGAGGAAGCGAGGAGCCGGCTGGCTTCGGCCATGAAGCTCTCCGCAAGCTGAGCGCGCTTGACCTCGGTGATGTTCTCGAAGACATTGACCGCGTAAAGGACTCGCTCGGTCTCCGGGTCGGTGACCGCTGAGGACCGCACGATCAGCCAGCGCTCCTCGCCGGTCGCGCGAACGATATTCCTCACCAGCAGGGGCTCCGCGCGCTCGCCTCGGAACAGTCTGCGCCCGGGCATCGCGTCGAGGTCGAGTTCACGTCCGTCCTCATCGAGCACGAGAAACCGCGGCCACACGGTTCCCGCGGGCGCGCTCGTGAGCTCATCCGGTGTCGGGGTCCCCAGAAGGTCGGCGGCGGCCTGGTTGGCGAAGACCATCTGTCCGTGTTCGTCCACGACGGTGATCGCCTCGGCGAGGTTGACGAGGACGGCCGCCAGGCGCTCCTCCACGCCGCGGACCTCGGAATACAGCCGGGCATTGTCGATCGCCAGAGCCGCGCGCCGTGCCAGCTCGGAGACCAGCTCGAGGTCCTCGCCGTCGTAGGGCTCGCCATCGCCCAAGCGCAGCACCGACAGTGCGCCGAGCGTGCGTTCTCCGACGGACAGCGGGGCGACCGCCGCCGAGCTGTAGTTGTGCTCGATCATGAACCTCGCGTGCTCTGAACCCTGTGCGAACGAGCTCAGCAGGGCATCCGTCATCGCGGGCAGAAGCACGGGTGTCCCATCTCTGATGACGAGCGCGACCGGATGCTCGCCCGCCGGGTCAAGCGGGTGGCTGGCGCGCAGAGCCTCGAGCTCCTCCGCTGTTCGCTGCTCGGCGGCCGCGACCGCCACATCCCTGATCGAGCCGTCCTCGTTGCGCAGATCGATCACGCAGAGATCCGCCAATTGCGGCACCGTGAGCCTCGCCACCTGGCCCATCGTGGTCGTCAGGTCAAGCGACGTCGCAAGCACGGCGCCGGCCTCGACCAGCAGAGCCATCGCGGCGTTGCTCGCCGGCTGAGCACCAACGCTTCTCGGATCCGCCGCTGAACTCGCCATCGCAATCGCCCCGTGTCGGCCCCCGCCAATCAGTGATGCCCGGCGGCTGCGCGAGGCAGGCCAGTATCGCAGCACCACCCCGCTGCCGCCGCCAAGGAGGGCTGGAGACGAATGCCGTTCAGCGCCCGTACCACCGGCGCCGGCCGCCGTCAGGCACGCCCCCGATGAAGAAGCCGATCAGCCAGAGCAGGAGAGCGAAGATCAACACGTACCAGAGAACATTCGCAGCAAAGCCCAGGCCTCCGAAGATGGCCAGTATGAGTACAAGCGCAATCAGAGCAATCATTTCAAGCCTCCGTTCTGCCGGCGCGGGTGTGCGCCCTGCTCGACGCCCCATACCCCGGTCAAGCAAATGTCAACCCTCAACACGATCAAGGCAGGACATTGGGTTTGAACCGCCGAACAACGGGTAGCTCACGCCAATGACACGCTCGCTCAGCTCCGCGGTTCGCGGCGTTCGGCGCGTATCGGCCGTCGCCTACATCGACCTGGTCGTCCTGCTGGCTGGGGTGCTGCTGCTCGCCACGGCCGACGGGATCGTCGGCACGGTGGGTGGTATCGCGCTCGTGTACCTCTCGGGCATCCTGTTTGTCGCGGCGCTGTTGCGCCGGATCGGGCAGAGCGAACATCGATGGGCGCGTGCCCCGTCCTCCAACGATGAGTTGGGCCTCACGCGGCGCTCGGCCGAGTCCTCCCGCCGCCACGGCCGGGCAGCCTGACGCGCTCGCCGGTCTGACGCGCTGAGCGCCCGGGCGGGGGTTGCCATTGACGCGAGCTGCGGTCGCGACTTTGTTTGGGAGTTCGAAGAGCGGGCATATACATGGGTGCAGTGGCGTCTCCTCCGGCGGTGATCGCTTCCCCCGGCGATCACCGCCCTCCTAACGACGCGAGGGAGTCTGATTTGTGGACGCGATTCGCGGTTTCGCCCATGGGGTCGAGTGCCGGAGCACTAGTGTGATGGTGCAGGTCAGAAATACAAGGACGGCAAGAGGCCGTCGGAAATGACGGCAAGAGGCCGTCGGAAATGACGGCAAGAGGCCGTCCGGAGAGCTACATCAAGGTCAAGGTTCCTGCGTGGGCAACGATTCGATTTAGACGGATCCTGCTCGCGGCGCTACTGGCGGGCAGTGTCTTCGCAGTCGCGGCGCCGGCGGCTGAGGCGGGCTTCGGCGTGTCGAAGTGGGAAGCGGCCACGTGCTCGGAATCGGGCTGCAAAGACAGTCCGCCCACCGGTCTCTACCTCCAGGCCGCCGGTCATCCCGACTTCGGGATCACCGACTTCGGGTTCAACTTCACAGAAGCCCTGGGAGTCAAGACACCGGAAGGGAACGTCAAGGACGTCCGCGTGGACCTGCCCCAGGGGCTGAGCGTCAACCCGGAAGCGACGGTCCAGTGCACCGAAGCGCAGCTCAACGCGTCAGCATGCCCGCCGGAAAGCCAGGTGGGCGTTGATGACGCGACGGGCACCGCCGACTTCACGCTGGGCGTCAAGGCGACGCTGCCGCAGGAATTTCCGGTGTTCAACATGGTGCGCAACCCCGGGGAGCCGGCGCGGTTCGGCGTGGAAATCAAAATCCCCCTGGTGGCGAACGTTCGCAGCTATCTCGAAGGCGGCATCAGCTGGCACCACGAAGCTGAAACGGCCGAAAGCAGCGGCGTCCCGACCGGCGACTTCCACGAGTTCTTCAAGATCGAGAACTTCCCCGAGTCGCCCGAACTGGTCGAGTCCAGGCTGATCTTCTGGGGCGTGCCACAGGAACACTCGCTCGTCGGCACGCCCACGGCCTTCCTGACGCTCCCGAGCACCTGCTCGAGCAAGCCCATCACCCACCTGCACGTGGATTCCTACCAGGAACCCGGGAACTTCCTCGCGTACGCGAGCGAATCACCGCTGACCACGGGCTGTGGTTCGCTGGCGTTTCACCCGGGTATCTCACTGGAAGCCGAAACCGCTCAGTCAGACCAGCCCGACGGAGTGAGGGGCGCGCTGCATGTGCCGCTCTCGACGGCCAGCCCGAGCCAGCCGAACTCGCCGAACGTGAGCAGCGCCGAAGTGACGTTGCCGGAAGGGATGACGCTCAACCCCTCAGCTGCGCATGAACTCGCGAGCTGCACCAACGCGCAGATCGGGCTCGGTACCAACAACGCGATCGGCTGTCCGGCCGGATCCCAGGTCGGGACCGTCGTCGTTGAAGCTCCGGGCGTGCCCGCGGGGGCGCTGACGGGCAGCATCTACCTCGCCCAGCAGGAAAGCCAGGTCCCGGAATCAGGTAGGGAGTTCCGTGTCTTCCTCGTGGCCGAAGCGCCGCAGTTCGGAGTCGGCGTGCGCCTTGAAGCCCAGCTGCGGGTAAATCAGCAGACGGGTCGCGTGACCGCGGTCATCGCGAACAGCCCGCAGATCCCGTTTGAAAACTTCAGGTTGCAGTTGAAGGGCGGTGCGCTGGCGCCGTTCGCGAATCCTCTTCCGTGCGAAGTCGGGCAGATCGCAGCGGCCGTCACGCCATACACCGGCGAGGCCGCCGCACTGGCCTCGAGCCCGTTCGCGACCACCGGCTGCGCCTCCTCGGCGCCGCCGTTCACGCTCACGCAGAGCACGCAGACCCAATCTTCAAAGGCGGGCGCCTACACCCCGTATACGCTCAATTTCGCACGCGCTGACGGACAGCAGTACCTCCAGCGTGTGAGCACCACGCTGCCGGCCGGCCTGCTCGGAGCGATCCCGTCGGTGGCGCTCTGCGGAGAACCGCAGGCCGCCCAGGGCAACTGCGCGGCGGCCAGCCAGATCGGGACCGCGACCGTACTCGCCGGCGCCGGGTCGATGCCCTATCCGTTCTCGGGCCCTGTGAGCCTGACCGGTCCCTACGGGGGGGCGCCATATGGGCTGTCGGTCGCAATTCCCGCGGTCGCTGGGCCATTCAACCTTGGCACGGTCGTGACGCGTGCGACGCTGAACGTCGGTCTCTACAGCGGGCGCGTCACGGCGACGAGCGTGCTGCCGACGATCGTGGACGGCGTGCCCCTGCGCCTGAAGGGCATAAGCATCGCGGTGAACCGTCCGAACTTCCTGTTCAATCCGACGAGCTGCGGGGCGCTTGCGAGCGAAACCGTGCTGGGGTCGACGCTCGGCGCCGCCCAGAGCCTCTCGAGCCCGCTGACGGTGAGCGGCTGCGCCGCGCTCCCCTTCAAACCCGTTCTCACGGCGTCGACCGCTGCCAAGAGCTCAAAAGCAAACGGCGCGAGCCTGGAAGTCAAGGTCGGCCAGGGTGCCCATCAGGCGAACATCCGACAGGTGATCCTGTCGCTGCCCCGGGCGCTGCCCTCAAGGCTCACGACCCTGCAGAAGGCCTGCCCCGTCGCGCAGTTCGAAGATGGCGAGCCGCCGGGAACGTGCCCGAGCACATCGCGCGTGGGCGGGGCCACGGTCAGCACACCCGTGCTCGCCGGCAAGCTCGCCGGGCCCGCCTACCTGGTCTCACACGGTGGCGGAGGGTTCCCGGACCTGGACCTCGTGGTCCGGGGGGACGGCGTCGAGGTGGTGCTCGTGGGCCACACGCAGATCGCCTCGGGCACCACGACCTCGAAATTCGAAACGCTCCCCGACGTGCCGATCACGGGTGTTGCCGTGGATCTGACGACCGGCCCACGGTCGCTGCTGGGCGCCAACGGCGACCTCTGCACGGAGCCTCTGACGGCACCCACCACGTTGATCGCGCAGAGCGGGACGAAGATCGCCCGCAAGACGACGATCACCGTCACCGGCTGCCCGGTGGCGATAGCAGCGCACCGGACCTCGGGTACGCAGGCGATCGTGACCGTGCTTGTGCCCGGCACCGGGCGCATCAGCGCCGGCGGCCCGGACCTGCGGCTGCTC
>Ga0302181_10000630_pt1 | contig 27980 bp, 29 predicted proteins | sample I_Palsa_E3_3_FD_198786 | JGI IMG/M metagenome (GOLD analysis project Ga0302181, IMG submission 198786) | Peat permafrost microbial communities from Stordalen Mire near Abisko, Sweden - I_Palsa_E3_3 | ecosystem: Environmental > Terrestrial > Soil > Palsa > Peat permafrost | place: Sweden...
GTTGCCGCGTGAGTCTGTTCGTCCGCCCGATTCTCAATCGGCAGAAAATAGTCCCGATGCCGCACGGTCTGCACGAACACGAACGTGCCCCACAGCAGCAGTGACGCCAGGGCGGCGAAAGTCAATTGCGCGCCGGTGTAGGTTGCGCGGGCGGAGCTGGTGGTGAACGTCGGCAGCACCAGCGACAGCGTGGTCAGGGCGACCAGCGCCGCCAACGCCGCATTGTTGCCGACCACGCGAAATTCCTGCTCCCGGTGACGCAGTGCGCCGATCAGCAGGCACAGGCCGAGGACGCCGTTGCCGGCGATCATGACGGCGGAGAAAATCGTATCCCTGGGCAGCGTCGCCTGGTCCGGGCCACCGGTGAGCATCAACGTGACGATCAGCGCCACTTCGATCGTGGTAATCGACACCGCCAGCACCAGGGCGCCAAACGGCTCACCCAGACGATGCGCGATTACCTCGGCGTGATGCACGGCGGCGATGACGGCGCCGAGCAGCGCGGCCACGCAGGCGATGGCAAGTGCGAGACTGCCCGGCAACAGGAGTGCGGCGACCAGCAGCGCGGCGGCCGCGATCGGGGTCAAGGAAGCCCACAACGGCATTGCTATCTCCGGTCTTTAAGGCTGCGGGGCGCTGCAGAATACCCGATGCATCGCAGGCAGGGCGAGCGCCGGTATACTGGCCGGAACCGCGCACTGCGAATTTATCCACGGACCTTCCACTGATGACACGAATACACCGCTATCTGCTGATCGCTGCGGCGCTGGCGTCGATGCCCGTGTGCGCGCGCAGCCCGCTGGTGCTGATGACCGACTTCGGCACCCAGGATGGCGCCGTATCGGCCATGAAAGGCGTCGCCTACGGCGTGTCGCAGGACCTGCTGATCTCCGACCTGAGCCATGACAATCCGGACATCTTCACCGGGGCGTATCGTCTCTACCAGACGGAGGAGTTCTGGCCCAAGGGCACGGTGTTCGTCGCGGTGGTCGATCCAGGCGTGGGTACCGCGCGGCTGTCGGTGGTGCTCAAGACGCGCACCGGACGCTACTTCGTTGCTCCCAACAACGGGCTGCTGACGCTGGTGGCGGAGCGCGACGGCATCGAAGCACTGCGCCAGATCGACGAGAAGGTCAACCGCCGTCCTGGGTCCGAGCAGTCCCATACCTTCCACGGCCGCGACGTATTTGGCTATACCGGCGCGCGCCTTGCGGCCGGGGTGATCAGCTTCGAGCAGGTGGGACCTGCGCTACCCCCATCGGCGCTGGTATCGATCGCCTATCGCAAGCCGGAACGGCTGGGCGACAAAGTGACCGGCATCATTCCGGTGCTGGATATCCAGTTCGGCAATGTCTGGACCAATATCCCCAAGGAGCTGTTCGACCAGCTGCACGTGCAGCTTGGCCAGCCGGTGCGCGTTCGCATCTCGCACAACGGCGAGCTGGTGGACGATACGGTCGCGCCCTATCAGCGCACCTTCGGCGAAGTACCCTCGGGCCAGCCGCTGGTGTACATCAACAGCCTGCTGAATGTGGCGGTGGCACTCAACCTGGGCAATTACGCGGCCGCTCACAAGGTGCAGTCGGGGGTGGACTGGCTGGTCGAAGTCAGCAAGCAGTGATAACGCCGGCCAGCTGCAGCGAGCACTGCGCCTCGTGCGCGCCGCGCACCAGCTGTGCGCGCATGCCGATGCTCCGTGCAGCTTCGACGTTCAATATGTTGTCGTCGAGAAACAGGATCTGCGCGGCCTGACAGCCGAGCGACTCGAGTACGTGCTCGAATGCCTCGGCATCGGGTTTTATCTTTCCCATCAGGTGCGAGGCGAACTGGTGCTCGAATATGGCTCCCAGACCCAATTCGTCCAGCACACGCCGCCAGTGCAGCACGTTACTGTTGGACAGCAGCGCGCACCGATAATGCGACGGAATGCGTCCGATCATTTCCAGGGCGCCGGGGTACAGCGCACTGGGCCAGCGGGTAAACGACTCCAGAAACAGTTCTGCATCGATGTCCAGCCGCAGCTCGGCAAGCACACCCGCCGCGAACTGTCCGGCGTCGATGCGACCGGTCTCGAACGCGCGCACCGAGGGCGAGCGCAGCCACAACGACCACAGCTCCGGCAGCGTGATCCTGGCCCCGAGCCAACCCAGTAGAGTCGCCACGCCGCCCAGTTCAACCAGCACGCCGCCGACATCGAACAGCACCACGCGAATGTCGTGCCGATTGTCGGGGGCATGGTTCACGGGCGCGCCGCTACCGCAGTATCGTGCACGCCACGGCGACCTCCGGCCGCACCTGCTGCCAGGACGCGTGCTCGAACTGTACGCGGCACAGACCGGCGGGGCGCAGCTCAACGCGCTGGCTGCCACCCATGAATTTCCGTGCCAGCGCGCTGAGCCCGGGATTGTGGCCGACCATCAGCACCGTATGGGTATCGGCGCTGCAGCGCCGTACCGTTGGCAGCAGCTCATCGGGCGTGCCGAGGTAGAGTGCCGGTTCGAAGCGTAAATCATCGGTGATATCCAGCTTGGCGGCGACGATGATGGCGGTTTCGCGGGCGCGCAGCGCCGGGCTCACGAGCATCGCATCGATGCGTAGTTCGGCGGCCGTGATGCAATCGGCGGCGTCGAGCGCCTCGGTGCGCCCGCGTGCCGTCAAAGGACGCTCGATGTCCGCCAGACCGGATTGCGCCGCGTCGGCCTCGGCATGTCGCAGCAGCAACAGGGTAAGGGAATTCATCCGGCGATGACGGCTACCAGGTCATTCCGGTTTGCAGGCGAGCCGCCTCCGACATCATGGTTTGATTCCAGGGAGGATCAAATGTCAGGTTCACGTTCACATTGCGCACTGTCGGTATGGCGGTGAGCTTTTCCTTGACATCCTCCACCAGAACATCGCCCATGCCGCAGCCGGGGGCGGTAAGCGTCATGGTGACGCCGATGTCGCGCGTCTGATCCTCGTTCGGCTCGACCTTGCATTCGTACACCAGCCCCAGATCGACGATATTGATCGGGATCTCCGGATCAAAGCAGGCGCGCATCTGCTCCCAGGCCAGCTCGCGCACGTCCTCCTCGGTGGCATTGGGCGGCAGTTGCGGTCGGCGCGCCACTTCCTTGCCGATGGCGTCGGCCTGCTCGCCGGAAATGCGGTACAGATTGCCCTCGACATAGAGCGTGAAGCTGCCGCCGAGCGCCTGTGTGATGTAACCGGCCAGCCCCAATTTGAGCGTTATCGGCTGGCCCGAGGGCACCATGATGGCCTCGACGTCACGCTGGATCACCACCGGTTCGTTCTCATTGGCCCGCATCGTTCACTCCGTCGATACCGGGGCCGGTGCCCGTTCCAGGGCCGCATTCAGTGTGTGCCAGCACAGGCTGGCGCATTTCACACGCGCGGGAAATTCGGCCACTCCGGCCAGCGCCAGCAGCTTGCCGAGCTCCGGGGCGAGCTCGCCGGTCGGCGCCGTCAGCAGCGTATGCACCTCGCCATACAGGCGCGCGATCTCTTGCCGGCTGCGGCCCTTGACCGCTTCCGTCATCAGTGAAGCCGAGGCCGTGGAAATGGCGCAGCCCTGGCCCTCGAAACGCAGATCCTGCACCCGATCGCCCTGCATGCGCAGCGTCAGTGTGAGCTTGTCGCCGCACAGTGGATTGTGGCCTGCGGCCTGCGCGTCGGCCGGCTCCAGGCGGCCGAAATTCCGCGGGCTGCGGTTGTGATCCAGAATCACATCGCGATACAGCTCTTTCAAATCCATGCCTGCGCCACCTATGCCGTCAACCGAACAGCTTGCGCACTTTCTGCAAGCCCTCGACCAGCCGCTCGACGTCCTCGGCATTGTTATAGCAGCCAAAGGAGGCACGGGCGGTGGCGGCAACGCCGAATGATTCCATGATCGGCATCGCGCAGTGATGGCCGGTCCGGATCGCGACGCCCTCGCTGTCGAGAATGGTGCCGATATCGTGCGGATGCACACCATCCATGGTAAACGACACCACCGCGGCCTTGGCACTCGCGGTACCGATCAGTTTGAGCCGCGGCAACGCCGCCAGGCGCCCGGTCGCCAGTTCGAGCAGCGTATGTTCATGCGCGGCAATCGCCGTAGATCCTAATGATTCCACGTACTCGAGCGCGGCTCCCAGCCCGACCGCTCCGGAAATGTTCGGCGTGCCGGCTTCGAATCTCCAGGGCAGGTCGTTGTAGGTGCTGCTCTCGATGCCGACCGAGAGGATCATGTCGCCGCCGCCTTGCCAGGGAGGCATCGTGGCGAGCAGCGACTCGCGCGCGTACAGCACGCCGATGCCGGTCGGAGCGTAAATCTTGTGGCCGGAGAAGGCGTAAAAGTCGCAGTCGATCGCCTGCACGTCAACCGCCTGATGCGGCACCGCCTGCGCCCCGTCGAGCAGCACCGGCACCCCGCGCGCGTGCGCCAGGTGCACGATTTCCTGTACCGGCAGGATGGTACCAAGCGCGTTGGAGACATGTGCCACCGCAACCAGTCGGGTGCGCGCCGACAGCAGCGTGCGGAACGCCTCGAGGTCGAGCTCGCCGTTGGGCTTGACCGGCGCGGCGCGCAGCTTCGCGCCGGTTGCCGCGCACAGCATCTGCCAGGGCACGATGTTCGAGTGGTGCTCCAGGTAGGTGATCAGGATCTCATCGCCGGGGCCGACATGGGTGCGTCCCCAGCTGTTCGCGACCAGGTTGATGGCCTCGGTGGTACCGCGTACGAACACGATCTCGCGCGTGGAGCGCGCGTGCAGAAAGCGGCGCACGATTTCGCGCGCATTCTCAAACGCATCCGTGGCCGTCTGACTCAGCGTATGTACGCCGCGATGTACGTTGGCGTGCATCGTGGTCTCGTAAAGCTCGATGGCGCGCAACACCGCGAGCGGCCGTTGCGAGGACGCAGCGCTGTCGAGATATACCAGCGGCCTGCCGTTGATCTGGCGCGCCAGTATCGGGAACTCGGCGCGCACCCGGGCCACATCGTAGTACGGCGCCGGCGGCGGCGTAGCTCGGGCTGCGGCGGCATTGATGCTCATGTCAGGGCTCCGATTGCCATGATGTCCGGCAGCTGACCGGCCGCCCCGTGCTCGGCGGCGCTGCGCAGCTGCGGCAATTCGATGGCGCGCAGCACGTCGCCCAGAAATGCCCACTTGAGCAGCGCACGCGCGGTACTGCGATCGATGCCCCGCGCCAGCAGATAAAACATCAGATTCTCGTCGAGCGCCCCGGTGGTCGCGCCGTGCTGTGCCTTGACTTCATCGGTATTGATTTCCAGCCGCGGCCGCAGGTCGATCTCCGCGCCGGCGCCCTCGATCAGTCCACGCAGCGACTGGCGCGCGTCGGCACCGGGGGCGGAGGCTGCGATATGAATGTGGCCGCTGAACGCAATGCGGGCCCGCTCATCGGCAATGCCGCGAAACACCTCTTCGGTCCGGGTACCGGGGGCGCGGTGTTCCACCTTGAGCGCAGTGTCGTGTACCTGCTGGCCGCGGCCGACTGCGATCGCCTGCCAGCTGAATGCGGCGCCGCGGCCCGCGAGCTGCACCTGCGCGCTGGTGCGCGCGCTGGCGGCCCCGATCGCGACCTGGCGCACGCGGTAGCTCGCCTCCTCGGCCAGCTGCGCCGACAGCGTGTCGGTGAACACCGTATGAAGGCCGCATTGCTGCAGCCGGTAGTGCGTAAGCTGAGCGCCACGGCCCAGATCAACCGCGACACTGGCGCACACCAGGGTCGGGGCATCGGGAGCCCCCAGATGCCGTTCAACCAGTTGCAGCTGGCTGTCCGGCTCGAGCGCCAGCTGCAGTCGCGGGTAGCAGGCGGCGCCCGCGGCGGCGGCGCTGGTGACGAACAGCACCTCGATCGCGCTACTGCCACGGATTTGAAGTGCAGCAACGTCGGTGGCGAACATGTCGCACAGCAGTCCGAGCCGCTGCTCGGCCGGCCAAAGCGCGCCAGGCACGACGGCGGCTTGCGTGGGCGCGCGCGCGGCCGGCACGGCGCGCACGCCATTGATATACAGCAGCCGCTCAAAGCCGGGCAGCGCCGGCGGTAGCTCGAGCCCGGCCGCGTCGCCGCCGGTGCGCGCCAGCACTGCCGGGGCGAATGCCGGCAGGCGCTCGAAGGCGCGCAGATTGGTGTAGCGCCACTGCTCGTCACTGTTCCTCGGCCAGCCCAGCCGCGACAGCTCATGCATCGCGCGCGCGCGCGTGTCGCGCGTCACGGCCGCCTCCGGCAATCGGGCGGCCACGGCTGCGTAGTCGTGCATGATGCGATCGATCATGTCGCTGCGATGTGTGGTGGTGGGCGTTGGCATCGACTTTAAGTTTTCAGGCCGCAGCCTGCTCGCTGATCCAGTCATAGCCGCGCTTCTCGAGTTCCAGCGCCAGCGTGCGGTCGCCGCTGCGCGCGATGCGGCCGCGTGCCAGCACATGCACGTAATCGGGTACCACGTAATCGAGCATGCGCTGATAGTGCGTCACCAGCACGATGGCACGTTCGGCGGCGCGCAATGTGTTGATGCCGTTGGCGACCACCTTGAGCGCGTCGATATCCAGGCCGGAGTCGGTCTCGTCCAGCAGCGCCAGCTTCGGCTCCAGCACCAGCATCTGCAGAATCTCATTGCGCTTCTTCTCGCCGCCGGAAAATCCCTCATTCACCCCGCGGCTGAGGAAACTCTCGTCGATCTGCATCAGCTTGATCTTGGCGCGTACCACCGACAGGAACTCGAAGGCGTCCAGCTCTGCCAGGCCGCGCTCGCGGCGCGCGGCATTGACCGCGGCCTTGAGCAGGTAGGCATTGTTGACGCCCGGAATCTCAACCGGGTATTGAAACCCCAGAAAAAGTCCCGCGCGCGCGCGCTGCTCGGGCGCCAGGGCGAACAGGTCCTGGCCTTCGAACTGGGCGCTGCCCGAGATAATCTCGTAGCCGGGCCGGCCCGCCAGCACGTGCGCCAGTGTGCTCTTGCCCGAGCCGTTCGGGCCCATGATCGCGTGCACCTCGCCGCTGCGAACGATGAGTGAAATGCCGCGCAGCACTTCCTGGCCGCCGACCTTGACGTGCAGGTCTCGGATCTCGAGCAGCGGCGACGGCGCGGCAGTGCCGGCGGCGGGGCTGGTGTCGCCAGTCACCCGACCGCTCCTTCCAGGCTCACGGCCAGCAGATTCTGCGCTTCCACGGCAAACTCCATCGGCAGCTCCTTGAACACGGTGCGGCAGAAACCGCTGACGATCATGTTGACCGCATCCTCGGTGCCGATGCCGCGCTGCTGGCAGTAGAACAGCTGCTCCTCGCTGATGCGCGAAGTGCTGGCCTCGTGCTCGACCGTGCCGGTGGGGTTGCGCACTTCGATGTATGGGAAGGTATGGGCACCCGAATTCTTGCCCATCAACAGCGAGTCGCACTGGGTAAAATTGCGCGCGCCGTTCGCCGACGGCAGCATTTTCACCAAGCCGCGGTAGGCGTTCTGTCCATGACCGGCCGAGATGCCCTTGGAGACGATGGTGCTGCGCGTGTTGGCGCCGATGTGGACCATCTTGGTGCCGGTATCGGCCTGCTGGTAGTTGTTCACGGTGGCCACGGAGTAGAACTCGCCCACCGAATTTTCGCCGCGCAGGATGCAGCTGGGATACTTCCAGGTGATCGCCGATCCGGTTTCCACCTGGGTCCAGGAGATGCGCGCATTGCGACCGCGACATTCGCCGCGCTTGGTGACGAAGTTGTAGATGCCACCGCGGCCGTTCTCATCGCCCGGATACCAGTTCTGCACGGTCGAGTACTTGATCTGCGCATCATCGAGCGCGATCAGCTCCACCACCGCGGCGTGCAGCTGGTTCTCATCGCGCATCGGGGCTGTGCAGCCCTCCAAATAACTCACGTAGCTGCCGGCATCGGCGATGATCAAAGTGCGCTCGAACTGTCCGGTGTTGGCGGCGTTGATGCGAAAATAGGTCGACAGTTCCATCGGGCAGCGCACTCCGGGTGGCACGTAGACGAACGAGCCGTCGGTGAACACCGCCGAGTTGAGCGTGGCGTAGAAATTATCGGTGTAAGGCACGACCGAGCCCAGGTAGCGCTCCAGCAGGGCCGGGTGCTTTTGCACCGCCTCGGAAAACGGGCAGAAGATCACGCCCGCCGCCGACAGCCGTTCCTTGAAGGTGGTCGCAACCGAGACGCTGTCGAATACCGCGTCCACCGCGACACCTGCCAGGCGTGCACGCTCATGCAGTGGCACACCGAGCTTCTCGTAGGTCGCCAGCAGCTTCGGATCCACGTCGGCCAGGCTCTTGGGCCCATCCTTGGCCTGCCGCGGGGCGGAATAATAGGAGATGGCGCCGTAGTTGATTGGCTGGTAGTGCAAATGCGCCCAATGCGGCTCACGCATACCCTGCCAATGGCGCAGCGCGCGCAGCCGCCAGTCGAGCAGAAACTGCGGCTCGCCCTTCTTGTGCGAGATCAGCCGCACCACGCTCTCGTCCAGTCCCGGGGCCACGGTATCGGACTCGATATCGGTGACGAAACCGTGCCGATAGCTGCGGTTGACCAGCGCATCGATGTCGGGAGTGCTCACAGCGGCCCCCGTTTGAGCACCGGGAAGCCGCGATCGAGCGCCGAAGGCTGGGTGCCAGCGCCGCTCAGGCCCGCAAGTTCAAGTAGCGTGATTTCCTGCAGCGAGCGCCTGATCGCCAGATTGACCCGTTGCCAGGCACGGCCGACCAGGCAGCTGCTCTCGATGCAACAATGACTTTCGCTGCCGGCACATTCAGTCAGCGCTACCGGGCCATCCAGTGCGTCCAGGATCTGCGCCGCGGTGATCTGGGCGGCAGGGCGTGCCAGCAGATAGCCGCCGCGCAGGCCGCGCGTGGAATTAACCAGGCCTCGACGGTGCAGCTGCTTGAGCAGTTTTGAGACCGTCGGGACGGCCAGGTGGGTTTCGCCGGCGAGCTGCCCGGCGGTGAAGCGCCGCTCGGGCTCTGCCGCCAGGCGGGCAAGGATCACCGTGGCGTAGTCGGTCAGTTTGCTGATGCGCAACATAGGTCGCCTCTAATGTAGGACTAGTTTAGTACTATATGGGTTGAATGAGAAGCGGGTCGCCGCTTTGGTATCCTGCGGTGCTGAATTTCGAAAGGATGGAGATTTATGAGTTTTAGTGAGCTGGAAGGGGTGGCCATCGCGATGGTGGCGCGGGACAAGGGGCTGCTGGCGGCCGATGAAAGCAATACCACGATTGCCAAACGCCTGGCCAAGATCGGCAGCGAGTCCACCGAGGAGCAGCGCCGTAGCTATCGCGAGTTACTGTTCACGACCCCGGGGATCTCGCAGTGGATCAGCGGCGTGATTTTGTACGACGAGACCATCCGGCAGAAGACCCGCGATGGCGTCGCGTTCCCCGACTACCTGGCCAAGCTGGGCATCATCCCTGGCATCAAGGTCGACACCGGTGCCAAGGCGCTGGCCTGCTTTCCGGGCGAAACCATAACCGAGGGCCTCGATGGCCTGCGTGAGCGGCTGATCGAGTACTACAAGCTCGGCGCACGCTTTGCCAAGTGGCGCGCGGTGATCGATATCGGTGACGGCATCCCGACTCGGTTTGCGATCGAAGCCAATGCACATGCGCTGGCGCGCTACGCCGCGCTGTGTCAGGAACAGAACATCGTGCCGATCGTGGAGCCGGAAGTACTGATGGACGGCGGCCACACGCAGGAGCGCTGCGAGGCCGTCACCAACCAGGTGCTGGCCGAGGTGTTCGCACAACTCGGGCGTCACCGCATTCATCTTGAGGGCATGATTCTGAAGCCCAACATGGTGATCTCCGGCAAGAAATGCCAGAGCACCGCAACCCCGGAGCAGGTGGCCAGCGCCACGGTGCGCTGCCTCAAGCGCCACGTGCCCGCAGCAGTGCCGGGCATCATGTTCCTGTCCGGCGGCCAGACGCCGGCCGAAGCCGCGCTGCACCTGTCGCTGATGAATCGGCTCGGGCCGCTGCCCTGGCAGCTCTCGTTCAGCTACGGTCGCGCGCTGCAGGATGCCGCACTCACGGCCTGGGGCGGCAAAGCCGCCAATTTTGCTGCCGGACAGAAGGAGTTCCAGAAGTGGTCGCGCCTCAATGGGCTGGCGCGCAGTGGCGGGTTTAAGGTCGGCATGGAGCAGCAGGCGGCGTGATCGATGACAACGCCGTCGTGACCGTGCGCGACGTGCATTACGCCATCGGTACGCATGTCATTTTCAAGGGCCTGAACGTGCAGATGCGCCGCGGAGCGATCACCGCGGTGATGGGTCCGAGCGGCACCGGCAAGACCACACTGCTGCGGCTAATCATGGGACAGGTGGTAGCCCAGCGCGGGGCGGTGCGCGTATTCGGTAAGAACGTGGCGCGCCTCAAGCGCCGCGAGCTCTACCAGCTGCGCCAGCGCGTCGGTCTGCTGTTCCAGAGCGGCGCGCTGCTGACCGACCTGTCGGTGTTCGAGAACGTGGCATTCCCGCTGCGCGAACATGCCCACCTGCCCGAGCCGGTGCTGCGCGAGCTGGTGCTGATGAAATTGCAGGCTGTCGGACTGCGCGGTGCCGCGGGCATGATGCCGGCCGAACTCTCGGGTGGCATGGCGCGGCGGGTCGCGCTGGCTCGCGCCATCGTGATGGATCCGGAAGTGCTGATTTATGACGAGCCGTTTGTCGGCCTGGATCCGATCTCGATGGGCGTGATCGTGCGCCTGATCCAGTCGCTCAATCGGCTGCTGGGCATCACCACCATCGTGGTGTCGCACGATGTGCGGGAAATCGGCGCCATCGCCGACTACAGTTATCTGCTGTCGGAGGGCGAGGTGGTGGCCGAAGGCACTCCGGCCGAGCTCAATGCGGAACGCAAGGGTGTAGTGCGGCAGTTCATGAGCGGTACCCCCGATGGCCCGGTGCCGTTTCATTATCCGGCACGCGATTACTTCGAGCAGCTGCTCGAACGCCCGGACGCATGAGAGCGGCCGATCGCGTGGGCAACCTGCTGCATCGTCGCTGGATGGCGTTCGATGCACTCGCCAAGATTGGCGCGGTATCGCTGTTTCTGCTGCGCCTGCTCGGCCAATGCATTCCGTGCCTGGCGCGTCCGTGGCTGGTAGTGCAGCAGATCTACAACGCCGGCGCCCGGTCGCTGGTCATCATCATGCTCAGTGGTCTGTTCGTCGGCATGGTGCTGGGACTGCAGGGCTATGACCTGCTGCAACGCTTCGGCTCGGAATCGGCGGTCGGCGTGGTGGCCGCGCTGGGGCTGATCAAGGAACTCGGCCCGGTGCTTACGGCGCTGCTGTTTGCGGGCCGCGCTGGCACCTCGTTGTGTTCGGAAATCGGGCTCATGGCCGCGACCGACCAGCTGGCGGCCATGGAGATGATGGCGGTGGATCCGGTGCGCCATGTGGTCGCGCCACGATTTCTCGGCGGCATCATTGCGGTGCCGCTGCTCGCGGCAATCTTTAACTGCATTGGCATCTTCGGTGCGCAATTGATCGGTGTCACCATGATGGGTATCCAGCCCGGGACCTTCTGGTCACAGATGCAAAACGCGGTGCAGACGCGCGATGTCAACGAGGGGCTGATCAAGAGTGTGGCGTTCGGGGCCGCCTGCAGTCTGCTTGCGGTGTACGAGGGTTATCACGCCGAGCCCACCGCCGAGGGGGTGGGGCTGGCCACCACGCGCACCGTCGTGAGTTCGGCGGTACTGGTGCTGCTGCTCGATTACATCTTGACCGCGGCGTTTCTCTAGGTCCGGCACGGAGGGTTGCTTCATGGCGCAGGCGAATCGATCGATTGAGGTTGGCACCGGCCTGTTCGTGCTGCTCGGGTTCGTGGCCCTGGGGTTTTTGACTACGCAGCTACCCGGCAGTGGCTTACATCTGAAGCGCGCATCGGAGAGTTACGCTGTGACGGCAAAATTTGATGATATTGGCGGTTTGAAAGTCGGGGCACCGGTAACCATGTCGGGGGTGAGCGTTGGCCAGGTCGGTGCGATTGGCTACGACATGTCGGTAAACCGCGCGTCGGTGACGCTGGCTATCGACCGCCACTATGATCACATTCCGGACGACAGCGATGCGGCGATCCAGACCTCCGGGCTGCTCGGCGCCAATTACATCGCCATCTCTCCCGGGGGCTCGGAAACCTTCCTGCAGGCCGGCGGTCAGCTGCAGTTCACGCAATCGGCGATCGTGATTGAAAATCTGATCAACAAGCTTTTTGCGAATTTTTCCAGCAGCAAGAATTCGGGCGACGACAAGAGCGGCCCGGGTAAGCCTGCGAAGTGAGGCATTTATGCGACGACTGATGCTACTGCTGGCGGTTGGATTGAGCCTCGGCATACCGCTGGCGGCGGCGGCCGCGGCATCGCCGCCGGCAGCTGCGCCGGCCGCACCGGCCACTGCCGGCGCGGCGGGCGATCCTGCGGCCTCGGTCGACGCCAGTGGACCGGGCCAGCTGGTGCAGACCGCCGCCAGCGCGATGCTCAAGGATCTGGATGCGCACCGCAGCGACTACCGCGCGAATCCGGGTAAGGTGCACGAGCTGGTGGACCAGGTGCTGCTGCCGCACTTCGACACCGAGTATTCCGCGCGTCTGGTGCTCGGCAAACACTGGACCACGGCCAGTGAAACCCAGCGCCAGCGCTTCATCAAGGCGTTCTATAAGTCGCTGCTGAATAACTACGGCGACGCGCTGGTAGATTTTACCGCGGACAAGCTCAAGGTGTTTCCATACACCGGTGATGCCAACGCGCCGTTTGCCACCGTGCGCACCCAGGTGCGCAAGAGCGATGGTTCGCAGGTGGCCGTCAACTACAGCCTGCGTCGCGGCGATCAGGGCTGGAAAGCCTGGGACGTCATCATCGAAGGCATCAGCTACGTCAAGAGTTTCCGCGATGATTTCAGTTCCGAGATCGACCAGAAGGGCCTCGACGAGGTGATCGCGCGGCTGGAGGCCGGTGAAACGCCCGGTGCCATCAAAGGCGCGGCCGCGGGCACCAAAGGCTAGCGCGTGGCCAAAAGTCGCATCGCGCCGGGCACAACGCCCATGACCGACATCGCCGCCCAGTCGGCCTTTGCCGCAGTCTCGGGCGACGTCTATCGGCTCGAAGCGCCGCTGACCTTCGCCACCGTCGGCGCGCTGCGTAACCCGGGACTGGCGCTGATCGCTTCGGCCAACACTGAACTCACGATCAATCTGGAGGCAGTTCCCCAGGTCGACAGTGCCGGCCTGGCGCTGCTGATCGACTGGCTGGGCACCGCGCGCGCGCGCTCGTGCCAGCTGCGCTACGACAAGCCGGGAGAGACGCTGCTGTCCCTGGCGCGGCTGAGTGAGGTTGAAGCACTGCTGAGCGGGTGCTGGCCACGACGCGGGCGCCGCTCCGGAGTGGCATAAGGGCGTCGGGCGCAGTCGGTGCCGCGCCGCCGTGGAATATCGGCTGCGTCTACTTTGGCGGCGGGGCGGCGGGCGGTGCGCTGTCCGGCGTGGCCGCGCCCGCGGGTGGTGACGCCGGCGGCCCCGCGCCAGGCACCGCAGGCGCGACGTTGCCAGGGGCGGCAGGCGCTGCATCGCCGCTGCCAGTGTCGCTGTCGGGGAATTCCTCTTCAGGGGTCACGGCGCCGCCGTTGATCAGGTAGTCACGCCGCTGCAGGTATGCGCTGCGCACGAAGGCGTACGGATCGTAGGCGCTGTCGAGCAGCCGATCGACATCAAGCAACTGCGCTCGCAGATTCACCAGATTGACCGCAAACAGGCTCCATTCGACGTAGCCGTTGTTGCGGAACAGCTTGACCGTTTCGATCTCATGCAGCAGCAACCAATCCGGCACCAGGCCTATGCCATCGCGTACGGTGGAGGGGCCTAGCAGTGGCAACATCAGGTAGGGCCCGCTATGCGCACCCCATTTACCCAGTGTCTGGCCGAAGTCCGCTCCGTGGCGGTCCAGCCCCATACGAGTCGCCGGATCAAACAGGCCGCCTAGGCCCAACGTGGTGTTGACCACCAGGCGCGCGGTATCACCGACACCATCATCGAAATGGCCCTGCAGGAATTGATTGACGATCGTGGTCGGGTAGGCCAGGTTGCTCAGGAAATTGTTGACCGCGCTACGGATCGGCTGCGGTGTCACCTTCACATACTCCCGGGCCACCGGGCGCAGCAGTGCGTGATCGAGCTTGGTGTTGAACACGAACACCGTGCGATTGAAGCGTTCGAAGCGATCACGCGGGTCCGGCTTGCCGCTCGGCAACGTGGCGCACCCATTCAATCCCAGGCACAGCGCCAGCAGCGCCAGCGCGGTGGCGCCGGATGCCGGGGAGCCGTGGGACCATGGGGACGTGCGTCGTTGTGCTTGACCAGCAATGTTTGGACCCGGCATGGGGCGCGAGTGTAACAGCTTGGGCGCCCCCGACATGGCGCCACGGCAAGCGGGTTCTAGCTGCCGCTCTGCCCGTGCCGGGATTGCTGTTGTTCGCGCAGCCAGCCGCGCACTTCATCCAGGCGCGCGCGAAATCTGGCGCGTTGCACGCTGGTGAGATCGGGAGCGGCCAGCGCCAGCTCGAGCTGCTGATTGGCCAGCGCCAGCTGGCCGCCGGCCAGGTCATACTCGGCCATGTAGGCGTACGCATCCCCGGGATCTCCCGCGGCGCTGGCGGCAAGCGCCGTGAGCCGGATCTGCGCCGGTGACGGGTCCACATTGTTGAACAGATCGAGCAGCAGGTCATGCGCCTGCTTGGGCTTGCCGGCCTGCATCAGGGCCTCGGAATAGCGCATCGTGAGTGCCACGTTGCGCGGGAACAGGCGCACCGAATGCTCGAACAGCGCGAGCGACGCATCCATCTGACCGTTGGCGGCAAGCGCCTGACCCAGGGCCGCGTAAAGAATCGTCATCTGCGGATAGCTGCTTTGCAGCTGGCGCAGCGTCTGCACCGCGTTCGCCGCGTTGCCGTGCTCAATTTGTACTAGGGCCTCACCGTAGCGCTCCGCCGGCGTGAGCGCGCGCCGGTCGCGCAGCGACGCGTAGTACTGATCGAGGTGGACCTCGGGCGGGGTCACCAGCACGCGCACGCGCTCTTTGAAAAACGTGAAGCTCATAGATTGCGGCAGCAGCTTGACCTGCGGAAAGGTCGCGGCGCGGTTGCGCGCGGCGGCAATGCGATCGCTGGTGACCGGGTGGTCCACCAGCAGCGCCGGAATTCCGGCCATCGACAGACCTTCCACGCGCGACATGGATTCGAAAAAGGCGGCCATCTCGTTCGGATCGAAGCCGGCGCCGGACAGCAGCTCGATGCCGACCGCATCAGCCTCGATTTCCTGACCGCGGGTGTAATTGATGCTCTGCTGCAGGGCGACGGCCTGGCTCATCGCGATGGCGCCTTCCATTGCCCCTCCGCCGGCACCGCTGGCGGCACCGATGAGGATTGCGGCCAGCATCGCGGCGGTCGAGGCGAGCGACATGCGGGTCTGGGCCAGATAGCCGCGGGCGATATGGCGTTGCACCACGTGGCCGGTCTCGTGCGCTATGACGGCGGCGAGCTGCGACTCGTTATCGGTCAGCAGGATCAGCCCGCTATTGATGCAGACGAAGCCGCCGAAGGTCGCGAAGGCGTTGATCACCGGTTCGCGCAGTACAGAATATGTAAAATTCTGACCTTCGTCGTGCGCCTGGGAGGCGAGCCGCATGCCCAGCTGCTGGATGTAGTCGGTGGCCTCGGCGTCCTCGAGGATCATGTTCTGATCGCGCATCTCGCGCATCGCCATGCGGCCGACTTCATACTCGTCGGCCTTGCTGATCATGGCGTTGGCGGGCCCACCCAGGTCCGGCAGGTTACTGCCGATGGATGCGGTGCTGGGGGTGAAGCTGGCATTGGCCGCGGAGTCGGCGGCCGCGGCCCAGGAGGCCGTGGCAGTCAACAGACAACCGAGCAGGGCGGCGTAGGTGCGGGGCATAAGTGCTAGGGACATCAATACTTTGTACTTTACTTCGACCCTGTCGCCGGCGCCAAGGTTCCGCGCCAGCCTTGCGCTGCGGTCGCTACAGGGCCTCGGAGGCGAAATCCGCGAGCCGCGAGCGCTCGCCACGCACCAGCGTGATATGCCCGGAGTACGGCCAGCCCTGGAAACGGTTGACAACGTAGGTGAGGCCACAGGTGGTTTCGGTCAGGTAAGGGGTATCGATCTGGGCGATATTGCCCAGGCACACCAGCTTGCTGCCCGGCCCGGCGCGCGTCACCAGCGCCTTCATCTGCTTGGGAGTCAGATTCTGCGCCTCGTCGAGGATGATGAAACGATTGAGGAATGTGCGGCCGCGCATGAAATTGAGCGACCGGATCTTGATGCGATTGCGCAGCAGATCGTTGGTGGCTGCCCGGCCCCAGTTGCCGCCTTCATCGCTGCGCGTGAGCACCTCCAGGTTGTCCATCAGTGCGCCCATCCAAGGTTCCATCTTCTCCTCTTCAGTGCCGGGCAGGAAACCGATGTCCTCGCCCAGCGGCACGGTCACGCGCGTCATGATGATTTCCACGAAGCGGTTGCGCTCCAGGGTCTGTGCCAGCCCGGCGGCCAGCGCCAGCAGCGTCTTGCCGCTACCAGCCGGACCTAGCAGCGTGACGAAATCGATCTCCGGATCCATCAGCAGATTGAGCGCGAAGTTCTGCTCGCGGTTACGTGCGCTGATGCCCCAGACGCTGTGGCGTTCGCTGCGAAAATCGCGCGCCAGCTCCAGCGTGGCCGCCTCGCCGTTGACGCCGCGCACGATGGCTTCGATGCCCTGCGGGCCGGCTTCATAGACGAATACGTTGGGACGCCATGAGCCGGCCGCCGGCCCGTTGACCTGGTACCAGGTGCGCTCGCCTTCCTTCCAGGAGCGCATGTCCTTGCCGTGCCGCTCCCAGAAATCCTCCGGCAGTGCCTCGACTCCGGTATAGAGCACGTCGGCGTCTTCGATGGTCTTGTCGCTGTAGTAATCCTCGGCGTGCACACCGACGATGGCCGCCTTGATGCGCAGGTTGATGTCCTTCGACACCAGCGCGACGCGTGCCCGCGGCTCCTGGCGCTGCAGCGACAGCGTCTGCCCCAGTATCAGGTTGTCGACGCCGAGCCCTGGCAGGCCCGCCGGCAGGCCGCCCGCGAGCTCGCGGGTCTGGAAGAACAGCCGGCCGGCGGGCGGTTTCTTGCCGTGGTTGCCGCTATAGGCGGAGGGGATGATCAGGCCAGCATCGATGTGCTCCTTGGTGACGCCGCGCATCATGTCATCGAGAAAGCGGCTGACCTGGCGCGCATTGCGCGATGCCTCCGACAGCCCCTTCTTGTTGGCGTCCAGCTCTTCCAGCACTACCATCGGCAGGTAGATATCGTGCTCCTCAAAGCGAAAGATCGCGGTCGGATCGTGCATCAGTACATTGGTATCGAGCACGAACAGCCGGCGGGCAGCGGTTTTCACAATGCCTGCGCCGTTTCGAGCACCTGGAGTGCGTGGCCGTCAACCTTGAGCTTGCGCCATTGATTTCTGAGCACGCCCTGTGCGTCGAGCAGAAAACTACTACGCTCGATACCCATTACTTTGCGGCCATACATGTTCTTTTCGCGGATTACGTCGAACTGGTTGCACGCCAGGCTGTCCGCGTCCGACAGCAGCACGAACGGAAATTTCATCTGCGCGCGGAACTTCTCGTGTGCCGCCAGGCTGTCGCGCGAGATACCGACGATGGTGACGCCTGCGCGCTCGAAACGCGGTGCCAGCGCGGCGAACTGCTGGCCCTCGAGCGTGCAACCCGGCGTGTTATCGCGTGGGTAGAAGTACAGCACCAGCTTGCGTCCGCGCGCATCCTTCAGGCGCCACAGGCCGCCGCCGGTCGCCGGCAGCGAGAAGTCCGATACGGCCTGCCCGATCGTCACCGTCGCTCGAGTTGCCGGCGGGCGCGCCGGTGCCGCGGGCGCACTGCTGGCGGTCGCGACGGGTTTCGCCGCTGGTGATTTACGCGCTGGTGAATTGCGCGTGCTCGGTTTACGCGGCGCGGATTTTCGCGCCGGCGCGGCGCGGCTGTTGCTCGCGGCGCTCATGATTTGACCGGTTCGAGAATGGCATCGAGATTGAGTGAATCGCAAAAGTCCATAAACTCCTCGCGCAGCTGCGCGACGTGCAGCTTTCCGGGAACGTTGATCACGATCTGCACGGCGAACATCGGGGCGCCGGTATGTGCGGCGGCATAGCTGCGGGTCGAGACCTCGCAGATGTCGATGCCGCGACTGGCGAAGAAGCCCGACAGGCCGGCGACGATACCGGTCTGGTCCAGGCTCACGATGTCCACCGAGTACGGCAGCATGTCGGCGCGCGCCGCCCGGGGTTCGGTGCGCTTCACATGCACGCTCAGGGCGGCGGTCTCGGCCAGGCGCACCAGCTCCGATTCGATGCGGGCCAGCGTGTGCCAGTTACCGCTGACCAGCAGCAGCATTGCGAACTCCGAACCCAGCGCCGCCATCCGACTCTCGGCGATATTGCCGCCGCAATCGCTAATGACGCGGGTCAGCTCATGAACCATGCCGGTACGGTCGTTACCGATGGCGGAGACGGCGAGGTGCTGCTTCATTGGATCCGATGTCACGGTTCTGGGCCGGCAGTGTACCGATACTCGCACGGCTTGCGAACGCCGGCTTGCTTCTGGTCAGCCGAGGCCCGTAACATCGCCGGCCCCGTCTTCATTTGAGCACCGATATGTTCTCCGGCAGCCTGGTTGCGATTGTCACGCCGATGCATGCCGATGGCGGCATCGACTGGGCGGCGTGGGATCGTCTGCTGGCGCGGCATCTGGAGGCGGGCAGCAGTGGCGTGGTTGTTGGGGGTACTACCGGTGAATCAGCGACCCTCAGTGATGCGGAACTCATGGCTTTGGTGGAGCGCGCACGCGCGCGGCTCAACGGCCGCGCGGCGCTGCTCGCCGGCGCGGGCACCAGCAGCACTGCCACCACCATCGAGCGCGCGCGGCTTCTATCGGCCGCAGGAATCGACGGTCTCCTGGTAGTCACGCCGGCCTACAACAAGCCGACACAGGAAGGCCTGTATCGCCATTTCGAGGCGGTGGCCGCTGCCGCCACGGTACCCGTCGTGCTGTACAACGTGCCGTCGCGCACCGCGGTCGACATGCTGCCGGCGACGGTGGCGCGACTGGCGAAACTGTCGGGCGTGGTCGCGGTCAAAGAGGCGGTGGCGTCGATCGAACGCGTGCGCGAACTGGTCGGTTTGACCGGCGCGCAGTTCGCGGTGCTCTCCGGCGATGATGCGAGTGCCGGTCAGGCGATGCTCAACGGCGCGCGAGGAGTGATCTCGGTGACGGCGAATGTAATGCCCAGAGCGATGGCAGAGTTAAGCGCCGCGGCGATGCGCGGAGATCAGGCCGCCGTCGAGCGTCTGGATGCACCGTTGCGCGCGTTGCACGAAGCCCTGTTTCTGGAACCCAATCCGATTCCGCTCAAGTGGGCCATGAGCGACCAGGGTCTGATCGAGCGCGGCATCCGGCTGCCGTTGACAGAGCTGTCTGAGCCGCTGCGCCCGCGCGTGCGCGCCGCCCTTGATATGGCGCAGGGTCGGCTGCCCCTGGCGCAGGCGAAGTCGGCGTGACGGCAGCGCTGTATCGCCGGCGCGCTGTCTTCGGCGCGCTGCTGGCTTGTGCGATAACGTTGCCGCTGTTGTCCGGCTGCAGCCTGTACCAACGGGTGTTTCATCGCGGCGGTAAGTATTTCGTCGGCTGCACCGAGCGTCCATTCGCCGGCAACGCTGATTCTAGACCGGCACTCAAGGTTCCCGACGGCATGAGCGCGCCGGATACGCGCAATGCGGTCAAGATCCCCGCGCTGAGCACGCCTGATAAGTACACCGGCAAGACTGAGCCGTGCCTGGCGCAGCCGCCGAATTTCTTCGCCCAGCCCCTGCCGCTGGAGCAGTCCGGCAAGGCGAAAAAATCACGCAAGCCGGAAAACCCGCCAGCGCCCGCCACGGGACCCGCGCCGGCAGCCCCCGCCGCGCCTGCACCTGATGCCACGCCTGCACCCGCTGCGACGCCTGCACCTGATACGACGCCCGCACCCGCGGTGCCTCCGGCTTCGACAGTTCCGACGTCGCCGGCACCCGCCGCCCCCTCGCCGTCGCCTGGTCCATCAACAGTAACGCCGCCCCAGGACACCGGGCCGGGTTGATAGCGTGTCGTGCCGCTCCCGGGTAGGCTGTCTGCCGCGACGGTTGCTAGAATTCCAAGGTTGGTCCTGCGCTCGATGGCTTTGAGCCGCAGCACTGACGATCGACTTTAAGATATGCCTGTAACACATTGAATGGAGAGGTGGCCGAGCGGTCGAAGGCGCTGGACTGGAATTCCAGTAACATCTTCACGGGTGTTCGTGGGTTCGAATCCCACCCTCTCCGCCACAAGTCCACGGTGATCCGCGCCGGTTCCTTCGCGACGACTTACCGTGAACCCCGTCAGGCCCGGAAGGGAGCAGCGGTAACGGAGCGGTCGGGTGCCGAAGTTCAGGCTGGTGCGGATCACCTCCCATTTGCTGCCAACATTCATTGGGATTGAATGACCGCTTACACCGCACTGGCTCGCAAATGGCGGCCGCACAGTTTTGCCGAAATGACCGGGCAGGAGCACGTGCTACGCGCACTCGCCAACGCGCTGGCCAGCGGCCGCCTGCATCACGCATTTCTATTCGCCGGCACGCGCGGTGTCGGAAAGACCACGGTGGCACGCATCCTGGCGAAGTGCCTGAATTGCGATTGCGGTGTGAGCGCCACGCCGTGCGGTGAATGTGCCAGCTGCCGTGAGATCGACGCCGGCCGCAGCGTCGATCTGATAGAGGTCGACGCCGCCTCGCGCACCAAGGTGGACGACACGCGCGAGCTGCTCGATAACGTGCAGTACGCGCCCACGCGCAGCCGCTACAAGATCTACCTGATCGACGAAGTCCATATGCTATCCGGGCATTCGTTCAACGCGCTGCTCAAGACGCTGGAGGAACCGCCGCCGCACGTAAAGTTCCTGCTCGCGACCACCGAGCCGCAGAAGCTGCCGGTCACGGTGCTGTCGCGCTGTCTGCAGTTCAATCTCAAGCGCCTGTCGGTGGCGCTGATCAGCTCGCGGTTGACGCATATTCTGCAGGCCGAGCAGATCGCGTTCGAGCCTGCGGCGGTACAACTGCTGGCCCAGGCCGGCGACGGCAGCTTGCGCGACGCGCTGTCGCTGCTGGATCAGTTGCTGGCCTTTGGCAACGGCAAAGCACTGGAAGCCGACGCGCGCGCCATGCTCGGCACGGTGCATCGTGAACAGGTGCAGCGCGTGGTAGAACTGCTGGCGGCAGGCGACCCGGCGGCGCTGCTCGATTACGCGCGCTCATTCGACGAGCTTTCACCCGATTACGCGCAGCTGCTCGATCAGCTCGCGGCGCTGCTCGAACGCATAGCGCTCAAGCAGCTGGTGCCTGGTTTCGAGGGTGATGAACTGCATCCGGCCGATTTACTCGCGCGGCTGGCGGCGCAGATCGCAGCCGAGGATCTGCAGCTGTACTACCAGACGGCGATCCTGGGCCGGCGCGATCTGGCGTTGGCGCCCGATGCCAGGACTGGCTTTCGCATGACCCTGATTCGCATGCTGGCATTCCGGCCCGGCAGCGCACCGGGCGCGGTGCCGGCTTCGCCCGCCTCAACGCCGCTGCGGCCGGGCCCAGCCGAGCCGGCGGCTGTGCCCGCTGCAGTTGCCGCGCGCGAGCCGCCGACGAGTGTTACGCCAGCGCCGCAGACGCCGCAGACGCCGCAGACGCCGCAAACGCCGGACACGCCGGCGCCCGGCGAACTGTCCGCAGCGCTGGACTGGTCAGCCATCGTCGCATCGCTGGAGTTGCAGGGATTGCCGCGTGAGCTGGCGCGAAACTGCGCCTTGCTGGGCCGCGAGGGTGCGCTGGTGCGGCTGGCGCTCGATCCGCGCGGCGCCTCGATGCGCACCCGCGCCCTCGAGGATAAGCTCGCGCAAGCGCTGTCGCGTTATTTCGGCAGTACGGTGCGGCTGCAATTCGAACTGCGCGAGGATGCGCACGAGACGCCGGCGCGTTCGGCGGAGCGGATCGAGTCACAGCGGCGCCTGCAGGCGCAGATGGCATTCGAGGCTGATCCGATTGTGGGTACATTTAAAGAGCGCTTCGGCGCCAGCGTGCTGCCGGAATCGGTCCGGCCCGCGAAACCGGGCGAGTGAGGTGATGCGTGGCTAACATGAACCAGTTCGTCAAACAGGCGCAGGCGCTGCAGGCCAACATGCAGAAGGCCCAGGCCGAGATCGCCAATCTGGAGGTCACGGGCGAGTCCGGCGGGGGCATGGTCAAGGTCGTGATGAGCGGGCGGCACGAGGTCAAGCGCGTTCAGATCGAGCCGTCGATCATCGGTGATGATCGCGAGATGCTCGAGGACCTGATCGCCGCCGCGATCAACGATGCGGTGCATCGGCTGGAGAGTGCCTCACAAGCCAAGCTGTCGGCGGCGATGGGCGGGCTGTCATTGCCGCCGGGCGTCAAGCTGCCGTTCTGAAGCGCTGTCCTGACGATGAAACATTCTCCCGCCCTGGCGGCGCTGATCGAGTCGCTGCGCAGTTTGCCCGGCGTCGGGCCCAAGAGCGCGCAGCGCATGGCGTTCCATCTGCTGCAGAACGGCCGGCCCGGCGGCCGCGCGCTGGCCAATGCGCTGAATGTGGCGCTCGATTCGGTGGGCCGCTGTGGTCGCTGTCGCATGCTCACCGAGGGCGCGCTGTGTGTGATCTGCTCCAACTCGCAGCGCGATTCTTCGCTGCTGTGCCTGGTCGAATCCCCGGCCGATGTGGTGGCGATCGAGCAGTCTGGCGGCTATCGCGGCCGTTATTTCGTGCTCATGGGGCATCTGTCGCCGCTCGACGGCGTCGGCCCGGTTGAACTCGGGGTGCAGGATTTCGAGGCGCTGCTCGATCGCGGCGGCGTGGCCGAGGTCATTCTTGCGACCAACCCGACGGTCGAAGGGGAGGCCACGGCGCACTTCTTCTCGGAGCTGGTGCGCGCACGCGGCGTGGCCGCGAGCCGCATCGCGCATGGCGTGCCAGTGGGCGGAGAACTCGAGTACGTCGATGGCGGCACGCTGGCGCACGCGATGGCGGGGCGTCAGGCGTTGAGCTGATGGGGCGGCGGCCAGCGTGCGCTAAGGTCAGCGCCGCCTGCGTTCCCCGGCCGCCGTGCGCTCAGCGCTCAGCCGCTCATACAGGCGCCGCAGGCGACGATAGCTCTCGTAGCGCCGCGCGCTGACAGCCGTGCCAACGGCGGCACGCACCGCACAGTCCGGCTCGCGCATGTGGCGGCAGTCGGCGAAGCGGCACTGCGGCGCCAGCCCCTGGATTTCAACGAAGCCGAGGTCGGAGCGCTGCAGGCGGTCGATCGCCGGCGCGAAGTCGCGTACCCCGGGCGAATCGATGATCTCACCGCCGCCCGGAACCTGGTACAGGCGGGTAGCGGTGGTGGTATGGCGGCCCTCGTCATCGCGAATGAGTTCACCGATCGGCGCATCGCTGGCCGGTACCAGCTGGCGCAGCAGCGATGATTTGCCCACTCCGGACTGGCCGACAAGCATGGCTGTCTGTCGGGGTAGCAATCCCGACAGCTGGTCCAACGCGCTCTGCTGCTGGGCGGAGACTCGCAAGCAGCGGTAGCCGGCGGCGCTGAAGTCCGCCAGCTCCTGTTCCAGGTCGGCATCTACCGGCAGCTCCGACTTGTTCAGCACCACCGCGGCCGCCAGGCCGCCGCATTGCGCGGCGCACAGGTAGCGATCGATCACGAACAAGTCCGGTTTGGGCACGGGTGCGATCACCACCAGCAACAGCGACAGGTTGGCCGCGATGAGTTCGCTGCCGCCCCGGGCGTTGGCGCGATACAGGGCGCTGGTGCGCGGCTCGACCGCCACCACATTGAGTTCGCCGTGGCGGGTATCGAGTTCGCAGCGCACGAAGTCCCCGCAAACTATCGACAGCTCGCGGCGCGCCGGGCGCGCAACGGCTTCGCAACCGTCGTCGGTGCGCACCTGCAGCAACCGGCGATGTGTGACTGTGACTCGGGCGACCGACATTCCTTGCTATGATGCCCTAACCGTCGCGGCAACGAAGAGCTATGGCGAATCACGAGTATCTGATCTGGATCGACCTGGAGATGACGGGGTTGATGCCGGACACCGATCAGATCATCGAGATTGCCACGGTGCTCACCGACAACAATCTCAACGTGGTGGCCGAGGGCCCGGATCTGGTGATCCGGCAGCCGGAGGAGGTGCTGGCGCGCATGGATTCCTGGAATCAGCGCCAGCACGGCGGCTCCGGCCTGCTGACGCGGGTGCGCTCAAGCCGAATGACGGTGACCGAGGCGGAGCGCCAGACACTGTTGTTCCTGAGCACTCATGTGCCGCCAGGCGCGTCGCCGATGTGCGGTAACGGTATCTGTCAGGACCGGCGTTTTCTTGCACGATTGATGCCAGAGCTGGAGAAGTTCTTCCACTATCGCAATCTTGACGTCAGCACTCTGAAGGAGCTGGCGCGGCGCTGGATGCCGGCGATGGCCAGCGGTCACAACAAGGAGTCGGCGCATCTGGCACGCGCCGATATCTACGAATCCATCAGCGAACTGCGCTATTACCGCGAGCGCATGTTCGTCAAGCCCTGACCGCCCAAGGTCGCGGTCGCCCAAGGCCGCGAGCGGTTGCGAGAACTACGGCACTAATTCGATTCAAGGCTGCGGCTTTGTCGAAGCCTCGCATGCTATAGTCGATGCATGCTCTGTGAAGCTGACATCAAGGTGTCATGGCGGGCGCGGCCCCGAGGATTCGTCGCGCTGATGAGCTTGTATGAGAGCAACTATCTGCGCTTCCTGCATCTGGCGGGCGATCCCACGCGCCTAACCGGCACGCTGATCTCGCGCGTCGAAGGCGACTGTGAATTGCGTCTGGCGGTGCTCGAGCACATGCCCTACACCAGCATGCTGACGCTAACCTACCTTATACCGTCGAGTGACAGCGGCTCCTTCGAGCGGCTGCCGGACCTCAGGTTGCGCGCCTATCACGACGCGCGGCTGCTCGAGGCGGATCAGTTCCGGCAGCAGCAGCCGAAGGAACATAACACCCGGCGGCGGGATCCCCTGCGGGGGGAACGTGAACTGCATCAGCGTTGGACTCGCAACATGATGCTAAATAAGTGGCTGGAATACTGCGTAGAGCGGGGCCACAGGTTCACCATCTAGGGCTTTAACGAACGGCTCGCGGACGGTGGCCCGTGCGCATCATGGCGCCACTAATGAAGCTGATCTCACAACTGGGTTTCCTGCGACTCGGCACGGAGACTAATAAGCTCGAGGTCGACGATGACCGCGTGCTGCACCTGTTCCGCAATCGCGCTGAACTGAAGAAATCCCATATCTCGCTGCAGGACGAAGTGCAGCGGCTCAAAGACCGCGTCAAACAGCAGGAAGGCGCGACCGCGCGCGTGCAGGAAATGCTGCAGGGCCTGGAGGGTCGCCTGTCGCAACCGGAATCGGGCTATCCGACCCTGGTGTTCTATCAATTGCGCGAACTATGGAATCTGGGTCGCACGCTGCTGACGCAGTTCGTCGCCGAACTCGCCGCACAACAAGAGGAGCGCGAGCGCCGGGCTTTCTTTGCCGAGCACAACCGCAAGCAGTTTGAGCGCCGTCAGGGCATCGAAGCCAAGTTGCGCGAGGCCGAGAACAAGGCCGTTGCCGCGCGCGATGCGGTTGCTCAGCTGGAGCAGGAAATCGCGCGTCTGCGCCAGTTCTGGCACTTCTTCAAGCGTCGCACGCTGCGCCAGCGGCTGCAGACGGCCAGCCTGCAGTCGATGCTGTGCATGCAGGATCTGGAGAGCGCGCGCGGCGCGCGCGATGCGCTCGACGCCGAACCGACGCCCGAATTCGGCGGCCTGTCGATCGATGCGCGCCGCGCAATCAACCAGGCGACCATCGCTTACGCACAGCTGCTGGTCGAGCGCCTGTCGCGCACGCCACTGATGGAGCTGGCCCGCACGGCGTCCGGCCGGCGCGAGCCGCCGCGCGAGGAGTACGGGGATCGGGCGCGCTGCGAGGCCACCATGGCCGCGATCGCGCAGGGGCGGGGGCTGTTGCAGCAGCGTGGCACGCTGTCGCAGGAAATCAAACAGCGCTCGGAGCGCGTGCGGGAGCTGGCGAAATACCGCAGCGCAGGCGAGACCGTGCCGACGGCCGAGAGTCTCGCAGTCGCGGTCGAGGGCTCGAAGGTACTCTCCGACGACCTGTGGGAGATTTTCCGGGTACTGCTGCGCTAAGGCGAGCCGGTCTTGTCCCCGGGTGCCGCGACCGGGGCCTGCTGCGCGACCGCCGGCGCATTGCGATTGACGTCGCTCGCCACGGCGTCGGCCATGATATCGCTCGCCTGCGCCAGAATGACATCCGGCTCGTCGCTGATGCTGATGTCGTCGATCGTTTTCCAGGGCGGCAGGCCATCGGCGCCGCGGCGCGCGTTTTCCTGCGTCAGGCGCGCCAGATCCTGGGCCGTGCGCTGCTGCTGGCGTTTCTTCAGATTGAGCGACAGCGTCTTCTCCTGGCGCGCATTGTCGAGCGATGTCAGGCTCGCAAGCAGCCACTGATAGTCCGCATTGTGCATGGCGCGAATGCTCTCTTCGCCTGCGAGTGCCTGCACCAGGCTCGGTTCGGGAACCAAAGCCCGGAAGGGTACCGTGGCAATCCGGTCCCACGGCAGCGCATGCTCGAGCACGCTCTCGCCGACATCCTCGGTGCTGATCGGCGAGGGCAGGGTGATATCCGGGGTGACGCCGCGCAGCTGCGTGCTCTCACCGGTGACGCGATAGAACTTGCCGATGGTCACCGTCACCTGCCCCTCGGTGGGACGCGAGGACCAGCGATCCAGTGGAATCACGCTCTGTACGGTGCCCTTGCCGAACGTGGTCTGACCGATAATCACGCCCCGATGGTAATCCTGGATCGCGCCGGCGAAGATCTCGGACGCCGAGGCGCTGGTGCGGTCCACCAGTACCGCCAGCGGGCCGCTATAGGCCGGTCCCGGATCGGGCTCATCCAGCACTTCGAGCTGACCGGCGGTGTCGCGCAGCTGCACCACCGGACCGTGATTGATGAACAGGTGGGTGAGACCGATCGCCTCGGGCAGATAGCCGCCGCCGTCACCGCGCAGGTCGAGCACCAGGGCGTCAATGCCGCCGCCGGCCGCCAGTGCCTGCAGCAGGCGTCGCACATCGTGCGTGGTGCTGCGATTGTTGGCGTCACCGCCGCTGGCCGCATCCATGTCGTTGTAGAAGCTTGGCACGGTGATGATGCCGATCTTGTAGGTACGACCGTTGCGCTGCAGTGTCCGTACTTCCTTCTTGGCCGCCTGGTTGTCGAGCGTTACCTTGTTGCGCGTAAGCTCGACGATGCGCTCGGAGGTCCCGGGTGTAGCCCCGGCGGGCAGGATCTGCAACCGCACGATGGTGCCGACCTTGCCGCGAATCTGCTGTACGACGTCATCGAGGCGCCAGCCGATCACGTCGGTCATGGGCCCGTCGTGGCCCTGGGCCACCCCGGTGATGCGATCATTGGGTTTGATGCTGCCGTCGGCCGCGGCCGGGCCGCCGGGAAGGATGTTGGTGACGGAAATGTAGTCATCGGTGAGCTGCAGCGAGGCGCCGATGCCCTCATAGCTCAGGCTCATCTGAATGCGATACTCTTCCGAACTGCGCGGTGAAAAGTAATTGCTGTGCGGGTCGTACACGGCGCAATAGGCATTCATCAGGGACTCGAATACGTCTTCTGGTGAGATCTTGTCGAGCCGCGACAGCACGCGCTGGTAGCGCTTGCGCAGCAGCTCGGCGCTCTCGCTCCAGCTCTTGCCGGTCAGCATCTGCGTGATGGCGTCGTTTTTCACGCGCAGGCGCCAC
>Ga0302181_10000631_pt1 | contig 27918 bp, 25 predicted proteins | sample I_Palsa_E3_3_FD_198786 | JGI IMG/M metagenome (GOLD analysis project Ga0302181, IMG submission 198786) | Peat permafrost microbial communities from Stordalen Mire near Abisko, Sweden - I_Palsa_E3_3 | ecosystem: Environmental > Terrestrial > Soil > Palsa > Peat permafrost | place: Sweden...
ATCCACGAACGGAACCAGGGCAAAGCGGCGGCCGTCCAGACGGGGCTGGCCGCCACGAAGGGCCAGTTTGTCGCCGTCCTCGACGCCGATCTCGAATACTTTCCCGACGATCTCATCCCGATGCTCCATATGGCCGAGTCGGCCGGCATCGTGGCCGTCTACGGAAGTCGTTATCTCGAAGGAGAGAACTTCCGGCCGGGACCCCTGGGCCGACTGCGAGTGCTGCGGGATCAGGAGTTGAGCTCATGGGTGGCGAACTGGACCCTCACCGGCCTGGTGCTCGGCCTCTACGGCAAGAAGATCACCGACACACTGACCGGCCTGAAGCTCTATCCGGGTGATTTCCTGCGAGCGCAGCGTTTGACGTCGGTCGGCTTCGAGGGTGACCATGAAATCACGGCAAAGCTCATCGCGGCGAACATCCCGATTCTGGAGACACCGATCGCCTACGCACCCAGAGGTCGCGAGGAGGGCAAGAAGATCGGTCCTCGTGACGGGGTCAAGGCGGTCACGACCTTCGTAGGGCAGAGGTTCTCCCCGGGTCAGGAGAGGTCGGCGGACACCTCCACGCGGTACAAGAACACCGCAGCCAGCCCACCGCTGATGACCCTGGCCGGGACGACATCCCGACTCCTCCGAAGGGTCAGGCCGGCGCTGACCGGGGCGGCCCTGGTGGGGGAGATGGCCGACTATGTGGCGTGGCAGAAGCGCAATTTCGACTCACCCTGGCCGCTGTATTCGCAACGGGAGCGGCTGTGGCGGCAGATGGCGTCGAGGATACGTCAGGACACACCGGTACTGGTGGTCGAGCTGGGGGTCGCCTGGGGGTACACCACGGCGTACTGGTTGGAGCATCTGATCGGCCCGAGTCAGGACGTCGAATGGCACGGTTTCGACCGCTTCACCGGGCTCCCGCGCTCGTGGCGTCGTTTCCCGGCCGGTGCATTCGATGCCAACGGGGAGCCACCGACGATTGACGACACCCGCCTGCACTGGCACGTCGGCGACGTGGAGGTCACCATGGACGAGATTGACCTCTCGACGTACGAGGGTCACCAAAAGGTGGTGCTCTTCGACCTCGACATCTACGAGCCGACCGTCGAGTGTTGGAACCGTATCTCGCCGCACCTGCGGCCGGGTGACCTCTTGTACTTCGACGAGGCATTGGCCGAGGACGAGCGCAAGGTGCTCGACGACCTCGTCCTGCCCCATGGTTCCTACGAGCACCTCGGGAGCACCTCGCTGTCGCTCGGACTGCAGGTACTCGACGTTCACTGAGTGGCTCGACGTCACATTCGTTCACGATGGGAGTAGAGCATGGCGGCTCGCACCAACAAGAGGGCCAACGATCCACCCTCACGCTCGGTGGCGGTGATCGGCGCGGGCTACGTCGGTCTGCCGACGGCGGCGACCCTGGCCCACTTCGGGCACCGGGTGGTCCTGGCCGAACGGGAGCCGGCGCGCCTGGCCGCGCTGCGCAGCGGTCGGATGCCGATCGTCGAGGCCGGGTTGGACGACCTGGTGGCCGAGGGCGTCGCGGCCGGCACCCTGCGCTTCACCGACGCGGCGGCCGAGGCGGTGAGCGGTGCCCAGTTCGTCTTCTTGTGCGTGCCCACCCCCCAGGGTGACGACGGGTCGGCCGATCTCTCCTACGTGGAGGCGGCGGCCAAGGAGATAGGGGTGCTGCTCGAGCCCGGGGCCATCGTCGTCAACAAGTCGACCGTCCCGGTCGGCTCGGCCACAATGGTCGAGCAGGTGATCGGCCGTCCCGACATCCGTGTCGTCTCCAACCCCGAGTTCTTGCGGGAGGGCACGGCGGTCCGTGACAGCCTCCATCCGGATCGCCTGGTGGTGGGGGGCGACGACACCCAGGCGGCCGCCCTGGTGGGTGCCCTGTTCGCCTCCACCGGAGCTCCGCTCATCGTCACCGACACCACCACGTCGGAGACGATCAAGTACGCCTCCAATGCCTTCTTGGCCACCAAGCTGAGCTACGTCAACGCCGTCGCCGGTCTATGCGAGGAGGTCGGAGCGGACGTGCGTGACGTCATGCTGGGGTTGGGCTACGACAAGCGCATCGGCTTCGACTTCCTTCGCCCGGGACCGGGTTGGGGCGGGTCGTGCCTGCCCAAGGACACCCGTGCCCTGCTCCATACGGCGAGGAAGGCGGGCTATGACTTCTCCCTGCTGGCCGGGGCCATCGCCTCCAACGAGCAGCAGTTGGCCCGGGTGGTGGCCAAGGTGGAGGCGGCCAGTGACGTGCCGCTGGAGGGAGCGAGGATCGGCGTGTGGGGCCTGACGTTCAAGGCGAACACCGACGACCGGCGGGACTCGCCTGCCCTGCAGATCGCCCACCGCCTGGTTGCCCTCGGGGCGAGGGTGCACGCCTACGACCCCACGGTGGCCGGGTCGGCCGACCAGCCCGACGCCGTCCCCGACGACCTCGCCGGGCTGTCGTTGTGTGCGGATCCCTACTCGGCGGCCCTCGGTGCGTCGGCGATGGTGGTCCTGACCGAGTGGGACGAGTTCCGCTGGCTGGACTTCGCCCGGGTGTTCGACGTCATGGCCAACCCCTCCATCGTCGACGCACGGAACCTCCTCGACCCGGCCGCCGTCCGGCGCATGGGCTTCGTCTACACGGGGATCGGCCGCCGATGAGACGTATCGTGGTGGCCGGCGGCGCCGGGTTCTTGGGGTCCCACCTCTGCGAGGTCCTCGTCGCCCGGGGCGACTCGGTCATCTGTGTGGACGATCTCTCCACCGGGAGCCCACAGAACGTGGCCCACCTGGCGGGCAACGACGCGTTCAGCCTGGTGATCGGTGACGTGAGCCAGAAGGCGGAGCTGGAGGTGGACGAAAAGGTCGACGCCGTGTGCCACCTGGCCAGCCCGGCCTCTCCGCCGGCGTACCTGAGCCACCCGCTCGAGACGCTGGCCGCCGGCAGCGAGGGCACGCGGCGTCTGCTGGCACTGGCCCGGGCCCACGAGGCGCGGTTCCTCATGGCCAGCACCAGCGAGATCTACGGAGACCCGGAGGTGCATCCCCAGGTCGAGTCGTACCGGGGGAACGTCGATCCCACCGGGCCCCGCAGCGTCTACGACGAGGCCAAGCGGTTCGCCGAGAGCATGACGATGGCCCACTACCGCACCTTCGGGGTGAACGTCGGCATCGCCAGGATCTTCAACACCTACGGCCCGAGGCTCTCGCCCGGCGACGGGCGGGTGGTCTCCAACTTCATCTCCCAGGCACTGCGGGGCGAGCCGTTGACCGTCTACGGCGACGGCTCGCAGACACGCAGCCTGTGCTACGTCGACGACGAGATCGCCGGGCTGGTCGCCCTGCTGGACTCCCCCCTCACCGGTCCGGTCAACATCGGCAATCCCGATGAACGCACGGTGCTCGAACTGGCCCACCTGGTCCTCGAGGTCTCCGGGTCGAGCTCGCCGATCGTCTTCGAGCCCCTGCCCACCGACGACCCGACGCGACGCTGTCCGGACATCACGCTGGCCACCACCGCGCTCGGTTGGCGGCCCACGGTGGCGCTGCGCGACGGTATCGCCCGCACGATGGAGTACCTTGCCTCCCGGGTGATGGCGGCGTGACGAGTGATCTCAGCGAAGCAGGCGACGAATTCCTGCACCGGAAGAAGTACTCGACCCTCTCGGTCATCGTCCCCGTGTTCAACGAGCGGTCGACCGTGGCGGAGGTCATCCGCCGCATGCGCGCCGTGGAGCTCCCCCTCGTGCTGCAGATCGTCGTGGTCGACGACGGGTCGAGCGACGGGTCGGACAAGGTCCTGGGTGCCCTGGAGGACTCGACGGTCCGCGTCCTCACCCACAAGCAGAACCAGGGCAAGGGTGCCGCCATCCGCACGGCGATGAGGGCGACCACCGGCGATCTCCTGTTGATCCAAGATGCCGACCTCGAGTACGACCCGGACGACTGGCCGCGACTGCTCGACCCGATTCTCAAGGGCAAGGCCCGTGTCGTCTACGGCAGCCGGTTCACGGGGGAGCGCAAGAACATGCTGCCGCTGCACTGGCTCGGCAACCGGGTTCTCTCGCTGGTCACCAACATCCTCTATCGCTCCACGCTGTCGGACATGGAGACCTGCTACAAGTTGTTCGACGCCGACGCGATCAAGGGCATCACCATCAGGTCGAATGGGTTCTCCTTCGAGCCGGAGATCACGGCCAAGGTGTTGCGCCGGGGGTTGCGGATCTACGAGGTGCCCATCTCCTATGCCGGCCGCGAGCTCGACGAGGGCAAGAAGATCACCTGGCGGGACGGGATCAGCGCGTTGATGGCGCTCGTTCGCTACCGCTTCTCCAAGGAGTTCTGAGCCCGCGGTGTCGGGCGACCTCGGCGCAGTCGTCGTCGACCACGATGCCGGCGTACTGCTCGCCGACTGTGTGCGCTCACTGCTCGACGACGGTGCTGCCCCGGTCGTCGTGGTGGACAACGGCACACCGGGGAGCGCCCGGAGGGCCCTCGCCCCACTCCTCACCGGGCATCGCGCTCCCGACGTGGTGGTGCTGAGCCCCGCGAAGAACCTCGGATTCGGCGCCGGGGTGAACCGGGGACTGGCCGTCCTGGCCGGCCTGTCGCCGGCGCCCGAGTGGGTGATGGTCTCCAACCCGGACCTGCGCGTGCACGCCGGGGCCCTCGGCGCGCTGCGCGCCGCCCTCGAGACGCGTCCGGCCTGGGCCATGGTGGGGCCGCGGATCTACACCGCCGAGGGCCAGGTCTATCCCTCGGTGCGCTGCTTCCCTTCCTTCCTCGACGCCGCCGGCCACGCCCTTTTTGCCCTGTTCCATCCGGACAACCGGTTCACCCGGCGCTACAACCCGGGCACGCCGGAGGGCCAAGGGGAGGTGGAGGCGGGATGGATCTCGGGATCCTGCTTCCTCGCTCGCCGGGCCGCCCTGGAGGAGCTGGGGGGCTTCGACGAGGCCTACTTCATGTACGCCGAGGACATGGACCTGTGTTGGCGGGCCCACCAGGCCGGGTGGGCCGTCGGGTTCAGTGGCGCAGCCAGCGTGATGCACGTGCAGGGGGTGAGCACGGCGCGGCACCCGTACCAGATGATGATGGCCCATCACCGCTCGGCGCTGCGCTTCACGGTCCGTACCACCTCGGGGTGGCAGAGGGCGGCGCTCCCGCTGGCCGCCGTGGTCCTGGGGCTGCGCCTGGTCATGGACAGCGTGCGCCTGGCCCTCGGGCACAACTAGCGACGATGTCCCGGTTCGTCCCCCTCCTCTTGCTCGTCCTCCCGGTGGCTGTCGTGTTCGGTACCGGCGCATCCGGTGCCGGGGCGGTCGTCGCCCACCACCGGACCGTGCACGTCGAGCCCCTGGTGAACTTCGCGCTGCCACCGGCCAGCCAAGGGTGCGGCGGGGCCGTGGCGTTGGGCGGGGGGGCCCAGCAGGTCCCGATCACCGTGAGCACCGTGGCCGGCCAGGTGGCCGAGGCGGTGAACGTCTGCATCGCGGGGAAGGGCCCCTACCCGTTCGCCCTGGACACCGGTGACGGGGATTCGCTCATCGACGCCCGCCTGGCGGCGAGTCTGCATCTGGCCCACGACGGGGGGCCGAGCATCTACGAGGGCGTCGGCTGCGCCGGCACGGGACAGGCGGTGAAGGTCAGGTCGTGGTCGATGGCCGGCGTGGCACTGGCGCCGCAGGATCTCACCGCCGCCACGCTGCCGGACTTCGGGCTCCCGGGACAGCCCTACGGGCTGTTGGGCTCCGACGTGCTGAGCCGCTTTGGTGCGGTGCGTATCGACTTCAGCGCGCAGACGCTCACCCTGGGTGGTCCACAGGGGCCGGCGGCGACCGACCACACGCCCGAGGTGCGGGGGCCGACCGGCCCCCCGCCGCCCGCCGTGTTGACCGGGCAACAGAGGGGGACGACGGTGCCCGCCACCGTGGTCCTCACCCCGGGCGACGTGGCCCTCGACGTCCACCTGCGTTTCGGCCGGGGGCCCGCCCACCTGTTCACCGTGGATACCGGCTCGTCGCAGTCGGCCGTGGCCGACGCCGTGGCCCGGTCGGCCCAACTGGCCTCCACCGACCTGGCCCAGCGCACGACCACCGTCTGCTCCACCATCACCGCCCCGCTGGTGCGCAGCGGTGCATGGTCGATCCCCGGCGTGGCGCTCCATCCGCAGCTCCTCGACATGGCCAACTTCGGGACGCTCGGTGCGAACGGACTGTCCGGTCTGCTCGGCTCCGACCAGTTGCAACGGTTCGGCTGGGTGGTCTTCGACTACATCGGGGGGCGGCTCATCCTGGGCTGAATCAGCTCGACGGTTCGGCGAGCTCGGCGTAGCGGAAGCAGCTCACCAGGTGGTCGTTGACCAGTCCCGCTGCCTGCAGGTGGGAGTAGCAGACCGTGGGACCAACGAAACGGAAGCCGCGCGCCCGCAGGTCGGCGCTGAGCGCGTCGGAGAGGGGGGTGGAGGAGGGGATCTGCTCCATGCGGCGCCACCGGTTCACCTTCGGGCGCCCGTCGACGAACTCCCACAGATAGGCGTCGAACGATTCGAATGCCTCCTGGACGGCGGCGAAGGCGCGGGCGTTGCCCACCGCCGCCTCCACCTTGGCCCGGTTGCGGACGATGCCCGGGTCACCCAGGATCCGCTCGATCCGCTTCGGCGTGAATCGGGCCACCTTCTCCACGTCGAAGTCGGCGAAGAGGCGCCGGTACCCCTCCCGCTTCTTGAGGATGGTGAGCCAGCTGAGTCCCGCCTGCGCCCCTTCGAGAACGAGGAATTCGAAGTGGGTACGGTCGTCGTGTACCGGCACCCCCCATTCGGTGTCGTGGTAGGGGACGTTCCACGGGCCCTGCGCCCACTGGCAGCGGATCCGGTCGTCAGGAACGAACGCATCGGGGTCAACGAGGGTAGCGGGGGAGGGCGTCACGCACTCGACCTTACGCTCGGGAAGGGCGGCGCCGTCCGCCCGTCCGCAAGCGTGGGGAAGACCTGGGGATTGCCCGGCCTCAGTTGGGGATGACCCAAAGAAAGGTGGGGAGAACGGGGGGATTTCGCGTTACGGCATTGACCTTGTGCGGCGGGAGGCGCAGTCTGTCTGCAGTTCGGAGACGAAAGCCCGCCGAACCCCTACGGACTGCCGCAAGGCGGGAGGTAGGGATGCCGGAAGGGAAGCCGCAAGGTGGACCGGAAGGTGGCCGAGAGAAGGTCGCAAGGCCGGATCGAGGGTCGGCACTGAGTTCCGTAGGGAACTCGCGGCCGAAGCGGGTGGAAGTTTTCGGCAACAGATGGTCCGTGTTACGGAACGGTGACTTCCCTGGAGCCACCGAACCAGGCCCGGGTTGGGATTGTCCGACACGATCTCGGTCCAGAGCCGGCGGCCCGTCTCAGACGTAGCCCCGAGGAGCACGGGAGGTTTCGGCCGAACGGTTACTCGGGGTTGCGTCGCGTCTGCGCCCCTTTTGAGGCCGGTGCAGTGACGGTCCGGGTAGCCGGGTCGGCGCGCCAGGCCTCCGCTCACCCCGCTCCGGCCGCACCCCACAGTGCGGCGGGCCGCGCTCCCTTCCCGACCTCGCGAGCCAGCTCGGCCTGGACCAGGGCGAGGTCGTCGGGATGCGTGACGCCGATGCAGCGCCCGGTCCCGGGCAGCACGGTGAAGGTGGTTGTGGACAGGGAGTCGGCCACCACTTCGGGCAGGAGCACCTCGGACTCCTCGGACGCATCGGTGGCGGCCGCCATGGCCTTCTGGAGCTTCTGGTGGAACTCGGGGGTGAACCCCCACAGGTTCATCGACACCCGGTCGTCGGGTGAGAGGGCGGAGGGCTCCCGCCCGTCGGCGGAGGTGAACCCCCCGTCGGGCAGGGCGGTCACCAGGCGTCGTTCGACCACCCCGAGGAGGTGGCCGTCGGGGCCCACCTGGCAGATGCCGCGGGTGACCGGCGCGTGGCCGATCACGGCGTCGGCGAGACGGAAGCCGACCAGGGCGTTGGTAGGATCGGGACCCTGGAGGTGGGCGGCGAGCAACGAGGCGGCGGGCCGGCCGTAGACGTCGTCGGCGTTCCCCACGCCGTAGGGGGCGCCCCCCACGTAGTCCGAGGCCTGTAGCACCGCATGGACGGTGCCGAGGGCGGCCTCTTGCAGGGCGAACCGGACATCGACGTGGGCGGGCCAGGTGTGCTCCACGTGGTAGCGGATGGCCGGGCCCGTCGCCGGCCCCAGCACGAGCACGATGGACCCGAAGCCGCCGGCCAGGGCGTCGCTGGCCACCAGGTCGATGACCGCCTCGCCACGGGGACCCACCGGCGCCAGCGGCTTGCACCCTCCGAACCGGCGGGCCCGCCCTGCAGCCAGGATGACGAGAGGCGGCTTGGTGGGCGGCGCGCTCACGCCCCCCAGCGCAGTACGGCGCTGGCCCATGTCATGCCCCCGCCGAAGCCGGTCAAGAGGAGGTTGTCACCGTCGTGCACGCGGTCGTTGGTGATGGCGTCGTGGAGGGCCAAGGGGATGGAGGCCGACGAGGTGTTGCCGTAGCGGTCGATGACCACGACGGTCCGTTCCTCGGGGATGCCGAGCCGCTGGCAGGCCGCCACGATGATGCGCAGGTTGGCCTGGTGGGGCACGAGCAGCGAGACGTCGTCGGGCCCGATCCCGGCGTCGGCCATGGCCCGCTCGGCCGACTCGACTACCACCCGGACGGCCTTGCGGAACACCTCCTTGCCGTCCATGAAGAGGGTTCCGCCGTGCTCGCAGTAGAGCAGGTGCCGCAGCGACCCCTCCGAGTTGAGGTTCCAACTCAGGAGTTGACCGGGGCCGTCGATCGGCTCAATTAGCACGGCGCCCGCACCGTCGCCCACGATGATGGCGATCGAGCGATCGTCCATGTCGGTGAATTTCGAGAGGGTCTCCGAACCGATGAGCAGGATGGGTCCCGAACCGGTGGCGATCAGCCCGGCCCCGATCACCAGGCCGTAGACGAAGCCGGAGCACGCGGCGTTTATGTCGAAGGCACCGCCCGTGGTGCCCAGGGCGTTCTGCACGGTGGGTGCGGTACCGGGGATGATGCCGTCGGGTGTGGTCGTGGCCAGGATGAGATGTTCCACCTGGGCCCCCGTGCGACCGGCACGGGCCAGCGCCTCCTGGCCCGCCTCAATGGCCAGGCCCGACGTCGTGCCCCCGATGTGGCGCTCCCGGATGCCCGTGCGTTCGACGATCCAGGCGTCACTCGTGTCCAGGCTGGCCGCCATGTCGTCGTTGGTCACGATCTTGTCGGGGAGCGCGATGCCACAGCCGGTGATGCGGATGCCGGTCACGACGAACCGGCGCGGACAGCGTGGATGCCGACGAACCCGGCATCGCCCTCGATGATGCCGCCGGTGTTCACGGCCAGACCGAGCCGGGCCCCGCGGATCTGGCGCGCCCCGGCGCGCTGACGGAACTGGGTGGCCAGCTCGACCACCTGCGCCAGCCCGGTGGCCCCCAGCGGGTGGCCGCGGCCCACCAGGCCGCCGCTGGAGTTGACGACGAGTCCGGGGGAGTCGACCCCGGTGTGGCCGGCTTCGGTGGCCGGCCCGGCATCGCCCAGCCCGAAGAACCCGAGGGACTCGAGGGCGTAGAGCTCCTCGGGCGCCGTGGCATCGTGCAGTTCGACCAGGTCGAACTCGTCGGGCCCGATGCCCCAGAGCTCCCAGGCGGCATCGGCGGCCTGTGACAGGCGGTCGTGGTAGTCGAGCAGTCCATTTCCGGAGCGGGCCACCGACCCGATGATACGGGGGGCGGAGGCCGGGGCAGAAATCGCCGATCCGGCCACCACGACGGCGGCGGCCCCGTCGGTGAACGAGCTGCACATGAGTCGGGTGAGCAGGCCGGCCACCTGTGGAGCGGAGAGCACCTCTTCAATGCTGGCCGTACGTTGGCACTGGGCCAGCGGGTTGCGCGAGGCGTGGTCGAACGCCTTGACCGCCGCCGCGGCCATCTGGCGCGCCGTCACCCCCCGATCGTCCATGATCCGTTGCGCCCAGCCGCTGTTGAGCCCCATCAGAATGCTGCCCGCCGGGTTGTTGTCGGCGTGACGCAGGTCGTGCAGGTCGTGGCGGTAGTCCGCCGGCAGCCCGTCCTCAATGCCGGCCATCGTCTCGGCCCGGTTCCCCGTCCACATCTTCTCGACCCCCAGCGCCAGCACCGGCCGGTCCGAGGAGGCCGCCACCGTGGTGGCCAGGTGCAGGGCGGAGCTCCCCCCGGCGCAGGAGTTGTCGACGTTGATGACGGGCACGTCGTTCAGCCCGGCCTTGCGCAGCCAGGACTGTCCGCGCACGCAGGCTTGGTCGTTGAGCCGTCCGGCGGTGGCGTTGGCGAAGATCACCAACCCGAGCTCCTCGGGGGCGATGCCGGCATCCGCCAGGGCCTCATGGGTGGCCTGGTAGGCCATCGCCTCGGGGGAGAGGTCACGCCGACTCATGTCGGTCATCCCGGTGCCCAAGATGGCGACCTCGGGCAGCGTCATGATGTGTGGCTCATCCGGCCACACCGACCGGGACGGCCTGGTCGCGGGCCACGAAGGCGGATCGCAGCAGCCCGAACTGGCTGACCGCACCGGTGCCGGCGATCATGACGACGATGTGGCGGGCCCCCGCCTCGTCGAAACGACGCAGCGCGGCGGCACAGGTCTCGGGCTCCCCGGCCACCAGGTGGCGCTCGAAGGCCTTGGCGGGTACCCCGTAGAGCTCGGACAGCCACCGTGCGCCCTGGGCCGGCGCCTCGTCGTCGGGACCGACCCGGGCGAAGACCACCACCGCCGCTTCCACCGAGTCGGGGTCACGTCCGGCCTCCTCGCTCGTCCGCCGCAGCGCGGCCAGGGCGGGTCCGTAGTCCTCGGGAACGATGAAGAGCGGGGCCCAGCCGTCGCCGACCATGGCCGCCCGTCGCCGGGCAGCCGGGCTGGCTCCTCCGATCCACAGTGGCACCCGGCTCGACGTCGGCTCCTGCCGGTAGCGGTTCTCGTGATCGTGGCTGGTGGACCACGCCTCGAAGAGGGCGGCGATGCCCTCGTCCATCAGACGGCCCCGCTGGTGGAAGTCGATCCCCGCGCGGGCGTACTCGCCGGCGTGGCTTCCCACGCCCACGCCGAGGACGAAGCGACCGCCCGAGAGGTTCTGGAGGGACGTGGCCTGCTTGGCTACCGCCCCCGGGTGGCGGAGCGGAAGTTGGAGTATGCAACTCCCCAGCGTCGGTCCCCGGGTCGCCGCCGCCGCGATGGTCAGCGTGGTGAGGCATTCGTTGATCGGGTGGGGCCAGTACAGATGGTCCACGGCCCATAAGGAGTCCGCTCCGGTCGCCTCGGCCCGCTCGCAGAGGTCGAACACATCCCTCGCGCTGCCCGTGTTACTACCAGAGGTACTACCGATGTCATCAGGGAGTTCACCCTGCAAGGTGGCGGGCAAGATCAGTCCGAACCTAGGGCGTTGCGCTCCGTTTCCTACCGGCGTCACACCGTCATGTTACGCCGGGAAGGGTACGGTGCCCACTCATTCACCCGGAGGGCCCGCAGGCCCCTCTGAAGGGACCGGCGGAGAGAGGACAGCCAGGGTGCAACGGGCCGCACAGATGGCCCGCCCCCCGTCGTCGCTCACGGCGATGGACCAGACCTGCACGGTGCGACCCACCCGCAGTGGGGTGGCGGTCGCGGTGAGGTGGCCGTCCTGTACCGAGCGGAGATGGCTGGCGTTGAGCTCGATCCCCACCACCCGGCGGTCCGGTCCGGCCGCCAACGCGGCACCGAAGCTGGCGGCCGACTCCGCCAGGAGCGCGGACACCCCGCCGTGGAGGATGCCGTAGGGCTGGTGCACCTTCCACGTCACCGGCAGGGAGAGCACTACTCGCTCCGGCCCGGCCTCGACCACCTGCACGTCGAGCAGCTCGTGGATATCGTGCCGACCGGTCGGGAAGAGTCGGTGGTCGCTCGCCCCCGGCGAGGGCGGTGGTGAGTCCGGCGGGGGAGTGGTGGGCACGGCCGGATGTTACCGGCGCGTTGTTAGGGTGGCCGCGTGGCCGATCTGGTCGACCTTCGCAGCGACACCGTCACCCAACCGACCCCCGCCATGCGGCGCGCCATGGCGGAGGCGGTGGTCGGGGACGACGACTACGGGGAGGACCCCACGGTGCGCGCCCTGGAGGAGGCTTTCGCCGCTCGCCTGGGCAAGCCGGCTGCCGTCTTCGTCCCGTCGGGGACCATGGCCAACCAGCTCGCCATCCGTGTCCTGACCACGGCGGGTGCCGCGGTGGTCGCCGGCCGTCGCCAGCACGTCGTCTCGTACGAGCACGGCGCGGCGGCGCGCAACGCCGGGGTGCAGTTCCTCGCCGTGGACGACGCCGACGGCGTCCTCGCCCCGGACGACGTGCGCTGGTTCCGGGCGGCGGCGGCGGACCATCAATCCGCGGTGTCGCTGGTCTGTATCGAGAACACGCACATGGCGGCGTCGGGCGCCCTGTGGTCGCAGGCCCAACTGGCCGCCGTGGCCGCGGCCGCCGGTGACGTGCCCATCCACCTGGACGGCGCCCGGCTCTTCAACGCCGAGGCGGCAACGGGTGTGGGCGCCGCAGAGTGGGCCGCGCCGGTCACCACCGTGATGTGCTGCCTGACCAAGGGCCTGTGCGCGCCGGTCGGCTCGCTGCTGGCCGGACCCGAAGAAGTGATCATCCACGCTCGCCTGGAGCGCAAGCGTCTGGGTGGCGGGATGCGCCAGGCGGGTGTGCTCGCGGCGCCCGGCCTCATCGCCCTGCGCGAGATGGTCGAGCGCCTGCCCGAGGATCACGCCCGGGCGGCGCGCCTGGCCGAGGCCGTGGCGCAGCGCTGGCCGGACTGCGGCCTCGATCCCTCGTCGGTCCGCACCAACATCGTCGTCTTCTCCCACCCCGATCCGGGCGAGCTCCTGGCCTACCTGGGGGGCCAGGGGGTCTTGGCCGGCACCATCGCCCCGCATACCGTGCGACTGGTCACGCACCACGACGTTGACGATCGTGGGGTGGACCGGGCCATCCGCTCCCTGGCCGGCGCGCCGCGATGACCCGAGTGACCCGAGTGACAGTGACCCGAATGACAGGGACCCGAACGACAGGGACCCGAATGACAGGGACCCGAACGACAGCGAAAGGCGAACGATGAAGGTACGGATCGGCATCGGTGCGGGAGGCGACGTGGGCCCCGAGTCCGTGTCCGGGCTGGCGCGCGCCATCTCGGAGAGCGGCTTCGACTCGCTGTGGCTCCCCGAGGTCCTCTCGCGCCCGGGACCGGACCCCCTGGTCGGTCTGGCCTGGGCGTCGGGCGCTTGCCCGGGCCTCAAGATCGGCACCACGATGCTGCTCCCGGGGCGGAATCTGGTGTGGTTGGCCAAGGCGACGGCCACCCTCGACCTGCTCTCGGGTGGACGCTTCCTGCTGACGTTCGTCCCGGGGCTGGCGGTAGGAGGGGAGCGGGCCGCCGTCGGCGTGCCCCCGTCCGAGCGCGGCGCCCTGATGGACGAGGCGCTCCCCGTTCTGCGCCGGCTCTGGGCCGGGGAGACGGTCAGTCACGAAGGCCCGGCAGGTTCGTTCTCCGACGTCGTCGTTTCGCCCCGCCCCGTTCAGGACCCCTTCGATGTCTGGCTCGGCGGCAACGCGCCGGCGGCGCTCGAGCGCTGCGGCCGGCTCGCCGACGGGTGGCTGCCCGCGCTGTGCACACCCGAAGACGCGGCGGAGGGGAAGCAGGTGATCGACGAGGTGGCGGCCGAGCACGGACGCACCATCAGCCCCGAGCACTTCGGGGTGAGCATTACCTATGCGCCGCCCGGCACCGACCTGGGCGGCGAGCCGTTCTCCGCCCTGGCCCGGCGGGCCCGCGGCCGTCCGCTCGACCAGATCGTCCCGATCGGGCTCGACGGGCTCGGCCGCCTGATCGAGGCCTTCGTCGACGTCGGGTTCTCCAAATTCGTCCTTCGGCCGTTGTCCCCACCGGTCGACTGGCGCTCCGAGCTCGAGGCCCTGGCCGCCGGCGTGGGAGGAATGCAGACCTGAGGCCGGCACGCCGAGTCGGTCTGCCGGGGGGAACGCAGCCCCTACGCTCCTTCCAATGGCAGACCGACCGCTCACGCTGATGGCCGTGCACGCGCACCCCGACGACGAAGCCATCTCCACGGGCGGGATCCTGGCCCGCTACGCCGATGAAGGGGTGCGCACCGTGCTGGTCACCTGCACCAACGGCGAACTGGGCGATGCGCCAGGGGAGATAAAGCCCGATGACCCGGCGCACGACCCGGGCGTCGTCGTCCCCCTCCGGCGACGGGAGCTCGAGGCCAGCTGCCGGGCACTCGGGGTCTCCCACCTGGAGCTCTTGGGCTACCACGACTCCGGCATGGAGGGGTGGCCCCAGAACGATGCCCCCGGCTCGTTCTGGCGGGTGCCCGTGGAGGAGGCCGGGCACCGGCTGGCCTCGCTCATGCGCCACTACCGGCCCCAGGTCGTGGTGACCTACGACGAGCACGGCTTCTATGGGCACCCCGACCACATTCAGGCCAACCGGATCACGCACGCCGCCATCGCCGAGTGTGGGATACCCGACAAGCTCTACTACACCGCGCTGCCCCGTTCGGCGTTGCACGGATTCCGCGAGACGATAGCGGCGGCCGGGATCGAGATGCCGACCGAGGCCGAGGAGCCGCCCGACTTCGGCACACCGGATGGGCTCATCACCACCTACGTGGACTGCTCCGCGGTGACCGGTCGGAAGTACGCCTCGCTGTCGGCCCACGCCAGTCAGAGCGAGAACATCTTCTTCCTGCGTATGGGGGAGGAGCTCTTCGGTTCCGTCATGCAGAACGAGGCCTTCATCCGGGTGCAGGACACGACGAACGCGCCCACGCCCGAGGACGACCTCTTCGCCGGCCTGCGGGAGGGCTGAACCGGGCCGTCACCGCGGGCACCGACCAGGTGACGGGCACGGGGAATCTCCGGATCGCCCTGGCCCGTAGTGCATGACATGACATGGCAGAGTGGGTCGTGATCGACAGCGGGTCCACGGATGAGGCTCTGCTGGCGGGCATGGCGGTGGGGGATCAGGCCGCGGCCGTGGTCTTCGTGCGTCGCTACCAGCGCCGGGTCTTCGGTCTGGCCTACTCCATGACGAGCGACGCGTCGGTGGCCGAAGAGGTGGCGCAGGAGGCGCTCATCCGGGTGTGGCGCCACGCGCCGGTCTTCGATCACCGCCGGGGATCGGTCACGTCGTGGGTCCTGACCATCACCCGGAATCTGACCATCGACGCGCTGCGCATGCGGCAGGCCGTGCCGACCGATCCGGACGACTTCACCGCCTCGGCCATGTTGAGCCCGGAGAACAATCCCGAAGATGTGGTCCGCCGGGGCGACGTGCGCGACCTCATGCGGGCCGCCCTGGCGGACCTGCCACCCGAACAGCGGCGGGCGGTCGTCCTGGCGGCGGTGTACGGGCGTACGGCGTCCGAGATCGGCGAGGAGGAGGGCATCCCTCTCGGGACGGCCAAGACGCGCATCCGCACCGGCCTCATCCGGCTCCGCCGAGCGGTCGAGCAGTCGAGGGCAGCCGAGGAGGGACGATGACGGAGGCCCCCCGCTCCCGTCGCTGCGACGACTACCAGCAGGACCTGGCGGAACTGGCCCTGGGCGTCCTGACCGGTCGCCAGCGAGCGGCCACGTTGGCGCACGTCGATTCGTGCGACCACTGTGCGGAGGAGCTCGAGCAGCTGTCGCGCACCGCCGACGCGGTGGTGTACGTCGCCCCGGAGGAGGAACCGCCGGTGGGGTTCGAGGTCAGGCTCTTCAACCGCATGGGGTTGGCCGAGAACGCGTCTGCGCCGCCGGCCCCCCTCCGGCGCGGTCCCGCCCGCTGGAGCTCCTCCCGTGGGCGCTGGGCCTTGGCCGCCGCCGCGGCCGTGGTCGCCCTTGTGGCCGGGTTGAGCATCGGGTGGGTAACCGGGTCCTCGGGGAACCATCCGACCCAGGGGGTTGCCGGCGTGCACTCCTCGCGTGAAGTGGTGGCGACGGCCGACCTGGTCGAGCAGGGAAGGTCGGTGGGCCGCGTGGTTACCTACGGCGGGTCGACGCCGTGGATGGTCGTGACCCTGGCCGACTCGTCGATCGACGGGAGGGTCTCCTGTGCGGTTGTCACCGCCGACGGCGTGGTGCACAAGGTGGGTGCCTTCACCGCATCGGACGGGTACGGCGCCTGGGACGCGCCCCTCCCGATGGCGCCCCGCGACGTGCGCACGGCAGAAGTGGTCTCGTCCAACGGGACGGTGATCGCCACCGCCACGTTGGGGTGAGCTCTAGTACCTGTAGGTGTCGGGCTTGTAGGGCCCGTCCACCGGCACGCCGATGTAGTCGGCCTGGTCCTGGCTGAGCACGGTGAGCTTGACGCCGAGCGCATCGAGGTGCAGACGGGCCACCTTCTCGTCGAGGTGCTTGGGGAGGACGTAGACCTCGTTGGCGTACTGGCCGGTCTGGGTGAACAGCTCCAGCTGGGCCATGGTCTGGTTCGTGAAGGAGTTGGACATCACGAAGCTGGGGTGCCCGGTGGCGTTGCCGAGGTTCAGCAGCCTGCCCTCGGAAAGGATGATGACGGCGTGGCCATCCGGGAAGACCCACTTGTCGACCTGTGGCTTGATGTTGATCCGTTCGATCCCCGGGGTTTTCGCCAGGCCGGCCATGTCGATCTCGTTGTCGAAATGTCCGATGTTGCCCACGATGGCCTGGTGCTTCATGGCGGCCATGTGCCGGGCCGTGATGATGTCCTTGTTCCCCGTCGTCGTGATGATGATGTCGGCCAGGGGAAGGATGTCCTCCAGCGTGGTCACCTGGTGGCCCTCCATCGCCGCCTGCAGGGCGCAGATGGGGTCGATCTCGGTCACCACCACGCGTGCCCCCTGCCCGGCCAGCGACTGGGCGCAGCCCTTGCCCACGTCGCCGTAGCCGCACACCACCGCCACCTTGCCGCCGATGAGCACGTCGGTGGCCCGGTTGATGCCGTCGACCAACGAGTGGCGGCAGCCGTACTTGTTGTCGAACTTCGACTTGGTCACCGAGTCGTTCACGTTGATGGCCGGGAAGAGGAGCTCGCCCCTCTTCTGCATCTCGTACAGGCGGTGGACGCCGGTGGTGGTCTCCTCTGTCACGCCCTTGATGCCGTTGGCGATGGAGGTCCAGCGCTGGGGGTCCTCGGCCAGGCTGCGCCCCAGGAGGGCCAGGACGAAGGTGAATTCCTCGGACTCGGCGGTCGAGGGATCGGGAACGGATCCTGCCTTCTCGAACTCGACCCCCTTGTGGACGAGGAGGGTGGCGTCCCCTCCGTCGTCGAGGATCATGTTCGGCCCGCCCTCGCCCGGCCACAGCAGGGCCTGCTCGGTGCACCACCAGTACTCCTCGAGCGTCTCTCCCTTCCAGGCGAACACCGGGATACCTCGCGGACTGTCGACGGTGCCGTCGGGACCCACGGCCACGGCCGCAGCGGCGTGATCCTGGGTCGAGAAGATGTTGCAGCTGGCCCAGCGCACCCGAGCTCCCAACGCGGTCAACGTCTCAATCAACACAGCGGTCTGGACCGTCATGTGCAACGACCCCGTGATGCGGGCGCCGGCCAGAGGTTGGCTGGCGGCGTACTCCGAACGCATGGCCATCAGGCCGGGCATTTCGTGCTCGGCCAGAACGATCTCCTTGCGGCCGAACTCGGCCTCGGTGAGGTCGGCCACCTTGAAGGGCACCGTGGTGTCATCGGCGGGCATGGCATCTCCTTTTTGGCTCGGATATCTCGTGCGCGGGCGCGTGGCCCCGGTTCGGGCCATACGGCGGAAGCGCATCGCACGTGCTCCGACCTCTGTCGGAGGCCGTTTACCCATCCCACAGGATACGTCCTGGGGGATGGGTCTGGGGGTGCACCCGCCCGAGAGTGCCGTGGAACAGCGCGCCGCCTCTCTCACGCGGGGGCTTGTTAGCGTGGCCGCACATGCAGGGCGGCAGATCTTGCGCATGGACGAAGAGCCTCGAGCGTGCTGCCGTCGCCCTCGCCGCCACGTTCTGCTTCACCGCCGGGACGCCTACCGGCGCCGGGGCGGCAGCATCGACCTCGACCGGCTCGGCCGGGTGGACCGTGTACCACGGAGACCCGGCTGGATCGGGCGTGGCGACACCGGTGACCTCCGTGGACACATCGACGCCGGCGTGGACGTCACCCTCCCTCGACGGGCAGCTCTACGGCGAGCCGCTGGTCTTCTCGGGGGACGTCTACGTCGCCACGGAGAACGACACGGTCTACGCGCTGTCGGCGACGAACGGCGCCGTGATCTGGTCACACCACCTGGCCAGCCCGGTTTCCGCTTCGTCGCTTCCCTGCGGGGACATCACGCCCACCGTGGGGATCACCGGAACTCCGGTGATCGACCCGTCGAGGGACGAGCTCTTCGTGGTGGCCGACGAGCTGGTGGACGGGTCCCCGGCGCACGTGCTCGTCGGGCTCAACGTGGCCTCAGGGGCGATTGAGATGACCCAAGATGTGGATCCGCCAGGTACGGATCCCGCCGACCAGCTGCAGCGCACCGGATTGACGCTCGACGCCGGTCAGGTGGTGTTCGGCGTGGGCGGGAACTTCGGAGACTGTGCCTCGTACCGTGGGCGGGTCGTCGCGGTCAACGAGGCCGGGGGGACACCGACGTTTTTCACGGTGGACGCGGCCGCAGGTGACAGCCAGGGCGCGATCTGGATGGGCGGGGCTGCCCCCGCCGTCGATAGCGACGGGAACATCTGGGTCAGCGCCGGCAACGGCTCGGTGTACTCGGCTAGCGAGCCCTACGACGACAGCGATTCGGCGTTGGAGCTCTCCTCGTCGCTCCGGCTCCTGCAGTACTTCGCCCCGACCACGTGGCCCCAGAACAACGCCAACGACCTCGATATGTCGATAGCGCCCGCCCTCCTCTCCGACGGGCAGGTGGTCCTGGCCGGCAAGTCGCGGATCATCTATCTCCTGAACGGGGCGCACTTGGGCGGGATCGGCGGTCAGGAGACGAGCCTCGTGTCGGGATGCACTGACGACATTGACGGGGGCAGCGCCGTGGTGGGCACCACGGTCTACCTTCCCTGCCTGACCGGGGTCATCGCCGTGCAGGTCACCGCCTCGCCCCCCGCGCTGAGCGTCCTCTGGAGGGCGGACGTCGGGGGCGGTCCCCCGATCGTCGCCGCCGGATTGGTCTGGACCATCGGGCAGGACGGCGTGCTCTACGGGCTCGATCCCACGACCGGGTCCGTCCAGCAGCACGCGTCCATCGGTGTTCTCGCCAACCACTTCCCCACCCCGAGCGTGGCGGACGGCCTCCTGCTGGCGCCTTCGGCGGAGCACGTGGATGCGTTCACGGCAACGGCCGAGAGCAGCGCACCGACGACCACGGGCACCACGGCGAGGTCCCCCGTGACGTCGACCTCGGCGCCGGTTCACGCAGCCAGTCCCACCGCAGCCGGCAAGGGGAGCGGGATCTCCGGCGGCGAGGTGGCCGGGATCGTCATTGGCGCCCTGGCCGTCGCCGGTGGCACGGGCTGGTTCATATGGCGGCGTCGCCGGTCCTCCACCACCTAGACAGCCGTCACGATCGAGCAGGGGTGCGACCGGCGTAGCCCAGCGGGATTCGACCGTTGCAGAGGATCGCCGACGGGTGTACACCTGAATCCAACCATTCGCCGACGCGAAAAAGGGGAGGGGCACCGATGAGCGAGGATCGGGTAGCGATCGTGACCGGCGGCACCCGAGGAATCGGCTTGGCCATCACCGAATCGCTGGCGGCCCAGGGGATGCATGTCGCCGCCGGCTACTCGAGCAATGAAGAGGCGGCAGCTCTGGCCAAGGAGAAGGCAGACGCCGCCGGCTGGTCTGTCTCGACGCACCGGGGCAATGTGGCGATACCCGAGGACTGCTCACGTGTCGTCGGTGACGTCCTCGATTCCTATGGTCACGTTGACTACCTCGTGAACAACGCCGGGGTGACCGTCGATCGTTCGGTCCGCAAGATGACCATCGAGGAGTGGCACGCCGTGCTCCGAGTGAATCTGTCCGGCGGCTTCTACATGGTCAAGGCCGTGCTCGACCACATGATGGACCGTGGATCGGGTCGGATCGTCAACATCACCTCCCTGATCGGCGAGACGGGCAACATCGGCCAGGCGAACTACTCCGCGGCCAAGGCCGGCTTGGTCGGCCTGACCAAGACCCTGGCCCTCGAGTTGGCCCGCAAGGGGATCACCGTAAACTGCGTCTCTCCGGGTTTCACCGAGACCGAAATGACCGCAAAGATCCCCGAGGGGATCCTCGCCGGTGTGATCGAGCGCATCCCGTTGCGGCGCCTGGCCACGACGGCGGAGGTCGCCCACGCGGTGGCCTTCCTGCTCGATGATCGCTCGGGCTACATAACCGGCGTCGTGCTGCCGGTGAACGGCGGGATGGACATGTGAGGGCGATGCCCCAGGTCACAGTCGTGGTGACGGAGAACCGTCGATACGTGGTGATTGAGCGTGAGATGCTGTCGGCTGAGGGCCACGGCTAACACGCCCATCTGTTAGCCCCCGTAGCTCAGGGGATAGAGCATCGGTTTCCTAAACCGTGTGCGCAAGTTCGAATCTTGCCGGGGGCGCTCGAGGAAAGTCCAGGTAGATGGCATTACAGGGGCACTTCATAGGACGACAAAGAAACATCACGGGAATATCCTGGGAATCCCTGATAATTTGAGTCCCGGTGAGGGGTCATCTGGAAGAGCGGGGCAAGAACGTCTGGCGGGCAAAGGTGTACGCCGGTCGGCAGAGCGATGGTCGGCGTGTCTACCTGACCCGTACCATCCACGGAACGAAGCGGTTCGCCGAGGACAGGCTTGCCGAACTGCTGCTCGAGGCAGGACGGAGCGATCAGGTCACCACTGACGGGACGCTGACCGAGCTTGTCAACAAGTGGCGGCCGATTGCCGAGCTGAACCTCTCGCCGACAACCTGGCATGAGTACGACCGTCTCCTCGAGAAACGCATCCTGCCACGCTTCGGCCAGACCAAGGTAAGAGCCATCCGAGCGGCCGACATCGACGCCTTCTATGCAGAGCTCCAGCGCGGGGGCCGGACGAATGGACGCCCGCTTGGATCCCAGAGTATTCGGCACATCCACGGTCTATTTCGCCTGCTGATGAACCAAGCGGTCCGCTGGGGATGGATTGCCACCAGTCCTGTTACGAGGGCAAGTCCACCCCGGGTGCCTCGGCATGAGTTGACGATTCCCCCGCCCGAAGATGTCGGAAAGATCATTGCAAAGGCAGAGGAGAGGGACAGTGATCTCGCCTGTTTCCTGCGCCTTGCCGTGATCACCGGCGCTCGCCGTGGCGAGGTATGCGCGCTCCGCTGGACTGACGTCGATATGAAGACTTCCACCGTCGGCATCTCCCGCTCCGTGGTCGGTGAGCGCGTCAGCGATCTGGTCGAGAAGGGAACCAAGACCCACGCCAGCCGTCGAATCTCACTGGACACCGCAACGCTCGAGAGCCTCAAAACTCAACGTCAACGCTCCGAGGAGCGTGCCCGAGCCTCGGGCACAAAGTTGCCGGACAAGGCCTTTGTATTTTCTGATTCTCCGGATGGCGGCACGCCGTGGCGCCCGAATCGCGTAACCCATGCCTTCATGCGTGTCTGCGATGACATTGGAATCTCGGGTGTCCGGTTACACGATCTGCGACACTTTGCAGCAACCCGGCTGCTCGCCGCAGGCGTGCCCGTCAATACGGTGGCCGGTCGTCTCGGCCATGCCAATGCATCCACAACACTCAACGTTTACGCCCACTTCCTCGAATCCTCCGACGAGTCTGCTGCCCAGGTCCTCGGATCCCTACTCGATGGACCGAAGCGAAAGACGCGCACTACGAAAAGTCGGCCCAGGACCTCAAGAAAATAGATGCGAGTCTGATTGACTACGCAGTGTGGCGGTGACCATGATCGGCTGATCCGCATTTGGTGTCGTCAACGGCTACTCGGTGAGTGTATTGCGCAGCATCCGGTCTCGGAGGGCCATCGGGTTCGCCCACAACGTCTTGTTCGTCCGCCCCAGTGCCCCGGAGCTGGCGTCCGAATCCATCGGGTGAAGTGCCGTCTCCCCCGTGGAACTCATTTGATTGCCAAATCTGATTGCCAAAAGAACGCGGGCTACTTCACCCGTCGTCGCCCCGTCAAGAACTACCGCGTGATGACGGCTTCCACCAACCTTGGTCCCGATTCGGACAGTGCGTCCGACAGCATTTTGTAAAAGTCGGCGGCAGTCTCTGCCCTGACCGCGGGCACCCCCATTCCGGTCGCCAAGCTGACGAAGTCGAGCTCGGGGTTGTGCAGGTCGAGCATCGAATGGGCCCTCGGGCCGCCGGCGGAGGCACCGACGCGCCGAAGCTCCATGTTAAGGATGGCGTAGCTGCGATTGGATAGGACCACCACCGTGACGTCGAGCCCCTCACGGGCCATGGTCCACAGCGCCTGAGCGGTGTACATCGCCGAGCCGTCCGCTTCGAGGGCCACGACCTTGCGGTCGGGGCAGGCCACGGCCGCCCCGGTCGCGAGCGGCAGGCCGATGCCAATGGAGCCCCCGGTCAGGGTCAGCCAATCGTGCGGCGGCGCTCCCGCGGTCGCGCCGGCTATGAACAAGCCGGAAGTGTTCGACTCGTCGGCGACGACGGCGCCCTCGGGCAGCAACGCTCCGATCGCCCGGCCCAACGAGTCGGTTGTGAGAGGACCGGAGTCGGGGGGGTCAGGCCGCTCGGCCACCGAGCTCGCCCCACATGCATCCCGATCTAGTCCGAGCTCGGCCGCCAGCGCTTCGAGAGCGGCGAGTACGTCGTCGCCGGCGCCGGCGAGCGTGTGGACCCAGCAACCATCGGGGACCAGGTCGCTCGGCTTGTCCGGGTAGGCGAAGAAGGCGACAGGCGACTTCGCCCCCACCAGCATCAAGTGGGCGACGCCGTCGAGCTGGGCCACGGCCATCTCGCCGAAATAGGCGAGCCGTTCCGGCTCGACCCGCCCGGCGCCCCGCTCAAGCCTGGCCGGGAAAGTCTCCGACAGCAGCTTGGCGCCGGTGGCCGCCGAGATGGCGCCGGCCAGGGTCAGCGCGTCGGCTCGACAGGCGCGCCCCCCGACGAGCAGGGCGACCGGTTGCCCGGTGCGGAAGGCCGCCACCGCCCCGGCGATGGCGTCGGCGTCGGGCTCGTGAAACGACGCGTCCGCAGCCGCCGCGATCGGCTCGGCCCCTTCGGTCCACGACACGTCGGCGGGCAGGATCAAGGTGGCGACCTGACCGGGGGGGCCTACCGCCGCGGCTATCGCGGCGGCCGCATCGGCAGGCAGTTCCGACGTCTTCATGGACCGCCGGATCCATCCCGACACGTTCGACGCGAGCGCGTCGATGTCCGACTCGAGCGGGGCGTCGAACTGCTTGTGATAGGTGGCGTGGTCGCCGACGACGCACACGACCGGCGAGTGGGCCCGGCGGGCGTTGTGGAGGTTGGCGATCCCGTTGCCGAGACCGGGGCCGAGGTGCACGAGGACGGCGGCGGGACGCTCAGCCATGCGGGCGTAGCCGTCGGCGGCTCCAGTGGCCACTCCCTCGAATAGGGCCAGCACGCCCCTCATTTCGGGCACGTCGTCGAGGGCCGCGACGAAGTGCATCTCTGAAGTGCCGGGGTTCATGAAGCAGGTGTCGACGCCGCCTGCGACGAGGGTGCGGAGGAGGGCGTTGGCGCCGTTCATCGTCCGCTCACTCGAATATCGCTCCCGGGTTGAGGATGTCGTTCGGGTCGAACGCGGTCTTGATCCGCCGCCACAAGGCCAGTTTGGCGGGGTCTTCTATCGCGGCCAAGTACTTCTTTTTACCGAGGCCGATCCCATGCTCACCCGAAATGGCACCACCTCTGTCAGCTCCTGCCCTGAGTATCCCCTCGATCACCTCGGCACGTTTCACCGGGTCGGGTTGGAGCACGGACAGATGGACGTTGCCGTCGCCGGCGTGGCCGCAGCCCGACACCCATGAACCCGTTTTCGCGGCGAGCTCGGCCACCTCGTCCATGAACGGTGAGATGTCGGCGCGGGGGACGACCACGTCCAGGATGTCGTCGGCGCCGACCGCCTTCGCCACCCAGAACGCCCGCTCCCGCGCCGCGATCAGCTGCGCCCCGGCCTGCGGCGGCAGCACGTACACGTCCAGCGCCTCCAGGTCCCCGAGCAGGTTGGCCACCAACTCCGTGTCCTCGGCCAGCCGGTCCTCCCGGGTGTTCTCGAGGACGACAACCAGGTAGGCGAACGTATGGCCCTTGATCGCGGCCGGGACACCCAACTCGAGATCGCCGGCCTTGGCCAGCGCCGCCATCGTGCCCCGGTCGATGTACTCGACCATGAGCGGGCCGACCCCCGTACGGATCAACTTGGGCACCGCGCTCATGCACGCCGGCAGGGAGGCGAAGGGGGCAAGGACGGTGGCCGCGTGGCTGGGGCGTGGGTACAGGCGGAGGATGGCCTCGGTCACCAGCGCGAGCGTTCCCTCCGACCCCACGATCAGCTGCGTCAGGTCGTAGCCGGCGGTTGACTTCACGAACTTGCCTCCGGTGCGGATCGACTCGCCGGTGCCGAGCACAGCCTGCAGGCCGAGGACTTGATGGCGGGTGACGCCGTACTTGACCGCCCGCATGCCGCCGGCGTTGGTCGCGACGTTGCCGCCGAGCGATGCGCTCGACTCGCCGGGGAACACTGGGTAGACCAGGCCGCGGGTGGCCGTCGCCTCGTCGAGCTGTCGGAGGGTGACACCGGGCTGGACGACGGCGACGTGGTTGTCGGTGTCGATCTCTCGAATGGTGTTCATCCGCTCGAAGGAGACGACGATCCCGTCCCCGCGAGGGATGCAGGCGCCGGCCAGTCCCGTACCACTGCCACGGGCGGTGAGCGGGGTGCCGGTCTGGTTAGCCAGCTCGACGATCCGCCTGGTCTGCTCGGCGTCGGCCGGGAACACGACCGCCAGGGGCCTGACCGGCTCCAGGCCGAGCGCCTCGTCGTGGAAGTAGTCGTCCTTGGCGTCTTCGCCGGCGAGGACGTGGCCGGCGCCGGCGACGGCTTCGAGGTCGCGCAGGAGGCCGGCTTCGGCGGTGGCACTCATAGTCCGCTTCAGCTTTTCACAGCTTGTCGCATGCTCGCCCGGGACGATCGAGTGCTGGCTACTGCCATCATTGGCTGGCGGCTGGCGGCTGGCGGCTGGCGGCTGGCGGCGGGCCACCGGGACCGCCCGGTGAAACCGGGAGCCGCAAACCCCGTCCTCACGGCGCTTGCAGGCGGCCCCACCGACGACAGTGGATTCATGCGGGCAAAGGCTTGATCGGGGCCGCTGCCTCTCGCCTTCTCGGAGCGTGCGGCTTCGAGCCCGAACCCGAACTCACGCCACTGTACCGAGGTGGTCCAGGCGCGTCGCTGCTTCAGGTGTGGGGAGGCCTAACGGGTCTCGGTGCAGCGGGACTGGGCAGCTCGGGTAGGGCGCCCAGCACGGTGATCTCCTCGCCCAGACGGGCGCCCTGAAGAAGCTCGAGGTGGTCGCCGCTCCAGAACCGGCCGGCGTCGTACCAGTTGGCCGGCCGGTTGTCGGCGAGAAGGCCCATGGCCTGATAGGTGCCGGCGACAACCTCGGCGCAGTAGCTGGCCTCGAGGTCTGCCGGGCGGCGAATCCGACCTTGAGCCCAACGGTTCACGAGGGCGAGCGTGGCCGGGAACGGAGTGCCGTCCTTACGGGCGATCTCCGTCAGGAGAGCGTCCTCCATCTCCGGGGTCACCTCGGCGTGCAGTTGGCGGAGCCAGGCGCTCTGGTGATAGCGCTCCATCCAGGTGGTCGCCGCCCCCCGCAGGTCGTGCAGCTGCACGCCCCGGTGGTAGGTGCCGCTCCACACGTCGAGCAGCGAGTGGCCCAGTTCGGCATGCCACATCAGCGGCGGGAGGTCCTCGAGTACCACCGCCATGCCCACATGGTTGACGGGACTGTTTGTGAAGACTCGGATGGCGCGGTCGGCGGCGCCCGGGCCCCGGAAAAGCCACAGGTCCCCGGTGCGCGTCAGTTCGACAGCGTCATTTAGGCTGAGCGGCTCAGCCACGGCGCACGAGCTGGAACGACTTTCCGGCCAGGTGCCGCACGCGCGTGAAGTGCTCTGGAGGCGCGGCCGGGAGGCTCGGAACCGGAGCGGCCTCCGCGATCGTTGCGACCCGCTGGTGCAGTCGGGTCCGCACGTCGTCGGGTGTGTACGCCCGGCGTCGCCGTTCCGATCGGACGACGGCCACGCCGGTGGCGGCCACACCGGCCAGGCCGGCGAGCCCGACGATCTTCCAGAGGGAGTGTTTCCTCATCGTTCCGTCATCCTAAAGAAATGTCTCACGAGTGGACTCAGCAGAAGTGCTGCTCGATCCCTCGGTTGGCAGGGCATTAGTTCCAATCGATCTGGACAATCGAATCGGCACCATGAAGGTGCCTCCAAGCGCTCCTCGTGGCCCGCGATTTTGGTCCGAATCGTGCAGTGAGCTGAAGTTCACGCAAGGTCGGACTGCCGAGTTGCACCCAGAGCTTCACGTACTTGGAGAGGAGTTCCTCAGCTCGTCCCTCACCCCAGGTTTCGATGCGGCCTGGTTGGCCGGGAGCTCTCGTGATCGCAGTGACGTTAGCAGCGCGCGGACCGACCAGAGCAACCCCGTAGCGGGTGCCAAACGTGCAACGCACCAGATTAGGGATGCCGCTCAACTGGAGGAATGTGACGAGCCCGAGGGCGGGTTCAGTGGGCAGCGTGCGCAGGCGCCGGTGCTCCCCAAGGAGGAGGGTCAAGAGTCGCCGGCCTGCGCCGGCGGAGAGCCGGGAAAGCGCTTCTCCGTCCAGCGAAAGGAATTCCCTCGAGCTGCTCTTGGTCCGGATCATTGCTCGGAGAGTCGGATCAAGGTCTGCCGGCGAATCAGCTCCGGCGCCGTCACGGAGGACCATGAACGATCCCGAGAGGATCGCGACCGAGCTGAGCAGGTCTCCGTCCCGTCGGAATGTGGCGACAACCTGGGGTAATACAGCGTTGGTCAGCCGTAGAGGCAACTGCACCAACCCATCCTCAAGAAGCTGATCGCGCCACGCCCGAGGTACGCGATCGGAGGCAGCCGTCACGATGATCCGGTCATAGGGCGCTCCTGAGGGCCATCCTTCTCGGCCGTCTCCTACGACGACTCGACAGGAATAGCCGCCCGCTGCCAAGGCACGTTTCGCCCGCCGAACAAAGGAGCCCTCTATATCGAGGGAGATCACCCGACCCCGAGGTCCCGCCAGGCCTTTGAGAAGGGCGGCGTTGTAGCCCGTGCCGACCCCTATCTCCAAGACGCGCTGGCCGGAATGGACGTCGAGATCCTCCAGCATGAGAGCCATGATCACCGGAGCCGACGAGGAGCTGATCGGAGTACCCCGACTGTCGGTCGCCGTGGCAAGCGCCACCTCGGGTCGATAGATGGCAGCCAATCCATCGCGGGCGGAAACAACATGGGGATGCTGGCCTCCTGACGGGCCGACCCCACCAGGGAGCCGTCCACATACAACATGGTGTCACCACCCTTGGCGAGACCTCCTCCGTCGTAGCTGAACTCCACACGTATCTGATGGGTGCCAGCTGGGATGGGGTCGGTGGCGCTGGCCTTGACCATGGCCATGGCCATGGCCATGGCCATGGCCCAACAAGTTGTAGCAGTGAGTGGGTACGCCGTCGAGCAGGTAGAGGGACCAGCCACCGAAGGCTCCACCTTGGGCCACGATTACCCCGCTTCCGCGTTGGTCGGGCACGTCCACCTCCGCAGTGACAGAGTAGGACTTGTTCTTCAGGTTCAAG
>Ga0302181_10000634_pt1 | contig 27859 bp, 21 predicted proteins | sample I_Palsa_E3_3_FD_198786 | JGI IMG/M metagenome (GOLD analysis project Ga0302181, IMG submission 198786) | Peat permafrost microbial communities from Stordalen Mire near Abisko, Sweden - I_Palsa_E3_3 | ecosystem: Environmental > Terrestrial > Soil > Palsa > Peat permafrost | place: Sweden...
CCGCAACCACCGGCAAGCCGCAACCACCGGCAAGCCGCAACCACCGGCAAGCCGCAACCACCGGCAAGCGCTGCCGTCGCCCGGGGGAATAGGCAAGGCCCCCGCATGTATGAGATGCGGGGGCCTTGCCCGGTCTTTGGCCGCTGGCCTGCCGGTTGCCCGGCTGGCTGGCGGCTTACTCGACCGGCTGCTGGTACCGGACTCCCGCCCGAAGCGCCGGTTTCCCGGTTCTTCCTGCGTTCCGGGGTTGCCCCCGGATTGGTGCCCGTCTCCGGCAGTGACGTATTTCTACCCCCCCGGCCGCGTGCGGCACAAGGGTTCCCGGGCAGTGATTTCAGGATTCTTTAGCTGTCCACAACCTATCCACAGGGACGGCGCCGTTGTCCCCCGGAAGCTGGCGCTTTTCCACCGCACCGTCCACAGCATTCGCGGGCGCCCGCAGGACCTGTCGGCCGGGCCGGCCTGCCGGTTCAGAATCCGGGCGTGAACAGGCAGACTGGACTGCATGGGAGAACTTCACGAGCGGCACCGCCGCGTCATGCCGAACTGGGTAGGGCTCTACTACCAGGAGCCGCTGGAGATCGTCAGCGGCAAGGGCAGCCGGGTCACCGACGCATCCGGGCGCAGCTACCTCGACTTCTTCGGCGGCATCCTGACCAACATGCTCGGCTACGACGTTCCGGAGGTGCGCGAGGCCGTCGAGCGCCAGCTCGCTACCGGCATCGTGCACACCTCGACGCTGTACCTGATCCGGCAGCAGGTCGAGCTGGCGGAAAAGATCGCGCGGCTGTCCGGGATCGAGAACGCGAAGGTGTTCTTCACGAACTCTGGCACCGAGGCGAACGAGACCGCGCTGCTGCTGGCCACCGCGGCCCGGCGGTCAAGCCAGGTCCTCGCGCTGCGCAACAGCTACCACGGCCGGTCGTTCGGGGCCGCCGCGATCACCGGCAACGGCGGGTGGAAAAGCTCCCAGCTGACCCCGTTCGGCGTGCATTACCTGCATGGCACGGACCGGCACCTGCCCGCCTTCGCTGGCCTGTCCGATGCCGACTACATCAGCGCCTGCGTTGCCGACCTGCGGCACGTGCTGGCCACGGCCACGGCGGGGGACGTGGCCTGCCTGATCGCCGAGCCGCTGCAGGGCGTCGGCGGCTTCGCGATCCCGCCGGACGGCCTGTTCGCCGCCTACCAGGAAGTCTTCGATGAGCGGGGCATCCTGTTCATCTCCGATGAGGTGCAGACCGCCTGGGGCCGCACCGGCGAGCACTTCTGGGGCATCGGCGCGCACGGCATCACGCCGGACATGATGACGTTCGCCAAGGGCCTGGGCAACGGCTTCGCGATCGGCGGGGTGGTGGCCCGGGGCGAGCTGATGGACGGCCTGGCCGGCAACGGCATCTCCACGTTCGGCGGCAACCCGCTGTCGGTCACCGCGGCCAACGCGACCCTGGACTACGTGCTCTCCCATGACTTGCAGCGCAACGCCGCCACGGTCGGCAGCATGGTCATCGAAGGGCTGCGGGAGGCCGCCGCGCCGCTGGCGGTGGCCGGCGAGGTGCGGGGCAAGGGCCTGATGTTGGCCGTTGACCTGGTCGACCCGGTCACCGGCCAGCCCAGCCCTGCGCTGGCCGGCCGGATGCTGGAGGAGACCCGCGAGCGCGGCCTGCTGATCGGCAAGGGCGGCCTGTACGGGCACGCGCTGCGGATGGCGCCGCCGCTGACGCTGACCGAGGCCGACGCCAAGGAGGGCCTCGGCCTGCTGGTTGACGCGCTGCACGCGGTCAACGACGCGGCTGCCCGATGATCGCCCAGCGGGAGACAGCGCGGGCACAGCAGGCGGAGCGGCAGGCCGCCTGGATGCGGCGGAGGGGAGCATCGGCATGAGGCACGCGACGCACTGGATCGGCGGCAAGCCGTGGACCGGGGCGGCGGCCGCCCGCCGCGGTGACGTCTACAACCCGGCGACCGGGCAGGTCAGCGGCACCGTGGACTTCGCCTCGGCCGCCGAAGTCGATGCCGCGGTGACGGCCGCGGCCGCCGCGTTCCCGGGCTGGCGGGAGACGTCGCTGGTCAAGAGGTCCGGGGTGCTCTTCGCGTTCCGCGAGCTCATCCGCGCCCGCACCGGCGACCTGGCCGCGCTGATCAGCGCCGAGCACGGCAAGGTCGAGTCCGACGCCGCGGGCGAGGTCGCCCGCGGCCTGGAGGTGGTGGAGTTCGCCTGCGGCATGCCCCACCTGCTCAAGGGCGGCTTCTCCGAAAACGTGTCCACGGGCGTCGACGCGTACTCGATCCGCCAGCCGCTGGGCGTCGTCGCGGGCATTACCCCGTTCAACTTCCCTGCCATGGTGCCGATGTGGATGTTTCCCATCGCGCTGGCCTGCGGCAACACCTTCGTGCTGAAGCCGTCGGAGAAGGACCCCTCGGCGGCGCTGCTGCTCGCCGAGCTGCTGGCCGAGGCGGGGCTGCCGGACGGCGCGTTCAACGTGGTGCACGGCGGCAAGGAAGCGGTGGACGCGCTGCTGGCGCACCCGCGGGTGCGCGCGGTGAGCTTCGTCGGCTCCACGCCGGTAGCCCGCTACGTCTGGGAGACCGGCGCGGCGGCGGGCAAGCGGGTGCAGGCGCTCGGTGGCGCGAAGAACCACATGGTGGTGCTGCCCGACGCTGACCTGGACCTGGCGGCCGACGCGGCGGTGTCGGCCGGGTTCGGCTCGGCCGGGGAGCGCTGCATGGCGATCTCGGTGCTGGTCGCCGTGGACCCGGTCGGCGACGAGCTGGTCGCCAAGATCGCGGACCGGATCGCCCGGCTGCGGGTCGGGCCCGGCAGCGACGAGCGGTCCGAGATGGGCCCGCTGGTGACCGCCGCGCACCGGGACAAGGTCGCCTCCTACCTGGACTCCGGCGCCAGCCAGGGCGCCGTGCTGGCCGTCGACGGCCGTGAGCACCCGGTGACCGGCGGCGCGGCGGCCGGGTTCTGGCTCGGGCCGAGCGTGCTTGATCACGTCACGCCGGGGATGAGCTGCTACGCCGACGAGATCTTCGGCCCGGTGCTGTCGGTGGTCCGCGCGGCCAGCTACGACGACGCGCTGGGCGTGGTCAACGCCAGCCCGTACGGCAACGGCACCGCGATCTTCACCAGTGACGGGGGAGCGGCCCGCCGGTTCACCCATGAGGTCGAGGTCGGCATGGTCGGCATCAACGTGCCGATCCCGGTGCCGATGGCGTTCTACTCCTTCGGCGGGTGGAAGGCCTCGCTGTTCGGCGATACCCACGTGCACGGCACCGAGGGCGTGCACTTCTACACCCGGGGCAAGGCCGTCACGTCGCGCTGGCCGGACCCCAGCCACGGCGGCGTTAACCTCGGTTTCCCGGTCAACGGCTAGCCGGCGGGTGACCGGGCTGGCCGGCTTGCGGCGTGAGCCAGTGCGTGACGGTGACCGGGTGGCCCGGGTCGGTCATGCCGCGGATCTTCTCGAGCCGTTCCTGGTCGCGGCCGCTGACGCGTTCGTGCTGGCGGAGGTGCTCGTCCCAGGAGGCGACCACGAACTGCTCGACGATCCTGCCCGGATCGCCAGCGTCCTGCCAGACGCGCCAGGCGCTGGCCCCGGTGCGGCGCCGGCTGAACCTGGCGTCCTGGAGCGCGGCGATCAGCTCGCCGCCGAGTCCTGCGCGGGGCCGGTATTCGACGCTCACCATGACCGGCCCGGCTGGGGAGCCGCCTGCCGCCAGGTGCGGCGCCGGCCAGTCACCGGCGGGCAGAAGCTCCGCCGGCGGGATCGCCTGGAACCGGTACCGAAGCCCGGCGAGCGGGCCGAGCGCCAGCCCCGCGGCGGCGGCCAGCAGGGTGGGCGACAGTCCCAGGTGCTCCGCGGTGATGCCCATCACGGCGCTGCCGACGGCGTTGCCGCCCTGGAAGACGATCAGGTAGAACGACATCCCGCGTGCCTTGACCCATCCGGGCAGCGTCAGCTGGTAGAGCGAGTTCAGGGTCGACAGCGCCAGGATCCACCCCAGGCCGCCGACCGCGAGGGCGACGGCGGCAACCGCCGCGACGTGCACATAGCCGAGGACCAGCGCGACGCCCGCTAGAGCGAGCGAGGCTGCTGTGAGCTGAGTGCCGGGCGTGAACCGGGCGCGCAGCCGCGGCAGGACGGCGGCGCCGGCGACGGCGCCGACCCCGACGCAGCCCAGCAGCAGGCCGTAGCCCCCCGAGCCGAGATGCAGCTGCGAGCGCGCGATCAGTGGCAGCAGCGCCCAGATCGAGCTGACGAAGAAAATGAACAGCGCGGCCCGCAGCAAGATGACGCGGAGCGCAGGGCTTGCCGCAACATACCGGCCGCCGGCCCGGATCGCCTCGCCGACGTGCTCACGCGGCAGCACCTGAACCGGCCGTGTACCTCGCCACCAGGCGATAACGCCGATCACCGCCACGAACGTCGCCGCGTTGACCAGGAACACCGTGCCTGCGCTCGTCGCAGCGAGCAGGACCCCGCCGATCGCCGGGCCGACCGCACGGGCGAGGTTCTGGTTCACCGCTCCCAGGGAGATCGCCTGCGCGCGCTCAGCCGGCGGGACAAGCTCGGGCTGGAGCGTCTGCCAGGTCGGCGAGGTGAGGGCCTGGCCGGTGCCCACAGCGAAGATCAGCGCCAGCAGCAGCCAGGGCGTGATCAGCCCCGCGAGCGCCAGCACGCCGAGCGCCGTCGCCGCGACCAGCATGAAGCCCTGCGCGATGAGCAGGAACCGCCGGCGGTCGACCAGGTCGCCGATCGCCCCGGCCGCCACCGCGAACAGGACCACCGGCAGGCTCGCCGCCGTCTGGACCAGAGCGATGTAAGTCGCGGAACCCGTGAGGGTCAGCATCAGCCACTGCGCGCCGACGGTCTGCATCCAGCTGCCGATGTTGCTGACGAACTGCGCATTCCACATCGCGGCGAACCAGCGATGACGAAACGGCGCCCACGCCGACCCGGCAGCAGCCGGAGACCCGCTGGTCCCGGGAGACCCACCGGTCACTGGAGACCCACGGCGGCCGTAATATCAGGCGGCATATCCCTCTCATCCCGGTCCAGAGTGAGACTGCCTTTCTATCTGATGGGAACTGAGTCCGCATGCTTGCGGCTCCGAGTCCCGGCGTTGGTGCAGGTACGCGCATCGGTCATATGGCCTGCCACGAGGATCGGTGTCACGGTGCTCCGCGATCGCCCGGCCGGCGCCCCGGAGCGCCGGCCTCTTCGCTGCGCAAAGAGGGAGAGGCCGGCTGCTGTCATGCCTAGCCGACGCGGTGGCTTGCTCAGCAAGCTGCACGCCGCCTTCGGCTATCTCAGCGTGGCCGGAGCGGGGGGCTGCCGCTCAGCGCGGAGGCCAGCGGGCAACGGGACGTGACGCCGCAGCAGAATGGTTGTCATGTCACGTCGCCAGCATGGTAGTAGCGGGCCGGCCGTCAGCCAGGACACCGGTTCAGGCGTGGTGGAGCTGACCGGTGATCCTGGCCGGCCCGGTGCCTGGACGCTGCTGGTGAACGGTGTCCCGCAGTCCCATGTTGACCTTGATGATCCGCAGTACCTGGAGTTCGAGTACATGCGGCGGATCGGGCATCTGGTCGACCTGACCGCGCCGGCCGGGGAGCCGCTGCGCGTCCTGCACCTGGGGGGCGGGGGCCTGACCCTGGCGCGGTATGTCGCGGCGACCCGGCCCGGGTCCTGCCAGCTGGCGGTGGAGTCAGACGCCGCGCTGGCGGACCTCGTCCGGCGGCGGCTGCCGCTTGGCCAGCGCGGGCGCCGCGCAGGCGGGGGCCGGGCGGGCCGGGTGCGCGTCCGGATCGCAGATGCCCGCGCCGTGCTGGGGGAAGTCCCGGCCGGGTCCTTTGACATGGTGGTTGCGGACCTGTTCACCGGGGACCGTACCGCTGCGCACCTGACGTCGGCAGAGTTCACGGTGGCGGTGGCCCGTGCGCTGGCTCCATCGGGCATCTACGCCGCTAACGTGGGCGACGGCCCTCCGCTTGCGCACTCGCGCGCCCGGGTGGCGACGGTGCGCTCGGTCTTCCCGCACGCCTGCCTGATCGCTGATACGGCGGTGCTGCGGGGCCGCAGGTTCGGCAACCTGGTGGTGGCCGCTGCCCGTCAAGCGCTGCCCGTTGCCGGGCTGGCCCGGCGGACGGCAGGTGACCCGTTTCCCGGCCGGCTAATCCATGGCGGCGAGCTTGACAGGTTCGCCGCCGGAGCGAAACCGATCACCGATGCCGGGGCGGGACCCTCTCCCGCCCCTCCGGCAGGCATCTTCGCGCTCAGGCCGCCGCCGGACCGTGCAGGATGACTGGGCAGATGGGTATGCGGGTCGCCCGGCTGCACGGTGTGGCTGACTTGCGGCTTTCCGATGAGCCGGTGCCCGTGCCCGGGCCCGGGATGAGCCTGGTCAAGGTGACTGCGGTCGGGATCTGCGGCTCGGACCTGCACTGGTGGGCTGAGGCCGGGATCGGGGACGCGGTGCTGGACCGTCCGCTGGTACCCGGGCACGAGGCTGCCGGGGTCATTGACGGCGGCCCGAGACGCGGCGAGCGAGTGGCCATCGACCCGGCGATCACCTGCGGCACCTGCCGGTCCTGCCGGAGCGGTTACCGGAACCTGTGCACGCGCATCCGGTTCGCCGGGCACGGCTCGCAGGACGGCGCGATGCGCGAGTACCTCGCCTGGCCGTCGGAACTGCTGCACCGGCTGCCGGACGCGCTCACCGACGCCGACGGCGCGATGCTCGAGCCGCTGGGGGTCGCCATTCACGCGGCTGACCTGGGTCACCTGCGGCTCGGCGGGTCCGCCGTGGTGGCCGGGTGCGGGCCGATCGGGCTGCTGCTTATCCAGGTGCTGCGGGCCGCGGGCGCGGCCTGGGTGGGCGCCTTTGACCCGCTGCCGTACCGGCGGGAGGCGGCCGGCCGGCTAGGCGCCGACCTGGCCGCCGACCCGGCCGGGGCCGGGGTTTCCGCTGATCTGCGGGAGCTGACCGGCGACGGCGTCGACGTTGCTTTCGAGATGGCCGGCACCGACGGCGGCGTGCAGCTCGCGATGGCGGCCGCCCGGCCCGGCGGCCGGGTGGTTCTTGGCGGCATACCCGGCGACGACCAGACCAGGTTCCAGGCCTCCCTAGCCCGGCGGAAGGGGCTGACCATCGCGATGGTCCGCCGCATGAACGAGACCTACCCGCGGGCGATCAGCCTCGCCGCAGCCGGCAAGATTGACCTGCGTTCCGTGGTGAGCCACCGGTTTCCGCTGGCGCAGGCGCAAGATGCCTTCGGCGCGGCCGCGACGCGGAACGGCCTCAAGATCATCGTCGAGTCCGGTAGCTGACCGCGGGAATGCAGCCGGGCACGCACGGGCGGAACGGCAGGTTGCGTACAACGTCATCGTGCCGCGCTAATTCGCGCTTCGGGGGTATGGCGCAGGCACCGTGCGAGAGGGACAATCGCGTGGGGATCGGCCGCAAGGGCGCGGCCGGTTCCGACGATGAGGTGAACGTGATGGCAATGCCCACAATGACGTGGACGAGACTGACTCGCCGGCTGGGGCGTGACCGCAACCCGCTGCGCCGGCGCTCGGACCTGATCGAGGGGTGGCTGCTGCCGGCCGCGATCGCCGCGTTCCTGGCCGCGGGCCCGTTCGTCGCAGGCGCCGCCGGCCTGTGGGTGCGCGCGGACAATATGGCTGCAAGGGGCGCTCAGCTGTCGTGGCACCGGGTTTCCGCGACCCTGCTTCAGGCCGCGCCCGGGCCGGAGATGTCTGACAACGGCGCCAACACCTGGGTGGTCTGGACGCCGGCGCGCTGGAACGCGGACGGGCGGCCGCGGGTCGCCAGCGTCCCGGTTCCGGCGGGCACCTGGGCGGGCAGCACGGTTCCGGTGTGGCTTGATCGCGCGGGGAACGTGCGGCTCCCCCCGCTGACGGCGGCCCAGGCCAGCAACCGCGTCCTCGTCGCGGCGCTGACCGCTCTCGCCGGCCTCGCGGTACTTCTGGCAGGCATGGCGCTGCTCGCCCGGTGGGTGCTGGATCGGCGGAGGCTCGCGGCCTGGGAGGCCGCCTGGCTATCGGTGGGCCCGAGTTGGAGCCATCAGGGATAGCCCGCGCGGCCTGCTGGTCACTGCGGCAGGTAGAGATGCAGCCCGGCGGGCATGTGCTCGGTGACGGCGATCTTGCCGCGGAAGACGCCGTTGATGTAGGCGGCGACGTCGCCCGGATAGGCGTTACCGGGACTGTGCTCGGCGGTGAGGCGCAGGATGGCGGACGGCTGCGTCTTGTGCTCATCGGCGAGCCCGGCGAGGGAATGCTTGCCTGCGGTGGTGTGCTCGATCATCTTGGCTCCTGTCCAGGGGTCTTCAGGCGCGCCGAGCGCGGCCCGTGCCGTCAGGCTCGGATGGCTGGCCGCATCCGGGCCATGGCCGATAGTCGCGTACAGGCAGCGCCGCCGTCTCGTAAACGGCACGCCGTGCGTCCCAAGACCTCGTAAATTCACCTGGCGTGCCCATGATTTCGGCATCGTGCGGACGGATCGTGCTGAGCCGCCATCACCGGGCGCTCAGCCGGCGCTGGCGCTGAACACCGGGAGGTAGCCGTCGGCCTGGCCCGCCGCGGTCGGGTGGTAGGACTCGGACAGGTCGAAGACGTTGACCGAGTGCAGCCAGCTGGCTGAGTCGCAGATCTCGTTGGCGGCGAACGCGGACCTGACGTCGGCGAACACATCGCCGTGCCGGCCAGCAGCCGCCTGGATCTGGCCGTCGAGCAAGTCGGCCGCCTGATTCAGGTCCGTGCGGTCGGTGGTACTCAGGCCGATGCAGCCGGCGGAGTTGCTGAGGTCGTACAGGTGCGGATAGCCGAGGACCACCACCCTGGCGTTCGGTGCGCTCGCGGTGATCGCGCTGAGCACGCCGTCAAGCTCGCCGGGGAGCTGGCTGGCCGTTGCGCTCTCTGCCGCGTCGATCGCGCCGACGCAGATGCTCGTCGGGAACAGCACGCAGGTCTCCATCACCGACTCGAAGCCAACGTCATTACCGCCGATCGTGATCGAGACCAGCGTGGTCGAGGTGCTCAGCGCCGATATCTGACTGCTGAGCACGGTGCTGGTCGTGGCTCCGGCGCAGGCCACCGACGTGTAGGTAGCGGGCAGGTTCGCGCCGCTCCAGAGCGCAGGATAGGCATCATTACTCCGGTCACAGGAACCGCTGGAGGCGATGTAGTTCCCGGCGCCCAGGCCGGAAGAGTACGAGTCGCCGAGCGCCACATAATGGACGCTGCTCGCGGCGCTGGCCGGTGCCGAGGCGGCGATGAGGGGTAGCGCGACGGCGCAGGCACTGGCCGCTGCGAGCGCGATAGCCAGGCGGCGCGAATTCGCGGTTCGGGGCATCACCGGGGCCTCCTCGGCAAGCTGGGGGAAACGCGGCTTACTAAGGCGTAACATCGGCCCGCGGAAGCCGTCAAGGACTCATCCCGGCCCATTGCGCGAGGGTCGGCCGCCCATGGCGCCAGGCCGACGGCCCATGGCGCCGGGCCGCCAGGCCGCCGCGTTACAGGCCGCCGCGTTACAGGCCGCCGCGTTACAGGCCGCCGCGTTACAGGCCGGCGCGTTACAGGCCGGCGAAGGCCTCCTGGAGAATCGACAGGCCCTCGTTCAGCAGCGGCTCGCCGATCACCATCGGCGGCAGCAAGCGCAGTACGTTGCCGAAAGTCCCGCAGGTCAGCACCATCAGCCCGGCCTGATGGCAGGCCGCGGCCACCTTGGCCGCCGCGGCCGCATCCGGCTCGATCCCGCCGGGCCTGACTAGCTCGACCGCCAGCATCGCGCCGCGGCCGCGCACGTCCCCGATGACCGGATTGGCCTCAGCTATCGCGCGCAGCCTCGGCAGCATGATCTCGCCGATCCGGCGCGCCCTGGCCGGCAGGTCCTCTTTCACCATGGTCTCCAGGGCGCCGAGCCCCGCGGCGCAGGCGACCGGGTTGCCGCCGTAGGTCCCGCCGAGGCCGCCGGGATGCACGGCGTCCATCAGGTCGGCACGGCCGGTGACGCCGGCCAGCGGCAGGCCCGCGGCGATTCCCTTGGCGGTGGTGACCAGGTCCGGCACGACCGACTCGTGATCACAGGCGAACCAGTCGCCGGTGCGGCACAATCCGCTCTGGATCTCATCAGCGATCAGCACGATGCCGTTCGCACGGCAGAACTCGGCAAGCCCCGGCAGGAAGCCGTCCGGCGGCACGATAAAGCCGCCCTCGCCCTGGATCGGCTCGATCAGCACCGCGGCGGTGTTGTCCTCGCCTACCTGCGTGTGGATCAGGCTCTTCACCACGTCGAGGGCCTCGGCGGCGCAGCGGTCAGGCCCGCCAGGCCAGCGCAGCGGGTAGGCCATCGGCATCCGGTAAACCTCGTTAGCGAACGGGCCGAACCGGTGCTTGTACGGCATGTTCTTCGCGGTCAGCGCCATGGTGAGGTTGGTGCGGCCGTGGTAGGCGTGGTCGAAGGCCACCACGGCCGGCCGGCCGGTGGCATACCGGGCAATCTTGACGGCGTTCTCCACCGCCTCAGCCCCGGAGTTGAACAGGGCCGAGCGCTTCTCGTGATCACCAGGGGTCAGCCGGTTGAGTTCCTCGCAGACCTCGACGTACCCCTCGTACGGGGCAACCATGAAGCAGGTATGGGTGAAGCTGGCCACCTGCTCGGTGACCCGCTGGACCACCCGCTCCGCGCTGTTGCCGACGCCGGTGACGGCGATGCCCGAGCCGAAGTCGATCAGCGAATTGCCGTCGACGTCGACGAGCACGCCGCCGCCGGCCGCCGCGATGAAGATCGGCAGGACGTGGCTAAGCCCGCGCGCGACGCTACGCTGGCGCCGCTCGAGCAGCTCCCGCGACGCGGGCCCGGGGATCTCGGTCACGATGCGGCGTTCCTGCGGCAGCGACGGGCCGCCGACGGCCGGCGTTTGTACGGTCATACAGCAGACGATAAAGCACGAACCCCCAAGATTGCAGAACGGAAATTTTCCGCCTGCATCACCTGCCCTGGCCGGTGCCGTCCCGGCGGGGCACGCAGGAGCACCGCGGGCCAGCCAATCGCTGCATGACACCCTGAGTCCTTACCGGCCGACTCGAAGGGCCTGCACTTTGTCACGGAGCCTGCACCTGCACGGGGCCCGTCACCTTTACTAGGAGCAAGCAGTGCGCACTCACGAGGGGCTCTTCGCGGGCATCTTCGGCCGCGGCGGCGTCGACACCGGCGACGAGGCGTGGCTGCAGGCCATGCTGGACACCGAGGCCGCGCTCGCCCGCGCGCTCGAGCGGGCCGGCCTGGCCGAGCTGGGCGCCGGAGCGGAGGTGACCGCTGCCGCGCGGGCGGATGCCTTCGACGCCGCGGAACTCGGCAGGCAGGCCGCGCTGACTGGCAACCCGGTGCCACCGCTGGTCCGGGCGCTGACCGCCGCCGTCCCGCCATCGGCAGTCAGTGCGGTGCATCACGGCGCGACCAGCCAGGACATCCTGGACAGTGCGGCGATGCTGGTCGCGAAGCGGGCACTGCTCGTGATCCTGGCCGATCTGGCCGACGCAGCGGCGGCGGCTGCCGGGCTTGCGGCCGCGCACCGGGATACGATCATGATCGGCCGGACGCTGCTGCAGCAGGCGGTTCCCGTCACCTTCGGGCTGGTCTCGGCAGGCTGGCTGACGGCGATCGATGAGGCGAGGCAGGGCCTGGCCAGGATCCGGGACGAGCGCATGGCCGTGCAGTTCGGCGGGGCGGCCGGGACCCTTGCGGTACTCGGCGACGCCGGGCCCGAGGTCGCCGCGCTGCTGGCCGCGGAGCTCGGGCTGGCTGCGGCGGTGCTGCCCTGGCACACCGACCGGCTGCGGATCCTCGACCTCGCGTCCGCGCTGGCCGCGGCAGCGGCCGCGCTGGGGAAGATCGCGCGGGACATCACCCTGCTGGCCCAGTCCGAGGTGGCTGAGGTGCGCGAGGGCCGCAAGGGCAGCGGCGGCTCGTCGGCGATGACGCACAAGCGCAACCCGGTGGCGGCGGTGGCGATACTCGGCTGCACCCGGCGGGTGCCCGGCCTGCTCGCGACGCTGGCCGCTGCCGCCGAGCAGGAACACCAGCGCGCCGCGGGCGCCTGGCACGCGGAGTGGGAGCCGCTTGCCGACCTGCTGAGGCTGACCGGCTCAGCCTCGTCCTGGGCAGCCGGGCTGCTGGCGGAACTCGTGGTCGACCCGCGGCGGATGCGGGCGAACCTGGACGAGGCCGGCGGGTTCCCGCTGGCCGAGCACGTGTCCGGGCTGCTGGCGCCGCACCTTGGCCCGGTGGCGGCACACGACCTGGTCGCGGCGGCCAGCGCCGAGGCGGTTGCCAGCGGCACCTCGCTCGGAGACGCGCTGAAGTCGGGCGACGCGGCCAGGGACCTTACCGCCGCAGGTATCAGCCCGGACCAGGTCGACGCCGCGCTTGATCCGGCGGGCTACCTTGGCTCGGCCGCCGCCTTCACCGACGCCGCGCTAGCCGCGCACCACGAGTATCAGACGCGCCTGAAGGGCACGGCCGCCCCTCCGCCGCGCTAAACAAGCAGCAGCGTGCCCTCCCGGCGAGCCCGCCACCCAGGTGGTGGATCCGGGGTTTCACCACCTTGCAAGGTGCTCGAACCCGGGATCCACCACGTTCGGCGGGGGCCGGCCGGGGCTGGGGGCCAGGCGGGGGCCGGGTCGGGGCGCGGGCCGGCAGGAGCCGGCAGGGCAGAGGCTGTAGGTGATCATGAGAAGATGCCGGAGGCATGTCCGGCGAGGCTGGCATCTCCGGAGCGGCAAGGGAGCGGCTAATGACCGATGCGGGCGGCAGCGGGAATAACGCAGCGGACCGGGCCAGGGCCGAACGCGGCATGGCTGTCCGGCGGCAAGTCCTTGGCGATGAGCACGTCGACCGGGCCACGGCCGGCCTGACCGACTTCACCGCGCCGTTCCAGGACCTGATCACCCGGTATGCCTGGGGCGAGATCTGGTCACGGCCGGGCCTGACCCGGGCCGAGCGCAGCATGATCACGATCACTGCGCTGGCCGCGCTGCGGCAGGAGGAAGAACTCGCCATGCACGTGCGGGCCGGCCTGCGGAACGGCCTGACCGCGGCACAGCTCCAGGAGGTTCTGCTGCAGGTCGCGATCTACGCCGGAGTGCCGGCCGCCAACCGGGCGTTCGCCATCGCGCAGCGGGTACTGGCAGAGGCGGGGCGAGCGCCAGAAACTCCATAGTCCGCACAGGTGTGCACTCCGCGGCCGGGTATAGATATCGTTTCGGTAAAGGCGGCGAGAGAGCGGGCCGGGAGGGCGGGACAGACGTGGCGGAGATCGTGTCGCTTGCCGAGGCCGTCGCGCTGGCCATCCACGACGGCGACACTGTCGCGATGGAGGGCTTCACGCACCTGATCCCGCATGCTGCCGGGCACGAGGTGATCCGCCAGCGGCGCCGCGATCTCACCCTGGTCAGGATGACGCCGGACGTGATCTACGACCAGATGATCGGGGCGGGCTGCGCGCGCAAGCTGGTGTTTTCCTGGGGCGGCAATCCGGGCGTGGGATCCCTGCACCGGTTCAGGGACGCCGTGCAGCATTCCTGGCCGGGCCCGCTCCAGCTGGAGGAGCACAGCCACGCCGGCATGGCCAACCGGTACGTGGCCGGCGCCTCCGGGCTGCCGTTCGCCGTGCTGCGCGGCTACAGCGGCACCAGCCTGGCTTTGCACGCGCCCAACATCGCCGAGATCGCCTGCCCGTTCACCGGCGAGACGCTGACCGCGGTCGCCGCGCTCAGGCCGGACGTGACGGTGATTCACGCGCAGCGCGCGGACCGGGCCGGGAACGTCCAGTTCTGGGGGATCACCGGCGTGCAGAAGGAGGCAGTGCTCGCGGCCCGGCAGTCGGTGGTCACCGTCGAGGAGGTCGTCGAGGTCCTCGACCCGCGGCCGGGTGCCGTCGTGCTGCCGACCTGGACAGTCGGGTACGTGGCGGCGGTCCCCGGCGGGTCGCACCCGTCCTACGCGATGGGCTACTCCTCCCGCGACAACGACTTCTATATCGCGTGGGACGCGATCAGCAAGGACCGGGACACGTTCAGCCGGTGGCTCGATGAGCATGTGCACGGCACCGGGCCGGACGGCCGGGTAACTCACGATCCGGCGCTGAGCGGGGGAGGAGCGCAGTGACGGCCGGATACACGGCGGACGAGATGATGGCGGTCACGGCCTCGCGCGCGCTCCGCGACGGGATGACCTGCTTCGTCGGGATCGGCCTGCCCAGCGAGGCGGCGAACCTGGCGCAGGCCACCCACGCCAGGAACCTGGTGCTGATCTACGAGTCCGGCACGATCGGCGCCAAGCCTGGCGCGCTCCCGCTGTCGATCGGCGACGGCATCCTCGCCGAGACGGCCGACACCGTGGTCAGCGTGCCCGAGATCTTCAACTACTGGCTGCAGCCTGGCCGGATCGATGTGGGGTTCCTCGGCGCCGCCCAGATCGACCGGTTCGCCAACATCAACACCACGGTGATCGGCCAGGATTATAACGAGCCCAAGGTCCGGCTGCCCGGCGCCGGCGGGGCGCCGGAGATCGCCGCATCCTGCCGCGAGGTGATCGTGGTCGTCCGGCAGAGCCTGCGGGCATTCGTCGAGAAGGTCGACTTCGTGACCTCGGTCGGCTTCGGCGACGGCCCCGGCTGCCGGGAGCGCCTCGGCCTGACCGGCGCCGGCCCGCGGAAGATCATCACCGACCTGGGCGTGCTGGAGCCCGACCCCGTGAGCCTCGAGCTCGCGCTCACGGGAGTCTGCCCCGGGGTATCCGTTTCGGCGGTAAAGGCAGCAACCGGCTGGGAGCTGTCCGTCTCCGCGAGCCTTAAGGAACTTCCGCCGCCGACCACCGCCGAGCTTGCTGCCCTGCGCAGGCTCCGCACGGCCACCCCAGCAACCGAGGGAGCGACCCGATGAGCACCGAGGTACCGGCTCCGCCCGCCGGCCTGATCCTGCCGTCCTACCAGCGGCCTGCCGGGGTGCATCCGCCGCTGGATACGCCGGGCTACCGCTCGTCCCTGCTGCGCGCGCCCAAGCGGCCGCTGGTGCCGCTGGCGCAGGGGCTGACCGAGGTGACCGGGCCGCTGCTCGGGGCCGAGCGGGTGACCGCCGCGGACACCGACCTGACCACACGGCATGGCGGGCAGCCGCTCGGCGAGCGGATCATCCTGACGGGCCGGGTGCTCGACTCCGGCGGGCGGCCGGTGCCGGACACCCTCGTCGAGATCTGGCAGGCCAACGCGTCCGGCCGGTACGCGCACCGCGTCGACGACCATGACGCGCCGCTCGATCCGAACTTCGACGGGGCCGGCCGGTGCATGACCGATTCCGGCGGGCGGTACCGGTTCATCACGATCAAGCCCGGTGCCTATCCGTGGAAAAACCATCTCAACGCCTGGCGTCCCGCGCACGTGCATTTCTCGCTGTTCGGCCGCGCGTTCACGCAGCGGCTCATCACCCAGATGTATTTCCCCGGTGATCCGCTGTTCGCCCAGGACCCGATCTTCAACTCGGTGCCCGACCCGAAGGCACGCGAGCGCCTGATTGCCCGCTTCGACCTCGGGCTCACGCAGCCGGAGTGGGCGCTCGGCTATGAGTGGGACATCGTGCTGCGGGGCCGCGATGCGACCGCCTTCGAGCCGGAGGAGGGCCAGCAGTGAGGCTGCTGCTGACTCCCTCGCAGACGGTGGGCCCGTTCCTCGCCATCGGGCTGCCCTGGCCGGACGGGCCGTTCGCGGTGCCGGAAGGGACGGCGGGCGCGATCAGCATCGGCGGCCTGGTGCTCGACGGGGCGGGCGAGCCGGTCACGGACGCGCTGATCGAGACCTGGCAGGCGGCGCCGGACGGGAGCTTTGCGCATCCCGACGATGTCAGGGGACCGGGGGCGGCATGGCAGCCGGGGGCCGGGGCTGCCGCTCTGCCGGGGGCTGGCGCCGAGCCGGGTGCGGCTCTGCCGGGTGCCGGGGGGTTCCGGGGGTTCGGCCGGTGCGCGACCGACCGCGAGGGCCGGTACCGGATCATCACTCTGCGGCCTGGTGCGCTGCCGGGTGCTGACGGCCGGACCGAGGCCCCCCATATCGACGTCTCCGTGTTCGCGCGCGGGCTGCTCGACCGGGTAGTGACCAGGATCTACTTCCCGGACGAGACGGCGGCGAACGCAGCCGACCCGGTGCTTGCCGCCATCACGGCCGATGACCGCCGGGCCACCCTGATCGCCGCCGCGGCGCCGGGCGCCGGGCCGGGCGCGTTCCGCTTCGATATCCGGCTGCAGGGCGGGCGCGAGACCGTCTTCTTCGATGTCTGACCCGCGGCCTGGCGCGCCGGTGCGGCTCGCGGCGTCGATGGAAGGGACGCCTGGCGCGCCGGTCCTGGTGCTCGGCAACTCGATCGGCACGACTCGCGCGGTCTGGGATCCGCAGGCCGCGGCGCTGCGTGCGCATTTCCGGCTGCTGCGGTTCGAGTATCGCGGGCACGGGCGCTCGCCTGCGCCGGGCGGGCCTTACTCGATCGGCGACCTGGCCGGGGACGTCCTCGCCCTGCTGGACGCCTACGGGGTCGAGCGGGCGCTGTACTGCGGGATCTCGCTGGGCGGCATGATCGGCATCTGGCTCGCCGCGCACGCGCCGGAGCGGATCGCCGCGCTCGGGCTGTGCTGCACGTCGGCGTTCTTGCCGCCGGCCTCGATGTGGTCCGATCGCGCCGCGCTGGTGCGGTCGTCGGGAATGGGGCCAGTCGCTGACCAGGCGGCCGGGAGGTGGTTCACCCCGGCGTTCCGGCACCGTGATCCGTCTGCGGTCGCCGTCATCGTGGACGCGATGCGGGGCGTTGACCCTGCTGGCTACGCCGGCTGCTGCGAGGCGATCGGCGCGATGGACCAGCGGGACTCGCTCGGCGTCATTGCCGCGCCCACGCTGGTCATCGCCGGTGCGGAGGATCCGGCCACGCCGCCCTCGCACGCCGCGCTCATCGCGTCAGGGATCAGCGGGTGCCGGCTGACCGTGATCAGGGGCGCTTCGCATCTCGCCAACGTCTCGGCGCCGGGCGAGGTGACCGCCGCGCTGCTCGGGCACCTGCTCGCAACCCGCCTGGGTTAGCCGGCGGGCCGCCTGGTTTCCTGCGCGGCCCTCCGCAGTTACTGACGTGGCGTTCGCGCACAAAAAGTTGTCGTGTGACTACTTAGAGTGTTGAATAGTGTCATCGGGTCATCATCCTGCCAATCGGGGGCGTGCGCGTGGCGTGGATCGTCGGTCTGCAGCGATGGGTAAGCGTCGCCACGGCAGTGTCATTGGCGGTGACGGCCGCCGCCTTGATCTTCGCGCTCGCCGCCGCGGCCGGCACCCGTGCTGACAGCCAGATGATTTCGCAGCGGTTGGTACCCGCAGCCGCGGCGTCGGGTGCGCTGCTCGCGCAGTACTCGAACCAGCAGGACTTGCTCCGTGCCTACGTGACGACCGGCCAGCCGGCGGACCTGGTGCCGTTCCGGCAGGCGGCCGGGCCAGTGCCCGGGCTGGAAGCGCGGGTGGCCGCGCTGGTGCGCGGCTACCGGCTGATGCCGGCCCAGCTCGCCGCTGCCGAGGCGGCTGAGAGGAGCTGGCTCGCAGAGGTCGCCGGGCCGCAGCTCGCGGCGGCGTCCCGCGGTGACTTCGGCAGTGCACGGGCGCTGCAGGCAGATGTCCCAGTCGTCCGGCCCTATGTGCTGGCGGTGCGCACAAGGGTGGCGACGCTGCAGGCGCAGATCACCAGCATGCAGGCCCGGGTCGTCGCTAGCCTGATCGGCGAGCAGCGTCGGCTGCTGGCTGCGCTGGTGGCGGTCTGTGCCGTCGTGGCCGTGACCGATGGCGGTGCCGTGATAACGGTGCGCCGCTGGCTGATCAGACCATTCACGAAGCTACGCCGGGCGGCTAGCTCCGTGGCCGCGGGCAACTATGAAACCCGCGTGCCCGCAGTCGGCCCGGCTGAGCTTGCGGACCTGGGCCGGGCCACCGAGCTGATGCGAACCCGGCTGGTCGCGGCCGTGGCAAAGGCGGAGCTAGCCGAGGTGAGCTTCCGCGGCCTGTTCGATTCGTCGCCCATCGCTACGCTGACCGTCGCGGCGGATGGCTCTATCCTCATGGTCAACGCCCTGGCCGAGCGCATGTTCGGGTATAGCGCCGGTGAGCTGGCCGGCCAGCCGGTGGAGATGGTGGTGCCCGCTGGCTTCCCCGGTGGCAACGCGGCGGACCGGGTCGGCTCCGGCGCTGGTCCGCAGTCTGCGCCATCGGGTTCGGGCATGATGCTGTCCGCGGCGCGCAAGGACGGGCACGAGTTCCCCGTCGAGATCAGCCTGGGCTCGCTCCAGACCGAACATGGGGCTGTGGTGTCAGCGGCCATTCTCGATATCACCGGCCGGCTGGCGGAGCAGGCCGAGCGGGACCGGCTGCGGGCGGAAGCCGAGCGGGAGCGCCACGAACGGCGGTTGCAACAGTCCCAGCGGCTGGAGAGCCTCGGTCAGCTGGTCGGCGGGGTCGCGCACGACTTCAACAACATGATGAACGTGATCGGTGGCTATGCCGACTTCATCGTGGAGGAGGTCACAGGCCTGGCTGCCGAGGACAAGCGGCTGGATGGCGTGCTTGCCGACGTCGAGCAAGTGCGCGGCGCGGCGGACCGGGCCGCACAGCTAACTCGCCAGTTGCTGATCTTCGCCCGCCGCGACGTTGTGCACCTGGATGTACTCGACGTCAACAAGGTCATCCGTGGCGTCGAGCAGCTGCTCCGCCGCACCCTCGGCGAGCAGGTCGCCCTGATCATCAATCCGGCCCGCGGCCTGTGGCAGGTTAAGGCCGATGCCGGCCAGCTTGAGCAGGTCCTGGTGAACCTCGCGGTCAATTCTCGTGACGCCATGCCCGGCGGCGGAAATCTTATGATTGAGACTGGCAATGTGGACGCGGATGAGGAATACGCGGCCAGCCGGCCTGGAATGGTCCCTGGCCGCTACGTCCGGCTGCGTGTATCGGACACGGGCACGGGCATGGACAGCGCGGTGCTGGCCAGGGTGTTCGAGCCGTTCTACAGCACTAAGCCCAAGGGCGAGGGCACCGGGCTGGGGCTCGCGACGGTCTACGGCATCGTCACCCAGGCGGGCGGATACGCCCAGATCTACTCCGAGCCCGGGCTCGGTACCACCGTGAGCGCGTTGCTGCCCGCGGTCGGGGCGCTGGCCGTCGCGGCCGAGCGGACAGCCGCCGCGGCCGGGCAGGTGACTGTGGCGCCTGTCTCCGGCGGCGGCCAGACGATCCTCCTCGTCGAAGACGAAGAGAGCCTGCGGGAGATGGCTGACCGGATCCTGACCCGCAACGGATACCAGGTCTGCTCTGCCGTTACCCCGGCCGACGCCGTCCGCCAGGCCGGCGACCTGCAGCAGCACATCGACCTCCTGCTCACCGATGTGGTAATGCCTGAGATGATGGGCAACGAGGTCGCGGCACGGGTGCGGATCCTCCGCCCGAGCCTGCCGGTACTCTTCATGTCCGGATACGCCCAGCAGGTGCTGGACACCCAGGGCGCCCTCGATCCGCACGTTGACCTTCTGGAGAAGCCATTCTCCGCGGCAACCCTGCTCACCCGCGTACGCCAGGCCATCGTTAACGGCGGTGCAGTTAACGGCGGTGCAGTTAACGGCGGTGCAGTTAACGGCGGTCTACCTGAGCGCCAGGCCACGGCGGACCGCTGAGTTCGCGCAGGCGGACACTGCCTGCCGAGGACGTCAAGTCCCGCACGCCAGCCGAGGACGCCGGCGCCCCGCGCAGGACGACGACGCCGAGTGTCACAGCCATGTCACAGCTGACCTGGTCAGCTATCCGGGAGTTGTCGCCTGCTCAGCGCTCATCAGGCGGTAACGGGTCCGGAGGACGCAAGGTGATGCTGAGCAGGCGAAAACTCAGAACCCGGCCCAATCTGAAAGTTTGCACATAGAGTGGCCATACAACTACGCTCAGTGCTCAAGGATGAGATCAGGTCGTATCCGTGATGGGGGCGTGAGCGTGGCGTGGGTCTCCGGCTTGTGGCGATGGGTAAGCGTCGTTGCGGCCGTGGCGCTGATCGTGACGGCTTCCGCCCTGATCGTCGCGCTGACCGCCGAGGCCGGTGCCCGTGCCTCCAGCCAGCAACTGTCGCAGCGGCTGGTGCCTGCTGCCGCGGCGACTGGCACGCTGCTTAATACGTACATGCAGGCGCAGACGTCGCTGCGGAACTACGTGACAAGCGGGCAGTCGGCGCAGTTGCTGCCATTCATAGCGGCTGCCACCCAGGTCCCTGAGCAGCAGGCCGCGCTGGCCGCACTGCTGCGCGACTACCCGCGCTTGGAAGGCCGGCTCACCCTCGCCTCGGCGGCGCGCCTGAGATGGCGTACGGCGGTCGCCTTGCCGCAGCTCGAGGCGGCGGCGCGCGGCGACTTTGCCCGCGCGCGTGCGCTGCAGGCCAATATTCCCTTTGCGCGACCGTATGTGTTCGCCGTGCGCTTTCCGATGACGACGCTGGAGGCGGAAATCACGAGCACGCAGGCGAAGGTTACCGCTCGCCTGGTCGGCGCACAGGGCCGCTTGCTGGCTGCCCTGCTGGCCGTCTGCGCCGTGGTGGCCATGATCGCGGTCGGCGGCGTGCTGGCGGTGCGCCGCTTGCTGCTGGCGCCGCTGATGGCCCTGCGCGGAGCGGCCGAGGCCGTTGCGGCGGGTAGCTACGACACCCGCGTGCCGACGATCGGGCCGTCCGAGCTCGCTGACCTCGGCCGCAGCACTGAGCGGATGCGGACCCGGCTGGTGACCGCCCTGGCCGATGCAGGCCAGGCGGAGCGGAGGTTCCGCGGGCTATTTGAGTCATCGCCCGACGCCACGCTGAGCGTGGCCGCGGACGGGTCCATCCTCATGGTGAACGTGCAGGCCGAGGACATGTTCGGATACAGCCCCGACGAACTGGTCGGCCAGCCGGTCGAGATGCTGGTACCGGCCGCCGCCCGCGGCACCCACCCGCACGAACGCGCCGGCTATTTCGCCAATCCGAGGGCGCGAATGATGGGCGGCGGCCTGGAGTTGCATGCTGTGCGTAAGGACGGCCAGGAGTTCCCGGTCGAGATCAGGCTTAATTCCCTCCCCGGCGAGTCGGGCACGGCGGCGCTCGCAACCGTCCGCGACATCTCCGAGCGGCTTGCCGTACAGGCCGAGCGGGAGCGGGTGGACCAGCGGCTGCAGCAGTCCGAGCGGCTGGACAGCCTGGGTCAGCTGGTCGGCGGGGTCGCGCACGATTTCAACAACCTGCTCAGCGTCATCACCGGCTATGTCGGCTTCGTCGCGGAGGAGGTGACAAGCCTGGCGGGCCAGGACAAGCGCATGGCTGCCGTGCTAGCGGACATCGAACAGGTGAGTGATGCGGCGCAGCGCGCGATCAGCCTCACTCGCCAGTTGCTGATCTTCGCCCGCAGCGACGTTGTCCACCCGGAGGTACTCGACATCAACGGCGTCGTCAGCGGCCTGGAGGAACTGCTGCGCCGGACCCTCGGCGAGCACATCGAGCTGATCGTCAGCCCCGAGGCTGGCGTATGGCTGGTCAAGGCAGACCCCGGTCAGCTGGAGCAGGTTCTTGTCAACCTCGCGGTCAACGCTCGTGACGCCATGCCAGGGGGCGGGAAGCTCACGATCGACACCGGCAACGTTGACGCGGATGAGGCCTACGCGGCAAGCCGGTCGGAGCTGAGGCCCGGCCGGTACGCCCGGCTGCGCGTCTCGGATACGGGCGCAGGCATGGACAGTAAGGTGCTCGCCCGGGTGTTCGAGCCGTTCTACAGCACCAAGCCCAAGGGCCGGGGGACCGGGCTCGGGCTCGCGACGGTCTACGGCATCGTCACCCAGGCAGGCGGCTACGTCCAGATCTACTCAGAGCCCGGGCATGGCACCAGCGTCAGCGTGCTGCTGCCACCGACCGATGAGGCACCTCCAGCGGCCAGGTCCCGGGCTGTCGCGCCTGCCCCCGGCCGGGGCGAGATGATCCTGCTTGTCGAAGACGAGGAGAGCCTGTGGGAGCTGTCACGCCGGATCCTAGTCCGCAACGGATATCATGTCTGTCCTGCCGCCACCGCCGCTGACGCCGTGCGCCATGCCAGTGACCTGACGCACTCCATCGATCTTCTGCTGACCGACCTGGTCATGCCAGACATGCTGGGCAATGAGGTCGCCGCGCGGGTGCGGGCAGCCCGTCCGGGCCTGCCGGTCCTTTACATGTCCGGTTACGCCCAGCCGATCCTCGACAGCCAGGGGGCTCTCGACCCGCACGTCGACCTCCTGGAGAAGCCGTTCTCCGAGCTCACCATGCTCACCCGCGTGCGCCAGGTCCTCGGCAACGGCACCGATCCATCACACCGCGATCCATAGCACCATGCCGCCGCGGACTGCTGAAGCGAAATCAGCCGGGGCCGGGCCGGGGCTCAGCGCAACAGGGCGCGGGCGGCGGCCTCGATGGACTGCTCGGAGAGCAGCACGGTGGCCGCGGCGTCGCCGAGGGGGATGAAGCTGTCCTCGCTGGTCACCCGGGCCAGCTGGCCGGCATAGCCGGCGTCGGTCAGCGCGGTGATGACGCCCTCCGACACCCCGCCGGTGCGCCGGGTCTCATCGGCGATGAGGACCCGGTTCGTCACTGACGCCTCCCGCAGCACGTCCTGCACCGGGAGCGGCGCGAGCCAGCGCAGGTCGACCACCCGGCAGGAGATGCCCTCGCTGCCGAGCCGGGCGGCCGCGCGCAGGCTCATCCGCAGGCCATTGCCGAAGGTCACGATCGTCAGGTCGTCGCCGGTCCCGTAGATCCTGGCCCGGCCCGGCGGGACGTGCGTGCCGGCCCACCGCCACGGCGGATCGTACGGGGCCAGCCAGCCGTCGTCGCCGGGCTGGTAAAGGTCCCGCTCGTGGTAGAGGGCGATCGGCTCGATGAAGACGCAGACGCTGCCGTCGGCCTGGGCAGAGGCCAGGCAGCTGCGCAGCATCGCGGCGGCGTCATCCGGCCTGGCCGGCACGGCGATGATCAGGCCGGGGATATCGCGCAGCGCGGCGACCGCGTTGTCGTTGTGAAAATGGCCGCCGAACCCCCGCTGGTAGGCGAGCCCGGCGATGCGCACGACCATGGGGTTCCGGTACTGCCCGCGCGAGAAGAAGGACAGCGTGGCGGCCTCGCCGCGGATCTGGTCGCCGGCGTTGTGCAGGTAGGCAAGATACTGGATCTCCGGCACGGGCAGCAGGCCGGCCAGCCCGGCGCCGAGCGCGAGACCCAGGATGGACTGCTCGTCCAGCACGGTGTCGAACACCCGTCCCGCGCCGAACTGCCCGAGCAGCCCTCTGGTTACCCCGTAGATGCCGCCCTTGCGGGCCACGTCCTCCCCGAATACCAGCACCTCCGGCCGGATGGCGAGGGCGTCAGCCAGCGACCTGTTGATCGCCTGGGCCAGGGTGAGCGGCCCCTCGTCCTCGGGCCGCCGCCGCTCGAACGCGCGGCCGCGGGCCGAGGGCGTCGCGGCGCGGGCGGCATCCGCGGCCACCGCGTCAGGCCGCCGCGGCGCCAGCGGGGCCATGACCTGAGCGGCCGAGTCCAGCCGCGGTGCCCCGGCCACATCGGCGGCCAGCGCGAGCACCCGCTCTCGCGCCGCCTCGTATCTCGCCAGGATCTCGGCCGGGGCCAGCACGCCGCCGCCGACCAGCAGCTGGGCCGTGCCGAGCAGCGGGTCACGGCCCAGGTCGGCGGCGATCTCGCTGGCCACCCGGTAGCTGGACTCGACGTCAGAGCCCGCATGCCCGCCGAACCGCACCATCTGCAGGTGCAGGAACGCAGGTTCCCTTCGTTCTCGGACCCAGGCGGCGGCTCTCACCGCCGTGTCGTACACCGCGGCGAGATCGGCTCCGTCCGCGTGGAAGTACTTGACGCAAGGCCGGCCCGACTGCGTGGCCTCGATCCAGCCTGGCGGCGTCCGGACGCTGATCCCGAGCCCGTTGTCCTCGCAGACCAGCAGCAACGGCAGGGGCAGGCCCTGATAGCTGCAGTAGGCGGCGGTGTTGACCGCGCCAGTGGCGGTGCAGTGATTGGCCGATGCGTCGCCGAAGCTGCACACGACAATGGCGTCGTCAGGCCATCGCGTGGTCATCCCCAGCTTGGCCGCCCGCGCCAGCGCGAAGGCCACGCCGACAGCGCGCGGCAGGTGCGAGGCGATAGTCGAGGTCTGCGGGATCACGTTCAGCTGGGGGTGGCCGAAGACTTTGTGCCGTCCGCCGGAGATGGGCTCCGCTGCGGCGGCCACGAGTCCGAGCAGCACATCGTTGACGCCATCCCGCGGCGGGCTCGCCTGGCCGGCCCGGACCAGGTAGAACGCGCCTGACCGGTAATGCAGCAAGGCAGGATCGGTGAGCCGGAGCGCGGCGGCCAGGCCGGCGTTGCCCTCGTGACCTGACGACCCGATGGTGTAAAAGCCGGCGCCCTCGGCCTGCAGCAAGCGGGCCGCCAGGTCGAGGTGGCGGCTGGCCAGCTGCGCGTCGAACAGCTCAAGACAGCGGGCAGCGCTGAGGGAGGAGTTGTCCCTGACCATGCCGGACGGCTGGCGTGACCCGCGGGGGACCAGGCCGCGGACAGCCGCGGTGAAGTGCTTCTCGACCTGATCGGGCGCCACGGGTTCACATCCTCGCACGGCTTGGCGCCGCCAAGGGAGTGACGGCCTGGCCGACGTTCCAGACACCCGCATCCCATCGCAGCGGGGGCGGTTAGCCGCAACGGATGAGACGCAAGCTGGGTCACGAACTCAGGACACGCGGGCCCGCGGCTGTCAGTGCCTGCGAGGCCCTGACCAGTGTCACGCTGTCCATCGTGGCGGGGCTGGCGATGCTCGTGACCGCACTTGACGTCTGGGACGGCATCATGGCCCGGACGAGCATGCTGGTCTGGCCGCCGGGGGCGCTGGGAGCTGAGACGTCGACGGCCAGGCAGCTGAAGACGGCGTGCCGGAATGCGGAGTAGCCTTCCGCTGTGTCGGTGTAATCTACAGGTTTCCCGCTGCCCCCCTCGGGGGTGTCACCGCCGCTCCACCGCCATACCTTCGGCGCGGTAGAGCTGCCAGCATCGCCGCCACCGGTGGTGCCGTACCAGGTCCGGTAGAGGTCGTTGCCGCCGCCCCCGGCGCAGATGTAGGTGGTCCCGTCCGTAGCAGGATTCACTGTGCCGCCCGTGGCCGCCTGCCGGGTTGGCTGGCCCCCGCGCATCGGGTTCGTGCGCTCGTAGGCATGCACGTGACCGCTGATCACCAGATCGACTTGGTATTCATCAAACAGCGGCCCCCACGCGTCACGGAGCCCGCCGTCGGAGCCGTGGTTGGTGTTCGAGGAGTAACAGCAGCAGTTGCAGACCACGACGATGAAATCGATGCCCGAGCCGGGCGAGCGGTAGCTGGCCAGCGCATTGCCCAGCCAGGCGGTCTGTGCCCCGCCGGTATAGCCGGTGTTGATAGTTTCCTGCGCGGACAAGTCATTGCCGTCGAGATGGATGAACGCCACGTTGCCGTAGGTGAAGGCGTGCACAACGGGGGATCCGGAGGTGAGGTCGTAGGGCTGGGGGAACCGGGTGATGAAGCCGGCGTAGCCGTCATCGGTCAAGGGCTCGACCTCGTGGGCGCCGGCCGACGCTTGCCAGGGGATCGACTGGGCGCCGTTCGGGCCGATGACGCCCAGGTAATTGTCCCACTGAGCGGGATGGAAGCCGGTGACGTCGGGGATCTTCACTCCCACGGTCGTGGCGTAAGCCAGGTCGCCGGCGATGAGATGGAACGCAGGGCTGAGCGAGGTCACGAGCTTCACCATCGGCGCCGCGCTGGTTGCGCTCGCGGCCTCGTCCCCGAATGCGGTGAAACGGAAGTTCGACAAACCGGCCGCGGCCGTGGTGAAGGCGGCATCGGCGCTCCAGGTGACACCGTCGTTGGACACCCCGTAGTGGTAGGTCGTTCCCGGCGCCAGGCCGCTCAGCAAGACGTTGTTGTAAAAGGTGTTCTCCGCGGGCTCGCCGCTCACCGTGGCCGGGACCGGTACCTGCGCGGCACTCGCGCCCTGGACGCTGCCGTACGTCGCGTCAAGGCCAAGGCGGACCTGCGGCCTGGGCGGAGCCGTGCTCTTGCCCGTCGCGGTACCCGCTGACCATGAGAGGTACATCTGGGCCGCTGGGTCGGCCCCGAAGGAGATCCACCGCGGCCCGATCGGCATGGTCGCGGCCAGGGCCGCTGACTGGCGCCAGAGTACCGGGCTGGCGACCGCGGCGACCCCCAAGATCGCCGCACCCTTGAGCACGCTCCGGCGCCCGTACCGTTGCGCCAGGAAGTCATGCATCTCCTGAGGCCGCATGTCCTTAACGAACCGCTCAGGAATCTCGCCGTGAGGGGTCTCCATAGGCATAATAATACCAAGAATTCCCCATGAAGTGGCAAAATTCCGAACGGGCAGTACCCGTTGGTAGCCATCCGGTAACAGCGCGACGATCAGCGGCCACCGTGCCCGGCCGGGGCGGCCCTGGCAGGCGGGACCAGCCACGGGAGCCCCGTTGAGCATGGTTTGACAGACTGGCAGCCGGTGCACGTTTCTCCCTGGAGGTTTCATGCTGCCCTGGTCGGCCAAGCTAGCCGGACGGATCGACGAGCACGTGATCACCAGCGAGCTGCTACGGGACAATCCGCTCGGCGACCCGAACGATCGCCCGCTGTGGGTGTATGTGCCGCCCGGCTACGACGACGAGCCTGACCGCCGCTATCCGGCTGTCTACGTGATCCAGGGATACACCGGCCATCTCGCCATGTGGCGTAACCGCGGTCCCTACCGGCAGCCGTTTCCCGAGACGGCCGACGCGGTGTTCGCGAACGGCGAGGCGCCGCCGTCGATCGTGGTGTACGTGGATGCGTGGACCGCCTACGGCGGCAGCCAGTTCGTGGATTCCCGCGGTACCGGCAGGTACCACTCCTACCTGTGTGACGAGGTAGTGCCGTGGGTGGACGAGCGCTACCGGACGATGGCCGCCGCCGGGCACCGGGCGATCATGGGGAAGTCCAGCGGCGGGTTCGGCGCGATGATCACTCCGATGCTCAGGCCGGATCTGTTCGGCGCGCTCGCGACGCACGCGGGCGACGCGCTGTACGAGAACTGCTACATCCCGGGGTTCGGCACCGCGGTGCGGCAGCTTCGTGATTACGACAGCGACATCTGGCAGTGGTGGGACGATTTCCGGTCCAGGCCCTCGTTCACCAAGGAGGCCGATCAGCACCTGCTCATGCTGCTCGGAGTGTCGGCCTGCTTCTCCGCCCGCGAGGACGGTACGGTCGAGCTGCCGTTCGACCCCCGTACCGGGATGCTGCGGCCCGACGTCTGGCAGCAATGGCTGGACTGGGATCCGGTACGAATGGCACCCAAGTACGCGGCAGCGCTCCGGTCGCTGCGCGCGATCTGGATCGACGCGGGTACCAGGGACGACTACTTCCTCGACCTTGGCGCGGAGGCGTTCCGGGCGGCGCTGCACGAGGCCGGGGTCGCCGGCGACGTCATCAGCTTTGAGCTGTTCGATGCCACGCATGCCGGGATCGACTACCGGTATCCGCTTTCGCTTGCCTGGCTCTGCCAGCGCATCGCCTGATAGCCGGCGAGTGCCGGCCGCGAGTGCCGGCCGCGAGTGCCGGCCGCGAGCGCCGGTCGGCGCGCCCGGTCGGCCGGGCGTGAACGGTAGCGGTCTGCGATACGTGGTGCAGGTATAGATCTGAACCCGCTCGCAAG
>Ga0302181_10000636_pt1 | contig 27845 bp, 24 predicted proteins | sample I_Palsa_E3_3_FD_198786 | JGI IMG/M metagenome (GOLD analysis project Ga0302181, IMG submission 198786) | Peat permafrost microbial communities from Stordalen Mire near Abisko, Sweden - I_Palsa_E3_3 | ecosystem: Environmental > Terrestrial > Soil > Palsa > Peat permafrost | place: Sweden...
CCATCTCGAGCAGGTAGTCGGTCAGGTCCTCGGACATCTTCTTGGTGATCGTCGTGATCAGCGTCCGTTCGTCGCGATCGACCCGGGCCCGGATCTCGTTCATGAGGTCGTCGATCTGGTTACGGGTCTCGCGGACCTCGACCTCGGGATCGATGATCCCGGTCGGACGCACGATCTGCTCGACGATCCGCGGCGAATGCGTGCGCTCGTAATCCCCGGGCGTGGCCGAGACGAACACGAGCTGAGGCGTGATCGACAGGTACTCCTGGAAGGTCTGCGGCCGGTTGTCAAGCGCGCTGGGCAGCCGGAATCCGTAATCGATCAGCGTCTGTTTGCGCGAGCGGTCCCCCTCGTACATGCCGCCGATCTGAGGGATGGTCTGGTGAGACTCGTCGACGAAGCAGACAAAGTCATCGGGGAAGTAGTCGAGCAGGCAATACGGCCGGTCGCCGGGCTGGCGGCCGTCGAGAATCCGCGAGTAGTTCTCGATCCCCGAGCAGAAGCCAAGCTCACGCAGCATCTCCATGTCGTACTGGGTGCGCTGGCGCAGGCGGTGCGATTCCAGCAGCTTTCCTTCCCCCTCGAGTTCCGCGCAACGCTGATTGAGCTCGCTGCCGATGGCGGCGACGGCATCCTCGATCATCCCCTCGCGCACGTTGTAGTGCGAGGCCGGCCAGATCCCGATGTGCTCCAGGTCATCCTCGATCAGTTCTCCGGTCAGCGGATCGAAGTGCTGGAGATGCTCGACCTCGTCACCGAACAGCACGATCCGGAACGCCGTCTCGGCGTAGGCGGGGAAGATCTCCAGCGTCTCGCCACGGACCCGGAAGGTGCCCCGGGAGAGCGCAGTGTCGTTGCGGGTGTACTGGATCGAGACGAGCTTGCGCAGCAAGGCGTCGCGGTCGATGAACTCGCCCTTGCCGAGCGTCTGCAGGTTCTCGTCGTAGACCTCGGGCGAGCCGAGGCCGTAGATGCAGGACACACTGGCGACGATCAGCACGTCCCGCCGAGCGAACAGCGCTGCGGTGGCGGAGTGACGTAAGCGGTCGATCTCCTGGTTGATCGCGGAGTCCTTCTCGATGTAGAGGTCCTTACTCGGAACGTAAGCCTCGGGCTGGTAGTAGTCGTAGTAGGAGACGAAGTACTCGACGGCGTTGCGCGGAAAGTACGTGCGAAACTCGTTGCACAGCTGGGCGGCGAGCGTCTTGTTGTGCGCGATCACCAGCGCCGGCTTCTGGACCGCCTCGATTGTCGCCGCCATCGTCATCGTCTTGCCGGTACCGGTCGCTCCCAGCAGCGTCAGGTAGCGCTCTCCCGCTTCGATTCCCTGCGCCAGCGACTCAATCGCCGCCGGCTGATCGGCGGCTGGGCGGTAGGCGGCGTCGAGTTCGAACTTGGGCATTGGCGCGACTTTCTAGCGTAGCGTGGCGGTCGGTCGGATTCGCGCGGTCTCGTCTCGCGGCCGGGCGCACGTCCGGGTGGCCGCACGTCCGGGTGGCCGCACGTCCGGGTGGCCGCACGTCCGGGTGGCCGCACGTCCGGGTGGCCGCACGTCCGGGTGGCCGCACGTCCCGGGCGGGGGCATCCCGCGAACCTTGCCGCTTGACGTCCACCCCTCGGACGCCAAACGCCAAGGTTCGGACCTGGCCGCTATCTGTAGCGCGAGGGATGCCCGGGAGAGTCGCCCCCGGGCGATTCTGCAAAGGCCAATCGCCGCCAGGCGAGTGGATGATTAGCCGTAGCCGAGCTGGCTCGCGTAGGTGTGCCGGTAGTCCCGCTGAGCGCTCAGGACTCGTGACACATACGCGCGCGTCTCCGGGAATCGGATGTCGGCCGCGGTGAACGGCTGCCCTCGGGCCCGGGCGGCGGCGAGCCAGTCGTCGACGTTCGCTTCGCCGCCGTTGTAGGCCGCGAGGGCGAGCACCGTGCTGCCCCGGTACTGGTCGAGCAGGAACCGAAGGTAGTAGCTGCCGTAGGCGATGTTCACCTCGGGCGTGGCCAGGTCTGCCGTGGTGAACGTCTTGGCGCCGGTGCGGCGGGCGAGGAACTCCGCTGTCTCGGGCAGGATCTGCATCAGTCCCAGCGCGCCGGCCGACGACGTCCGTGGATCGAACTTGGTCTCGGCGTAGATGACCGCGGCGATCAGCGCCGGATCGAGTCGCTTCTCAGCCGCCTGCTGGCGGATCACGCCCTGGTATTGGAGCGGCAGACCGAACTCGTTGGCGGCCTTGCGGGCCAAGGGCATCACGACCACGACGGCGAGCACCGCCAGGCCGATGACGATCAGGGCGATCAGCGAGCGACGCCGGCGCGCTGCGGCGCGCCGCTTCGCCGCCGAGGGCCGACGGGCTCCGCTGGGCCGACTCTGGATCGTGGCGCCGTGTGGGCTCACCGCTGCAGCATGTCAAGGATGGCTGACAGCTTCGACTCAAGTTCGTCGATCGTCCCGTCGTTGAGCACCACGTAAGTCGCACGTTGAGCCTTTTCGTGCTGGGAGAGCTGACGGGCGGAGCGCTCCTCGAGCGCCTGATGGCCCCGAGCAGCGGCGCGCTGCGCCCGCACATCCTCCTCAGCGATCACGGCGATCGTCGCGTCGAATCGCCCTTCCGTCCCGGCCTCGAACAGGAGCGGAACCTCCACGACCGCCGCCCTGGGCGGAGGTGAGCGGCCCTCCAGCCCCTCACGCCAGGCCACCATCCGAGCTCCGACCAGCGGCCACAGCAGACCCTCGAGCCACGCTCGGTCCTCGGGCGTGGCGAACGCGCGCTCGGCCAGGGCGGAGCGGTCGATCGCGCCGGCCCGCGCGACACCGGGCCCGAAGCGGGCGACGACCGGGTCCCGGACATCGGCCGTCTCATACAGCTCATGTACGACCCGGTCGGTCGACAAGCACGCCGCGCCGAGCCGCTCCAGAGCGTCCAGCGCCGTCGATTTGCCAGCGCCAATGCCGCCTGTGAGGCCTATGAACGGGATCTGCGAGGGCAATTCGCCGGGCGGCGAATCACATTCCGGAATCGCCCTGGGGCGACTCCGCCTGTGGTGCGGCCGGAGGCGCGACGAGCGCCGACTCCGATCCGGGCTCCCCACCGGCCGGCTCAACCCGGTCCGACCCATTCCCCAACGCAACGTCCGCAACAGCGGCCTCAGGCACGGCTGCCACCGCCGCGGGCGGCGCGACGACCTCGGACGCCGGCGCGACCGCGTCAGGCTCGGGCACCACCACCTCGGGCTCGACAACCGCCTCCGGCGGCGTCACAACCTCAGGTGCCGCAACCGCCTCGGGCTCGACAACCGCCTCGGGCGGCGTAACAACCTCGGCGGGCGCAACGACCTCGGGCTCGACAACCGCCTCGGGCGGCGTATCAACCTCGGCGGGCGCAACGACCTCGGGCTCGACAACCGCCTCGGGCGGCGCAACACCCTCGGGGGGTGCAACCGCCTCGGGCTCGACAACCGCCTCGGGCGGCGTATCAACCTCGGGTGGTGCAACCGCCTCGGGCTCGGCTACCGCCGCCGGGGCCGCGACCACCCCGGCCGGCGCAACGGGCTCGGCGGGGGCTGCCAGCGCCGGAGAATCGGCCATAACGGCCTCCGGAGAAACAGCCGCCTCCGGAGAATCGGCGCCAGCCGATTCTCCAATTGAATCCGCGCCAGCGGATTCAACGAAGACATCCTCGGACAGGCCGAGCTCGGGAACGTCGTCGAGGTCTGTTCCGTCGCCCTCGGTCGGGGGCACGATCGGCCGCACCGGCAGGACCTGCCCCTCGACGCGCTTGATCGACAGCGACAGCCGCCGGCGCTCGGAGTCGATCTCGAGGATCTTGACCCGCACCGGGTCTCCGGGTTGGATGATCTCGCGCGGATTCTCGACGTGGTGCTGAGCCAGCTCGGAGATGTGGACGAGTCCCTCGACGCCGTCGAGGATCTCCACGAACGCGCCGAACGTCACAACCTTGGTGACGTTGCCCTCGAGCTCGTCGCCGATGTTGTAGGTGTCCACGACGCGTTGCCACGGATCCTCCTGGGTCTGCTTGAGGCCCAGTGAGATGCGCTGGCGCTGACGGTCGATGTCGAGCACCTTGACGCTGACGGTGTCGCCGATCGAGAGGATCTCGGACGGGTGGTTGACGTGTGACCAGGACAGCTCCGAGATGTGGATCAGGCCGACGATCCCGTCGAGGTCGACGAAGGCGCCGAAGTCGACGATGTTGGAGATGGTGCCCTCGACGACCTGACCCGGCTGGAGCCGGTCGAGGATGCGCTCGCGATCCTCCTTACGCTGCTCCTCGAGCACGGCCCGGCGAGACAGGACGACGTTGTTGCGGGACCGGTTGAGCTCGATCACCTTGCATTCGATCGCCTGGCCCATGTACTCGTCGAGGTTCGGCACGCGCCGGATGTCCACCAGCGAGGCGGGCAGGAAACCCCGGACACCCAGGTCGATGATCAGACCGCCCTTGACCACCTCGATCACGGCACCCTCGACGGGCTCGCCGGACTCGGCGGCGGCTTCGATCCGGCGCCAGGCTTTCTCGAACCGAGCGCGCTTCTTGGACAGGATCAGCCGTCCGTCCTGGTCCTCCTTGGTGAGGACGAGCGCGTCGACCTCCTCGCCGAGCTCGACCTCATCGCTGGGATCGACCGACTTGCGAATCGAGAGCTCGCTGGCGGGGATGACCCCTTCGGACTTGTAGCCGATGTCGACGAGCACCTCGTCGTTGTCGATGCGGACGACGTTGCCGGTGACGACGTCCCCCTCCTGGAAGGGATGCATCGTCGCGTCGTAGTTGGGAACGATCTGACCGTCAATCTCCAGCAGAAGCCCATCCGAGCCTTCGACGATCTTCACGTTCGGCTCGTCGGTGGGCGCAATCAAAGTTGTAGTCGTGGACATGTACTCGCAGGATAGCCGGACGGTGACTCCGCTGCCGTCCCTATCGTTTGCGCCGCCGGCCGGGACGCCGTCCGTATCATCAGCCGCCGATGCCCGAACGTGCCACCAAGCGCGGTGAAGAGCGGACGCGGCTGGACCGTGATTGCGACGTGCTGATCTGCGGCGCCAGCTTTGCCGGCCTCTCGGTTGCGCGTGAGCTTGCGCGCAGCGGAGCTGACGTGCTCGTCATTGACCGGTACGAGATCGGCGAGCGCCAGACCTCAGCGTGCGGGATTCCGACGACGTGGCTGACCGCCCTCGGGCTCCAGGATTCCCACCGGCAGACCTTCGGCGAGCTGGTGATCCACACCCCGCTCACCACGGTGCGGTTTGACCTGCCCTGGACCTTCTCGACGTTCGATTACCGATCGCTGTGCGGACTGCTCGCCGAGCAGGGATCGTTCGCGTTCGAGACCGCGAAGGTCGAGGGCCGATCCGCTGGCGCGCATCGCACGAACACCGTCCACACCGACCGGGGCGAGATCCGCGCACCGCTGGTGGTCGACGCGCTGGGCTGGCGGCGAGTGCTCAGCTCCGGAGCGAACGTCCAGCCCCCCGACGCGCTGCTCTCGCGGGGGCTCGAGGTGCACCCGCTGGGCTCCGGTGAGGATCTCGAGATCTGGATTGACCGCGCGTACGTGCCCGCCGGGTACGGGTGGAGTTTCCCCGCCGACGGGGAGCTGCGGATCGGCGTGGGCTCGTTCGATCCGCGCTTTCACGTGCGCGAGCCGACGGTCAGGCTGGCCACCGATCTGGCCGCGGACCCGGTGCGCTATCAGGGCAACTGGATTCCCCATGCGTTGCGGGACGCGACCGAGGACGGCGTGTTCTTCGTCGGGGACTCCGCGGGCCATTGCCTTCCGCTCACTGCGGAGGGGATCCGGACGGCGCTGTACTTCGGGCTCGCGTGCGGGCGCGAACTGCGGCGAGTCATCGCGGGTGAGCAGACCCGCGAGCAGGCGCTGGCCCGGTACCACCAGTTCTCAGCCGGACACGCCTTGCCGTTTCGCTGGATGCTGCGGATGCAGCGACTGGTTCCGCGGGTGGCGCCGCGCCTGCTCGCCCCGTCGTTGCGGGCGATGGAGCGCAAGCGGTTCGTCGACTGGTCGTTTGACCACTACCTGAACATCGCCCACCCGGATTTCGTGGCGGCCGATGGCGGGTCAGCAGCCCGGGTCGGGGCGCGCTCGACGCTCGCGGCCGCCTAGCCTCGCCCATCGCCTCGCCCAGCCGACGCATCGTGGCGGCGAACCTTGGCGTTTGGCGTCCACCCCTCGGACGGGCAACGCCAGAGTTCGAGCGGGGGTGAGGGCTAGCGAGCGTTTACTTCGCCGACAGCCAGTCGGTTCCGATCCCAGCCTCGACAGCGAGCGGCGGGTCGAGTTCGTAGGCCCCCTGCATCTGGGCGATGGCGATCTCCTTGACCTGCTCGGCTTCCTGCGCCGGTCCTTCGAACAGCAGCTCATCGTGAATCTGGAGGACCAGCCGCGACCGGAGGCCAGCTGCCGCGATCGCGCTGTCACAGCGAACCATCGCCACCTTCATGATGTCGGCGGCGGTGCCCTGGATCACCATGTTGACGGCGAATCGCTCGCCCTGCTTGCGGATCTCCCAGCGACGCGCGCGTAACTCGGGAACCTGGCGTCGCCGGCCGAACAGGGTTGAGACGTAGCCGTGTTCGGTCCCCTGCGCGATCGTCTCCTCGATGAACCGCTCGACAGCGGGGAAGCCGGCCAGGTAGCGCTGGATGAACTCGTCGGCCTCGGCCTGCGGGATATCGAGCCGATCGGCCATCCCGTAGGCGGACAGGCCGTAGACGATTCCGTAGTTGATCATCTTCGCCTTCGATCTCATCCCCGGGTCGATCTGGTCCGGAGTGACCCCGAACACGCGACACGCGGTGGCGGTGTGGACATCCTCGCCGCGGCGGAAGATCTCCTTGAGCACGTCTTCGCCGGCGATGTGGGCCAGCAGCCTGAGCTCGACCTGCGAGTAGTCGGCGGACACGAGCAGGTGGCCGGGCTCGGCGACGAAGCAGGCCCGGATCTCGCGGCCCAGAGCGGTGCGAATCGGGATGTTCTGCAGATTCGGATTGTTCGAGGACAGCCGCCCGGTCGTCGCCGCGGTCTGGTTGAACGTCGTGTGCAGCCGCCCATCGGCGGCGATCAGCAGCGGCAGCGCGTCGAGGTAGGTCTGCGCCAGCTTGGTCAGCTCGCGCCAGCGCTCGATCCGCGGGATCACGTCGTGCTCGCCGCGGATGGCCTGGAGCACGCGGGCGTCGGTCGAGTAACCGGTCTTACCGCGGCGCTTGCGAGACAGGCCGAGCTTGCCGAACAGCACCTCCTCGAGCTGCTTGGGCGAGCCCAGCGTGAACTCCTCCCCGCAGAGGTCGAAGATCTCCAGCTCGAGCGCGTCCGCCTCGGCCTTGACGCGCCCGGAGATCTCGGCCAGGCGCTCGGTGTCGAGCTTGACCCCGGCCTGCTCCATTGCGCGCAGCAGGCGGACGATCGGCAGCTCGACCTGTTGGAGCAGGTCGGTCAGCCCGCGGCCACGAATCTCCTCGCGCTGCCACTGCGCCAGAGCCGACATCAGGAGCGCGTCGGCGCCGACCTCGTCGTCGACCGTGGCCGCCAGACCCCGCTCCTCGCACAACTCACGGAAGGGATAGGCGCGCCGAGCCGGCTCGAGCAGGTAGGCCGCCACCTCGGTGTCATGGGCGAGCGTCTGAGGCACCTCGCCGAGCGATTTGGCGTCGTGCGCGATCACCGGACGGGTGCCGACCGCGCTCACCAGCTCCTCGGGGCGCGGGCAGGTTCCGATCAGCACCTCGGGGGCGCCGTTCGCGTGCACCCCAAACCGCCAGGCGTTGTCGGCCGCGAACAGGGCGTCCTCGGGTGTTTCGGGGGCCCGCACGGCGATCGTCAGCTCGGTCTGCGGCAGCCGGGCGATATTCGTCAGCGAGACTGCCCTGGCGCGCGCCCGGAGCGCCTTTTCGTCCACGGCTGCGGCCGGTGCGGGCGCAGCGGCCTCGGCCGAGCCGAGCGCCTCCTCGAGCCGCCGGAGGGGGTCGCGCAACTCGAACTTCCGGAACACCTCTCGGAGCCGGGAGCGGTCGGGCGGCGCGGCGACGAACTCGGCCAGGTCGAGATCGAGCGGAATGTGTCGCTTCGCCGTGGCCAGCTGCTTGGACACGCGCGCGGCGTCGGCGTGCTCGATCAGGTTCTGCTTGCGCTTGGCGCCGCTGATGTCGTCGACGTGCTCGAGCACGGACTCGAGCGATCCGAACCGCTGCAGCAGATCTGCAGCGGTCTTGTCGCCGATGCCCGGAATCCCCGGGATGTTGTCGCTCGTATCCCCCTTCAGGCCAATGAAATCGGGCACCAGCTCCGGTGGAATCCCGTAGCGGTCGATCACGCCCTCGCGGTCGTAGACGCGGGTGTCGGTGATCCCCCGGGAGGTGGTCATGATCTGCACGCCGTCGTCGACCAGCTGGTAGGCGTCGCGGTCGCCGGTCACGACCATCACCGGAATCGGCGGCTCGGCGGACTTGGCCAGCTCGACGATCGAGGCGATCACATCATCGGCCTCGTAGCCCTCGACAGCCAGGTTGCGGTACCCGAACGCGTCGACCAGGGGTTCGAACTCGGGCCACTGCTCCTTGAGCAGATCGGGCCGGCTGCTCCGCTGGGCCTTGTACTCCGGATAGACCTCCTTGCGTCCCGAGGACCCGGCGTCCCACACGACCACGGTCGCCTTCGGGCCGTAGTCGGTGAGGATCTTGACCAGCATCGAGGCGAATCCGAAGATCGCGTTGGTGGGCACCCCGGTCGAGGTCGCGATCGACTCGGGCAGCGCGAAGAAGGCGCGATAGGCGAGGCTGTTGCCGTCGATCAGGAAGAGTTCATCTGGCACTGATATGAGGCTAGCTGGCGGCTCGGGGGTCGCGGCGCTCGGGTGCGCGAGGGGTCGCTGCGGCGGCCGGGCGGGGCGGGGCCGGGCCGGGCGGGGCGGGGCCGGGCCGGGCGGGCGGGGCGGGCCGGGCCGGGCGGGCCGGGCGGGCGGGCCGGGCCGGGCGGCCATCGGCGCCCGGGGGTGGCGCGTTTGTCATGGCGCGGAGGAGCTGTGGATCATCTCTGTGACTTCTTGGCCACGAAAGGCTGCGCCGAAGTGGGCGCGGGCGTCGGTGTGCGTCAGAGTGGTTGGCATGAGCGGGCCGACCCGAGCCATCAGGCGAAAAGTGGGCTTAATTCGGCCCACGGGCGATGATTTGGGGGGGTGTGAGCCTCAGGGCCCGCTGAGCGACACGGATCGTGTACACCTCGTCAAAGTGCTGGGGGTGAGTGAACTTTTGCCCGTCCGAGGCGGGCGGGATCGCAGGATTGCGGCGATCGCCGCGGCGCAACGTGGCCGCGTGTCCCGCCGGCAACTGCTGGCCGCCGGTGTGAGCGCAAGCACGATCCAACGCATGGTCGTGAGGGCGATGTTGCATCCCCTGCACGGCGGCGTGTACGCGGTCGGGCACTTGGCGCCGGTCGAGCTGGGGGCCGAGACTGCCGCCCTCCTGGCGTGCCCGGATGGCGCGGTGCTCAGCCATCGGACGGCCGCGGCCCTGTGGAAGCTCCGCCCACCGATCGGGGGAGATGTGCACGTCACGATCGGCGAGAAACAGGGCCAACGTGCCGGCATTCACACGCATCGGACACGGCGTCTCGATCCCCAGGACATCCGCACCTATGAGCTCCTGCCCGTCACCTCCCCGGCGCGCACGGTGCTGGACCTCGCCAACCTCGAGCGCGTTCGAGAGGTCGAGCGCGCGCTTGAGGAGGGCATTGTGCGCCGGATCCTCCGGGTCTCGGACGTCGAAGATGTGCTCAGCCGGGCCAGCGGTCTGCACGGCGCTCCGGTCCTGGCCGGGATCCTGGAGAGACGACGTGGCCCAACCGTCACGCGTTCTGAAGCCGAGGAGAGATTCCTGGCTTTGATCCGGGACGCACTCCTGCCGGTGCCGGAGGTCAACGTCTCAATCCACGGCTATGAGGTCGACTTCCTGTGGCGGGCGCAGCGGCTCGTGGTCGAAGTCGACGGCTACGCATACCACGGCAACCGCGGTGCGTTCGAGCGCGATCGGCGAAAAGATGCGCAGCTACACGCGGCCGGGCTCAGCACCATGCGGGTGACGTGGCTGCAGATGCAGGACGAGCCCTACGCGCTGGTCGCGCACGTCGCGCAGGCTCTGGTCTGGGCCGACGCCCGCGACGCCGCCTGAGGGGCCAACCGCCCCCGCCGGCCGCTCCAACCGAGCGGAGGATCGGCCCAAGCCAGCCACCCCCGCCCGGGCCAACCGCCCCGCCCAAGCCAGCCACCCCCGCCCGGGCCGGCCACCACCGCCCGGGCCGGCCACCACCGCCAACCCAACAAAGGATCGGCCCAAGCCATCCGCCCCCGCCCGGGGCCGGCCACCACGACCAACGCACAGGGGATCAGGGCGGGGGGCGGCGCCCGGACCCGCCGCCGGGCTGATCGCGGCCGCCCCGGCCGGGGATCCGCCCCTCCCGCTTCCATTTTGAGCCGGGGCGGGCGGGCAGGAGCAACACGATCAGCAGGCCGATGACGGACAGCAGCATCCCGAACGTCAGCCCGAGCCGCTCGCCGTAGCCCTTGCGGTCGGCCACCCACGAGCCGATCGCCGCGGACAGGAGCCACGCGAACAGGAGGTAGAGCGCCTTGGCGCCGATCAGGGCGAGGATCGTCATCAGGCTCCCAGATAGGCTCGCTGGACTTCGGGATCGTTGCGCAACTGGGACGAGTCGTCGGCCAAGACGACGCGACCGGTCTCGAGCACGTAACCACGGCGCGCGACGTCGAGCGCGTAGTTGGCGTTCTGCTCGACCAACAGGATCGACACGCCGGAGCGGTTGATTTCGGCGATCGTCTCGTAGATCCGCTGGACGAGAATCGGCGCGATGCCCATCGAGGGCTCGTCGAGCATCAGCAACCGCGGACGGGCCATCAGGGCACGCCCGATCGCGAGCATCTGCTGCTCGCCGCCGGACATGGTGCCGGCCTTCTGGCGCTGACGCTCCTGCAGGCGCGGAAACAGGGTGAAGACGCGGTCCAAGTCCTCCGCGATCTCTGGTCCGCGGCGGTGATGAGCGCCGAGGTCGAGGTTCTCGCGTACGGTCATGCGGTGGAAGCAGTGGCGCCCCTCGGGCGCGAGCGAAATCCCGTAGCCGACGATGTGATGGGCTTGGACGTGCGTGATGTCCTCGCCGTCAATGGTGATCTTGCCTGAGCTGGCCGGCGTAAGGCCGGAGATGGACCGCAGCGTGGTCGACTTGCCGGCTCCGTTGGAACCGATCAGCGTCACCACCTCCCCCTCCTCCACGGTCAGCGAAATCCCCTTCAACGCCTCGATGGCTCCGTAATGCGTGTGCAGGTCTTCGACCTCGAGCAGCGGCCTCAAGCTCGTCGCCACCGGCTTGACCGGCGCCGGCATCAGTCCTGCTTGCCCAGGTAGGCCTCGATCACGCGCGGGTCGACGCGGACATCGGCGGGGGAACCCTCAGCGATCTTCTCGCCGTGATCGAGCACGGTGACACGCTCGGAGACGTCCATCACGACCTTCATGTCGTGCTCGATCAGCAGGATGGTCAACTTGAGCTCGGAGCGGAGCTGGCGCATGAAGTCGGTCAACGCGGACGACTCCTGCGGATTCATCCCCGCGGTGGGCTCGTCGAGCAGCAGCAGCGTCGGATCGGAGGCCAGTGCGCGGGCGATCTCGACCCGGCGCTGATCGCCGTAGGAGAGTTGGACGGCGAGCAGCTCGAACGCGCTCCGGGGCAGGCCGACGTAGGCCAGCAGCTCGCGCGCGCGGGTGCGGACGTCGCGCTCCTCGTTGCGCACCCGTGGCGGGCGCACGATCGAGCCGAACAGCCCGGCGCGCATCCGAGCATGGCGCCCGATCATGACGTTCTCCAGCGCGCTCATGGCGCCGAACAGGCGAATGTTCTGAAACGTCCGCGCGACGCCGAGGCCGGTGATGATGTCGGGCCGGGCCCGAGTGATGTCGCGGTCTCCGATCAGAATCCGGCCCGTGGTCGCCTTGTAGAGGCCGGTGAGCATGTTGAACAGGGTCGTCTTGCCGGCACCATTGGGCCCGATCAGCGACACGATCGAGTGGCGCGGGACATCCAGCGAGACGTCGTCGACGGCGACCAGGCCGCCAAACTCTTTCGTGACACGGTCCACGCGCATGACCGCCTCAGCGCTGAGGGCATACGTGCCCGAGGTCATCCGGGCCCCTCGGCCAGCTGGGCACCCGCGGCGGACATCGCCCCCATGAGCGTCATCCCGGCCCCTCGGCCAGCTGGGCACCCGCGGCGGACATCGCCCCCGTGAGCGTCATCCGGGCCCCTCGGCCAGCTGGGCATCCTCGGCGGTGATCGCCTCGGTGAGCTCCATCCGCCGCCGCCGTTCCGGGAACAGGCCTTGCGGCCTGAGCACCATCACCAGCACGAGCAGAAAGCCGAAGATCCCGAATGACAGCTGGGTGAGGTCGAAATTCAACCCGAAGTCGCGCGGCAGCGAGTTGAGCACATCCGGGATCAGGTAATAGTTGATGTAGGAGAGCAGGAGCGCGCCGAGCACGGCACCCCAGATCGATCCCAGACCGCCCACGATGATCATCGCGAGCACGAAGATCGAGAACGAGAACGCGAACTGCCCCGCGTTCACGGTGGTGTAGTAGGCGCCGAGGAATGCCCCGGCCATACCGCCGAAGGTGGCACCGATTGCGTAGGCCTTGAGCTTCGTGCGCACCAGGGGGATCCCCATCGATACAGCGGCGACCTCGTCCTCGCGCAGGGCAATCCAGGCGCGTCCGAGCCGGGAGTCGCGCAAGCGCAGGTTGACGAACAGGACGAACAGCATGATCGCGAAGATCAGCCAGTACCACGGTCTCAACTTGAGCAGGTTGAACTGGCCGATGACGGGGAAGTAGGGCAGGTCGAGCGCCGGGATGCCGAGGTTGCCGGCCGTCAGCGTCTCGCCGTGACCGATGTGGATGCTCTGACCGTTGACGGCGAGCACACCGATGATCTCGCCGAACGCCAACGTGACGATCGCGATGTAGTCGCTGCGCAGGCGCAGCGTCGGCAGGCCGATGATCACGCCCGCGATCGCGGTGATCGCGACAGCACAGAGGAGGATGAGAAGGAAGTTGAGGTGGATGCCGGGCTCGGTTTTCGCGATGCCCGAGACGAGTACGTGGATGTGGGAGTTGAAGAAGAAGCTCGATCCGAACCAACCGACTGAGTAGGCACCGAGCGCGTAGAACGCGACGTAGCCGAGGTCCAGCAGACCCGCGAAGCCGACCACCACGTTCAGCCCGAGCGCCATCACGACGTACGCGAGCGAGATGATCGTCGCGTTGATGAAGCCGCTGGTCTGCGAGAAGAAGAACGGGAGCACGATCCCGATCGCGATCAGGGCCACCGCCAGCCCTCGGGACCACCATGGCGGCAGTCGCGCGCTCAGCGCCTCGCGCCATTCCCTCAGCTGGGCCCTCAGCTCGCTCATCCGGCCTCCCGCGTCTCCTCGCCGAGCAGGCCCCGCGGTCGCAGGACCATGACCAGGATCAGGTAGCCGAACACCACCGCCTCGGTCCACTGCGGCCCGAGTCGCGAATCGGACATCTGCTGGATACAGCCGATGATCAGCCCCCCGAGGACGGCCCCTCGGACGTTGCCGATGCCCCCCATCACGGCCGCCGTGAAGGCAATCAAACCGGCCTCGAAACCTTGGAAGTACCACACCGTCGTCTCGTACAGCGCGTACACCAGCCCCGCGACACCGGCCAGCATGCCCCCGAGCAGGAACGTCAGTGAGATCGTCGAGTCGACGTTGATGCCCATCAGCCGGGCGGCCTCCGGGTCCTGCGCGGTAGCGCGCATCGCGCGGCCCGGCCGGGTGTGCCCGATGAACCAGGTGAGCGCGATCACACACGGGACCATGACCGCAATCGCCATCACATCAGCCCGATGGACGATCACCCCAGAGATCTTGAACACGGTGTCGTTCTCGCGCAGCAGGTCCGAGACGCCGGTCGGCGAGCCGCCGAGCCAGAGCAGACCGACGTTCTGGAGAATGAACGAGAAGCCGACGGCGGTGATCAGCGGCGCCAGCTTGGGGGCGTTTCGGAGCGGACGGTAGGCCACGCGCTCGATCAGGACGTTGAGCGAGCCGCAGACCAGCATCGAGACGATCAGGGTCAGGAGCAGACCGGCGATCAAGCCGCCGGCTCCGGTGCTCAAGCCGAGCCCGATCGACCCCCAGAATCCGGCCGCCACGAACGAACCGATCATGAACACGTCGCCGTGCGCGAAGTTGATCAGCTCGATGATTCCGTACACGAGCGTGTAGCCCATCGCGATCAGCGCCCAGATGGAGCCGTTGGACAGCCCCTCGACCAGGTTGAAGCCGAGCTCCGAGAGGTCGTGCCGGATCACCGGCTTGCCGTTGGCCGCGAGCCCGGCCTGGTAGCCGTGGGTCAGATCGTGGACGCCGAAGTAAATCGGCAGCGCCGCCAGCGCGATGATCAATCCCCAGCGGCCCACGTAGCGCCGCAGCGCCGCGAGCGCAGTCGCGGCCACGGCGGGCACCCTCGGCTTGAACGAGTGAGCTTCCACTGATGGGGTGTGGAGTATGGAGGGGGCGCCGGATGCGCGCCCCCTCCAGATGGCCTCCTATGACGGTGCGATCAGAGGACCTTGGTCGGCGTCAGCGTCTTGAAGAACACCGGGTCGCCGGTTGGACCGACCTTGTACAGGCCGTAGGACTTCAACGTCGTGTCGCCGTCCTTGTTGAAGCTGTAGGTGCCGAGCACCGAGTTGCGGTCGGTGGTCGCGAACAGCGCCTTGAGCACGGCCGACTTGCTGTCGCCCGAGGCACCGAGCTTCGTGATCGTGTCCAGCCCGAGCTTCATCGCCTCGTAGCCGTAGATCGCGTACGGGTCGGGGTCGGCGACGCCGTACTTGGCCTTGTATGCGGCCAGGAATGTCTTGCCGCCCGGATAGGCGGACAGATCCAGGGTCGCGACCGTGCACTGGATCAGCGGGTCGATGCTGGCCGGCACACCGCCCATCTTCGGGTTCGTCCACGCGCTCGAGCACATGCCGTCGGGGCCGAAGATCTTGGCCTTCGGCAGCGCCGCGTTGACGTCCTTGGTGATCTGCACGCCGCCGTTCGAGACGATCCCAGCGAACTCGAAGCAGTCGGCTCCCTGGGCCTTGATCGTCGCCGCGTAGGAGCGGAAGTTAGGCGACTTGGGGTCGATCCCGGTGTTGCTCGTGATGTCGATCCCGTAGTCCCCCTTCTCGAGCTCGAGCAGGTCGGCGAGTCCGGCACCGTAGGCCTCCTTGTCGTTGGCCACGGCCACCTTTGTGCATCCAGCCTGCTTCATCGCGATCAGATCAGCTGCCGCCTGGATCGAGTCGATGGGAACGATCCGCAGATAGGTGCGGGTCCCGGTCGGGTAATACTTCTGCGGCTCTCCGGGCGCGCTGCCCGGCTCGTTGGTCGTCAGGCCGACGTAGGTGTTCGCGGGGCTGACCTGCGGGATCCCGCCCTCGTTGAGGATCGGGATCGAGACCTCGCTCGCGCCCGAGTTGAACTCGCCGATGTAGTAGACGGTCTTCGGGTCGGCGGCCGCCTTACGGGCGTTCGCGGCGGTCTGGCTCGGGTCCCACTCACCAGCCGCCGCGGTCGAGTCGTCAAGTGACTGGTAGTTGACCGTCCATGGTCCAGCCTTGCCGCCGGCCTCGGAGAGCGCAAGCTTGATCCCGTTGACCAGCGGAACGGTCTGCGCGCTCGACGCTCCCTGCAACGGGAGGCTCGAGTAGATGTCGACGGTCTTCGAGCTACTGCTGCCCGAGGCCGCTGCACTGCTGCTGGCACTGCTGCTGGTACTACTACTGCTGCTGCTGCCGCAAGCGCTGAGCGCCACAACAGAGCCCATGACTAGGCAACCCCTCATCGCCTTGCCGAGAAAACTCATAGCTCCTCCTCGAGATAGATCCGGCCAAGTCGGCGCAGAGTAGACCCGCCTCCGGACCGCAGCAAGCGCCACAGGGCCAATCAGCGTCGCAATCAAGCCGCCCTAACGAGATGTAAACCCCGCGGGAATGGTCGGAAAAGCCCAACTCGGCCGGGCGGCGTCGGAGTGGTCTGAGCGATCGCTTGGCCAGATGGCCTATACGTCGATCGCCTTCCAGAACCGGAGTTGACCCGCGACCACCGTGTAGACGCCATAGCGCCTCAGCGTGGTGTCGCCGTCGCGGTCGATGCTGTAGGTGCCGAGCACGCTCTGGTGGTCGCGGGTGGCGAACACAGCCGCCACGACCTTTGAGCGCCGGGCCGTGTCGGTACCGCGGTCAGTCGCACGGTCGATCGCGTCCAGCATCAGGCTCATCGCGGCGTAGCCGAAGATCGCGGCCGGCTGCGGTTCACCGTACTGCTCCGCGTAGGCGGTCAAGAACGCGCGACCGCTCGGCGGGTAATCGCTCGGGCCGAGGGTGGGGTCAGTGATCAGCACGCGCGGATCGATCGCCGTGGGAATCCCGCCCTGCGCGGGGTCCACGTAACTGCTCTCGGCCAGACCATTGGTACCGAAGATCCGCGCCTGTGGCAGCGCGTGGGCGATCTGCGTGGTGACGAGGGCGGCGTTGCTGTCCGGAATCGCACTGACCAGCACGCAGTTGGCACCGGTCTGAGCCACACTGGCGGCCATCGAGGCGTAGTTGGTGGCCCTCGGCTCGAACATCTGGGTCGCGACGACGTGCAATCCCGCAGACTGGGCGGCCAGCACGAAGCTGATCGCGGCGTCCAATCCGTCGACCTCACCGTCGTCGACCACATAGGTCTTCGTGCAGCCGGCGCTGCGCTGAAGCTGCACTTGCGCGATGGCCTGAATCGAGTCGTTGGGCACTACCCGGGCGAAGGTGCGGATGCCGGTGGGGTAGTACTTGTCAGGCTCGCCCGGCGAGACCGCGGGGCCGCCGCGAGTCAATCCGACCGCGGTGCTCGAGGGGCTGATCTGGGCAATGCCAGCGCGGTTCAACACCGGGATCGAGATCGCGCTGGCGCCGGAGTTGAAGTCCCCCAGATAGCCGATCGTCGTCTTGTCCTGGACCGCCAGGCGAGCATTCACGGTCGTCTGGCCGGGGTTCCATTCGTCGCTGTGCGGAGTTGAGTCGTCCAGCGCCTTGAGGACGACGTGGTACTTGCCGATGCGGCCCGCCGCCTGCGCCAGGGCCATCCGTTCGCCGTTGAGGACCGCCGTTCCGCTGACGCTCGAGTCGCCGTTGAGGGGTCCGCTCGAGTAGATCGTCAGCGTGTCGCCGGAGATACGGTTGCCCAGCGCCTCCGTGGTCCCGCAGCCGGCGACGATGACCGCCACAGCAACGGCAATCGCGGCGATCACGCCGAGCCCCCAGACGTGCGGCCGCCGAGTGGGGATCAACCTTGGATCTGAACGAACGTGAACGGAACCAGCTGCCCCCCACGCCAGCGGCCGAAGACGAACGGCGCCAGGTTCGTGTCGCCGTGGTCGAGCGAGTACGTCCCCAGCACCGAGTAATGCGCCGCGTCTGCAGCGCTGAGCGAGCGGAACGCGCCCACCACCGCCCCGCGCTCGTTGGCGAGCCCTCTGCCGTTCTCGACCCGGAGCACGTAGAGCAGCGCGGTCATCGTCTCGTAGCCGAAGATCGCGGCCGGGGCGGGGGCGTGTCCATACGTGCTCGTGAAGTTGGTCACGAACGCCCTGCCCAGCGGGGTGAGATCCCGATTGAGGAATCCGGGCGAGGAGATCACCAGGTTGTGCTGCGCGGTGGCCGCCAGCCCTGAGGCGAACGCGTCGTCGTAGAGCGCCGAGGGGCCGAACAGCTTGGTGTTCGGACTCGACGCGGCCACGTCGTCGAACATGGTCTTCGCCGTGGTCGCAGAGTTGGTGCCCAGGAACAGCGCATCCGCGCCCGAGCTCGTGAAGCCGGCTGCGGTGGCCGGGCCCGGCGTCGCTGTGAGTCCGGCGGCGGCGGCGGCTTGCTTGACCTCGAGTGCAATCGTGGCGCCGTACGGCTGGCCATCACTGGCGATGTAGAGCTTGGTGACGTGCATCGCCTGCATCTCCTGGACCTGCGCCTTGGCTTCCTGCGCGGTATTGGGCACGACGCGGGCGAACGTCTCGCCGGGCGTGTAGTTACTGTGGGACGGGTAGTACTTGTCGGGCGCACCCGGCACCGCGGCGGTGGGCTGGGTCAGGTAGCTCGCCGTATCGGTGGGGCTGACCTGGAGCAGGTCCTCTTCGTTGGTGATCTCGACCGACACCCACGAGGTGCCCGGAACCAGCTCGCCCAGGTAGGCGATCGAGCTCTTGTTGGAGACCGCCGATCGGGCGTTATCGGACACCTCCTTGCCGTCCACGGTGGCGAACCTGATCGTGAACTTGCCGATCCGGTCCCCGGCCTTATTGAGCGGCGCGAGTGCGAGCTTCTCGGCGTCGAGCACGTCGTTCAGCTGCTGGTCAGCAGTCCCAGTGGGCGGCTGGGCGGCGTAGATCGACAGCGTGCTGTCCGGGACGGTCACCGTCGCGCTGCCGCTGCTGGCGCCGGCGCAGCCCGCGACGCCGACGGCGAGTGCCACGGCCGCGCAACCAGTGACCACTCGGCTCCGTGCGAGCCCGCCTTTGCTCATCTTGGATCGCCGGCTAGTCCCGCCGGCCAGGCAGGAACGGCAGCAGGTTCCGAACCCCGATCGCGATCAGCACCATCACGATCGCGATCAGGATGGCGTCGAAGCCGCTCACGTTGAGCGCCCACAGGACGATCCAGATGCAGAGGCCGGCGGTGGCGGTGAGAATCAGACCCATTCGACTGGATCCTAACTCAGCGCGGCACCGTCAGCGCCATCGAGAAGTCGCGGACGAGCTCCGAGACTGCTCTCACGGGGTCATCAGCCTCGCCGGCGGCGCGCACGAGCCGGCTGCCCACGATCACGCCGTCGGCGCCGGCGCCCGCCGCAGCGGCCGCCTGCTCGGGGGTCCCGATCCCGAACCCGACCGCGACCGGGACCTCGGTGGCCGCCGCGGCCCGCGCCACGATCGCCGCCAGTCCATCACCCCAGCCGGCCCGCTCACCCGTCGTGCCCGTCAGCGCGATCGTATAGAGGAAGCCGCGGGCGCGGGCCCCGATCCGCCGGAGCCGCTCCTGCGGCGTGGTCGGCGCGACCAGCGGCACCAGCGCCAGGCCCCGGGCTTCGCACGCGCCGAACATGTCCTGGGCTTCCTCCAGCGGCAGGTCGGGGACGATCAGACCGCTCACTGACGCCTCCGCCAGCGCGTCGGCGAAACGCTCCAGCCCACGCGCGAAGATCAGGTTCGCGTAGCACATGACGACCACGGGGACGCGGTCGGCCAGCGCACGACCGACCTCCAACACGCCCGGAAGCGTCGCGCCGGCCCGCAACGCCGTCGTCCCGGCGGCGTGGATCACGGGGCCATCGGCGAGCGGGTCCGAGAATGGGACGCCCAGCTCGATCAGATCGGCACCGGCGGCGGCGTACGCGAGCCCGATCCGTCGGGAGGTGTCGAGGTCGGGGAAGCCGCCCATCAGGTAGGGCATGAGCGCGGCCCGGCGCCCGTCAGCCCGAGCCGACGCGAACGCCTCCGCGATCCGATCGGTACCGCTCACGGTCAGGCTCGGTCGCGCCCCAGATGGGCCAGCGCCTCGGCCAGATCCTTGTCCCCCCGCCCGGACAGGCACACGAGGTCCAGCTCGCTGTCTCGGTGCGCCAGCGCCCAGGCGATCGCATGGGCGCTCTCGAGCGCGGGGATGATCCCCTCCAGGCGCGCAGTCCGGGCGAACGCCTCCAGCGCCTGGGCATCGGTGATCGCCACGTAGCGGGCCCGGCCGGAGTCGCGGAGCCACGCATGCTCCGGTCCGGTGCCCGGATAGTCGAGGCCGGCGGAGATCGAGTGGGCCTCGAGGATCTGACCGTCCTCGTCCTGCATGATGGCCGAGAAGGCGCCGTGCAAGACGCCCGGCAGCCCGGCAGCGGTCAGGGGCGCGCCGTGTCGGCCGGTGTCAATGCCCTCCCCGGCCGCCTCGACCCCGATCAGCTTGACCGACTCGTCGCCGACGAATGGCGTGAACACGCCGATCGAATTGGAGCCGCCCCCCACGCAGGCGATCACGCGCTCGGGCAGGCGGCCGGCCTGCTCCAGCACCTGCGCCCGGGCCTCGTCGCCGATCACCCGCTGCAGGTCACGGACCAGTGCCGGGTAGGGCGCGGGACCGACGCACGAGCCGATGATGTAGTGGGTCGTCTCGACATTGGTCACCCAGTCGCGGATCGCCGCCGACACCGCCTCCTTCAGCGTCCGTGCGCCCGCCTCCACCGGCTCGACGTGAGCGCCCAGCAACCCCATCCGCTCGACGTTGGGCTGCTGGCGGCGCATGTCCTCGGTGCCCATGTAGACGACGCACTCGAGATCGAGCAGCGCACAGGCGGTCGCCGAGGCCACCCCGTGCTGGCCGGCGCCGGTCTCCGCGATGATCCTGCGCTTGCCCATCCGCCGGGCCAGCAGGGCCTGGCCGAGTGCGTTGTTGATCTTGTGCGCACCGGTGTGGTTGAGGTCCTCGCGCTTGAGATAGATGGGGTGCCCGGCCGCCTGACTCAACCGCGAGGCGAGATACAGTGGCGATGGGCGCCCGACGTAGTCGCGCAGCAGCGCGTCGAGTTCGGCCCGGAAGCCGGCGGAGTCGCGAGCCTGCAGCCAGGCGGCCTCGAGCTCGGCCAGCGCCGGCATCAAGGTCTCAGGCACGTACTGGCCCCCGTAGGGGCCGAAACGGTGCTCGATCGTGCTCATCACGGGCTCACTGCGACGGTGCCGGCCACTGACGCGGCGAACGCCTTCAGCAGTGCGGGATCCTTGCGGCCCGGGCTCGCCTCCACCCCACTCGCGACGTCGACGGCAAACGGGCGCACGGCCTCGATCGCCTCAGAGACGTTGGCCGGATTCAAACCGCCGGAGAGGATCAAGGGCAGACGCCGGTCGTGGGCCCGCGCCAGATCCCAGGCGAACGTTTCGCCGGTCCCGCCCGGGGTCCCCAGCACGTGGCTGTCGAGCAGGTGGTAGTCGGTGTGAAACGGAGCCAGGGCCTGGATGTCGGCGCGGCTGCGCACGCGGGCCGCCTTGATCACCTTGCAGCCGGTGCGGCGAGCGACCTCGGCACAGAATGCGGGGCCCTCGTCGCCGTGCAGCTGAACCGCGGTCAGCCCGACCGTGTCCGCAGTCCGGGCGACCTGCTCGAGCGTCGGGCTGACGAACACGCCCACGATCTCGACCTGCCGCCGGTACGAGGCGCCGATCCCGGCGGCGACGTCGAGCTCACAGCGCCGCGGCGAGTGTGGCCAGAAGATCACGCCGATCGCCCACGCGCCGGCCGCCACCGCGTCAGCGGCGTCGCGCGGGTTCGTGATCCCGCAGAACTTGATCTTCGGCGCGGCACTGTCCATGCACACATCCTAGGAGCCGCGTTTACGGGCGACCTTCACCGGGCCGGCGTGGTCCAGGCGCGCCAACACCCGGTTGGCCGTGTCGGCCGGGATCGCGAACGCGATCCCGACACTGCCGTTGCCGCCGTCACCGGCGGTTGCGATCTGCGAGTTGATCCCGATCACCCGCCCGTCGGCGTCGAGCAACGGGCCGCCCGAGTTGCCGGGGTTGATCGGCGCATCGGTCTGGATCACGTTGTCGATGCTGAACCCGTTGGGCGCCTGGATCTGGCGCTGGAGGGCCGACACGATTCCGCTGGTCAGCGTCCGGTCGAGACCGAACGGATTGCCGATGGCCAACGTCGGGTCGCCCACGCGGACGCTGGCCGAGTCGCCCATCACCAGCGGCGCCACCTCGGGGACACCTTGCATGTTGACCCTCAGCACCGCCAGATCGTTGTTCTGATCTTCGCCCACGACGAGCGCGCGGCGTAACACGTTGTCCTCGAACTGGACCGTGACGCCGGTGGACCGGTTGGCGCCCTCGATCACGTGGTAGTTGGTCAGGATGTCTCCGCGCGTGTCGACCAGGAAGCCAGAGCCCGTCGAGGCGGTGCTCTGCGGTTGCGGGAACAGATCAAACGGATCACGCACCTGCTGGACCACCTTGGCCCGCACGAACACCACCCCCGGCGCGTCGCGCACGTAGATCCCGTTCATGGTCAGCCCGGAGCTCGAACTCGACGCCGACTGGGCCGATACCGGAGCCTCGGAGACGACCGTCTGCGTGGTGCGGTGGCCGGTCACCCCCAGCGCGAGGAAGGACCCGGCGACCACCAGACCGCCGAGCACGGAGGAGATGAAATGCGAGCGAAGCAGCGATCTCATCCGAGCTCAGTGTTCGCCCGGGCCGTGAAGTAGAGCTAAAGCGCGGCTAGGACGTAAGCGCACGAGTGGCCGCCTCGATGTCGGGCGAGCGCATCAGCGCTTCGCCCACGAGTACTGCATCGACACCCGCGCTCGCCAGCTCGTCGAGCTCGGCGCGCTGCCGAAAGCCCGACTCGGCTACCACCACCGTCCCCGCCGGCACGCGTGGCAGCAGAGCATGCGTGGTGCGGATGTCGACCTTCAGCGTGGTCAGGTCGCGGTTGTTGATGCCGATCACTCTCGCCCCGACCGCGATCGCAGCGTGCAGCTCACGTTGATCGTGAACCTCGACCAGCACGGCCAGCCCGAGCGAATGCGCACCCGCGTGCAGGCTCGCCAGTTCGCCGGCGGACAGCGCGGCCACGATCAGCAGGATCGCGTCGGCGCCGGCGGCCCGCGACTCGGGAAGCTGGTAGGCGTCGACGATGAAGTCCTTGCGCAGAATCGGCAGTGACGTGGCCGCCCTGGCATCGCGAAGGTCAGCGAGCGTGCCGCCGAAGCTCGGCGCCTCGGTGAGGATTGACAGCGCCGCTGCGCCGCCGCGCTCGTAGGCACCGACGACGTCCGGCAGCGCGACCCCCTCACGGATCAGCCCCGCCGACGGGGAGCGGCGCTTGTGCTCGGCAATCAGCGACAGACCGGGACGCGCGAGTGCCGCCGCGAACGGGCGCCCAGGGTCGGCAGCCGCTCGCTCGGCAGCGGCTCGGCGCACGTCCGCCTCGGGGACGGCGCTGCGGCGGCGCGCGACCTCCACGCGAGTGCTCGCGACGATGCGCTCGAGCTGGTTCATCGCGGCGCGCGCTTCACGCGGGGGCGAGCTCGTGAGTCGCGGCCAGAAACCGCTCCAGAGCCTCTGCCGTGGCCCCAGAATCGATGGCCCGCTCGGCCGCCCGCACGCCTTCCCGCAGCGAGTTGGCCCCACCCCCGGCGTAGATCGCGGCCCCGCCGTTGAGGACCGCCAGGTCGCGCGGCGCTCCGCGCTCGCCGGCGAAGATGCGGCGCGCGATCTCGGCGTTCTGCTGGGGGTCCCCGCCGGGCACGGCGCTGGCGGGCGCCCGCTCCAGCGAGACGTCCTCAGGCGTCACGGTGTAGCGGCTGAGTTGTGGCCCGGCGACCTCGACCACGAGCGTCGGCGCCGAGATGCTCAGCTCGTCCAGCCCGTCCTCGCTGGAGACCAGCAGCGCATGCTCGGTCCCGAGCAAGATCAGCGCGCCGGCCATCGTCTCCAGATAGTCAGGGTCAGAGACACCGATCAGTTGCCTGCTCGCGCCGGCCGGGTTGGTCAACGGCCCGAGGAAGTTGAAGATCGTGCGCACCGCGAGCTCGCGCCGGACGGGGATCACGTAGCGCGTGGCCTGATGATGGGCGGGCGCGAACATGAAGCCAAAGCCGACTTCTTCGATGCACCGGGCCACCGCCTCGGGTGTGAGGTCAATCCGCGCCCCGAGTGCCTCGAGCACGTCGGCCGACCCGGACAGGCCGGTGGCGGAGCGGTTTCCGTGCTTGGCGATTGTGCACCCGGCGCCGGCGGCGATCAGCGCCGCGGTGGTCGAGACGTTGAACGTCTGCCGGCCGCCGCCGGTGCCCGCGGTGTCGAGCAGGTTCTCGCGCGCCACCCGCACCGGAGCGGCGAGCGCGCGCATGGTCCGGGCCAGCCCCGCCAGCTCCTCCACCGTCTCGCCCTTGGTCCGCAGCGCAATCAGAAACGCCGCGATCTGGACCTCCGAGGCGTTGCCGGCCATGATCTCCGACAGCACCGCTGCGCTGTCCTCCAGGCTGAGGTCGCGCCCGCTGGCGAGCTCGTCGATCGCCCGCGTGAGCAGGTCGGCCGTGCGGGTCATCGTGCCCGGGCCAGGAAGTTGCGCAGCAGCTCGCGACCCTGCTCGGTGAGGACCGACTCGGGATGAAACTGCACACCCTCGGCCGGCAGCTCCCGGTGGCGGACCGCCATCACGACGTCGTCGGCGGACGCGCTGCGCTCGAGCAGATCGGGCAGCGCGGGGTCGGCGACCAGCGAGTGATAGCGCCCGACCTCGAGCGGTTCACGCAGCCCGCGGAAGATCGTGCGGCCGTCGTGCTGGATCTTCGTCGTCTTGCCGTGGACCGGCTGGTGGTGAATCACCTTGCCCCCCCAGGCTTGGACGAGCGCCTGGTGGCCGAGGCAGACTCCGAGCGTGGGGATCTTGGCCAGCGGGAAGCGACGGACGGCTTCAAGCGAGATCCCCGCCTCGTCCGGCGTGCACGGCCCGGGCGAGACGATCACGCGGTCATAGCCGCGGATCAGCAGCTCATCGATCGTCGAGTGGTCGTTGCGAACCACCTCGATCTCCGCACCCAACTCGCCCAGGTACTGCACCAGGTTGTAGGTGAAGCTGTCGTAGTTGTCGATCACCAGGACCCGCAAGCACACAAAAGTAACGGGGAAGGGTCCCGGGGGCGAGTTTTCCGTTGGCGGAGCTGGGGCCTAAGGGGTCTCCGCGGCGGCGAGCACTAAGTGGTCGCCGCCGCAAATACGGCCACAGACCACTAAGGCCAGTCGAGCTGCTGGTTGGCGAGCTCGACGGCCTGGAGCACGGCCCTCGCCTTGGCCTCGGACTCGCGGAACTCGTAGTCGGGTTTGGCGTCGGCGACCGTGCCGCCGCCCGCCTGCACGTGGGCGACGCCGTCCTTGATCACGACGGTCCGGATGTGGATGCAGGTATCGAGTTCGCCGGTGTAGCTGACGTAGCCGATCGCGCCACCATAGCCCCCGCGCTTGACCGGCTCGAGCTCGTCGATGATCTGCATCGCGCGGACCTTCGGGGCGCCGGACAGCGTGCCCGCCGGGAGCACCGCGCGCAGCGCGTCGATCGCGCCGACACCGGGACGAAGCGAGCCGGTGACGCTGGAGACGATGTGCATGACATGGCTGTAGTTCTCGACCGCCATGAAGTCCTCCACCTGGACGCTGCCGTACTCGCACACTCGGCCGAGGTCGTTGCGGCCGAGGTCAACCAGCATGACATGCTCGGCGCGCTCCTTCTCGTCGGCGAGCAGGTCCTTCGCCATCGCCTCGTCGAGTACGGCCGTGGCCTGGCGCGGGCGTGTCCCGGCGATCGGGCGGGTGGACACCCGCCGGCCGGTGACGGTGACCAGCGGCTCGGGGCTGGCACCGGCGATCTCGAAGTCGCCGAAATCCAGGAAGTACATGTACGGGCTGGGGTTGACCGCGCGCAGCCCGCGGTAGATGGAGAAGGCCTCCACGGCCACCGGGGCCGACCAGCGCTGGGACGGCACCACCTGGAAGGCGTCACCGGCGAAGATGTACTCGATGATCCGGCCGACCATCCCCTCGAACTGCTCGCGCGGCATGTTCGACTCAAACACCGGCGCGACCCGGGCCCCGGGCTTCGGCGGCATCGGCAGCGGGCGCGCGAGCTGCCAGCGGATCTCGGCGATCGTCTCGAGCGCCTGTCGGTAGGACCCCTCGAGGTCGTCGTCGGTGTAGACGTTGGCCACGACCGTCGTCATGCGCTTGAGGTGGTCGAAGACGACGACCGCGTCGGTGAGCATCAGCGCCAAGTCGGGCAGGCCGACCGGATCCGGGTTGGGCTCGCCGAGCGGCTCGACGGTGCGCACGAGGTCGTAGGCGAACATCCCGACGGCGCCGCCGGAGAACGGCGGGAGCCCCGGCAGTGCCGCGGCCCGGAAGCGGCCCAGCTCCGCGGCGGCCAGCGCGTACGGGTCGCCGGGATCCCCCAGCGACCAGCGCAGGACCTTGCGGGGATGCACGCCGATGAACGAGTAGCGGCCGACCCGCCCCTGCTCCGCGGATTCGAGCAGAAACGACGGTGTCGTCGGATCGCGCATCTTCAGGAACGCGGACACCGGCGTCTGGCAGTCATCGATGAACGTCTCGTGGAGCGGGATCAGGTTGTGGTCGCGGGCCAGCTCGCGAACGGCCGCCAGCGACGGCACCGGACCGGCGCCGGGTCCCGCCCGCCCCTCAGCGTTGGCGACGGCCATCGAGGACTCGCTCGGCGTCGGCCAGACCGAGGTTGCGCCCGCGCAACAGGACGGCCAGGTGGTAGAGGACGTCGGCGCTCTCCTCTGCCACGCGCTCGTCGGACTCCTCGCGGGCGGCGCGGACCACCTCCTCGGCCTCCTCCTGCACCTTGGCCCCGGCCAGCGTAGGGTCGTCGAGGAGCGCGACCGTGTAGGAGCCGTGCGGACGCGAACGGGCGCGGGAATCGATCGTGCGCTCGAGCCCGGCCAGCACCTCCGCCGGCGCCTGGGGCTCCAGCTCTCCGCGGTAAAAGCAGCTGCGCTCCCCGGTGTGGCAGGCGGGACCCGCAGGCGCCACCAGGGCCAGCAGCGCGTCGCCGTCGCAGTCGTAGCGGATGGCCTTGACCGCCTGCGTGTGGCCGGAGGTCGCGCCCTTGTGCCAGATCTCCTGGCGCGAGCGGCTGAAGAAGTGGATCTCGCCGGTCTCGCGCGTGAGGCGCAGCGCCTCGGCGTTCATGTAGGCGAGCGTGAGCACCTCACCCGTGCGCCAATCCTGCATCACGCACGGGACCAGGCCGCGCTCGTCGAATGCGATCTCGGAGTCGTCCACGGCAGCCATTCTAGGTCGCGCCGGGTTCGCGACCCTGGTCCGGGCCGCGGCCCTCCCCGTCGGGCTACTCGATCCCCAGGCGATCCAGCAGACGCTCGTCGCCGCGCCAATGGCGACGCACGCGCACCGACAGCTGCAGGTGGACCTGGGTACCCAGCTCACGCTCGATCGCGCGCCGGGCCGCGACCCCGATCGATTTGATCATCGCCCCGCCGGCGCCGATCAGGATCCCCTTCTGGGATTCGGTCTCGGTCAGCACGACCGCCTCGATCCGCACCAGATCCGGCCGCGCATGCTCGATCTGCTGCACATCGACCTCGACGGCGTGGGGCACCTCGTCGCGGGTGCGCGCCAGCACCTGCTCGCGCACCAGCTCGGCGAGCTGCACGGCCTCGGTCTGATCGGAGTGCTGCGCGGCCGAGAAATAAAATGGCCCCGCGGGCAGCAGCCCGACCAGGTGCGCGACCAGCTCCGGGACCCCTGATCCGGTGCGTGCGGAGACGGGAAAGATCTCCTGCGCCAGGTCAAGCTCGGCCGCGGCCTGGAGCGTGGCGGCGGTCCTGGCTTGATCGGCCCGGTCGATCTTGTTGACCGCGATCGTGACCGGGACCGGAGCCAGGCGCAGCAGTCCCGCGATGAAGCGGTCCCCGGGTCCCAGGCCCTGCTCGGCGTTGACGACCAACAGGCAGCCGTCAGCGTCGGCCAGCTCGCGTTCCACGCGGCGCTGCATCCGCTCGGTCAGCGCGTCGCGGGGTCGCTGGACGCCCGGGAGGTCGACCAGCACCAGCTGCCAGTCGGCACCGGTCGCCACCGCGCGGATCGCCCGGCGCGTCGTCTGCGGCT
>Ga0302181_10000639_pt1 | contig 27802 bp, 27 predicted proteins | sample I_Palsa_E3_3_FD_198786 | JGI IMG/M metagenome (GOLD analysis project Ga0302181, IMG submission 198786) | Peat permafrost microbial communities from Stordalen Mire near Abisko, Sweden - I_Palsa_E3_3 | ecosystem: Environmental > Terrestrial > Soil > Palsa > Peat permafrost | place: Sweden...
TCAGTGCGGTACGGTAAGCCGGACCGCGGCGAGGAGGGCATCGAGCGCAGTGGTCGTCGCGGGAGGCGGACTGGCCGGCACGATGACGATCATCTCCGCGTAATGCGACGCATCGACGCGTGCTACCACCAGTTTCAGGCCGAGCGGAATGCTGTTCGCGTTCATGGCCGAAAAATATGCGTCGCCGGAAACGCCGGCGATCGTGCCGGGAGCCGTGCTCGAGTACGGCGGCGCGCCCATCACCTTGAAGGCGTTTGCCGCGATAACGGTCGTCGGCGTCGTGACCGTGTTGACGGTTTCCATCGCGAGAATGACCGCGCACAAGCAGCCGGCCGCCGAGATCGTGAGTGCCCCTTCGGTGCCGTATTTCGACGTCCAACCCGCGGGAACGAGAAACGCGAAGGCCGGATCGCCGCTGGCGGGCAGGCGAACGGATTCTCCGGGAGCGGTCGCGACGGCCGCAGGTGGAACCGCAGTGAATCGCACGGCTGAGAGAAGTTGCGCCAGTGCAGCGGCATTGGACCGCGACATATCGGGTCGCGTCAGGACGGTCATCGTGGCATAGTGCGAGGCGTCAAGCTTCACGATCACGAGCTTGAACCTCAAGCTATCCGACGTCATCGTGGTGAAGAACGCGTCGCCCCGAATGCCCGCGATTGCATCGGGCGCCGATCTCGTATAGGGCCGAGCTTTCGCGTCTTTGAGGACCTGCGCCGCGAACTCAGCCGGCGCGATGGCCGTGGTATCGAGATTCGCGACGTACAAGGACACCGCGCAGCCACAACCGTCGAACGTGATGAGCAGGTTATTCGCGTCGCCGTTATGTGTCGCGGTCCAACCGCTGGGCAAGCTGAAGGCGTAGGCCGGGTCGCCCGTTTGGGGAGCCCGGACCTGCTGTGCGCTCGCGGGCGCGACACACGCGAACGCAAGACCGGCGGCGATCACCAAGCTCGGAACGATCGTACGAATCACACGCAGATTCTCCGTCCCTCCAGCCTTCTCGACCTCCATCACGAGGAGTCCGTTTCCGGTTGCGCGCGGAAACGGCTTCCCGCCACCGCACCGGCGGCGAAGCGTCGCTCGATACGTTCAAAGTCAATCAGCGCACGGTCGATGGCAGCTGCCGCCGCGTTCTCCGCCGCCTGGTCGGGGCGATTGCAGCCCGGCAGGGCGATGATGTCGTCGCCGCGAGAGATGACCCACGCGAGTGCCAACTGCGCAGCGGTCACGCGCGCCTCCGCCGCAAGATCTGCTACCTCGTCGATGAGCGCGAGGTTGGGAGCGATGTTCTCCGCATCGAAGCGCGGAACGCGGCGCCGGACGTCCCCCTCGCCCAGCGCGGCGGCGTCGGGGACGGCGCCGGCGAGCATGCCGCGGCCGAGGGGAGCATAGGCGACGAGCGCGATGCCGAGTTCACGCGTCGCATCGAGGACGCCGTTGCTCTCGACGTCTCTAGTGAAGAGGGAGTACTCGCTCTGCAGCGCCGCGATCGGAGCGACTGCCGCCGCGCGGTGCAGTTCGTCAGCTGTCGTTTCGGAAAGACCGAGATATCGCACTTTTCCCCCGCGCACCAACTCCGAGAGCGCGCCGACGCTCTCTTCGAGCTGAACCTCAGGGTCGACGCGATGCAGATAGTAGAGGTCGATCGCGTCGATACCGAGTCGCTGCAACGATGCGTCACAAGCGCGCCGAAGATACTCCGGGCGGCCGTTGCGGCCGCGCCAGTCACGATCGTCGTCGCGGCGGAGCAGGCCGCCCTTGGTGGCCACGAAGGCTTGCTCGCGGCGGTCGCGGATCGCGCGGCCGACGAGGCGTTCGTTGTCGCCGCGGCCGTACATATCGGACGTATCGAGCATCGTCATCCCGCAGTCGAGCGCGCGCTGGATCGTCGCGATCCCCTCGCGCTCGCCGACCGGTTCGTAGAACTCCGAGAGTCCCATGCACCCGAGCCCGATCGCGCCGACGAGCGGGCCGTCGCGTCCCACCCGCCGCTCGATCATTCCTCGAGGCCGGCGTCGCGGGCGAAGTACTCGAGCGCAGCGAGATACGAGTTGACGCCGCCGCCGGTGAAGCGTTCGACGCAGACGTCGCGGACGACCGAGATGCGGCGGAACTCCTCGTGTTCGGCGCGCGCGTCGATGTCGGAGAGGTGGACCTCGGCGGCCGGGACCTTGACCGCCAGGAGCGCATCGCGCAGCGCGTAGGAGTAATGCGTGAACGCCGCCGGATTGATGAGGATCGCGTCGGCCCAACCGCGCTGGTTGTGCAAGACGTCGATGAGCTCGCCTTCGTGGTTCGACTGAAAGAATCGCACGTGCTGACCGAGTTCGCTGGCACGTACCTCGATCGCAAGCTCGAGTTCCCGCAGCGTCATGCTGCCGTAGATCTCCGGTTCGCGTTCGCCGAGCAGATTCAGATTCGGCCCGTTGACGACGAGAACGTTCATTCGAAGCCCACGCTGGCGAGTGCCGCGCGCACCTCGCCGGTGCTCACACCGTCGTCGACGTAGGCGTGTCCGATCGCGTCGAGGAGGACGAACTGCGTCCCCTCGGCGTGCCGTTTCTTATCGGCGCGGGTTGCATCGACGACCGCCTCGGGATCCAGCGAACGCCACACGTTCGGGACGGGCAGCGTTGAGAGATGATGGTCGACCGGCCGCCGCACCGCGTCGTCGAGATGCCCGCGCGCGACCGACAGCGCAAGTTCCGCGCGCATCCCGACGATCACCGCTTCGCCATGCCGCAGCGTCCCGTACCCGGCGACCTTCTCGAGCGCGTGAGCGACGGTGTGGCCGAAATTGAGCACCGCGCGCACGCCGCTGCGGTCGTTCTCGTCGCGGGCGACGATCGCGGCCTTGAGCGCGACGCAGCGGGCGACCGCATCGATCGCCGTCGCCGGATCGTCGAACAGCGAGGCTTCTCCGCCGCGCAGCGCGTCGTAGAGCACGGCGTCGAGGGCTAAACCGTATTTGAGCATCTCGCCGTAACCGGAGACGACGTCGCGGGCCGGCAGCGAACGCAGCACCTGCGGCGCGATCGCGACGTATGCCGGCTGCGTCACCGTCCCGACGAGATTTTTCCCCGCCGGCAGATTGATCGCGGTCTTGCCGCCGATCGCGGCGTCGACGGCGGAGAGCAGCGTGGTGGGGACGGCGGCAAAGGGGACACCGCGCTGATAGGTTGCGGCGGCGAAACCGGCCGCGTCGCCGATCGTCCCGCCGCCGACGCCGATGACGAGTCCGCGGCGGTCGAGCCGCGCGTCGAGGAAGCGTTCGTAGAGCGTGGCGACGCCGGCCAGCGACTTGAGGGCTTCGTCGGCCTCGACCCCGAGCAGCGTGGCATGGAAACCCACATCGTGATAGGCACGCGCAAGGCGCGTTCCCAACGACTCCACGACGCGATCGGCGACGATGACCACGCGTCCGCCGACCAGCGGCTCGACGCGTTCCGGCAGCGTCTCGATCGCGGCTGCGCCGATGCAGACGTCGTACGCCAGGGGCGTGTTCACGCGAATCGTGCGCTCGGCGCGCAGGGCCTCATCGACCGCAGCGGCGATCGCCGCCGGCGTCAGGCCGTCGACGACGATGCGGATCGCTGCCTCGCGGTACCGCGGACGGCGTGCCGCATGGAGCCGTTCGAGCGAGCCTGCCCCGCGCAGCAGCGGACGCCGTCCCGCTTCGCCGGCCGTGTTGGCGGCACACGTCGCGAGCGACGCATCGAGAAACACGAGGACGCCGCTCTCCGCGATCGCGCGGCGGTTGGCGCCGTCTTCGAGTGCGCCGCCGCCGAGCGCGACGACGGCGCCGCGGCGCGCGGCCACGCGCGCAAGGTGGTCACGCTCGCGCGCGCGGAACGCCGGCTCGCCGTCTTTTTCGACGAGCTCCGTGATCGTTCGGCCGGCTTCGGCCTCGATCTGCGCGTCGAGGTCGAGGCACGCCAGGCCGCGGCGTTCCGCGAGCAGCGGCGCGACGGTCGATTTGCCGCTCCCTGAGGGGCCGCAGAGGTAGATGTTACCGGTCACGGACGGTCGCATTCCACGCGCGCACGCGTTCGAGCACTTCGTCGAGGCTGTCGCCGCCGAATTTTTCAAGCACGGCTTCCGCGAGCACGAGGGCGAGGAGCGACTCTCCGATGACCGCCGCCGCCGGTACGGCGCACGTGTCGGCGCGCTCGATATGCGCTTTGACGGCTTCACCGGTGCGCAAATCGACCGAATCGAGCGGCTTCATCAACGTCGCGATCGGCTTCATGCCGACGCGGACGACGATCGGCTGCCCGGTCGTCATCCCGCCTTCGATCCCGCCGGCATTGTTGCTGCGATAGCGCGTGCGCGTCCCTTCACCCGGTTCGTACGGATCGTGCGCTTGCGAGCCGAGGCGTGCGGCAGCGCCGAACCCGAGGCCGAGCTCGACCCCTTTGATGGCGTTGAGCGACAGAAACGCGCGTCCAACCTCGGCTTCCAGCCGGCGGTCCCACTGCGCGTACGAACCGAGCCCTACGGGCACGTTGAAGGCGAACACTTCGAACACCCCACCGAGCGCGTCGCCGGCGTCGCGTGCCGCTTCGATCTCGCGCACCATCGCTGCCGCCGCATCCCGGTCGAGCGCGCGCACCGGCGACGCGTCGATCATCTCGATCGGCACGTCGCGCCAAGGCGTGGCGTCGACGGCGCTCCCGATCCGCACCACGCGGCTCGCGAGCGTCACGCCGAGCTGATCCAAAAGCGTTCGGGCGACCGTTCCGAGCGCGACCCGCATCGCGGTTTCGCGCGCGCTGGCGCGTTCGAGCACGTCGCGCAGATCGTCGCGCGCATACTTGATGCCGCCGACGCGATCGGCATGACCGGGCCGCGGCACGTGCACCTCGCGCGCGGCGGGCGCGCCGTCGGACGGCGCGTCGACGCGCATGATCTCGGCCCAGCGCGCGTGGTCCCGGTTCTCGATGAGGAGCGCGATCGGGCTGCCGATCGTCTCGCCGCGGCGCACTCCGGCGACAATGCGCACCTCGTCGGTCTCGATCGTCTGACGGTTCCCGCGCCCGAAACCGAGCTTGCGCCGCCGGGCTTGCGCGTGCAGGGTCGCGGCGTCGAGCGGGAGGCCGCTGGGGATCCCCTCGATGATCCCGACCAAGGCGGCGCCGTGGGACTCGCCGGCGGTGAGATGGCGCAAGCTCATACCGGGTCCAGCTTCGGCGCGAACCCGAACCAACGCTCGAACGTCGCGGCAGCCTGGGCGACGAACATCGCGCCGCCGGTGACCGTGCGGAGCCCGCGCGCGCGGGCTTCGAGGATGAACGGCGTCTCTTCAGGGCTGTAGACCAGATCGAAGGCCGCGGCCGGAGGGGCGGCGTCCCGCGGCAGCAGCGAGCGCTGAAGCTGTCCGGTCATGCCGAGCGGCGTGGCGTTGACGTAGAGGTCGGCGGCCGGGACCGCGTCGAGCGCGCAGGTGCGGGCGTCGAATGCCGCTGCGAGCCGCTCCGCGCGCGCGGCGTCGCGCGCTGCAACCACGATCGCGGCGGCGCCGCCGCGGCGCGCGGCTTCGGCGACGGCGCGCGCTGCGCCGCCCGCGCCGAGGATCGCGACGCGCACCCCGCGCAGGCTGATACCCGCTTGCGCGAGTGCCGCCTCGACGCCGTCGACATCGGTGTTCCCGGCCACCAGCACGCCGTCGACGCGCGTGAGCACGTTCGCTGCGCCGCAGGCGCGCGCCGCGGGCTCGGCCCGGTCAGCCAGCTCGAGCGCGCGCTCCTTATGCGGCAGCGTGACGTTGCAGCCGACGAAATTCGCGTCGCCGCGCCACGCCGCCAGCGTTTCGGCGAGCCGTTCGGGCAGCACGTCGATCGCATCGTAGGCGAGCGCGATGCCGCTTGCCGACGCAAAGCGCGCGAACAGCGCCGGGGAGCGGCTATGGCCGATGGGGTGTCCGATCACCGCCGCGTGCCGTGCTTCCGTCATCGCACCGCTCTCAGCGCGTCGGCGAAGCCGGGGAACGAGACCGCGGCGCAATCTGGGTCGTCGAGCTGCACGCGCACCCCGGCCGCATGTGCGGCGACCGAAAACGCCATCGCGATGCGATGATCGTGCTGCGTGATCACGTCGCCGCTGCGCCAGCGCGTCGGTCCGCGCACCGAGAAACCGTCGGCGAACGTTTCGACCTCGGCGCCGAGGGCTCGCGCCGCATCGGCGAAGGCTTCGATACGATCCGATTCCTTGACGCGCAGTTCATCGGCACCGAGCACCGTCGTCGTGCCGTGGGCAAAGGCGCCGAGCACGCCGACGAGCGGAAGTTCGTCGATCAGTCCCGGGATTTCGCGCGGCTCGATCGTGACCCCGCGCAGCACCGCGCCGCGCACGGCGACGCGACCGAGCGGCTCGACCGCACGTGCTCCGGGCTGCACGTCGACGTCGGCGCCGAAGCGGCGCAAGACGTCGAGGAACGCCGTGCGCGTCGGATTGAGACCGACATCGTCGACGACGACCGCTGCGCCCGGCACCGCTGCCGCGGCGGCAAACAGAAATGCCGCGCTCGAGATATCCCCGGGAACGTCGACCTTTGCGCCGTGGAGCACGGCCGGACCCTCGACGACGAGCCGGCCCGCGTCGTCATGCTCGACCTTCACGCCGAATATCCCCAACATGCGCTCGGTGTGGTCGCGGGTCGCCAACGCTCCGCCGACCCGAGTGCGGCCATGCGCGCCGAGTGCCGCCAGCAGCAGCGCGGCCTTGACCTGCGCGCTCGCGATCGTCACCGCGACGTCGACGCCCGGCGCCGCGCCGTTGCCGCGAACGGTCAGCGGTGCTTTCCCTTCCGGGGTGAGCGTGATCTGCGCTCCAAAAGCCGCCAGCGGGATCGCGATGCGCCGCATCGGCCGCGCGCGCAGCGACGCATCTCCGGTCAGTTTGACGGTGAGGGGACGCGTTGCGAGGAGGCCCGTCAAGAGCCGCATGGTGGTTCCGCTGTTGCCGCAATCGATCGCGTCGCGCGGCGCGGTGAACGCTCCGGCGCAACCCTCGACCACCAGGCCGTCGCCGTCGCTGCGCAGCGCCGCGCCGAGGGCCTCCATCGCGCGCTGCGTCGACTGCACGTCGAGACCGTCCGGAACGCCGCGCAGCCGCGAGCGGCCGCGCGCCAAGGCCGCGAGGATGATCGCACGGTGCGCGATCGACTTATCGCCCGGCACGCGGAGGCTGCTCATCTCCGTCAACCTTCCTCTTCGAGCGCCGGCCGCGATGCGGTCCGGTCGAGGTCGGTCAGGAGCTGCCGCATGACGACGTTGTCGATCTCGCCGTTCTCGCGCATCCGGATGAGGGTTTGGCGTTGCGCATCGATGATCGCGCGCTCGACCTCGGCGTGTTTTTCCAATTCCGCACTAGCATCCTCATTCGAGGATTTTGCGATATCACGCTTATGCTGGTACTGCTTTCGCAGCAGCGCTGCGTGCGCGGGTTCGATGGTGCCGTCGGTTTCCAACTCGCCGAGTCGCGCCAGCGCAGCCTCCGCGGTGCGGGCCAAGGCGAGCCGGATCTCGTCGCGTTGTTCGCTGCCGCCGATGATGTTCAGCCGGCGCACCACCGTCGGTAAACTGAGCCCGCCGCCGACCAGCGTCACCAAGATGACGCTGAAGGTGAGAAAAATGATCAGATCGCGATCCGGAAACGGGGAACCGTTCGGGAGCATGAGCGGGATGGCGAGCGCGGCAGCGAGGGAGACCGCGCCGCGCAGTCCGGACCAGGCCACCACCAGCGCGTGCTTCCAATCCGGCGCCGCGTGGTCTGCCGGGGCTCCCGTCGGCGCGTATTCTGCCAGCTCGACGAGGACCAGGCGCACGACGATGATCACCGCGTTGATCGCCAGCGCGTAGCCGATCACGACTTGCCACGAGTCGCGCGCGAACGCCGCCTGCGCGACGCCGTGCAGCTGCAGGCCGACGAACAGAAACAGCATGGCGTTGGCGACAAAGACCAGCGTCGTCCAGAAGCCGATGAGCTGCGTGCGCGCGGCCGGCGTCAGCACCCGCGGGGTGAAGCGGTTCGCGTACACCCCCGCCGTAACGACGGCAAGGACGCCGGACAGACCGAAGTGCTGTGCCGGGAGGTAGGCCAGAAACGGGAGCGTCAACGACACGACGCCCTGCAGTTGCGGATCCCTGATGCGCCGCCACAGTTCGACGGCGATGCGGCCCGCGATATATCCGAGCGCGACCGATCCGACCACGTCGGCGACGAACGCCATGAGCGTGCTGGCGGTGTGAAAGACGCCGGTCGTGACGACCGCAATCGCCATCCCGTAGAGCACGAGTGCGGTCGCATCGTTGAGCAGGCTCTCCCCGTCGACGATCGCGATGACGTGCCGTGGAAGCCGAAAGTGTTCGAGCACGGGAATGGCCGCCAACTCGTCGGTCGGTGAGACGATCGCGCCGAGCACGAACGCGACGCCCCACGACATCCCCGGAATCATCGCGTGGGCGGCTACAGCGACGGCGATCGTCGTCACGATCACCAGGCCGAAGGCCAGGACGCCGATCTGCCCGGCGTTCTCGAGCATCACGTCGGTGGGCGCCGTAATCGCTTCCCAGTACAGCAGCGGCGGAAGAAAAATCAGCAGCACGACGTCCGGGTTGAGCTGGACGTTCGGCAGCCCCGGGACGAAGCCGAGCAGCAAGCCGCCGAGCACCAGGACGATCGGGTACGATACGTTGACTCGCCGCGCCAACGCGACGAGCGGCACCGCGACGAAGAGCAGGGCGATGAGGATCCCAACTTGCGAATCAATCATCGCCGGGTGAACCCCTCAAACGAAGATCGTCACGTGGCCCGTCGCGAGCTCGTGGTAGCCGGACGCAACGCGAAGCGTACCTTTGGCGACAGCGGCCGCGAGGATCGGACTCGTTCCGAGTGCGGCCGCCGTCAGCGCTGCGTTCGCTTTGACGACCTTCTGCAGACGTTCAGCGTCGTCGCGCGGGATGCGGCTGACCGCCGGCGCGATCGCTTCGACGACCGACACGATGCTGGCCGGCGGGATCGGGCCGCCGTCCATGGTCGCGATCGCCGCGTCGCAGGCGCCGCATCCACTGTGTCCGAGCACGAGCACGAACGGTGCGTGAAATTCCGCGACGGCGAACTCGATCGAACCGGTGACGTCGGGATCGGCGATGTTCCCTGCCGTCCGGCACACGAACAGATCACCGAAATGCAGCGCGTCGAAGACGATCTCCGGCGCCACGCGTGTGTCGGCGCAGCTGAGCACAACGGCCCACGGCCGCTGCGGGTATTTCGCCGACGGAGCCGGGAGCCGGCGCATACCGCCGGCGCGAAAACGGGCGTTGCCCGCGCGCAGGAAGGTCAGCGCTTCGGCCGGCGTACCGCGCGCCGGCGCGACGGGATCGACGGTGGAGAGCGCTGACGCAGCGGCGGGCCCTGCCGAACCGACGGCCACTGCGGCGACGCCGCCGACAAATGCTGAACGCGTAAGATTCATCGTAGACACCACCTCAGATTCGGGTTGGCGAGCTTACGCGCGGCGTCACGCCCGCCCTTGGCTTGCAGACTGCAGTGTACGGATGCGCGGCGGCGAAACGCGCTCCATGAGCGCCACCTTGGCCCCCGAACTCCTCGCGGAGACGATCGCGATCCGCCGCGACCTCCACGCGCACCCCGAACTCGCGTTTCACGAGGTGCGGACCGCACAGCTCGTGGCGGCGAAACTGCGCGAACGCGGACTCGAGGTCCACGAAGGCATCGGCGGGACCGGCGTCGTCGGCATCCTGAGCGGGACGCAGCCGGGACCGACGATCATGCTGCGCGCCGACATGGATGCGCTCCCCATGCCCGAGGAAAACGACGTCGCGTACGTCTCGCAGAACCCCGGCGTGACGCACGCCTGCGGCCACGACGCGCACGTCGCGATGCTGCTCGGTGCGGCGGCGGTGTTATCCGAACGGACCCCCGAGCTGCATGGCCGGATCGCCTTCGTGTTTCAGCCCGCCGAAGAAGGCGGCGCCGGGGCGGCCGCGATGCTCGACGACGGTCTCATCGAGCGCTTCGGGATCGAGCGCGCCTATGGGATCCACATCGCGGCGATCCTACCGACCGGGATCTTCCCGAGCGGCACGTTCGGACTTCGTGCGGGCCCGATGATGGCCGCGGTCGATCAGTTCGATCTGTTCGTCGAAGGCGTCGGCGGGCACGGTGCGATGCCGCATCGCTCGATCGACCCCATCGTCGTCGCCGCCGAATTGGTCGGCGGCCTGCAGCGCATCGTCAGCCGCGAAGTCGATCCGCTCGAGCCGGCCGTCGTCACGATCGGCGCGATCAACGGCGGCACGACCTACAACGTCATTCCGCCGCGTGTTGCGCTCAAAGGGACGGTCCGCACCTTCGACGAGACACTGCGTGCCACGATGGAAGGGCGGATCCGCCGCATCGCGGAGCATACCTGCGCCGCCGGGAATGCGGCCTCGCGGCTCGTGTGGCAATCTTCCTATCCGGTGACCGCCAACGATCCCGCGGAGACGGAGTTCGTCACCCGCGTCCTGAGCGCGGAGTTCGGCAGCGAGCGCGTTCTCGAGATCGCGCCCATCATGGGAAGCGAGGACTTCTCGTACTTCGCGCAGCGCGTTCCGGCGTGCTTCGTGTTCTTGGGAGCGGGGAACCCCGCGCACGCGTTTCCGAACCACCACCCCGCGTTCGACATCGACGAAGCGGCGATGGAAGCGGGGATCGCCGCGCACGTCGCGATCGCCCTGGCGGCGACGGCGCGCTAAAGAGACGGCCGGATTCCGGCCGTCTCCACAGCGTTCGAAACGGAACTGCTAGGCGGCCGTGTCGCTGCGGCCGTGCGCGTCTTTGGCGAGCGTCAGCAGGCGCCCGAACGCCGCCGTGTCGTGGACGGCGAGATCGGCGAGCGCCTTGCGGTTCAGGTTGACGCCCGACTTCTTGAGCCCGGCGATGAGCTTCGAGTAGTTGAGCCCTTCGCGCCGGGCTGCCGCGTTGATGCGTGCGATCCAGAGAGCGCGAAAATCGCGCTTGCGGACGCGGCGGTCGCGGAAGGCGTAGGCCAGCGAATGAAGCAGCGCTTCGTTAGCGACGCGGTAGTTGCGGCGGCGTGCCGCACGGAAGCCCTTGACGAGCTTCATCACCTTGCGGCGGTGCTTGATCTTCGAGACGCCGCGCTTGATACGAGCCATGCCTAAGCGCTCCTTATAAGAGGTAAGGGATCTGCGGCGCGAAGCGCTTCAGATCGCCTTTGAACGTCGCTTGATCTTTGCGGAACTTCCGCTTGCGATTGCGCGACTTCTTGCTGAGAATGTGGCCGCAGCCGGAAAACTGGTGGCGATGCGTCACGATACCGTTGGCGCTCACCTTGACCCGTTTCGCGGTACTGCGGTGCGTCTTGATTTTAGGCATTGGCTCCCCCGATGGTCGCAACCGCTGGTGTGTCCGCATCGCTTGCGGCGCCGTTGTCGGGTTCATCGTGATGAACGGCGGTCTCGGCGTCGTGGTGCGCCGTATCCGTCTTGAGGTGGACGAATCGCGGCGGACCGAGCGGTGTGGCACGCGGTGCCAGGATCAGAAACATATTCTTGCCTTCGAGTTTGGCTTCGCGTTCGACGACCGCGCTGTTTTCGAGATCCTTCGCGATTCGGTCGAGCAGGCGTTTCCCAAACGCGGTGTAGGTGATCTCGCGGCCCCTGAACATGATCGTGACCTTGACTTTTCCGCCGTCGAGGAGAAGACGTTCGGCCATCTTCGCCTTGACTTCGTAATCGTGGACATCGATCTTGGGCCGCAGCTTCACTTCGCGCAACTCCCAGTTGCGCTGTTTCTTCCGCGCTTCTTTATCTTTTTTCGACTGCTCGTACTTCAGGCGACCGTAATCGCCGATACGGCAGACCGGAGGAACCGCCGTCGGCGACACTTCGATGAGGTCAAGACCTCTCGCGCGTGCCATCCCGAGGGCTTCCTCGGTGGGCATGACGCCGAGCTGTTGGCCGGCATCGTCGATGACGCGGACTTGGCGGATTCGGATCTGCTCGTTGACGCGAAGCGGTCGTGCTATGACAAACTCTCCAACAAAAAAGCGAAGACGCCGAAGCGGTCCCCGCTATCCAAGGAAGAACCGGATCGCCCGAGGGCATCCGGTGAGGGTCTCGCGACCCTGCTTCGGCTCGCGTATTGTACTATGGCGCCCCCGCAGGGTCAAGGAGCTCGCCTGCCTCGGTTGGGCGGCGGCGGAAACGTCGGCCGCGGCGCCTGAGTCGCCAAGGCCTCGCTGACCAGCCGGAGCGCCTCGTCGAGCTGCGGATCGACGCCGGCTCGCGCCTCTTGCGGCGCGATGTCGACTTCGTGTGTCGGATCGGTGCCGTAATTCTCGACGCCCCAGCCGACGTCGGTAAACCAAAACGAAAACTCGGGCTGAGTCGTCTGCGTACCGTCGACCAATCGATGGCGCGGGTTGATGCCGATGACGCCGCCCCAGGTGCGCATCCCGACGAGCGGCCCCAGACCGTAGAGCTTGAAGCAGTGGCTGAAGATGTCGCCGTCCGAACCCGCAAACTGGTTGGTGAGCGCGACGATCGGGCCGGCGACCGATTCTTCCGGATACGGCGTCGGCGGGACCCAGCGCGCGACGTCGTAGCCGACGCGTTTGCGCGCCAGCTTCTCGAGCAGCAGCGACGACACGTGGCCGCCGCGGTTGTAGCGCACGTCGACGATTAATGCGTCGCGGTCGAGTTCGCTCAGGTAGCCGCGATGGAATTCCGCGAAGCCCCACGGCCCCATGTCGGGGATATGCACGTAGCCGACGCGACCTTTGGTCGAGGCGTGCACGCGGGCGCGATTGGCGTCAACCCAGGCGCGATAGCGGAGCATGCGTTCGCTGCGCAGCGTCCGCACGAGGATGCGGCGCGGCGCTTCGCCGTCGCGGGCGACGGTCAGCACGACGTCGCGGCCGGCGGCATTGACGAGCAGCGCACCCGTTCCGAGGTGTTCGCTCACGCGATGCCCGCCGACGGCGAGGATGACGTCGCCGGGCTTGACGTCGAGACCGGCCGCTGCCAGCGGCGAGTCGAGGTCGCGGTTCCACGGATCGCCGCGCAGGATTGCCGCGACGCGGTACCCGCCGGCCGCCTCGTCCCACGTCAGCTCGGCACCCAGAAAACCGATCCGGTATTGCGGCGGCAGCGGCAAATCGCCGCCGGACTCGTAGGCATGCGACGTGCCGAGCTCGCCCTGCATCTCCCAGATCAGGTCCGACAGCTCGCTGCGCGTGCGGATCTTTGCGAGCAGCGGCTCGTAGCGTTCGAGCACGTCGTCCCAGTCGACGCCCGACATGCGCGGATCCCAAAATCGTTCGCGCTGCAGCCGCCACGCTTCGCGCAGCATTTGCCGCCACTCCGCGATCGGTTCCACCAGCACGCTGACGCGGCCGAGGTCGAGCCATCCGCTGCGCCGTCCGGCTTCGGGTTCCGGTTTCTCGTCGTCGCCGTTGTCGGGCAGCTCGGCGCGCGCGTCGAGCGCACGCAGTTTTCCGCGCGACGTGTACACGAGGGTCCGGTCATCGCTGCCGATCACGAAATCTTCGATCTCAGAGGCCAGCGGCGCACTGCGCTGCTGGTCGAAATCGTAGACGAGCAGTTCGCCTTCTGCTTCGTCGTCGGGGGCCGCGTTGGGCCGGATGCCGCGGACCGGAAAGCGCGAGTAGATCGCGCGGCCGCGCGCGGCGACGATGCGATCGTAGGCGCCCTCGTCGACGGGAAAGCCGATGATGCGCAGCGGGAGCCCGTCGGGGTCGATCTCGACCGTCGGCTTGACCTCGGGCTTCTCGTCGTCGTCGTCCCTCTCGTCATCGCGCGGCTTGTGCAAGGGCGCGGGCTTGGGGACGAACGGGCTCGTCGTCGTCGCAGAGAGCGTGACGAGATATGGCCGCCACGCTTGCGGGAAGCTCAGCTCGAATTGCAGCGCGTCGTAGACCGGGTGAAAGTCGCGGTTCGACAAGAAGTAGAGGTACTTGCCGTCCGGATCCCAGGCCGGTGAGCGGTCTTCGCGCAACGCCGAGGTTGCATCGATGATGCGTCCGGTGCCGCATTCGACCAGGCGCACGATCGTCGTGTGCGCTTTCGGCGACCAGGTGTACGCAAGCCACGCGCCGTCGGGCGAAAACGCGAGGTCCTCGATCCAATCGCCGACGCTGCGGTCGACGAGGCGCGGCTTGTGGCCGAGATCGAGCAGCCACAATTCGTGCCGGTTGGTGGCGAACGCGATGCGGTCGCCGGCGGGCGATGCAGCGAGGTCGTGCAGAATGCCGGCATCGTCGTCCGTGACGTAGGCCGGCGGCGCGCTTTGATCGACCGGGGCGACGGCGATCCGTTCGTACCCGCTCGCGTCGTCGACGTAGGCGATGCGCGAACCGTCGTGCAGCCAGCTCACGAGCCGGCGGCGCGCGCCGTCGTCGGGTCCATGTTCGGTGACCGCTTCCTCCCACAGCGGCATCGTGTACGCACGACCGCGCGAGACCAGCGCGAGCGCCGTCCCGTCCGGCGAGGGACGCCAGCGCTCGAGCAGATCTCCGGCCTCGACGAATCGGCGCGCGGTCTCGGGCGCATTCGACGGCATCGTCACCGCGACGCGTTGCACGGAACCGTCGCGCGGATCGAAGAGCACCAGGTCGCCGCCGCACGCGTACACGACGCGCGTTCCGTCGCAGGCGGGGAAGCGCGCATAGTATGCCGTCTCGCCGGTGTGGCACTGCACATCGCTGCCGTCGGGGAGCACGGAATAGAGATTGCCGGTCCCCTCGTGGTCGGAGAGGAAGAGCACGCGTTCGCCGAGCCACATCGGCCACACGAGATTACCGTCGAGTTCGCGGCAGATTCGCGTGAAGTTTCCGTCGCCGCGCGCGTCGATCCAGAGATGCCCTGCCGTCCCGCCGCGGTAGCGTTTCCAGCGCGCAGGGTCGATCGCGTTGCGGCCGAGCACCGTTGCGCCCCCGGCGGCGACGTCGATCGTCATGGCGTGCCCGATGGGGATCTGCACGGGCTCACCGCCATCGACGGCGACGCGGAACGCCAGCGTTTCTTTCACGAACGGCGAGCCGCTGTCGGCGGTGAAGGCGATCGACCCTCCGTCGCGCGACCACCCGCAGCAGTACAGGACTTCGCTGCCCAGGAACGTCGCGCGGCGCGGTATCCCGCCTTCGGACGGCATGACGTACAGCTCGGGGTGGCCCTCTTCGCGGCCGACGAATGCGACCTGTGAACCGTCGGGCGAGAGCCGCGGGAGCGAACACTCGCCGGCGAGGGTGGTAAGGCGCCGCGCCGCGCCGCCGGTCGCGGCGACGGACCAGAGGTCGTTCTCACAGGCGAAGACGATGCGGTCGCCGGCGATCGTCGGCGTGCGGACGTAACCGGAAGCGTTCACCCGCCTCCGGTACGCCATGGACGGCGGAGTCCCCGTGAAGGCGGGGGAGGGGTTGGTTTTCCGGCCGGGTCCCCGGGGTAACTCTGCCACTGATGGACAGCGATGACACCGGCAAGGTCAAAGCGCTCGTACAGGGCGTCAAGAACCGCGTCAAGCGGCGAACCTTCATTCAAGACTGCACCGAACCGTTGACCGGACAGCTCGACGAACGGAAAGTCGCCGCCAAGGTCAACAACCTCGAGAATGCCGTCGACGAGCTGGCGACCGCGGTCGAACTGGTCGACGAAGCGCAAAAGTCAGCCTAACGGGAACCACGCCGCGCGCCGTGAACGCGGGCCGCGATGGATGAGCTCCTCGCAGCCTTCGCGGCGGGAGAACAGCGGGCACTTGCGCGCGCGATTTCGCGTTGCGAGTCGGGCCGCGGCGCAGAGCTCATCCGAGCGATCTATCCGCGCACCGGCCGCGCGCTGACGATCGGGCTCACCGGTCCGCCGGGCGTCGGCAAGTCGACGTTGAGCGGAGCGCTCGTCCGGCACGTGCGCAGCCTCGACAAAACCGTCGGCGTGATCTCCGTCGACCCAAGTTCGCCGTTCTCGCACGGTGCGCTGCTCGGTGACCGCATCCGGCTCGCCGAGCATTTCACGGATCCCGGGGTGTTCATCCGCTCGATGGCGTCGCGCGGACATCTCGGCGGCGTCGCGGGAGCGACGGCCGACGCGGTCTCGCTCATGGACGCCTTCGGGCTCGACGTCGTACTGATCGAAACGGTCGGTGTCGGTCAGTCGGAGATCGAGATCGCGGAGATCGCCGACACGACGCTGGTGGCGCTGCAGCCGGGCAGCGGCGACTCGGTGCAAGTGTTGAAGGCCGGCATTCTCGAGATCGCCGACGTATTCGTCGTCAACAAGAGCGACCACCCGATGGCGCTGCAGCTGCAGCGCGAGATTCGTTCGATGCTCGAAATGCTCGACTATCGGGGCTGGGTGCCGGCCCTGATCGCGACCCAGGCGATCGCGGGGACGGGCGTCGAGGCGTTGTGGGACGCGATCCTGCGTCACCAAGACTGGCTGCGCCAGACCGGCGCGCTGGCCGATAAACGCAGCGCGGCATTCGCGCACCGGGTCCGCCAGCTGGCGCTCGGGACGCTCGAGGGCAACGTCGAGGCCGAGATCGTCAAGCTGCCCGCCGGAATCGACCCCTATGCCGCCGCCGAAGCCGTGCTGCGACGCTTCGGGGTCGCTGCGGGAGCCTCGGCGCTCGGCAACGTCCGTCCCGGCGGCACCGTCCGCGCAACCGTCAAGGGGTTATGATCGGAGAATTGTGGCCCCGCGGCGAACAGTGCGGGTTGTCCTCGAAGGGAAGAACAGCACGTGGCTAAGATGATCGACCGTGCATCCGGGCTCGGTCCCGAGGTGAGTCCGGAGTACAGCGAACTCGCCGAGCAGTGGAAGGCGAAGGCGGCGGCGGCTCCCCGCCGGCGCGATAAAGGCTCCGGCGCGGTCGACCGCACGATCTCCGACGTTCCGCTCCAGCCGCTCTACGGACCGGAAGACGTGGCCGGTTTGGACCTGACGCGCGATCTCGGCGTCCCCGGCGAGTTCCCATACACGCGCGGCATCCACCCGACGATGTACCGCTCGCGGTTGTGGACGATGCGTCAGTTCGCGGGGTTCGGCAACGCAAAACAGACCAACGAGCGCTATCATTTTCTGCTCGCGCAGGGGCAGATGGGGCTGTCGGTTGCCTTCGACATGCCGACGCTGATGGGATACGACTCGGATAGCGCGCACGCGCGCGGCGAGGTCGGCAAGTGCGGCGTCGCGATCGACTCGATCCGCGACATGGAGACGCTCTTCGACGGGATCGATCTCGGCAAGATCACCACCTCGATGACGATCAACGGCCCAGCCGCGATCGCGCTCGCGCAGTACATCGTCACCGCCGAGAACAAGGGCATCCCGCGCGCGGAGCTGGGCGGCACGCTGCAAGCCGATATCCTCAAGGAATACATCGCGCAGAAGGAATGGATCTTTCCGCCGCGTCCACACGTGCGCATCATCCTCGACATGATGGAGTTCTGCACGCGCGAGATGCCGCGCTGGAACACGATCTCCGTGTCGGGTTACCACATTCGCGAGGCCGGTTCGACCGCCGCGCAAGAGCTTGCTTTCACGCTCGCCGACGGCTTCGCATACGTCGAGGGCGCGATGGAACGCGGCCTCGACATCGATGCCTTCGCGCCGCGGCTGTCGTTCTTTTTCAACAGCCACAGTGACTTCTTTGAGGAGATCGCCAAGTTCCGCGCGGCGCGCCGCATCTACGCGCGCCGCATGCGCGACCAATACGGCGCCCGCGATCCGCGTTCGTGGCAGCTGCGCTTTCACACCCAGACCGCGGGCTGCAGCGCGACCGCACAGCAGCCGGAGAACAACATCGTGCGGGTGGCCTTCGAAGCGATGGCCGCGGTGCTCGGCGGGACGCAGTCGCTCCACACCAACTCGATGGACGAAGTCCTGGCGCTGCCGACCGAGAAATCGGTCGAGATCGCGCTGCGCACGCAGCAGGTGCTCGCGTACGAGACCAACGTCACCAACGTCGTCGACCCGCTGGGCGGCTCGTATTACGTCGAAGCGCTGACGGCCGAGATCGAGCGCCAGGCGCTGGACTATTTCGATCGCATCGCTGAGTACGGCGGCATGGTCGCGGCGGTGGAAGCCGGCTTCCCGCAGCGCGAGATCGCCGACGCCTCGTACCGTTACCAGCGCTCGATCGAAACCGGCGACCGCGTCATCGTCGGCGTCAACGCTTTCGAGAAGCCCGACGAAGTGCAGGCGCCCGATCTGCTCAAGATCGGCGTCGAGATCGAGCGCGGCCAGGCGCGTGCCGTCGCCGACGTGCGCGCGACGCGCGACAACGCCGTGACGCAGGAGGCACTGGCGGCGCTCAAACGCGCCTGCGCCGGCGATGCAAACGTGATGCCGTATCTCATCGACTGCGTGCGCGCCGTCGCGACCGAAGGCGAGATCGTCGAAGCGATGGTCGAGGTTTACGGCCGCTATACGGAGCAGACCCAGTTCTAATCATGCCCGCTACGCAAGCAAGACCCTTACGCATCATCGTCGCGAAAGCCGGACTCGACGGTCACGACCGTGGCGCGAAGGTTATTGCCCGCGCGCTGCGTGATGCGGGGATGGAAGTGATCTATACGGGGCTCTTCCAGGCCCCGGAGCAGATCGTCCAGACGGCGATTCAAGAAGACGCGGACGGCATCGGCCTGTCGATTCTGTCGGGCGCGCACATGACGCTGTTTCCCTTGGTCGTCGAGCAGCTCAAGGCGCAGGGCGCGGAGGACATCGTCTTTTTTGGCGGCGGCACGATCCCGGCCGAGGACGCCGCCGAACTCAAACGCCTGGGCGTGCGCGAGATCTTCACCCCGGGCGCGCCGTTGAGCGAGATCATCGCGTTCGTGGAACGCGAGTGCGGGCAGCGCCGCGAACTCAGCGGCTGAGGTGACGGCGAGTACTCCTGCGCGCCGGGTGCGAACGCGCGTCGCGCCTTCGCCGACGGGCGACCCGCACGTCGGCACGGCGTACGTCGCGCTCGTCAACTATGCGTTCGCCAAGCATCACGGCGGCGATTTCATCCTGCGCATCGAGGACACCGATAGCGCGCGCTCGACGCTCGAATCCGAAGCTGCAATCCTGGCGGCGCTGCGCTGGCTCGGGCTGTCGTGGGATGAAGGGCCCGACGTCGGCGGCCCGCACGCGCCCTACCGGCAGAGCGAACGTTCCGGCTTGTATCGCGCGTACGCGGATCAGCTGCTCGCCCAGGGCGATGCCTTTCGCTGCTTCTGCACGCCCGAACGGCTCGACGTGATGCGTGCCGCGCAGCGCGCGGCGAAGATACCGCAGAAATACGACGGGCTGTGCGCCGCGATTCCGCCGGCGGAGTCGGAGGCGCGTGCGCTCGCGGGCGAGCCGTTCGTCGTGCGGATGCGGATCCCGGAATCGGGCGTCTGCATCGTCGAGGATCTGGCGCGCGGACCGATCACGTACGAGTACGTCACGGTCGACATGCAGGTGCTGCTCAAGTCCGATGGCTTGCCGACCTACCATCTCGCTAACGTCGTCGACGATCACTTGATGGAGATCACGCACGTCATCCGCGGCGAAGAGTGGATGTCGTCGGCGCCCAAGCACCTGCTGCTCTACGGCTACTTCGGTTGGGAGCCGCCGCAGTTCATGCATCTGCCGCTGCTGCGCAATCCCGACAAATCAAAGCTCAGCAAGCGCAAGAACCCGACCGGGATCTTGTTTTACGAGCGCATGGGCTATCTGCCCGAGACGCTGTTGAATTTCTTGGGCCTGCTCGTTATCGGAGCCGATGCCGGCGAGGAGCGTTTCGGACTCGACGCGATCGTCGAGCGGATCGACCTGCACCGCATCCCGCTCGGCGGCCCGGTCTTCGATACGGTGAAGCTCGACTGGCTCAACGGTCAGTACGTCCGCAGCCTGGAGACCGGCGATTTGATCGTGCGCACCGCGGAGTGGGGTTTCTCGCCGCAACGCATCGAGCGCATCGTGGGGCTGGCGAAGTCGCGCGTCGAGCGGCTGAGCGATCTCGTCCCCACCGCCGCGTATCTGTTCGCCGGCCGTATCCCCATCAGCAAGGAATCGTTCGCCGGTGTCCGCCTACCCGATGACGTCGTGCGGCGTGGGCTAGCGCTGGCATCGTCGCGCCTCGACGCCGAACCGGAGTTCGATCTCGCCACGATCGAGCGCGTCCTCAAAGGCGTGAGCGACACGCTCGAGCTGAAGTTCCGCGACCTCTCGCGCGCCTATTACGTCGCGATGACCGGCAGCCAAACGTCGCTCCCGCTGTTCGACTCGATGGAACTCTTGGGCCGCGACCTGTGCCGGGAGCGTTTTCGCGCCGCGCTCGAAGCTCTCGGTGGCGTAACCGCGAAGGAACAAAAGGAATGGCAATGAGCGCGCGGGCGATCGTCCTAGCAGCCGGCAAGGGCACGCGAATGAAATCGTCGCGGCCGAAGGTGCTGCACGAACTCTGCGGACGCTCGATGCTGTGGTGGAGTCTGGAGGCGTTGCGCGCCGCGGGCCTCACCGACATCACCGTGGTGACGAACCCCGAACTGCAGGCGGTTCTCGCGGACGGTGGGGGCGCCGGCGCGCAGACCGTCGTGCAGAAGGAACAGACCGGGACCGGTGATGCCGTCCGCGTCGCGCTCGACGCGATGCCGGCCGCCGAGGGCACCGTGCTGGTGACGTATGCCGACATGCCGCTGCTCGACGAGGAGCTCTTGCGCGTGGTTCTCGATGCGCTCGCCGCGCGTAGCGATACGGCGCTGGCGCTCGTGACGGCGCGCATGCCGCTGCCGTCGAGTTTCGGGAGGATCGTCCGCGACCGCAAGGGCAAGCGCGTCGCCCGTATCGTGGAGGCCCGCGACTGCACGCCCGAAGAGCTCGCGATCGACGAAATGAACGCCGGGGTGTACGCGTACGACGAGAGCGCATTGCGCGATGCGGTCGCACAGATCGACAACCGCAACGCGCAAGGCGAGTACTACCTCACCGATACGATCGCGCTGCTGGCCGGCAGCGGCCGTCGCGTCGTCCCCCTGGTAGTCCCCGACTACCGGACGGTGCTCGGCATCAACGACCGCGTCGAACTCGCGGCGGCGCGCGCGGTGCTGAACGCGCGACTGTGCGAGCGCCTGATGCGCGATGGCGTGACGATCGTCGACCCGGCGACGACCTACGTCGAATTCGGCGTGCAGATCGGCACCGACACGGTCGTCCACCCCGGCACGTCGATCGGACGGAACAGCTCGATCGGTACGGCCTGCGTGCTGGGTCCGCGCTCGCGCATCGAAGCGGCGACGGTCGGTGACGGGGTGCGGATCGTCGAGAGCGTTGTCCTCGACTCGACCGTCGGAGCAGCGACGTCGATCGGTCCCTACGCGCATCTGCGCGGCGGGAGCCGCGTTGGCGCGCGCGTGCGGATCGGCAACTTCGTCGAACTCAAGAATGCCGAGCTCGCCGACGACGTCAAGGCGAATCACCTGGCCTACATCGGTGACGCCGTCGTCGGCGCCCGTACCAACGTCGGTGCCGGAACGATCACGGCCAACTTCGACGGCGAGCGCAAGCATCGCACCGAGATCGGGGCCGACGTCAAGATCGGCACCAACACCTCGCTGGTCGCACCGGTAACGATCGGCGACGGGGCGGTGACCGGCGCGGGCACGGTCGTGATTCGCGATGTCCCGGCCGGCGAGCGCGTCGTCGGTAACCCCGCGCGGACGCTCGAGAAAAAAACCGCACCGACCTGACCAGCTCGGCGGCGCGACGCGCGAACGGCGACGAATGTCGGAAGGTCTCCGAACACGAGGATTCGGAGACTAGGCGGCATGGATCACCACCCGCGCGACTATCGCGGCTATGGAGCACGGCCGCCCGATCCGCGCTGGCCGAACGGCGCGCGCATCGCCGTGCAGATCGTGATGAACTACGAGGAAGGCTCCGAGTACGCGATCGGCGATGGCGACTCCACCTCGGAAACGTATCTGACCGAAGTTCCCGGAGCGACCCTCGGTCCCGGCACGCGCGACTTGATCGTCGAGTCGACCTACGAGTACGGGAGCCGCGCCGGCTTTTGGCGTTTGATGCGCATCTTCGAGCACCGGGGCATCCCGATCACGGTATTTGGCGCGGCGCTCGCGCTCGAACGGAATCCGGACGCAGCCGCCGCGATCCGGGCGGCGGAGTTCGAGGTTTGCTCGCACGGCTGGCGCTGGGTGAACTTCGCGCACATGAGCGAGGCGGAAGAGCGCGAGCACATGCACCGGGCCATCGCGTCGCTGGAGAAGAGCGTCGGTGAACGGCCCTACGGCTGGTATTGCCGGTATGCTCCGTCGCTCAACACGCGCCGGCTGCTGGTTGAAGAGGGCGGCTTTCTCTACGATTCCGATGCCTACAACGACGATCTTCCGTACTGGACGCGCGTCGGAGGCAAACCGCACCTCGTCATTCCCTACACGCTCGACAACAACGATATGAAGTTCTCGGTCGCGCCCGGGTTCGCGTCGGGGGATGACTTTTTCACGTACTTGCGCGATGCGTTCGACGTACTCTTACGCGAGGGGAAGACCGCGCCGAAGATGATGTCGGTTGGACTGCACACGCGCCTGGCGGGACGGCCGGGGCGGACCGCCGGCCTCGAACGCTTTCTGGATCATGTGCTGAAGCACGAGGACGTGTGGCTGTGCCGGCGCATCGACATCGCGCGCCACTGGATCGACAACCACCCGGCCGAGGCATGAGCGGCGGGATCGCGCACGGGCTGCCCAAGGCAGAGCTGCACCTCCACATCGAGGGAACGCTCGAACCCGAGCTGATCTTCGCGCTGGCGGAGCGCAACCGCATCGCGCTGCCCTTCCCTTCGATCGAAGCGCTGCGCGCGGCATATGCGTTTACCGATCTGCAGTCGTTCTTGAACCTCTACTACGCGGCGATGGCCGTGCTGCAAACGCCCGCCGACTTTGCGGAACTCGCCGACGCGTATTTTCGGCGCGCGCAGCGGCAGGGTGTCGTGCACGCGGAGATTTTCTTCGACCCGCAGGCGCATACCGCGCGTGGCGTCTCGTTCGAGACCGTGATCGAAGGGCTCTGGTCGGTCGTGCGCGCGAGCGAGGAGCGTTACGGCATCACGGCGCGGCTGATCATGTGCTTCCTGCGGGATCGCAGCGTCGCCGAGGCGATGACGACGCTTGAAGCGGCGTTACCGTTCGGCGAGCGCATCGTCGCGGTGGGGCTGGATTCGGCTGAGCTCGGTCATCCGCCGTCGCTCTTCCGCGACGTGTTCGACCGCGCGCGCGCAAACGGTTGGACGACAGTGGCGCACGCGGGCGAGGAAGGGCCGGCCGAATACGTTTGGCAGGCACTCGACGTGCTGCGCGTCGCGCGCGTCGACCACGGCGTGCGCAGCCTGGAGGATCCGCGCTTGGTCGCGCGTCTACGTGACGAGCGGATCCCGCTGACGGTGTGTCCGCTCTCGAACGTCAGGCTCCGCGTAGTCGACCGGCTCGCCGATCATCCGCTTCCGCTCATGCTCGAGAACCAGTTGCTCGCCACCGTCAATTCCGATGATCCGGCATATTTTGGCGGGTATATTGCCGACAATTACGACGCCGTGGCGGACGCGCTGGGCCTCGGCGCGGACACGTTGGTCGACCTGGCGCGCAACAGCTTCGAGGCCTCGTTTCTCAACCCTCAGGAAAAGGCGGCGTTGTATGCGCGGCTCGATGCGTCTGCAGCTACGCTGGTAAACCGCTCCGCGTGAACGTGCAGACACTCCTGGCCGAGCTGGCCGCGTTGGGTGCCGGCAGCGGCGGAATCGACCGCGGGCTCTTCAGCGCAGCCGAGTATGCTGCGCGCGAGCGCGTCGCGGCGTGGGGCCGCTCAGCCGGCTTCACGATCGAACAAGATCGCGCCGCGAATCTCTTCGTGCGCAGCGGCGATGCGACGGCGCCGATTCAGTGCGGCTCGCATCTCGACACCGTGAAACACGGCGGCGCCTATGACGGCGCGTACGGCGTGGCAGCCGGCCTGGTTGCGCTCGAACGAATCGCGGGCTCCGGCGAACGCCCGGCACGCCCGCTCGAAGTCGTCGCCTGGGCGGGCGAGGAGGGAAGCCGGTTCCCGATCGGCACGCTTGGGAGCTCGATCTACGCCGGCCTGACGCCCCTCGACGCGCTCGATGCGCTGATCGCCGATGACGGTGCGTCGTTCAACGGCGATCTGGTAGGCCCGACCGGATTGCTGCCGGACGTGCCCATCCGCGATGGATTTCCGCCGCCTGCAGCCTTCGTCGAGATCCACATCGAGCAAGGCCCGGTGTTGGAACGCGCCGGCGCAAAGCTCGGCATCGTCTCCGCGATCGCGGGCCAGCGCCGCTTCGCCGTGACGCTCGAAGGCAGCGCCGGACATGCCGGGACGCTGCCGATGAGCGGTCGCAGTGACGCGCTCTGCGCCGCGAGCGAGCTCGTGCTCGACGTCGAACGCGCTGCCCTGGACGTCGGCGAGGCCGTCGCAACGGTAGGCCAGCTCACCGTCGATCCCAACCAGACCAACGTCGTCCCGGGCCGCGTGACCCTGCGGGTCGACGCGCGTTCCGTCGAGGATGCGCGCATCGATGCGCTCGAAGAGCGGCTGCGGCGAGCCGCGCGCCGGATCGAAGGAGCGCGTCACGTGCGCATCGCGATCGAGCTACTCGAGTCGCGCGCCGCGACGCCGATGGACGACCGGCTGCGCGACGTCGTGCGCAACGTGTGCCGGCGGCTCGACCCGAACGCCGTCGACGTGGTGAGCGGCGCCGGACACGACGCGATGTGCATCGCGCGGGTCGCGCCGGCGGCGATGATCTTTGTCCCCAGCGTCGCCGGGCGTAGCCACGTCGGTGAGGAGCGCACCGCGCCCGAGGATCTCGAGCTCGGGGTCGACGCGCTCGAGGGGACGTTGCGGGCATTGGCCGAGAAGTAGGAAGCCGCGCAGGCGTCGGCGCAACCTGGCTCGCTGATGCTGTTCTTTATTTGCGGCTCGGCGCTCAGCGGCCAGCCCGACCACGGTAACCTCGGCGACGCGCCCTTCGTGCGTGCGGCGCGCACGATGCCCCGCTACCGGCTGCACTCGGTCAAGGACGAGCATCCAGGGATTTACGAAGTGGCGGAGGGCGGCGTCGCGATCACCGGCGAGATCTACGAGCTCACCGAAGCCCAGCACGCGCACTTGCTGGCGACCGAGCCGCCGGATCTATACGAGGCGCCGGTCGAGCTCGACGACGGGAGCCGCGTCAACGCGATGATCTATCCACGCGAGCTCATCGAAGCGCACGGGTACGCCGACATCTCGCAGCACGGCGGCTGGGCCGCGTACAAAGCCTCCACCGGCTGAGACTTCAGCTGCCGCGGTAGGTTGCGTATCCCCACGGCGCGACGAGCAGCGGCACGTGATAATGCGTCGCGCCGGCGTCGATGCGAAAGCGGACTGGAATCCGGTCGTAGAAACCGGGCGTTCCGCCTGCGGCGAAATATGCCGCAACGTCAAAAACGAGCTCGTACATGCCCGGCTCGAGCGCGAGCGCGAGCGGCTCGGCCGTACGGCCGTCGGCGTTTGACACGGATTGCGCGAGCAGCGTCCGCGCATCGCCGTCGAGCGCGAACAGCGCGATGCCAACCCCCGCTGCGGGGACGCCGCGCGCCGTGTCGAGGACGTGGGTCGTGAGCCTCGCCGCCATTAGATCTTCGCTCCTTCGGTGATCCACGCGCCGAGCGTCGCACGCTCGGGCTCGGTCATGTGCGTGATGTTGCCGAGCGGCATCGCATGCGTCGTCACCGCCTGTTCGTACACGCGCCGGGCGTTGGCGCGAATGTGGTCCGGCGTGTCGAGCAGCACGCCCTCCGGCGCGCTCGAGAATCCCGCCTCCGACGGCTGTGCCGCGTGGCACACCGCACAGCGCTGGGCAACGATCGGCGCGACGTCCGCGTACGAAACGCTGCCGTTCGACGGGACGGCGGAGGCGCGCGGCACGATCGCGATCGCGACGCCGGCCAGCAGCACCGCCGCGGCGACCGGCAGCGCGACGACGTAGCGATGTTTGTGGCTGAGGACAAAAAAGCGCCGCACGAGCACCCCGGCCGCGCTGATGAGCGCGATCACCCACCAGCCGTTCGGCGCGGCGTACGTCATCGGGTAGTGGTTGCTGATCATGAGGAACAGCACCGGCAGCGTGAGGTAGGTATTGTGCACCGAGCGCATCTTGCCGAGCATTCCCGGACGCGAATCGGGCGTTTTGCCGGCGCGGATCTGCGCGAGCATCCGCTTTTGGCCCGGGATGATGATGAAGAAGACGTTGGCGACCATGATGGTTCCGATCGCCGCGCCCAAATGGATCGCCGCGGCGCGGCCGCCGAAGACGTGGAAGAGCCCCCAGTCGAGCGCGAGGAGAAACGCGGCTAGGCAGCACCACAGCGCGGTCGGACGCGTCTCGAAGGCGCGGCACAAACCGTCGTAGACGAACCACCCCACGACGATCACGGCGACGCTGATCGCGATCGCCTCGCCGGTGGTGATGTCGAGGATGCTGCGATCGATCAAGAACGCTGCGGCGCCGGCCCAGTAGACGATCGCGAGCAGCGCCATCCCCGTGATCCACGTGCTGTACGCTTCCCAATAAAACCAGTGCAGATCTTGCGGAAGCGGCTCGCGCTTGGGACCGGTCGGGAACTTTTGGTTGTGATAGAAGCCGCCGCCGTGGACCGACCACAGCTCGCCGAACATGTCGTTGCGCGCGTCGTCTTCCTTTTGCGGCGGCGTCAAGCTGTTGTCGAGCCACACGAAGTAGAACGAGGCGCCGATCCACGAAACGCCGGCGATGAAGTGCGCCCAGCGCATCACCAGGCTCAGCCAGTCGAGGACGTAGGCGTTCACGGCGTTACGGCGTCCGCCAGGCGCAGGCGTGCGATCTTCGCGATCTCGGCGAGCGCCATCTCGATCTCGGCGTTGCGCTCGTTCCGAGCGCGCGCTTCGAGCGCCGCCAAGATCGACGCGGTGTCGTGCTCGCGGGCGCAGATCACGAACGGAAAGCCGAACCGCTGGCGATACGCGCCGTTCGCGGTGTCGAAGTGCGCGCGCTCAGCATCGGTCAGGCGGTCGAGTCCGGCCGCGGCTTGCTCATCACGCGAGGCGGCGGTGAGGCGGCCTTCGCGCGCGACGCGGCCCGCGAGGTCGGGGTGGGCGGCGATCAGCGCGATCTGCTGCGACTGCGGTGCCGCATGCACGACCTCGAGCAGCGCGGCGAGCAGCGCGTCGCGGCCGGCGAACGGGCGCCGCTCCCACGCCGCCCCGGCGATCCACGGCGAGTCCTCGAATGCGAATCCGATCGCGGCGACGAACGTGGCGCGACTCGCTGCGTTCAACGCGGCGATGCTCGTCATCGGGAGAGCCATTCCATTTCGACGCTGCTTCTCCGTCATGCGACGTTGGTCGCGACCTTCGACGACGACGATCGCGTTGTCGCCGACGGCGCGGTGCTGCTGCGCGACGGCACGATCGAGGCGGTGGGGACGACGGCGACCCTCACCGCGCAGGCGGACGAGGTCATCGACGCGCGCGGAATGGTTCTGCTGCCCGGACTCGTCTGCACGCACCATCACTTCTATCAAACGCTGACCCGTAATCTCCCGCAGGCGCAAGATGCGGGACTCTTCGACTGGCTCGTCGCGCACTACCCGATCTGGGCGCGGCTGACGCCGGAAGCCGTACGCGCTTCTACGGCGACGGCGATCGCGGAACTGCTGTTGTCCGGCTGCACG
>Ga0302181_10000641_pt1 | contig 27753 bp, 29 predicted proteins | sample I_Palsa_E3_3_FD_198786 | JGI IMG/M metagenome (GOLD analysis project Ga0302181, IMG submission 198786) | Peat permafrost microbial communities from Stordalen Mire near Abisko, Sweden - I_Palsa_E3_3 | ecosystem: Environmental > Terrestrial > Soil > Palsa > Peat permafrost | place: Sweden...
ACGACCGCGCGCGCCGAGCCTTTGATCGGATTGGGCGTGAGCTCGATTGGCGATGCCGGTGACGCCTACGTCCAGAACGAAAAGGATCTGCGTCTCTACCAGCAGCGGGTGGGGGCCGGTGAGCTGCCGATTCATCGCGGTCATGTGCTGGACGGGGAAGACCAGGTGTTGCGCCGGCACATCCTGCGCCTCATGACGACCCTGCAGACGCGCTGGGACTCGCCGGCCGATTACACCGGCTACCTGGCGACGATCCCGCAGCGACTGGCCGGGCCGGCGGCCGACGGCTTGCTGGAACTGGATGCCGCCGGTTGTCGCGTGACCCTGAAAGGGCGCGCATTCCTGCGCAATATCTGCATGGCCTTCGATGCGCGCCAGTCGCGCCGCATCGCATAGCGTTCAGAATGGCTTGACCACCGCCAGCAGGATGATGGGGACGACCAGCAGCAATGCGGCTTCGTTGAAAAGGCGCAGCGCCAGGCCTGAAGGCATGGGTGCCGCGCGCCGCATGCGGCCGAGCAGCACGCCACTGGCGACGTGATAGCCAATCAGGCCGAGCACGAACAGCAGCTTGATCATCAGCCAAAGTCCGGTGTCGCTAAACCCAAGCCATAACCAAAGCCCCAGGATCAGCGCCAGCGTGCCCATGATGGTCATGAAGCCGAACAGCCGCGTGCCCATGATCACCAGCCGCCGGACATCCTCGCCGCGCGCATGGCCTTCGGCGTAGTGCACGAAGATGCGCGGCAGATAGAACAGTCCCGCAAGCCAGGCAATGACGGCGATCAGGTGAAACGCTTTGATCCACAGCATGCGATGTGTCGTTGACAGGTCCGTGGTTTGGCGCTGCGCGCGCGACATCCTACACTTGCAGGCATGTCGGACGCACATGTGAACGCCATCGCTCCTTCGCCGCCCGCTGCGCCGGCCGCTCCGGCCGCGCCGCTGCCGCTCTGGATGCGGCTGATCGCGCGACTGCCCTTTGGGCTGCTCTATGCCCTGGGCGCGCTGGGATCGTTCCTGCTGCGCTATGTGCTGCGGCATCGGGTTGCGATTGCGACATCGAATCTGCGTAACAGCTTTCCGGCATTGTCGCCCGCGGAAATCCGCCCGATCCTGAATCAGTACTACCGGCGGCTGGGGGAGGTCGCGGTTGAATGCCTGAAGATGGCCGCCCTATCCGCCGGTGAGATGGGCCGTCGCGTCGGCATGGCGAATATGGCTGTGCTGCGCGCCGAGACGGACGCGGGCCGTTCGATCATCCTGCTGGCCGCCCATCTGGGTAACTGGGAGTGGCAGCTCCAGGGCGCGGTCACGCAACTCGGCGTGCCGTTCGATGCGGCCTACAAACCGCTGCATCTGGCCAGCGCGGATCGCGCAGTGCTGCTGCTGCGCTCGCGCTTCGGGGCGCGCATGGTCGCAGCCAAGAAGCTGCTGCGGGCGGTGGCGCGGCACCGGGACCAGGTGCATGTCATCGCCTTGATGGCCGACCAGATTCCGATGTCGAGTGGCAGTGCACGGCATTGGCTGACGTTTCTGGGTCAGCCGACCGCGTTTTATCCGGGACCCGCCGAAATCGCGCACGCCACCGGCTACGCGACCTTCTTCGCGGATATGCACCGCGTCTCGCGCGGACAGTACACGATCCATTTCCAGCAGATGACCGCGGCCGGCGAGCGCCTCGAGCCGGAGGACTTCACGGCACGCTATGCGCGATTGCTGGAGGCCAGTATCCGGTCTGATCCCGCCAACTGGATGTGGTCGCATCGGCGCTGGAAGCTGTCACCTCCGGCGCCAATGAGCGCCACACAGGCGGCAGCGCCTTAGCCGGGTCGTTTGGCGAGAATGGTCTTCGCCGGCGGACGGGTGCCGCCCAGAGGCTTGACCACGCGCCGATTGCCGATGGGCGCGACCGTATGCCGGGCGCCGATGGTGACGGTCTTGCCGGGCTGACGGCCCTTGTTGAGCGGGAAGATCAACGGCGCCTGCGCGGCAGTGGCTGCAACCGGCGTCAGCGTCCCCAGCAGCGCCACGATGAGCGCGGTGGTCAGGACTGCGTGTGCGCGCGGGATCATCTTCATGCGCCGATTCTATCGGAGGCTAGATCATGCCGCCATTGATCGAGACGACCTGGCCCGTGATGTAGGCGGCAGAATCGCTACAAAGGAAGTCAACCAGGCTTGCCACCTCGTCCGCCTCACCGGCGCGCTGCATCGGTACCAGCCGCCCGATCGTTGCGGTGTCGAAATGTCCCTCGCTCATCTCGCTGCGGATGATGCCCGGCGCCACGGCGTTGACGGTTATTCCGCGGCTGGCGAGCTCGATCGCCAGCGCGCGCGTGGCGGAATTCAGCGCGCCTTTGGCGGCGGCATAGTTGACCTGCCCGCGGTTGCCCGTAAGGGCCGCGACCGAGGAAATGTTGACGATGCGACCCCAGCGCGTACGGATCATCGGCATCAGCAGCGGATGCGTGACGTTATAGAAGCCGTTGACCGTGACGTCGATCACGCGGTGCCACTGCTGGGCGCTCATGCCGGGAAACACCGCATCATCGTGGATACCTGCGTTGTTGACCAGCACCTGGATCGGACCTGTCTCGAGCGCCTCCTCGAGCGCGCTGCGAACGGATGCGCCGTCCGTGACATCGAATCGCAGCAGCTGCGCGCATTCGCGCGCGGCATTGAGCTCCTGCGCCAGCGCCTCGATGCGCTCGGCGCCGCGATGCGCGTGCAGATACATCTGAAAGCCGGATCGCGCGAGTCGGCGCGCGATCGCGGCGCCGATGCTGCCGCTGGCACCCGTGACCAGTGCGCGGCGGACCGCGGTGGTCACGGCGCCGGACTCAATGCGGCACCGAACAGCACCGCCGCGCGGCCGTGCGCCAGCAGCCTTGCCGCGGTGCTGATGCGAAATTCGTAGAGCGCTCCGCGCTCGTCGCTATGGTGCCGCTCGGCACGGATCAGCAACTCCTCGGCGATATCGTCCAGGTCGGCGACCAGCAGCTCGACGCTGCGCGCGCTGGCGAGCACTCCTACCGGACCGATGCCAGGGAAGCGCAGCGCACCGTGCACCGCCATGGCCTGGGCGGCGTATTCGAGCAGGCAGGCCGAGCCGAGCCGTCCATGGGCGCGCAAGGGATGGTCCGGCGCGCGATGGGTGCGGCTGGCACATTCGACGCCGGCCTGGTCCCAGGCACGCACTTCGTCCAGCAGGCACATGCGACCCTGGTGCGGAATGTGCGCCTCGATCCAGCCGCGATCGAACCTCATGCGCCGATCTCCACGGCCAGTCGCGCCGTGTCCAGGTACTCCAGCGCGATGGCCGCGGCGCCTCCTCGGGCCAGCTGTTCGAGCAGCGGCAGACCCCGCGCGGCCGGAATGGCGAGCCTCAGGGCCTCGAGCGCCGGGTGCTGCAGGCGACTCGGCGGCTGCGCGGAGAGTCCTGCGCGCACGGTCGCCAGTGCACGCGGCGAATCCAGCGGGGCGAGCAGCAGGCTCAGTCCAAAGGCATCGGGAATGCGGCGGTGGAGCTGCAGCGGCGCGGGATAATCGGAATCGTAGGCGACCAGCAGCACCGGGCCGCGCGATTGCGCCACCTGCGAGAGCGCCTCGAGCAGCCCTGCGGCAAAACTGCCGTCATAGGCGCAGAGTGTTACCGAGGCTTCCGTGCAGCCGTTGGCGATACTCCAATAGCCGGCCGCGGCATTGTGGACCGAGTTGTGAAAACGTGTGGGTGAGATCGATCGTTCCGGTGCGGTCAGCGCGCTGCAGATCTCATGACAATTATCGCCATCGCCGCCCGAGGATGCGAAAACGCTGGGCAGGGATTGGGCGGGACGTCCGGACTGACCGACCGCCTCGGCGCCGACCGCAAGCGCCAGTTTGACGACGCGCCCGGCGCGCCGCCGCTCGGCGGCTGGCAGCGCACTGGGTGCGGGCAGTACCGTGCGGACGGATTCGTAGTCGCGCGTGCCGGTGAGCACCGCGGCCGTGGAGAGCCAACTATCGAGGCCGGGACCCAGCACGCCGATGCCCTCGATGGCGGCCGCGAGGCTCGTCATGCGCAGGCGCCACGGCCGAACAGCAGCGCGCAGTTGACGCCGCCGAAGCCAAAGGAATTACTCAGCGCCGTGAGCGGCGAGCTACGGCGCGAACTCGTCAGGTAATTGACCGGACATTGCGGGTCGAGTTCGGAGACATTCAATCCCGCTGGCAGCACGCCGTGCCGGAGCACGAGCAGGCAGATGACCGCTTCCAGCGCCCCGGCCGCCCCGAGCGTGTGGCCGGTTGCGGCCTTGGTGGAACTGCAGGGCGTGTCCGCCCCGAACAGTGAACGCACCGCCGACGCCTCGGCCGCGTCATTGCTGGGCGTGCCGGTGCCGTGCAGATTGATGTAATCGATACCCGCCGGGGTCATCCCCGCGGCATCGAGCGCGCGCTGCATCGCCATGCGGGCCCCCGCGCCCTCGGGGTGCGGCGCAGACATGTGATGCGCATCGCTCGATTCGCCGGCGCCCAGCAGGAAGATCGCATCATCGTCCGGTTCGTGCACTGCGCGCCCCGACGGCGGCCCGCGTTCGATGAGTGCGAAGGCGGCGGCTTCGCCAATCGACAGACCGTCGCGGCGGCGATCAAAGGGCCGGCAGGCAGTGCGCGCCATCAGCTGCAATGCGTGAAATCCGTACAGCGTGGTCAGGCACAGCGAGTCCACGCCTCCCACCACGGCCGCATCGATCAGATTCGCCTCGATCAGGCGTTGCGCGAGGGCAAATGCCTTGGCGCTGGAAGAACAGGCGGTGCAGAGCGAGGCGGCCGGGCCGGTGAGTTCGAGCCGGCGACGCACGTAATCGCTGACCGAAAATGAGTTCTGGCGATGCTCGTAGTCGAAGCCCGCAGGCAACGCGCCGCCGAGCGAATCGCGTGCGCGAAAGGCGATCTCGGTCTCGAGAATGCCCGAGGTGCTGGTGCCGATGAACACGCCCACGCGCTCGCGTCCCCAGCGCGCGGCACTCGCCTCGACCGCGGCAACAAAGCCATCCTGCTCGAGTCCGAGCTGCGCGAGACGATTGTTGCGGCAGTCGAAGGCACGCAGTTGTGCCGGCAACGCCACGGCATCGACACCGGCCACTTTGCCGATCTGCGTCTCGAGCGACACGGTTTCGAAATCGCAGCGGGCCAGTCCGCTGCGCTCGCTTTCCAGGGCCGCCTGCGTTGCCGCCAGGCCCGCTCCAAGGCAGCTGGTGGCCGTGAAGCGTGAGATGCAGAGCGGCGAAATTGCGCTCACGCCAAGGCCTCGCGCAGGGTCACGGTGCGCAGTCCGCGCTGTTCGATGGCCTCGAGCAATGACGGCAGCACTTCCAGCACGACCGGCGTGCCGCTGCTGGTACGGGCGGCGTGTCCGTCATGCAGCAACAGGATGTCGCCCGCGCGCAGCTTGCTCATCAGGCGCGCCAGCACCACGCTGCCATCGCGCTCGACAGTGTCGAAGCCGCGGCGCGTCCAGCTGGCCAGCTGCAGGCCGAGCCGCTGCAGCACCGGATCGAGCAGCGGGTTGCGCAAGCCTGCAGGCGCGCGGAAGAAGCGGGGCGCGACGCCGCAGGCGCCCTCGATGGTTTGCTGCGCGCGCTGCACGTCATTGCGCAGGGCGCGCAGACCCAGCAGTGGAAACACGTATCGATGTCGATCGCTGTGGTTCTCCACTGCATGACCCTGCGCGACGCACTCGTGCGCCAGCTGCGGAAATCGCGCGACCCGCTCCCCGATGCAAAAGAAAGTTGCCCGTGCATGGTGCGCGGCCAGGATCGTCAGTACCTGTGGCGTGATGTCCGGATCCGGCCCATCGTCGATCGAGATCGCCACCTCGCCGCGATTGGCCGCGCGTTCCGGCAGGCGCGTCCAGTTTGAACCGAGCGCCCGACTGCGCGGCCAGAGTCCAATCCCGGTCAGAAGCAGATGGTCGGCAATGACGGCGCCGAGAATCCACGGCCACCAATGCGGTCGCAGCAGCACCAGCACCAGCGCGATCAAGTGTCCCGCCAACGAGACCCGCAGCAGTGGTGTCGCCTGCCAGGATCGCAGCGTCGGGAGGATGGCGGAGGAATCGGTAATCATGAATGTAGGGGGTCCGTCGATGGTGCGCGTCTCATCAGTTGGCGCTGGAGGAAATTGTCCCAGAGTCGGCGCCACACCGGCCACTCATGACCGCCCTCGATCATAAGGCAGCAGGGGGGAGGCAGTGAGCGGGCCAGCAGCTGCTGAGTATCCGCAAAGCGGTCCTCGCGTCCGAGCCCCAGGAACAGCTGGGACGGTGAGGTGTGCAGGTCGCGCACGTAGCGCCAGACGATTCGCTCGTCATCCTCTTCCGAAAGTTCCCCGGGCGTCCAGGCGCGCAGATCGGCGTGGCGCGCAATGTCGGCCGCGACGATGCGGCTGCCCAGGTACGGCGCGATCAGGCACAGTCCGCCAACTGTCTGGGGTGCCGAGGCCGCGAATCGCAGGGCCATGAATGCGCCGAGCGAGATGCCGCCCAGCCAGAGCGGCCGGCCGGCAGCGCGCACGGGCAGCACGATGTCATCGCGCAAGCGGCTCATCCAGCTGCGATCGTTCAGATGCGATGGCATGGGATCGGCCAGAATCAGTTCGAAGCCTGCGCCGCAGGCGTGCATGGCGCGATCGAAGCCGGCGTCGATGAAATCCTCGAGGCGTTGCCGTGCGGCGGGCAGCAGCACGAGGCAGCCGGCATCGCCGGCAGGCGCGGGGGGCGTGATGCGCAGGGTCCGCATATCAGGCAAACAACCCACGCGGTGCCAGCCAGGCCGAGAACCACAGCGCGAGCAGGGCGCCCGGCGCCACAGTGGTGCCGAGCGCGCTGAGTACGGGCAGGTTGGACAGGCCCAGCACGCCGAAGCCGATGACGGTGCAGGCGTTGGCGATCAGCAGCGAGGCGAGCGTCAAGGGCAGATCGGCGGCATCGGCCGTCGGGCGCCGGTCGAAGAACAGCGCGTAGTTCGATCCGACCGCGACGATCAGTAGCAGTCCGATCAGGTGCAGGATTGTCAGCTCCACGCCGCCAGCGACCAGCGCCGCGCCGACCACGAGCACGGCCAGCAGCAGCGGCGCGATCACGCGGGCGACACGGGTCGCGCTGCGCAGCGTGAGGCTCAGCAGCAACACGATGGCACCGAGACCCCATAGCGAGAGACGCACGGCCTCGTGCAGGTAGCCGGCGTAGAGGGCGTCGGTTTCCTGCTTCATGTTGAATGCCAGCACCGTTCCCGGCGGATCGTCCGCAATCGCAGCCCGCACCTGCCCGATGTCGATGTCGCCGCTGCCCGGTCCAGTGCCCGCGGCCCCGCTGCGATCCGCGCGCAGCGGCAGCAGTCCATACCAAAGGTTGCCGTGATGCCAGAGCAACGCATCGAGCGCCAGCGCCATGGAAGTGTGGGCCAGCGCAGCGCGTTCCAGCGGCGCCGCGGCGCGCGCCGTTTCGATACCCTGAACAAAGTCCCCGAGCGCTTCCGGCCGCAGCGACAGCGTCGCGGTCGCCGCCCGCACACGCTCGCGCAGCGTCGCGGCATCCGGCAGGCTCGCGAGACGCAGGCTCTGCGTCCGGCGGCTGGGCAGGTAGCGAGCCGGGCTGTCATAGCCGGCGATGGCGCCGCGCCCCTTGAGCGCATCGAGCTGCCTACCGACAATCTCGGCCCGCTGCAACACGGACTCCTGATCGGCGCCGCTGACGACCACGAGATTACTGATATCGGGGGCGCCGAGCTCGCTGCGCAGCTGCCCGTCCAGCGCCTGTGCGGCCGCGGCCACCGGACTGAGCGCGGCAAGATCGCGATTCCAGAGCGTCTCCCGGTGCGCGTACAGGAAGGCGGCACACAACACCCCCAGCAGAACGGCCGCGATCCCGAATCCGCGCATGCGCGATAGCAGCCGCATCGAGGCGGCACCGAAGGGCCGCAGGTCGCGCAGGTGCAGCCGCTGCGGGATCAGCTGCGGCAGCACCCAACGCGTTGTGGCCGCCGCCGCGGTGAGTCCACAGATCGAGAACAGTCCGAGCTGCGAGAGGCCCGGAAAACTCGATGGCAGCAGCGAGGCGAAGCCGCAGATGGAAGTCAGCACGCCCAGCCCGATCGTGCGCCACAGCCGCGCGGGAACCTGCAGGGATCCTGAACCTTGCGGATCGCGGCGCGCCTGGATGAGAAGATAGACGGAATAATCCACCGACTCTCCGATCAGTGTGATGCCAAACCCGAGCGTGATGCCGTGCACGATACCGGCGCCCAGCGCCACGGCCGCGATGCCGGTAAGTGCGCCCGAGATCACCGGCAGCAGGCCCAGCAGCAGCATCGTGCCCGAGCGATACACCAGCAGCAGCAGGCTGACGATCAGCACGCTGCTGAGCAGCGAGAGCCGTGTTACCTGTCGCTTGATGGTGTCGCGCGCATCGACCGTGAAGACCGCGGGACCGCTCAGCAGTAGTCGCAGCCCCGAAGGGGACGGCGTCGAGGCGGCAACGCCGGCAAAGGCGGCCCGTATGGCGGTCAACGCCGCGGCCTGGGCGTCGGTGTCCGAACCGGACGCGCGTGTCTCGACTATCAGCAGCGCACGCTGGCCATCGGCCGAACTCCACACGCCCTGTTCGCGATGCGGAGCACCGCCCGAATCAAGCTGATCGATCACCTGCAGGGTCTCGCCAGTCGGATCGGCGCGCAGCAGCGGCTGCGCCAGCGCGCCGGCCGGGGAGTCGATGAGTTCGAGGCTGGTTTCCATGGCCGAGCGCAGGCCGGCGATACTGAATCGCCCCGGCGTCACGGCGGTGCTGAGCAGGTAGCGGTGTTCGAACACGAAGCTGCGATCGCGCTGTTCGATCGAATTCTCGCCGTCATTGACGCTCACGAACGCGCTTTGCGCTGCCAGTTGCGCGGTCATCGCGGTGGCGGCATGCGCGCGTTCGCTCGCATCGCCGCCCTCAATACCGACCAGCACCAGGTGGGCCGCCAGGCCGTTCTGCAGCTGATCGACCAGCAGCCGCTGCGCGGGCGAGGGCAGGCGCGGCAGGAAGGCCGACAGATCGGCGCTGAAGCGCGCGCGCGCGACGATCAGCACGACCGCTGCCACGCCGAGCAGCCACACACCCAGAACGAGGGCCCGCGCCGGTCTCATTCGCGCGGCTTGATGATCATCAGCGAGTGATCGCCACCGGCCTGCTGTACTTCGACCTGCAATATCCGATCGCGCTCGCCGCTGAGCTGGATTTGCCGCACACCCAGGGCGAGTCCGGACTCGCGCGGCGTCAAGTCGATCTGCCAATGGTCGAGACCGCCCGTCAGGCGAAGCTCGAAGCGCCGCTCAAGCGAGGGCAGATCGCCTGCCAGGGTCGCGCGCACACTATCGATCAGCGGCGCAAGCTGGGGATACTCATCGAGGCTCACGGTTCGCTGGCGCGATCCCCGGGTCAGCGTCAACACCCCATGGTCCAGCACCGCGCTCTGAGGGTGCGGCTTGAGCGTGCGCTGCTCGAGGTGATCCGGCGCGTCGTAGCTGAGCACGCCCTCGGAACGCTGGGGCTGTTTGAGCACGGCCAGATACTGGGTCTGGGTAAAGTCGGCAACGCCGTGCCGGCGCTGCGCCAGCAGGGCCATGAGATTTCCAAGCGTATCGTCAGCGCCGTCCGTAAACGCCGGTCCTGAATTGAAAGCCATCGAGGCAAGCACGGGGAGCGCCCCCAGGCGCACGATCAGGCGCATCGGGTGTCCGTGCTGCCTGTCGGCTCAGCCCAGAAATCGAAGAAGTTGAACCAGTTGTACGGATCGCTGCGGCAGTAGTGTTCCAGCAGGCTGGCATATCGCGCCACGGCGGTCTCGATGGCCACGGCGCGTTCAGCGCGGCCGACGTGGGTGAAGTCCGCGAGCGGCGCGAACACGATGTGGTAGCGCCGGCCGCCGCGATAGAGTCCCAGCATGAACAGTACGCGCCGGCGCAGCAGCGCCGCGGCGCGCATGGGTCCCAGTGGCAGTCGCGCTGTCGCGCCCAGAAAGCTGACCTGCAACGAGGCCTCATCGCCGAGGGTCCGGTCGGCCAGCACGCCGACCAGCGCGCCCTCATCGAGGCGTTCGCGAACCTTGAGCATGGCGTCGAGATGGCCCAGGGCGATGATCTCGGGCGGATCGCGGAGGCGGGCGGCGGCCATGATGGCGTTGACCTTGCGCGCATTGTCCTCATACATCGCCATCGCGATTGCCAGTCCCGGCTGGCGATCGCCCAGGGTGCGCATCACCTCGAAGTTGCCCATATGAGCCCCGAACAGCAGCGCTCCACTGCCGTTGCCCGCCACCTCGCGTATCAGGTCTTCTCCCTCGAGCGACACCTGGAACTGGTCCTGGCGCCCTGCCAGCAGCAGCAGGCGATCCAGAACCGAGGTGGCGAACCAGAGAATCAGTCGATAGCGATCGGTGGCCGTGGGCTCGCGTCCGAGGGCACGCCGCAGAAAGGCGCGCATATGGCGCCGCATCTCGGGTGCAAACAGAAAGAAATAGGAGGCGATGAGGTGCACGAGCGGATAGACGGCGACGCGGCCGCAACGCAGTGCCAGCCACGCCATCACACGCAGCAGTGCCGGACTGCCTCGCTCGCGCTGACGGCGCCACGCCGCGGTCTGCGTTTCGGCGTTCATGCCGGACGAGGCTCGAGTAGCCCGCTCATGACCAGGGCGTCATCGGCTCGCAGTTCGATCCGCAGCCCACCGCCAGGTTGGCTGCTGCACTCGAGCCGCAGCGCCTCTTCGGCACGCACGATGCGGTGAAATTTCAGGCTGACGATGTGCCAGGAGGCCGCGGCCGCGTCGATGGCATGCAGCACCTCATCGAGCAGCAGGGCGCCCGGCACGATCGGTTGGCCGGGAAAATGTCCGGCCAGCGCCGGATGATCGGACGCGACGCGCAGCCACGTGCTGCGCGCGTTCATGCAAACAGATGCGGTTCGCGCACCGCCGCCTGCGCCACCAGGGCGTGCAGCGTCTGACGCGGCAGCTTGCCCGTCTCGTTGCGGGGCAGGGATTCCACCTGCAGCAACGGGCGCGGCAGGAACACCGGGTCGATACGATCGCGCAGCTGATTCAGGATCTGCGCTGCATCGAGTCCCGGCGCCACCACCAGCGCGGCGAGCCGCGAGACGCCTGCCACAGAGTGGTGTTCATCCTCGCGCACGAAGAAGGCGCCGTCGATGACGCCTGGAATGTCGTTGAGCTGATGGTTCAGATAGCTGAGCGAGCTGCGCTTGCCCGCGATATTCACCAGGTCGGCCGTGCGTCCGAGCAGTACGAAGCGGTCCGGGCCACGCAAATCGATCTCATCGGCAAGCGCGATCGCCTGTTCCACGTGCCCGCCCTGCGCCCAGCAGCGTCCCTCGATGATTTCGAGCCTCACCCCGGGCCACAGCCGCCACTGCTCTTCCATTGCCGTGCGTCGCGCCGCGATCTCGCCGGTCTCCGTGGAGCCGTAGATTTCCATCAGCGGCGCAGCGTAACGCCGCTCCACTTCGCGCGCGAGATTGGCAGGCAGCATCGCCGTGGCTGAAACGATCAGATCGACCGCGGGTAGTGCGATCTCGGCGGCAACCAGCGAGCGCAGATGCACAGGCGTGGTGATCAGTACCCGCGGTCGCGGCAGTCGCCCGAGCTCCGTGGCGACGTCGGCGGGAAAGAACGGGCGCGCCGAGCACAGCGCCGCGCCGCTTTGCAGCGGCAGCATCACCGTGGATTCGAACCCGTACATGTGTTGTGGCGGCACGGTGCCGAGAATTGCGCAGCCGCGCTGCTGCAGCGGCGCAAGTTGCGCGGCCTCGAGCTGTACGCAGCGCACCAGCCGGCCCCAGGTCTTGCGATGGGGTACCGGAACTCCGGTCGATCCGGATGTGAAGATGTATGCCGCCAACTGCGCCGGGTCGATCTGCGGTACCTCCCAATCCTGGTTGCCGATATCCGCGACGCCATCGCGATAGAACAGCATCGGCAACTCGAGGGTGCAGTCGGCATCGTCGGTAAGGCAGAACGCGTCGGGCGCGAACGCATGCAGCTGGCGGATCACCTCCGGCGCGTGTGCCGGGGGCAGCAGACTGCACTTGCCTGTCAGCAGACTGGCGGCAAAGCCCACCGTGAACCGATAGCGATCTACACACAGATTGAGCATGTGCCTGCCGGCGGGCAGGCGCTGCGCGAGCTCTCGCACGTCGGCAAGGAATCGTCGCGCATGGATGGGCTGCTGATCACGCCAGGCCACGATCGAATCGGGCCCCTCGTGCGCGAACAGGGGCAGCGATTCCGGCTTCACTTGGTACGATGGGCCGCGACGTAGTGTGCGAAGTGTCGCAGCGAGCGGAAAATGCGCTCGTTTTCCTGGTCATCCGCGCGCAGTACCACGCCGTACTGCTTGGAGACGATCAGCGCGATCTCCAGGATGTCGATGGAATCGAGCCCGAGTCCTTCGCCATACAGAGGTGCTTCCGGATCGATGGTCTCGGGAGCGTTGGGGAGATTCAGCCCCTGGACGATCAGCCGTGCGATTTCTCGCTCGAGAGCCAGCGGATCGGTTCGCTCCGCGGTGGATTGTGGCAGTGTTTCGGACATACGGGATGAACTTGTGTGGCCTTGCGTGTCCTTGGCCGATTGCGGCTCATTATATCTACATTGTTCGGCGCGCGAGCGGCGCGTAGGCGCAATCGTTAATCGGATGTCGGCGGGCGCCGACACAGCAGCCAGAGCAGCCAGGGCAGGCGCAGCAGGAAGCCGATCAGCAGTCGCGCATGCATCCAGGTCAGCAGCGCGTTGTCGCGCCAATAGTGAAAGTGCGAGACCCCTCCCTCATCGACCCGGAAGTAGCGGACGGGTGCGACGATGTTCAGCGGCGTGAGTCCAAGCCAGCACAGCCGCACGGCGACTTCGACATCGAAATCGAAGCGGCGCATCCATGGCTGCCGCCTCATTACCCGTATCAGCGGCGCGATCGGGTAGACGCGGAAGCCGAACAGGGAGTCGTGAATCCCGGCCCAGAGTGTCCACAGGTTGGCGAAACCGTTGGAGATCTTTCGCCCCTGCACGCGCAGGGACGGTGCGCTCGAGTCGAATCGCGGCTCGCCGAGTACCAGGGCTTTGGGCGCAGCGAGCGATGCGGCCATGAAGCTGCCGATCAGGCCGGCCGGATGCTGGCCATCCGAGTCCATGGTGAGCATGTGCGTAAAGCCGGCGGCGAGAGCCAGTCGCGCGCCGTGCAGTACCGCGGCGCCCTTGCCGCGATTGCGCGGCAGGATTTCCACGCGAAGTTCCGGATCCTCCCGGGCCATGGCGGCGAGCCGCTGTGCGCTGTCGTCGGTACTGCCGTCGACGACGACCCAGACCGGAGTCCACTGCGCGCGCGCGGCGCGCACGGTGTCGTACACCTTGGGTCCAGGGTTGTAGCTTGGAATGAGAACCAGGTGCGTCGTCGAGGGGACGATCAGCGACACGTGTCCGGCTGCAATTCGCTGCGGAAGTAACGCTCGAGCTCGAGGTTGAACGCATCGGCGTCGGCCGGCGGCGCGAACCGGCACCCGAGTCGGATGCGGTAGGCAATGGGGAGCGAGGTCCGCGCCCAGGGTGAGCAGCCTTTGCCCAGATAATTAGATTCGGTCTCAATCAGCAGCGTCTGCACCGCTACTCCCGCGCGACGCGCGATCACACCGACGCTCTTGCTGAGCGGCCCGATGGGCGAACGCGCCGAGCGCGTGCCCTCCGGAAACAGCAGCAGCGTGCCGCCGTCGCGCAGATCGGCCACCGCCTCGCGCACCATCTGACGCGGCGAGCCATTGCGGATATAACGGGCCAGTCGCGCGCCGGGCCCCAGCAGGATGTTGCCCATGAGCTCCGACTTCATGATGCACGAGAGATTCGGGTGGCGTCCCGCCACCAGCACCGCATCGATAAGCGAGGGGTGATTCGGCGCGAGGATCAGGGGCGTGCTGGCCGTCAATGCATCGAGCGCGCTGACGTCGAAGCGATAGACACCGGCCAATTCAAGCCAGTCCGCGTACAGGCGAAATCCACCCATGATCCCGCGGCGGCCGAGCCGCCGTCCGAGCCGACGCGGCAGCAGTGCATGCAGCGGCACCGCAAGCATCGACCAGCCAAGGCAGAGCAGCGCGAAGATCACCAGCGAGCTGTAGGTGGCGCCGTACTCGTAGGCCGCCCGCGCCACGCTCTTGATCGGGGAGCCGCTATCGATGGCGCGCAGTTCAGTCACCGACCAGAACCGATCAACCGGCGAGGTTGAGTTGACGCAGTCGGCGTGCGCGGGCGCTGCGGCGCGGATGCAGCATCGAGAAGATGCCATAGACGGCCTTGAAGGCGCGCAGCGAACCCCAGATAGGCGTGGCGCCGAAAATATCGCCTGCCAGCAAGGACAGCAGCGCCTCCTTCATGCGCAGCATATTACGGGGCGCCATGAACATTTCACGCATGGTCGGCGTGGTGATCCGATAGATGAACCAGGAGAACTCGCGTGGCCCATGTCGCATCACACGATCGAAGCTGCGCAGCGCCGCGCGCGCGCGCGCCGGTGTCCGCAGGCAGGTCTCGACGGCAGTGACGCCGGCAAACGCACTGTGCATGGCGAGCATGACGCCCGAGGAGAACACCGGATCGATAAAGGCGTAGGCGTCCCCGAGCAGCAAGTAGTTGCGGCCGTGCGACTGCGTGCAGGAATAGGAATAGTTGCCCGTGGCCTCGACTTCACTGATGAGCTGCGCCGCGCGCATGCGCTCGGCCAGCGGCGGGCACAGTGCGATCGTATCGAGCAGGAAATCGTTGACCGGGCGCGTGCGGCTCTTGAGGTAATAGGGCCAGACCACGGCGCCGACACTGGTCGCGCCGTCGCTCAACGGGATGAACCAGAACCAGCCATGATCGAACCAGTAGATCGATATGTGCCCGGCGCGGTCCCCCTCGTTGCGCAGGGCACCGCTGAAGTGTCCGAAGATTGAGGCACTGTTATGCCGGTTGTTACGGCGCTTGAACTTCAGGCGATTGCCCAGAAAGGTGTCGCGGCCCGACGCATCGACCAGGAATCGCGCGCGCCATTGGGACGCTGTCCCATCTTCGTGCTGCACCTCTGCCTGGACTTCCGAACCGCTCTTGCCTTCTCTCCGGCCCTCGCTCCGGCCCAGGTCGACCGCCGTGACGCGGGCGCCTTCGATGATCTCTGCACCCGAGCGTTCGGCATGGCGGATCAGGATGCGATCGAACTCGGATCGGCGTACCTGGTAGGCGTAGGGCATGGATTTATCCCAGGCCTCGCTGAAACGAAAATCCTGCTGCCGGCCGTCCCAGGACGAGATGAACTCCGCGCCCCACTTCTGCATGCCGATGGCACGCACTTCATCGGCCACCCCCAGCCGCTCGAGCAACGGCAGGTTCGCGGGCAGCAGGGACTCGCCGATATGGAAGCGCGGATGACGTGCCTTCTCGATCAACGTCACGCGGTGCCCACCGCGCGCCAGCAGCGCCGCGGCAGTTGACCCGGCCGGACCGCCGCCGATGATAAGAACGTCGGTGTCGCGCATGGACGCGAGTCTAGCTTATCTTGGCCTCGCTAATCTTGGCCTCGATGAACTTGCTGAGCGCGCGAATGGTGGGATATTCGAAGATATCGGTAATCTCGACCGCGCCGGGCCAGTGCTGCTCGATGCGCTCGTGGATCGAAATCAGCTTCAGCGAGCTGGCCCCCAGATCGAACAGGCTCTCCTCCGGGTCTATGCGGCGGCCATCCAGCTCGGCCTCGCAGAGGGTTTGTAATTGTTGCTCGATCGCGCCCCCGATCTGTGCGTCGGCAGGCCGGGTGCCGCCGAGCCGCTCCAGCTCTGCCAGCTCGGCATCGAATAGGCCCTCGAGGTAGTCCTTTTCGAGCAGATGCCGCTGCACCTTGCCGCTCGTGGTTTTCGGTATTCGGCGCACGGGTACCACTGCATCCAGTTCCAGTCCCGCCTGGGCGCTCAGGGCGCGTGTCAATTGCCGCGCGAGCGGCAGGAAGCCACTCATGTCCCCCCGGTGCAGCACGAAGGCCAGCAATCGCTCCCCATCGGCTGATGCCGGCCGGACGCCGACGATGACGACCCGGCCGGGGCTCAGCTCCGGCACGCATTCGGCCATTTGCTCCAGATCATGCGGATAGTAGTTCTGGCCATTGACGAACAGGATCTCCTTCTGCCGTCCGGTAATGAACAGCTCGCCATCGAGCGTCAGCCCGAGATCTCCGGTTCTGAGCCAGCCATCGGCGGTGAAGGCGAGGGCGTTCGATTCCATGTCGTCGAGGTAACCAGCCGTGACGTTGTCGCCACGAATCTGGATGTGGCCGACGCGCCGTTCCGGCAGCGGCCGGTCCTGATCATCGACGATGCGCAGCTCACAGCGCGGGACTGCCCGGCCGACACTGATAAGCTGCAGCGCATCGTGCGATCCCGGCGCCACTTCGTGGGCTTCGCTGCCCACCCCGAGCCGGTGCCGGTCCAGGTGCACCGAGCGCCTGGACGTCTCGGGTGGTGGAAAGCTTACGGCCAGCGAGGCTTCCGCCAGCCCGTAAACCGGAAACATCGTGGTGCGTTTAAGCCCTGAGGGTTCGAGTCGTGCCAGGAACTCATCGCACAACTCGACGCTGATGGGCTCTGCGCCGTTGAAGATCAGGCGTACAGCTGAGAGATCCAGGCCGGCCGGGGCGCGCTTGCCCAGAGCCTTCAGGTAGTGCCGGTACCCGAAGTTGGGCGCGCACAGCAGCGTGGCGCGCTCACTGGCTGCGAGCTTCAGCCACAGCAATGGACGGCGGACGAACAGCTCCGTGGACATCAGGTGCGACTGCATGCAATTGGCAAACAGAGTCAGGTGGAAGCCGATCAGCCCCATGTCGTGGGTGAGCGGCATCCACGATAAGCCGACATCGTCCTCGCGAAGTTGGGCGGCCGCGGTGATGCCATGAATATTTGCAATCAGATTCTCGTGCGTGAGCACCACCCCTTTGGGCGAGCTGGTGGAGCCGGACGAGAACTGAATAAAGGCCGGGTCCTCGGGCCGGGCACGATGCACTTTGCCGGTGCGCCCGATCGACTCGAGCTCATCGACCAGGAACGCGCGCGCCCGCAGCGACTCGAACAATTCGGTGGCCTCGTGCGCGGCGGCGAAGCTGCCGATGTGCTCGAGCAGGCGCCGCTCGGTGTAAATGAACGGTGGCTTGAGCTGGCGTGCAATCCGCAACAGCTTGTGCCGATGCTCATCGCTGATGCCCGGTGCCACCGGCACGGGAATGATGCCGCCGAGCACGGCAGCCCAGAATGCGTCGACGAAGGGCTCATTGGCCGACAGCAGCAGGATCAAATGGTCGCCGGGCCGCGCGCCGAGTTCCTGCAGGTGATAGAGGATGCCGACTGCGCGCTCGTAAAGCGCGGCAAAGGGGACCGGTCGCGCGTCGCCTTCGCCCTCGAGGTAGACCACGCTGCGCGCCGCACCGCGGTTGGCCTCCATCAGTGCAGTCAGCGTAATCGGGTTCATGCGAGCGCAGAATTGTAACTGACATGGGCGAAGACGAAGCGCAGAGTGAGGCGGTGGATGGCGGCGGCGCGCTGCGCAACACCATCTATCGACGTTTGACGCGATCGCAGCGGCGCATGGGGCCGGTGCGCCGCGCACTCTATGCGATTGCCGCGCCCATCCTGGTGGCGCTGGTGCGGCTGGGCTGGCGCAGCTGTCGCGTCGTGGCCGTGGTGGGCGAGGAGCATCTGGATGCCGTGCTGGCCCGCGCGCCCTCGTTCCTGCCCTGCTACTGGCACCAGCATCAGCTCTTCTGCGCGCACTATCTGTTGCGGGCGCAGGCGCGCCGGCGTCTGCGTGCCGGGTTTCTGATCAGTCCCTCGGTGGATGGTGAGCTGGCTGCGATGATCATCCGTCGACTGGGCGGTGCCGTGATCCGCGGTTCCTCCTCTCACACCGGCGCCCAGGCCCTCAAGGGCTACTTCCAGGCCCTCATGCGTGAGCAGGTCTCCCCCGTCATCAATCCCGATGGACCGCGCGGTCCGCGCTTCAAGTTCAAACCCGGGGCGGTATTGCTGTCGCAGCTGTCCGGAAGACCCATGCTGCCGCTCGCGTACGCCGCCTCGCGCGCCTGGCTTATTCACTGGGATCGCTTCGTGCTGCCTGTGCCCTTCTGCCGCATCGCCATCGCCATCGGACCCCCCTGCGATACACCCCGAACGCTCGACGCCGAGGGGGTGCAGGGCGTCGCGGACGCGATGGAGCGAACGCTCCACCAGACTTACCGCAATGCCCGGGCGGCGCTCTCGGGGAACTCTCTCTAGGGAAAATCAGGGGTTAGCTTGTATTCCTGCGCGTCTGTGCGAGAATCTGTGCAGTCATGTCCACACAGAAGCCGCCGGGCATCCCCGCCGATTTTTCGGCGTCCGATGTCCTTGCCCCTCAATTCTGGATCGGTAAGGCCGAGCGGCCTATGCCCGGCCTGGACGTCGCCTGCACCAAAATCGCGGTCGATCTGCAGAACATGCGGCAGGAGGGCGCCGAGGAGTCCATCCGGCGCAGCCTCGAGACGCTGCGCGAAGCCACCTCGGCCGATGCCGCCTTTGCAGTGTTCTTTGATGCAGCCGCCCGTCATGTCGAATCGGTGGTGTGCGCGCGCGGCCATTTTGCCCAATGCCATCCCGAGGCGCTGCGGGGCGCGGCCGTCGAGTCGCTGCCCTGGCTCAGCGGCCGGGTCGATCATCTGAAGCTATCCGAATTCCGCGATACCGCATCGCCGCGCCGCGAGCAGGCCGAAGATGCCGGGACCCTGGCGGAGCTGGCCATTGGGGCGGCACTCATGGTGTCGTTCCGCATCAAGGACAAGCCGGCGGGTTTCCTCGGGCTGGCCTATGGGCTGCCGCGCGGCGGCTTTGACGTCAATCTGCAACTGCTCATGAAGCTGCTGGGCACCAGCCTGGCGACCGGCCTGGAGCGTATCCGCCTGTCGATGGCGCTCAGCCGCGTCGAGGAGCGCAACGCCCTGGCTGAGCTGGCTGCGAACGATGGTCTCTGGGATTTCGACGTCGAAGGCAACGATGTGTATTTCTCGCCCCGGTGGCGGGCGATGCTCGGCTACGACGAGGCCGATCTGAAGGGCGGCTTCGACTGGCGCAGCCTGGTGCATCCCGACGATTCCTCGCGCGTGCAGGCCGCCATTCGTGAGCACGTTGCCAGCAAAACTCCGATCTTCGAGAGCGTGCACCGCATGCGCCACCGCAGCGGCGATTGGCGCTGGGTTATCAGCCGCGCCAAGGCGCAGCTGGATGCGCACGGCCGGCTGCTGCGGCTGGTCGGCGTCGAACTGGACATCACTGAGCGCAAGCTCTACGAGGAAGCCCTCTTTCGCGAGAAGGAGAGCGCGCAGATCACGCTGCAGTCGATCGGCGACGGCGTCATCACGACCGACGCGGTGTCGACCATCGATTACATCAACCCCGTGGCCGAACAGCTCACCGGCTGGCGTCTCGAAGACGCCATGGGCCGGCCAGTCGAGGAGATATTTCGCGCCTTCCACGAAGAGACCTGCGAGCCGCTGGAGAATCCGCTGACGGTATCGATCCGGCGGGCACGCCCGATCAAGTCGGTGCGACCCATGCTGCTGATCCGGCGCGATGGCAATGAGCTCTACGTCGAGAGCACCGCCTCGCCGATCCGGGCCGGCAATGGCAAGGTCGGCGGCGGCGTGCTGGTGTTCCACGACGTCAGCGAATCGCGCGAGCTCAATCGCCGCCTCAGCTACCACGCCAGTCACGATCTGCTGACCGGCCTGGTCAACCGCCGCGAATTCGAGAATCGCGTTGAGCGCGCGCTCAAGAGCGCCAAGGCGCGTGAGGCCTCCTACGCACTCTGTTATCTGGATATCGACCAATTCAAGATCGTCAATGACACCTGTGGCCACAGCGCAGGCGATGCGCTGCTCGGCCAGATGGGCGCGCTGCTGAAATCCAAGGTGCGCTGGCGCGACACGCTGTCGCGTCTGGGCGGCGACGAATTCGGCATCCTGCTGGAGAGCTGCACCCTGGATGAGGCCATGCGCATGGCCGAATCCGTGCGCGAGTCAGTGCGCAACTTCCGCTTCAGCTGGGAGGAGCGCGTGTTTCGGCTGGGAGCGAGCATCGGCGTCGTGCCCATCACGGCCGACAACGAGGATGTCGCCTCGATCATCTCGGCGGCTGACAGCGCCTGCGCCGCAGCCAAGGAGCTCGGCCGTAACCGCGTGCACAGCTTCGCGGAGAACGACATCGAGCTGATGCGCCGCCGGCGCGAGATGCAGTGGGCAGCGCGTATCAACGCGGCGCTGGAAGAGGGACGCTTCGAGCTGTTCCGCATGCCGATCATGCCGCTGCAGAAGCCCGAGACCGGTGCCCACTACGAGCTGCTGCTGCGTATGCGTGATGAAAACGGTCGCATCGTGGCGCCCGACAATTTCATCGCCGCCGCCGAGCGCTACGGCATCACGCCGAGCATCGACCGCTGGGTGGTCGAGAATGCGCTGCGCTGGCTCGTATCCGAGGCCGATGAGCGCGAGCGATTGGCAATGTGCTCGATCAACCTGTCGGGCCAGAGCCTGGGCGATGACAAGTTCCTGCCGTATGTGATCGATCAGTTCCACAAGAGCGGCCTGGATGCCTCCAAGATCTGCTTTGAGATCACGGAGACCGCGGCCGTGGCGAGCTTCTCGCAGGCTAACCGCTTTATCCAGGCCCTCAAGCAGCTTGGCTGCAAGTTCGCGCTCGATGACTTCGGCACCGGCCTGTCATCGTTCGGTTATCTGAAGCATTTCCCGGTGGACTATCTGAAGATCGACGGCAGCTTCGTGCGCGAAATCCTGCACGATCCCATCGACCGCGAGATGGTGCGATCGATCAACGAGATCGGCCACCTGACCGGTAAGCAGACCATCGCCGAGTTTGCCGAAAACGCCGAAATCATCCAGATGCTCCGGAACATCGGTGTCGACTTTGCGCAGGGCTATGGCGTTGCCCAGCCGCAGCGCGTGCTGAAGGCCATCACCAGCGGCGGTAACACCGCCGGAAGCTAGGCGAGCCTCCGCCTCCACTCACTCCGGCAGAGCGTAGGGCAGCGGCAGTGCCTGCACTCGCAGCGGCTCATCGGCGAGGGCGGACGTCGCGGACGCAGCGCTGGACTCGTCAGCAGCAGGCAATGGCGCCACCGCCAGAAATTCGCAGCATCCGTCCGGGCGCTGCAACGCCTCGATCACGCGAAATGCGCGGCCGTCTGCCAGATGACCCGAATCTCCCGGATTCAATTCGCAGCGATGCAGGCTTTCAAAGCGTTGCATGCGCCGTTTGACTCGGCCGCGATAGTGCGCGCGTGCGATCACTTCCTGTCCCGTGTAGCAGCCCTTGGTGAAAGAGACCGCACCGATGCAGTCCAGATTGAGCATCTGTGCCACGAATTGCGCCGAGGTAGCGGGGTACACCTGCGGCTGCCCGGCGGCGATATCGAGAGCACGCCAGTGCTGGCGGGTCATGCGGGTGCTCCCGGCTGCGGTGGCTGCCGCGATTCCGATCAGCACCGCGCGATCATCCGCCAGCGACCAGCCACCGGGCAGTGCCAGAGGCGCGCCATGCGCCCAGGCGCCGAACAGCGGTGAGCTGGCGGTTTCATCAGTGATAACGAGTTTGGAGCGCAGCAGGTACTTTCGCAGCTGGGAGGCCACCGGGTCGACCAGTTGGCGCGGCAGCATTGCCAGAATCTCATTCTCGGCACGCGCGGCCAGCCACAGCAGTGCCACCGTGCGGCCCTGGGGGTTGTGCAGCCCGGCGCGCAGGATTGCGCCAGGCGAGAGCAGGCCAAGATCGTTTGACAATTGACCCTGCAGGAATTTCCTTGCGTCCGCGCCTTCGAAGCGCAGCACGCCGAAGTCTTCCAGCGGGCAAAGGGCCAGGGATCCTGGCGTGGCGTGGTGGTCGGTCTGGGGCGATTCTGGCACACTTGCGATTATGCCGGTTCTGACCGACGACCCGCTCGAATCGGGGATTTCCACCGCGAGCGCTGCAACCCCGCCCCTGCGTGCTCCAGACCCTAAGGCTGCGCCGCGGGAGATTGGTGGCCCGCCCTTGCCCGAACCGACGCGCTACGGAGACTGGGAAGTGCGCGGCCGCTGTATCGACTTCTGAACAGGAGTAGTCATGGCTGAGCGCCCGCTGTCACCTCATGTGACGGTTTACAAATGGGCCTACACGATGACGCTGTCGATACTGCACCGGATCAGCGGTATCGCCCTGTTCGGCGCACTGATCGTCATGATCGTCTGGCTCATGGCCGCCGCGCGTGGCCCGCTCTCGTACGCCGAGACCATGTCCACGCTGGCCTCGGCACCCTTCAAGTGCCTCATTGCCATCGCGTTACTCGCCTTGTGCTATCACTTCTGCAACGGCTTGCGACACCTGGCGTGGGACATTGGCTGGGGGTTCGAGCGCGTGCAGGCACGCCGCAGCGCCGTGATCGTTGTGATCGTGACGCTGCTGGCATTCGCGATCTGCATCTACTACCTGGCCCAGTCGGGCGTGGGGGCCGCATGAGCCTTCGCAGCCCGCTCTCGCTCGTGCTCAACCATGGCGCCGCTCACGATGGGGTGAGCCATTGGTGGATCCAGCGCGTGACCGCGGTGGCGCTGGCGCCATTGTGCCTGTGGCTGGCAGGGTCCTTGCTGTTGCTGCCGACCCGCAATCACTCCATCGTGGCGCACTGGATCGGTGTGGGGCTGCATCCGGTGCTGCTGGTATTGACCGTGTTGCTGGCGACCTGGCATGCATGGCTCGGACTGCAGGTCGTCATCGAAGACTACGTGCCGCGGTCCGGACCTCGCATCGCGCTGCTGCTGCTTTCCACCTTTACCAATGCGCTGCTGGCCGCCACCGGCGTGTATGCGGTGCTGCGCATCGCACTGCATGGTGTGGCATGAGTTGCGGTCGATGAGCGCCTACGAACTGATCGATCACACCTACGATGTCGTGGTCGTGGGCGCCGGCGGCGCGGGCCTGCGGGCGACGCTCGGCCTGGCCGAAGCGGGCCTCTCCACCGCCTGCGTCACCAAGGTATTCCCGACTCGCAGCCACACCGTCGCCGCGCAGGGCGGCATCAGCGCCGCGCTCGCCAACATGGGCGAGGACGACTGGCGCTGGCACATGTATGACACCGTCAAGGGCTCCGACTGGCTCGGCGATCAGGATGCCATCGAGTTCATGTGCAAGCAGGCACCGGCTGCGGTGATCGAACTCGAGCATTACGGCGTGCCGTTTTCGCGCACCGACGATGGGCGAATCTATCAACGGCCCTTTGGCGGCATGACCACTCACTACGGCCAGGGAATTGCGCAACGCACCTGCGCTGCGGCCGATCGCACCGGTCACGCGATGCTGCACACGCTCTATCAGCAGTCGATCCGTCATGAGGCGCAGTTCTACGTCGAATATTTTGCGATCGATCTGCTCATGGAGGGGGATGAATGCCGCGGCGTGGTGGCGATCGACCTGGCCACGGGGAAGCTGCATCGCTTCCGCGCGCAGGTCACCATCCTGGCGACCGGCGGTTACGGACGTGCCTATTTTTCCTGCACCTCGGCCCACATCTGCACCGGCGACGGCGGCGGCATGGTGCTGCGCGCCGGATTGCCGCTGCAGGACATGGAGTTTGTTCAGTTTCATCCCACGGGCATCTACGGCTCAGGCTGCCTGATCACTGAAGGGTCGCGCGGCGAGGGCGGGTATCTCACCAATGCCGACGGCGAGCGCTTCATGGAGCGCTATGCGCCCAACGCCAAGGACCTGGCCTCGCGCGATGTCGTGAGCCGTGCGATGACCATCGAGATTCGAGACGGTCGCGGTGTCGGGCCCCTCAAAGACCATATCCATCTGCATCTCGAGCATCTGGGGCCCGCCGTGATCCACGAGCGGCTGCCGGGGATCGCCGAGACGGCGCGCATCTTCGCCGGTATCGATGTCACGCGCGAACCCATACCCATCCTGCCGACCGTGCACTACAACATGGGCGGCATTCCCTGCAGCATGCAAGGGGAAGTGGTGACGCTCAAGGGCTCCGATCCCAATCATGTCGTGCAGGGGCTGATGGCGGTCGGCGAGGCCGCCTGCGTCTCGGTGCATGGCGCCAATCGGCTGGGGTCGAACTCGCTGCTGGATCTGATCGTGTTCGGTCGCGAAGCGGCCAGGCATTGCGCGGCGGTGGCACAGCCGGGCGCCAAGCAGCGAGCGCTGCCCAAGGATGCCCACGAGCCGGCGCTGGCGCGCCTGGATCGGCTGCGGCATGCCAAGGGATCGCGTCCCACGGCTACCATCCGGCTCGAGATGCAAAAGATCATGCAGTCCGATGCAGCGGTGTTCCGCACCGGTGAGACACTGGCGGAGGGCATGGAGAAACTGGCGCACACCTATGAATCGTTCGGCGATGTGGGAATCTCGGATCGCGGGCTGATCTGGAATACCGACCTGATCGAGACGCTGGAACTGGAGAACCTGCTGCTGCAGGCCATCGCTACCATCCAGTCGGCGGGCAATCGGCAGGAGAGCCGCGGCGCACACGCCCGCGAGGATTTCCCGCAGCGCGATGACGCCAACTGGCTCAAGCACAGCCTGTGCTGGGTGGATGCCCGCGGCCACGCCACGCTCGACTATCGGCCGGTGCATCTGAACACGCTCACCGACGAAGTCGAAGTCATCGCGCCGAAGGCGCGTACCTATTGATCAGCGTCTGATCCCGGAGAGTTACCGATCATGGTCGAACTATCGCTGCCGCCGAACTCGAGGATCGATGCGCGTGCCGGTAAACACTTCCCGGCGCCCGCGGACGCCCGCAGCGTGCGGCGACTGCGAATCTATCGCTTCGACCCGGAGCAGGGCGGCCGCCCGCGCATCGATACCTACGAGATCGACATGGCCAACTGCGGGCCGATGGTGCTCGATGCCCTGCTGAAGATAAAAAACGAGATCGATACCACGTTGTCGCTGCGACGTTCCTGCCGCGAGGGTATCTGTGGTTCCTGCGCCATGAACATCAACGGCCAGAACACCCTGGCCTGTACCAAGGCCTGTGATGAGCTCGGCGATGGCGACATTCGGATCTATCCGCTGCCTCACATGGCCGTGGTGAAGGACCTGGTGACGGACCTGACGCTTTTCTACGCGCAGTACGCCGCCGTGAAACCCTGGCTGCAAACCCGCACACCCGCCCCCCCCGATCGGGAGCGCCTGCAGTCGAAGGAGGACCAGGAACGCATCGACCGTCCCTCGGCATGCATCCTGTGTGCCTGCTGTTCGACGGCGTGCCCGAGCTATTGGTGGAACTCCGAGCGCTACCTCGGACCCGCCGCGCTGCTGGCCGCGTACCGCTGGATCGTCGATAGCCGCGATGAGGCCACCGGTGAACGCCTCGATGCGCTCGAGGACCCGTTCCGGCTCTATCGCTGCCACACCATCATGAACTGCACCGAGGCCTGCCCGAAGGACCTGAATCCGGCCAAGGCGATTGGTGCCATCAAGCGGCTGCTGGCGGATCGTCGCTACTGAGGCCATGGGCGAGGGGGTCAATCCGGCGGCGCACAACCGCTCGCGTCTGTCCTGGCGCTGCCGGCGCGGCCGGCGGGAGTGGGACGTGCTGCTGCTGAGCTGGCTGGAGCGGCATTTCGATACCGCCTCAGCCCGCCAGCGGGCGGCCTTTGAGGCGCTCCTGGAGCTGCCGGACGCCGACCTTGAGCACTTCCTGGCCACTGCCGAGCACCCGCTCCCGGCTGAGTTGCAGCTGCCGGGGCGGCAACCCGGCACGGAACCTTCCGGGCGACCGCCGATCTAACAATAGATACCATTACGTCAAATCAGACCGCCACGGGGCTTGGGTTTCATGAGCGGTTCAGTCGATACTCTGGATACTTCGAACTTTCAGGACCATTCCAGGTCCATGCAGACAGTATTACCGATGGCCCCTGATGCGAGTGATTTGAGCCTGGTGCAGCGGGTGCAGCGCGGTGAACGCAGTGCCTACGACCTGCTGGTCCTGAAATACCAGCACAAGGTCGTCAAGCTGGTGATGCGTTACCTGCGGGACCCCGCGGATGCCGAGGATGTGGCCCAGGAGGCTTTCATCAAGGCGTACCGCGCACTGCCTCAGTTTCGCGGCGACAGCGCCTTCTATACCTGGCTCTACCGCATCGCCATCAATACGGCCAAAAACGCGCTGGCGGCCCGTGATCGCAACCCCGTGAGCTACGACTTCGATATGCAAAGCGGCGATGAATCCACCGACATGGTCAACCGGCTCAAAGACCCGGAGACCCCGGAGGGGCTGGCGCTGACCGAGGAGATCCGCAGCACGGTCAACGGCGCTATCGAGGCCCTGCCCGAGGATCTGCGGACCGCGATCGTGCTGCGCGAACTGGAAGGGCTGAGTTACGAAGAAATTGCGGCGTCGATGGACTGCCCGGTCGGCACGGTGCGCTCGCGCATTTTCCGTGCCCGTGAGGCCATCGATCGTCGCCTGCGGGAAGTTTTCGATGGCGGTCTGGGCCGGGCGGAGGAGCTTGTCTGATGCAGGATGAAGTGGAAAGCCAGTTGTCGGCGATGTTCGACGGCGAGTTGCCCGCCGCGGAATGTGAGCTGTTATCGCGGCGGTTGGATCGGGATGAAACGCTGCGTGCGCGCTGGTCGCGCTACGCGTTGATCGGCGCCGCGATGCGCTCGGAGCCGGTGGCGACTGCGCGCAGTGGTTTTGCACAGCGGGTCAGCGCGGCCATCCAGTCCGGCTCGCCACAGCAGCCCACGGCATCACGGCGGCGGCTGCGTCGCGGCAACCTGGTCTGGAACGGCGCGCTGGCCGCGACGCTGGTCGCAGGGGTCGCGGGGCTCGGTGTCTCCATGCTGCGCGATGCGGCACTCAATGGCAGCACGTCCGCGGTTCTGGCCCCGACGGTTGCCTCGACCCATTATCAGCCTGGCGCCGGTGCAGGTGCCGCGGAAAGCGTGTTTGCAGACCCGGTCAAAGTTTCCAACCGCGGTTCCGACAGTTACGTGACCCCCAAGGGGACCCCCGGCGTTTCGACCGTTTTGCGCAGCCAGCTGGCCGATTACATCGTCGCGCACAGCGCGTACTCCCCGCCGCTGCTGCGGCGGAACGTGCTGTCTGAACTGGCGAGCAGCGAGGGCTCTCTGGGCATCGCATCGAGCTTTGCGGGCGCGGGGACTGTAGCCGGTGGGGGCGATGCAAACAGGTCCGGTTCAGACGTCAGCCACTGACGTTTCCGTGCTCTCCGGTGTGCTGCGTGCCGCTGGCGGCAGCGCGGCGCTGTGCCTGGCGGCGCAGGTATGGGCCGCAAGCGCCGCCATCCAGGACGATCCCCGCGATTGGCTGGCGCGCACCGACGAGGCGCTGTCGAATCGCAATTACGAGGGCGTGTTCGTGCACGAACACGCGGGAGAATCCGAGACCCTGCGCGTGATTCATCGCGTCGATGGCGAGGGCGTCTCGGAGCGACTGTTGTCGATGGACGGCTCGGGTCGCGAATTCATCCGCAAGGGCGCACAGCTGATCTGCTATCTGCCCGATCAGCACATGGTGCTGGTGGAGAAGACACCCGACGCGGCACTGCTGCTGACCGGCCTGCCGCGCATCGATGCGGGCTCCGCCGGCCAG